>Ga0070741_10021496_pt1 | contig 10029 bp, 9 predicted proteins | sample Coa_R1_4_FD_66440 | JGI IMG/M metagenome (GOLD analysis project Ga0070741, IMG submission 66440) | Surface soil microbial communities from Centralia Pennsylvania, which are recovering from an underground coalmine fire - Coalmine... | ecosystem: Environmental > Terrestrial > Soil > Unclassified ...
TGGGCGGATTTTCCCCGGTGGCGACAGCAGCCATCGGATATGGCCTGCTGTCGCGGCAACTGACCGGCCATGATCTCATCGGCTTTCTGCTGATGACGGCGGGCGGATTCTTCATGTTCTTCGCCGAGAAGTTGCCGCTCAAGAGACTGTTGCCGGCAGTGCTGCTGGGCGCGGGGCTGCTGGGACTGGTGAACGTGCTGGAGAAAATTGTCTACGATCAAACCAACTTCGTCAGCGGATACGTGTGGTTCACGATCGGGACTTTTGCGGCATCGCTGGGGATCCTGATTCGACCGTCCTGGAGGCAGCAGATTTTTTCGGAATCCGGGCAGGACGATCCTCGCAACCGATTCTGGTACTTCGTAAACCGGTTCCTCTCGGGAGTGGGATCGTTTCTGATCTTTTATGCGGTGAGCCTGGCGCATCCGGCGATGGTCGACGCGATCTCGGGCGTGCGCTACATCATCATTTTTTGTGGCGTATATCTGCTGACGAAGTTTCGCCCTGCCCTGCTGAAGGAAAGATTCCAGGGGTGGCCGCTTTTCACGAAAGCGGTAGCCACCTGCCTGGTGGTGGCAGGGCTGGTGCTGGTGGGGATGGGAGGGAAAGCGGAGTCGTCGGGTACGGCGAGGCTGGGCGAAATCGGGCCACAACCCTTCCCGGCAAAAAGCAATCCTAGTTCGAGGGCCTCGACCTATGAGCATGAGCCGATTTTTCCTGGGACTGGGAGTTGGAGTAGGGCTGGGATTGATACTCGCACCCGCTGCTGGTGAAGAGACGCGCCGCACGGTGGCGCAGAAGGTGCGCGATCTGATGGAAATTCCAGAGCGCAAGATCCAGGAGAAGGTCCGTCAAGCGGCGGAGTCGGCGAAAGAAACCGCGGGCGATGTTGGAGCACGCGTAGGCCGCAAGGCAGCGGAAGCTGCGGTGGAAGCGGTGAAGCAAGACGTTCTGCCCAAGAACCGTCAAGTTTAGGCACTCGCCCGGGGGATCTCAGAGGAGCCCCGCGATGGTGCGGGTGCCAGTTCCCTAAGTAACCCTTGGTACACTCCCTTTCGGTAACCCTTGGTAACCATGCCATCCATGACTTCCAGACGTACAATTGGCCTTGTCCGGTCGGTCATCCGCCGATATGTGAGATGAACGTCCGTGACCCGCACCCGGGAGCAGCCCCCAGCGTTCAGCGGGTTCTGTTGCAAGTTTCGTAGTGGTGATGGGTGAATTCGCAAGTTTGAATTCGTTGATCGCAACGACTGGGTCTGGAGTTCGACGCTCTTATGGCATTGTTCGGATTCAATAAGCAGAAGGTTCTCGCCACTGCGGAGAAGCACGTCCAACAGGGCAAGATTCAGAATGCCATCTCCGAGTACGAAAAAATTCTCAAGAACGATCCCAAGGACCTGACGGTTACGAACACCGTCGGCGACCTGTACTCGCGTCTTGGCGAGAGCGACAAAGCAACCGAGTGCTTCAAGAATGTGGGCGATGCCTATGCCGGGCAGGGTTTCACGGTCAAGGCGATCGCGATGTACAAGAAGATCTGCAAGCTCAAGCCCTCGCTGGAGAGCTTGCTGAAGCTGGCTGAACTTTATACGCAGCAGGGATTGTTCAACGATGCGCGGGCGCAGTACCTGCAGGTTGCCGAAGAGTTCCTGAAGGCCAACGAATACGAGAACGCGATCCGCATTTTCCAGAAGATCCTTGAGATGGATCCGGAAAACAGCCAGATGCGGGTGAAGCTGGCGGAAGTGTACGTGCGGCTGGGGAAGAAAACGGAAGCGTGGCAGATTTTTTCCGCCGCCGCCGAGAGCATGCGGTCCAAGGGATCGCTGGCCGGGGCGGATGAAGTATTGCAGCGGATGCTGACGCTCGATCCGGGCAATGCGTACGCGTTGCAGCTCCAGGGCAAGACACTGCTGGAGTCCGGCGATGCGGCGGGCGCGGTTGCAGCGCTGCAGAAGATTACCGACATCGATTCGAATCCGGATGGGCTGCGCGACCTGCTGAAGGCGTATCTGCAGACCGGGCAGCTGTCGGAGGCGGGAACCGTCGCGAACAAGCTGCTGACGGTGCATAACGATCTGTCGGCGATCTCGAATTTCGCCGATGCCTTGATGCAGGCCGGGCAGTTCGAGAATGCGCTGCTGGTGTTCGATCAGCACGCCGAACGCCTGCTGGCGGAAAATTCCGATAAGGTGCTGAAGAGCCTGCACACGATTATCGGGCACGTGCGGGACAATCCGGATTCGCTGCAGAAGCTGCTCGATCTTTTCAACAAAGCGGGCGAGAGCACGCACGTCAGCGAAGTGACGGAACTGCTGGCGCACGCCAGCGTGCAGGCCGGCGATCTTCCAAAAGCGCGCGACCTTTACCAGAAGCTGGCGCAGTGCGAGCCGCAGAACCCGCTGCACATGCAGAATTACCAGCAGGTGGTGAGCCAGCTGGGCGGCACTTCGGGCAACAAGCTGATCACTCCGGAAGAGGCGGTGGTGCTGATCGACGATCTGGAGTCGACTGCGCCTTCGATTCACCAACATTATTCGGATGAGGTCGCGCTGGCGGTGCGTTCGGCCCTGACCGATGCGGAACTTTTCATCTCGTACAACATGCCGGCCAAAGCGCTGGGACCGCTGACGTCGGTCCTGCCAATGGCACCGGATGATTTGCGGCTGAACCAACGCCTCGCCGCCTTGCACACGCGCGCAGGACGTTTTGCGGAAGCCGGGGTATGCTGCCGGACCTTGCAGCGGATCTATTCCGACGCCGACCATCCCGAGGAAGCGTCGCGATACGGAGAACTGGCGGAGCGCTATGAAGAGCGTTCCACGCCGTCCGCGCTGCCAATCACGTCCGGAGAAGAAGAACACATTTATCTCGATGGTGCGGCGACGGCCGAGGCGGAAGTTGCCGAATTCGCGGTGGCGGATGGCGCGGCAGAAATCAGCAGGGATGAAGCTGAGCCGGTCGCAGCGGAAGAAGAATTGACGGTGGAGGCGGCACCGGAGGAGGCGGCGGCGGAAGCCGAGCCTGAGGTTGCTGCCGCCGAACCAGAGTTCGCGGTCGTGGATGAACCTGCGGCAGCAGTTGCGGAAGTGGCCGAGGCGGGCGCTGCGGAAGAGATCGATTTGTCGTCGGAGTGGGACGACAGCATCACGATTGAAACCGACGACGCTCCACCAGCCGCGGAAGTGGAAGAACCTGCGGTGGCTGCGGCGCCGGCAGCAAAACCTGTGGGAGAAGATCCGCGGGTGGCAGAGACGGTGGAAGAAATCCGCTTCTACCTGGGACACGGCATGCCCGAGCAAGGGCTGGCCGCGCTGGCGAAGCTGCAGACATTGACGCGCGATCAAGCGCTGATCGAGGAATTGCGCGTCGAAGTGGACGCCGCCATGGCTCCAGCCGAAGAGGCTTCGGTCGAGCCGGTGGTGGAAGAAATTTCGGCGGAGGACGTTCCCGCGGCAGAAGAGCTGCCGGCTGTGGAAGAAGAACTACCGGTTGCGGTCGAGGAAGTGTCCGCTCCAGAGCCCGAAGCACCGGCAGAAGAAGAGATCCCGGTCGTGGCAGAAGCTGCGCCGGAACCCGAGCCTGAGCCGGAACCGGAACCTGTAGTCGCGGAAGTGGCCGCTCCGGAACCAGAGCCCGAACCCGAGCCGGCGGGAGTGCTCAAAGAATTCGTGACGGACCTGGAGTCGTCGCTGGGCGACACCTTCCTCCCGGGAACAGTGGCGCAGGCCGCGCCGGTGCCTACGGCTCCCGTGGCGCAAGCGAAGGCCGCAGCGGCCGCACAGCAACCTGAACCGGTGCTGGGTGAGTTTGTTGCCGACATTGAAGCATCTCTGGGTGAAGACTTCCTGAAAGCGGCTCCGGTACCGGAAGCGCGTCCGGCGGCTGCGGTGGCGAAAGCGAAACCGGCAGCTCCGGCGATTCCAGCAGTTCAGCCGGTTGCGGCTGCGCCCGCGAGGCCCACGCCTCTGGCGGCAAGCGCTGCTGCGTCGGCCGCGCCGGGCATGTCCGCGGCGCCAGTGGTGCCGCAGGTGGCAATCCCTGCACCAGCCGCGGTTATTGCGGCAGTGCCGATCCCACCTGCTCCGAAGCCGCAAGCTCCGGCGCCAGTGGTTCCGGCAGCGGCACAGGCTGGCAAGGCGTCCCCGTTTGGTGAAGATGCCGGGATCGACCTGGCGGAGATGTTTGGCGAACTGAAGCAGGATCTCGAAGCGGATGTGGCCAATGCCGACGAGGATCCGGAAACGCATTACAACCTTGGCATCGCCTTCCGCGAGATGGGGCTGCTCGACGAAGCGATCGGGGAGCTTCAGAAGGCCTGCCAGTCGCACGATCGCGGACATCCGTTCAACCAGATCATGCAGACGTATACCTGGCTGGCGCAATGCTTCCTCGAGAAAGGCGTGCCGGAAGCCGCCGTCCGCTGGTATGACCGGGCTTTAGCGGTTCCGAATATCGATGGAGAGACCCGCACCGCCCTGAACTACGAACTGGCCTCGGCGTTCGAAAGCGCCGGCGATAAGGCCGCCGCTTTGAAGCACTTCATGGACGTTTACGGTTCGAACATTGATTACCGCGACGTCTCCGAGCGCATAAAGGCCCTGAAGTCGTAAAATAGCCCGATGGCTGTTTTCCATAGTCGTGATGGGGAGCACGTGTCGCGGTTGGCGCTGGGAACGGAGCTTCCCCTGAATGACTGATCCGACATTCTCCAGCGCGCCTGGAAAGGCGCCAGAACCTGGTCCGGCAGCCGAGCTTCGTCCCGACCTGATCGATCCCGGAGAAGAGCACCATCCGCCGGCGATCCAGCTGTGGATGCACCGCATCTCGGTATTTCTCTTCGTACTGGTCAGCGCAGTGGCTGGGGTGCTGCTGATCATCCTGCCGTGGACGCCCGAGTGGACCGACAACTACCTCTTGCTATCATTTCCGTCGCTGCGCATGGTAGTGGCTAACGGATTCATTCGCGGAATTTGCAGCGGACTGGGACTGCTGGACATCTGGATCGGGTTCTGGGAGGCGCTGCACTACCACGAACAGCAGTAACACCCCACGGAAGGACCTGCGTACAAGCCTGAATCAGAGGACGCAAGTAGACATGACTGACCTCAAATCCGCTCCGGTGGCATATCAGAACGAACCTTTCCTCAACAGTCCCGACGGGCGCATTCTCCGGATGCTGGCGGAATACCAGGAACCGCTGGCGCGGTTCCGGCGCGAGCAGATTCAGGACACGGTGGTGTTTTTCGGTTCAGCCCGCTTTCACGGGCAAAAGGATGCGGCGCAAGCCCTGGCCGACCTGCGCAACAATCCGGATTCCAGCGTCCCGGCGGCCCAGCTGCAGCAGGACTTGAAGCGCGCCCAGGCCGGAGTCGATATGGCCCGCTATTACGAAGATGCGCGCAAGCTGGCCGAGATGCTGACGAAGTGGTCGATCACGATTCCAGCAAGGCGCCACCGGTTTGTGGTCACGACCGGCGGGGGGCCCGGCATCATGGAAGCCGCCAACCGCGGGGCCTTTGAAGCGGGCGGCAAAAGCATCGGGCTGAACATCCAGCTGCCTTTCGAGCAGCATCCCAACCAATTCATCACGCCGTCGCTGAATTTCCAGTTTCACTATTTCTTCATGCGCAAGTTCTGGTTCGCGTATCTCGCGAAGGGACTCGTAATCTTCCCCGGCGGCTTCGGCACGATGGACGAACTTTTTGAAATCCTGACGCTCGCCCAGACGGACAAGCTGGCCAAGAAAATCCTGGTCATCATTTATGGCAGCGAGTACTGGAACAAGATCATCAACTTCCAGGCCTTTGTCGATGCCGGGGCGGTATCGCCTCAGGATCTGGAACTTTTCAAGATTGTCGACGATCCGGAAGAAGCGTTTGCATTCCTCCGCGACGGCCTGACGGAATACCATCTCGGCGAGACTCCAAAGAAGAAGGGCGATAACGTGCCCGAGATCGCTAAGACGCGACCATAGGCTGAAAGCTGATGGCTGACAGCCGCCTCCTCTACTACATCACCGACCGCACGGCGTTCGGCGCGGATGAACCAACCCGCCGCCGTTATCTCCTCGAAAAAATTGCAGAAGCTGCCCGGGCCGGAGTGGACTACATTCAGCTCCGCGAAAAAGATCTGGTCACGCGCGACCTGGAAGTTTTAGCCCGCGACGCGGTCGGCGTATTGAACCAACTGAGGGCTGAGAGGAAGGAAGCCAGAACTGCTTTTCTGATCAACTCACGCAGCGACGTCGCGATGGCCGCGGGAGCCGATGGCGTTCATCTGCGCTCGGAAGACCTCACGCCTGGAGAAGTGCGGGCAGTTTGGGAGAAACGTGGCGCGAGCGCCCACGGAAGCTTTCCAGGGAATCCGCTGATCGGAGCGTCTTGTCATTCGGCAGCCGAGGTCACCGAAGCCGCGGAAGGTGGAGCGACATTCGCCGTCTTCGCGCCGGTGTTCGAAAAGAAAGATATTCCGGATATGCAGCCGAAAGGGCTGGTAGAGCTCCGCGCCGCGTGCAAGGCAAGCATCCCGGTGCTGGCGCTGGGTGGGATCACTCTAAAAAATGCGAAGGCATGCTTTGACGCGGGAGCCGCGGGGATCGCAGCGATCCGCCTGTTTCAGGAAAATGATGTGGCAGAAATTGTGAAACAACTTCGCGGCCTCTGACGAGGTCTTCCATAAACGGACACCCGACGGCCAATTGAAATTCAGCCGGTCCACTTTGCCCCGCTCTGTAGCACTTGCAGGACTTTCGCCAGCCGGCGTTGTTTCGTTTCTTCCTGCTTCGCACCGATGATGGAATTCGCCATTTCCTTTTTATGAGTGAAGGAAAGACTCTTCCAGCGTTCACGCGCCTTCTTGCTTTTCTTGAGTTCTCTTTGAAGCTCCGCGGGCGGCTCGACGGTGCGCTCCTGTTCATCCCGTTCCATGACGATGTCGACGAGGTCTCCGGGCTTGACGCCCGCGCCTTCGCACAAAGTTTTGTTGACGGGCATCATGTGGCATCCCCCCATGGGCATCAATGACGATCGAAAGGGGAATCCATTGATGGTGCCGCGCACCGGGACGCGCCCGCGCGTGCCAAAAGTCTGCTCAACGTCAATCGGCGGAGTGATGGCCGCTACCACCCCAGCTTCTTTCCCTGCAATCTTCAGCTTGAATCGTAGTTTCCGGTCAGCCATGCGAGCGTTCCTCCAGCGCGCTGCTAAACTTTATGCCTGAGCGCGCGGCGCGGCAACTGAGATGAATGCGGCACTTCCTAAATCGAACATCCGGGCAAGCGACTTTGCGACTGCGCTGGATTTAGTGCGGATACCACAATCTTGTTTCCTGATGGGCTCCGACAAAGGTCAGGATTGCGAGCGGCCCATCCATCGCGTGGAGATTGATTCTTTCTTGCTTGCCGCGACACAGGTCACCAACGAACAATACGGCGCGTTCCTCGGCGCAACCTCGGCCACGCCTCCACCCATGTGGTCCGAGGCAAACTTCAATCATCCGCGGCAGCCCGTCGTGGCTTTGTCGTGGCACGAGGCCGTGCGCTACTGCGAATGGCTAAGCATTCAAACGGGACGGCGCTTCCGGCTTCCCACCGAAGCCGAATGGGAATGCGCTGCCCGCGGAGGCCTGGAGCAGAAGCAGTTTCCATGGGGAGACGATCCGCCGCAGTCGCTGCCGGCCTATGCCACGCGATGGCAGAACGGGCCAGAGATGGTTGCGCAATATGAGCCGAACAGTTTCGGACTTTACGATATCGGCGACAACGTCCACGAATGGTGCAGCGACTGGTACGACCCGAACTATTACGCGACCTCGCCCGAGCACAATCCGCAAGGGCCAGACCAGAGCCCGATGAAGCCGGCACGGAAATCTTCCCGCGGAGGCTCCTGGCGCCATCACATCAAAGTGGCACGCTGCTCCGCGCGGTCCAGCATTCCGCCAGAGTTCCAGTATGCCGACTACGGATTTCGAGTCGCAAGCGATTAAGGAATTGTGTAATTTGGTAATTGAGTAATTGAAAACACCAGGCATGCCGGGATATTTGATTACCCAATTTCCCCATTTCTCAATCAAATGTTTGCTCCCGATCTTCTCCACTCCAAACGCATTCTGATTACAGGCGGAGGCACGGGCCTTGGCAAGGGCATGGCCACCCGGTTCCTCGAACTCGGCGCGACCATCTACATTTGCGGCCGCCGCGAAGAAGTATTGAAAGACACGGCTGCCGAGCTGAAGTCGAAAGGCTTGATCCACGCGCTTCCTTGCGATGTCCGCAACCTAGAAGCCGTTGAGCAGATGATCGATTCGATCTGGAAAAACGGCCCGCTCGACATCCTTGTCAATAATGCGGCGGGGAATTTTATTTCCCGCACGGAAGACCTTTCGCCGAATGCGTGGCAATCCGTAATCAACATTGTTCTGATGGGCACGTTGAACTGCACGATGGCCTGCGGCCGCCGCTGGCTCGCAGCCAAGCACAAGGGAACGGTGCTCAGCATCTCTGCCACTTACGCGCCAGTCGGCTCCGCCTACGTGGTTCCTTCGGCCGTTTCCAAGGCCGGAGTCGAGGCGCTCATGCGAAGTCTCGCGGTGGAGTGGGGAGACCGCGGCATCCGCATGAACGCGATCGCACCGGGACCGATCCCCACGCAGGGAGCGTTCTCCCGAGTGCTTCCGAGTCCAGCGCTCGAAAAAGTCGCGCTCGACCGTCATCCGATGCACCGTTTCGGCACGGTGGATGAACTCGCCAATCTCGCGGCGTTTCTGGTGAGTGATGGCTCGGGCTACATCAATGGAGAGGTGATCCGCATGGATGGCGGCGAACTTCTGCAAGGGGCCGGGGAATTCACGGCGCTGGGCCGCCTGTTAAAAGAAGAAGATTGGCAGGCGATGAAGCCGAAGAAATCCGACCGTCCGAAGAAGTAGGTCATTCGGGTGTTCGCCAGCCAGGGATGATTTTAGGAGTTTAGCGCTGTTCGTTCTTGGGCATGACGATGGCTTTCAGCAGCATGTTCACGAGGCTGAGCACAATCGCGCCGATGAACGCAGCCAGAAATCCGCGAATCTGGAACCCGGGCACCACGGCCGATGCCAACTCCAGCATCAACGCGTTGATCACGATCCAGAAGAGGCCGAGGGTCACAAGCGTCAAAGGAAACGTGATGACCTTGAGGACTAATCCGATGGTGGCGTTGATGAAGCCGATGGCCAAAGCCGCGATGAGCGCGGCCACGGCCCCGCTTACGTAGAAACCGGGAACGACCTTGGACACAACCCAGACCGCCAGCGCGCTTAAAATCCAGTTCAGAAGCAGTTTCATTCGGACTCCTGCACTGATGACACTATAGGCGCACGCGGAAAATCTGTCATTCTCATAGGGGGCGCGCAAGCAGCCGGAGGAGTGGGCGGTGCTGTCCCGGGGTCACAACAAAATTCACTCGGCATTCGCAGATCATGCGGCGCGATACGGTACACTACCGAATTCGCGTCCCAGGAGGAAAACACCATGCCAGACCCCGCACTGAGCGGATCAGAATTCAAGAAGCAATTGCGCGCGGGACAGCCCAAGATGGGCTTGTTCCTCAACGCACACAGCCCTACGGTCGCCGAGCAACTTGCACACTCCGGATACGACTGGCTCCTGGTCGACACGCAGCACGGGCCCATGGGCTATGAACGGCTGTCGGCAATGCTGAGCGGGATCGCCAACGGAGGCGCCAAGTCGCTGGTGCGCGTGGGCGGATACGACGACCGCCCCGGCATCCAGCAGGCGCTGGATATGGGAGCCGACGGGGTGCTCGTTCCTTACATCAATACGGCGGAAGAAGCTCGGCAGGCGGTGAGTTGCACGAAGTATCCGACGGTTGGAACGCGATCAGTCTATTTCCCGCAGCGCAGTATGAACAAAGGCGGTCTTCTGGGCTACGCCGGTAACTGGAACAACGAAGGGATTGTCGCGCTGCAGGTTGAGACCGCTGACTGCATCAAAAATATCGCGGAGATCGCTGCCATACCGGGCGTCGACAT
>Ga0070741_10021497_pt1 | contig 10029 bp, 10 predicted proteins | sample Coa_R1_4_FD_66440 | JGI IMG/M metagenome (GOLD analysis project Ga0070741, IMG submission 66440) | Surface soil microbial communities from Centralia Pennsylvania, which are recovering from an underground coalmine fire - Coalmine... | ecosystem: Environmental > Terrestrial > Soil > Unclassified ...
AGACTCTGGATCGTCTCGACTCCACTGTTGACGTTTACTAGCTCGACGGTGAGGCCCTGCTCCTCGAAGTACCCGCGCTCCAGCGCCAGGTAGATGCCGGCCTCGGCGGTAGCCCCGAACACTCCTGTCCGGACCATTGCCCGAGAGGCCGGCAGGGGTTCCGCCAGGGCCGCGCTCTGAGCGGCCGGCGCGCTCGGGGCGACGGACTGGGAAGCTGGGTCGCGCTGGGGCACGGTAGGCGGTGCGCAAGCAGCGAGGCCGAGCATCCCAATAGCTACGAGCGTGGCGTCACGTAAGAGGCGGCGCCTGTCCATTGATGCTCGGCTCATACTGCAAAAGTACCTCATTTTGCGGCATGCCACCCGCCTTGCGCTGGCGTATGCTGATCGAAACTCAGCGCCGCTCGGCTGGTGCGGCGGAACGAGGAGCGCAGCGCTATGATTAAGCTCAACCGCCGACAGTTTCTGCAATCGGCCGGCGTCGTCGGGTCTGGTGTTACCGCTGCGAGCCTCCTGGGACCATCCCGCGTCGCGCACGCCGTGGCTGGCCCCCCCGGAAGCCAGGTGCAACGGGAGCCAAGCCCGGAGCTGGCGCCCGCCTCCCAGTCGCTGCCTGGCGCACTGCCGCCGGGACTGAACATCCTGTTCATTCTTACCGATCAGGAGCGCTACTTCCTTACCGATCAGGAGCGCTACTTCGACCGTTGGCCCATCCCCCTTCCGGGGCGTGAGCGGCTGAAGAGCGCCGGCGTGTCCTTCGCGAACCACTCGATCGCGAGCTGCGTCTGCACACCGTCGCGCTCGGTGATCTATACCGGCCAGCATATCCAGCACACGGGCATGTTCGACAACGCGGGCTTCCCGTGGCAGCCCGACTTGCCGACCAGCGTCAGCACGATCGGCAAGGTACTTCGCGCCCTCGGCTACTACGCCGCCTATCAAGGAAAGTGGCACCTCAACAGCGCCATGGAGCACGAGAACAAGGAATGGGAAGTCACCGAGTCCTTCATGGACCTGATGGACGAGTACGGCTTCTCCGACTTCATCGGCGTCGGCGACCTGATCGGGCATGACCGCGGCGGCTACAAGTTCGACCCGCTCACTACCGCGGCCGCCATCCGCTGGCTGCGCGGACGCGGCCAGGCCCTCAACCAGCAGGGGCAGCCCTGGTATCTCGCGGTAAACCTCGTAAACCCGCACGACGTCATGTTCTTCAACACCGATGCCCCCGGCCAGCGGGTCCAGGAAGGTACCAACTTCACGTCGATCAACCGCTCCATCGATCATGCGATCTACCGCGCCGCGTGGGACGACGTGCCGTTGCCCGCGACCTGGCAGCAGCCGCTGGACGGCCCAGGGCGGCCCAGGGCCCATCAGCTCTATCGCGACAGCAACGCCGCGATGGTCGGTATGATCCCCAACGAAGAGGCCCGCTGGCGGCGCTTTCAGAACTACTATCTCAACTGCCTGCGCGACGTCGATCGCCATCTCGAGAACCTCCTGCAAGAGCTGGACGGCCTCGGCCTGCGGGACAACACGATCGTCGTCTTCACCGCCGACCACGGTGAGCTGGGTGGCTCGCACGGCGGGCTCTGGGGCAAGGGTAGCACCGCGTATCAGGAGCAGAACCACGTCCCCCTCATCGTGAGTCATCCCGCCCTGCCCGGGGGGACGACCTGCCACGCCGTGACCTCGCACGTGGACCTGGTGCCGACCATCGTGGGGCTCACGGGCCAGGACCCGACGGCCGCGGGTAGCTTGCTCGACGGGGCAGTGGGCCACGACCTGTCGCCGCTGCTCCGGGCGCCCGAGACCGCCGGGCTGAACGCCATACGGGACGGTGCGCTCTTCAACTACAACATGCTGCTCTACCAGGATCCGGCGTTCCTCCGTGCCGGGCTCACACTCTGGGGCCAGAAGGGGAGGATGAGCGACGCGGAGTTCCGGGCGAGAGCGGAAGCGCTCCAGATCGACTTGAGTTACCACTGCGCGATCCGGAGCGTGTTCGACGGTCGCTATCGCTTCAGCCGCTATTTCTCGCCGCGCCAGTTCAACACGCCCACCACGCTCGAGGACCTGCTCGCTCTCAACGACCTGGAGCTGTACGACCTGGAGGCCGATCCACAAGAGACCCAGAATCTCGCGGCTGACCTATCCCGCAATCGGGACCTGATCGTGGCGATGAACGATAAGCTGAACGCGCTAATCGAGCGGGAGGTGGGCGCGGACGATGGCTCGTTCATGTCCTCGGTACTCAACATGGTCCCGACGAACCTCGACGGCAGGTTCAACATCTGAGGACTTGATCGACACTACGAGCCTGTCCTGGGCGCGCCGTTCAGCCTCAGCGTCGCAGCGCCCGCGGCACGGCGCAGGCCGCGCAATGTGTAGTTTCCTGTAATCGTCCAGGCGCCAGGCGGAGCCGCGCTGGCCGGCTACCACAGAACTACTGCATTTTGCGGCATGACTTTTCCCAGCCACCGTCGTATGCTAGCGAAGGTTCAGCGCCGCTCGGTTAGGGCGGCGGAGCAACAGCGAAAGGGAGGCAGACATGTCCAGCCCAGCCATGCCCAGCGACACCCAGGTCAAGGAGTTCCTCGGTCGCCTGAAGACGTACCGCGACACCCTGCCCGAGAGCGACCAGATGCTGCTCGACGCGATGGTAGCCGCGGCCGTCGGCAAGAAGGCCGGCGAGGAAGAGGAAGACGTCCAGAGCTACTGGGTCGCCGTCAACCCGGTCGGGCCGGCCGGCGGCGTCGGCTACGGCTACGCCGCGGGCGGGCCCTACGGCGCGGTCGGTTACACGGCCACGCCCTGGGGCGCCGCCTACGGCGCACGCGTCTGGTAGCCCCCGAGCAGGGGGGCGAAGGCAGGGCCGCGTGCCGTGGGCGGCGCCGTACCCGCCGCCCACGGCGCTTGCCACTGGTAAGCCTAGCGCTCCGGTGGAGAGGGGACCTCGCGCAGCCGCGGGGCCCCCTCTCCAGTGACAGTGTCCGGCGCGATACTCGGATCTCTAGAGCGATGAAGATTCACCGGTGAGTGGGAGCGGAGACGTCAGATGAGTACCAGTGTGATTGCCATCCTGTTCAACGACCCCGGAGAAGCCGCGCGGCTGAAGACCGAGGTCCAGAAGATGCAGACCGATGGGCTGCTCAAGGTGGAGGACGCGGTCGTCGTGGTCCGCGATCAGGACGGCAAGGCCTCCTACGATACCAGCACGCCCCTGCCGGGCGCGGGCGCGGGCGCAGCCTGGGGTAGCCTCTGGGGAGTGCTGATCGGTTCGATCTTCTTGATGCCGGTCGCTGGTCTGGCCATCGGCGCGGCGGCGGGCGCGCTCTCGGGCAAGCTGAGCAAGGTCGGGATCGATGCCTCCTTCAAGCAGGCGCTCAACGACCAGCTACGTCCCAACACTTCTGCCCTGCTACTGCGCGTGGCGGATGTGAAGCAGCGCGAGGCGGTGCTCGAGCGCGTAAAAGGCTTCGCCGACACCGAACAGGCCAAGGGGCAGGTGCTGTACACCAACCTGAGCACCGAGGCCGAGCAAGCTCTGGAGACGGCCCTCAAGGGCTAGCTTCTCCAACGTCGCCCCTTGCAGTTCGAGGCGGAGCGCGAACCAGAGCAGGGCGCGGTCATCGCACCGAGCACTGACCGCATCAGTAGGAGGAACCCTCCCATGCGAAAAATCGGTCTGATACCGGTCGTGTTGGGCGCACTGCTCGCCCTCAGCAGCGGCCTCGCGCATGCCTCGCCGGCACCCAGCGCCGGCAGCCAGACCCCGACCCCGGAAGAGCAGGTACGTACCTTCGTGGGTAACATCGGGGGGCTCGAGAACATCGATGCCAAGTTCGTGGCCATCGTGGCTCCGAACGGCAATGCGGTGGCCTATCTGAGCAGCAACGATCACGCTTGGAACCAGCAGAACTCCAAGTGGTACGTCGGCCAGGCCGGTGGGGGCCGGCTCACCGCCCGCGCTAGTGATGGTACGGAGCTGACGGGCACGCTGCAGGGTGACACGGTGACCGGGACGTTGGGCGCTGGTCAATGGACCGGCTACTTGACCAGTAGCGGGGTCGCCGGGCTGTACCGCGCTCGGGTGAGCGATAACGAGGTGGACCTGACGGTTGTCGCTCCCGACGGCTCCTGGGTCGGCTCGGCCTGGTCACCTCAGACCCGGACGCTGCTGCGGACGTGGAACTCCGGCACCGGCGTAGCGCAACGCCTCCCCAGCGGCCAGATCAGCGTGCGCCCTGACCCGCAGTCGCCCCCAGTCACCCTTGACCCCGTGGTCCCGAACGAGGGCGGGGCATTCCCTAACAGTCCCTTTGACTAGCGGACGAAATGCCGGGCGCACGAGGGCAAAGTGGACCCATTCTTCCACACGGCCCGCGCCATGGGCCGATCGGGCTGACGGATGATGCCTGAGCCATCTCCGATACCCGGCAGGGGCAGGAAGGCGGTGGACTGCTCCAACGCCACCGAGAAGGAAGATGCAGGCGCTGAGTCGTGATCTCAAATGGATCTGGTCGCACGATGTCAGCCTGGGCGTCTTCCTCGCTCTGTTGATCGCGTTCGGTTTTTTTCTGCTGCCGCTCGTCGACTACCAGGACTCCACCGATCTCGTGGCGAGCCTGGTGGCCGCGGCGCTCGTGCTCTCGGGCAGTCTGGCCGTGATCGGCCGCGTCTGGGTCCGCCGCCTGGTCGTCCTGGTAGTGGCGAGCATGATCGCCGTCCGCTGCGCTGGAGCGGTGAGCGGGGGCGACGTCCTGCTGGTCGCCGGTGCGATCCTCACGACCCTGGTGCTCGCGCTGCTGGTGATCCTGTTCCTCGGGGAAGTGTACCGCCCCGGACCGATCACCCGGTTCCGCGTCATGGGGGGCGTAGCGGCCTACCTGCTGCTCGGCATGACGTGGGCCTACGTGTACGGGCTCATCGAGTTCGCGGCACCGGGCTCCCTGCGGCTCCCCGGTCCGGGAGAGGTTCGCCTCAATTCACCACACTTCCGGGCCGATGTGGTCTACTTCAGCTTCGTCACGTTGACCACGCTGGGCTATGGCGACATCGTGCCGGTGGGGGCCTTCCTCCGCAGCATGGCGGTGTTGGAAGCGCTCATGGGGCAGTTGTACATCGCGACTTTGATCGGGCGGCTCGTCTCGCTACGGCCCCCCTCGCCGACGCGGCGGCAGGGCGAGCCTCCCACGGCCGAGTGACTACCCGCTCGCCGCTAAGCGCTCCCTTACCGGGTGCGCATCTCGAGCCAGACTCCACCCGGGGAGCGCAAGGCACCGCCAGTGGGAATGGCGGGGAAAGGAGACGGAATCCAACGGGACTCGCCGATAGCAGGGCTGGAAAGGAGCCTTCCGATGGCAAACAAGCCGAACATCCTGGTCCTCTGGGGCGACGACATCGGCATCTGGAACATCAGCCACTTCAGCCGTGGCATGATGGGCTACCGGACCCCTAACATCGACCGCATAGCCGAAGAAGGCGTAACTTTCACCGACTACTACTCCCAGCAGAGCTGCACCGCCGGCCGCGCGTGCTTCATCACCGGCCAGAATCCGATCCGCACGGGCCTCACCAAGGTCGGGATGCCCGGCGCGACGGTCGGACTGCAGCCAGAAGACCCCACCATCGCCGAGCTGCTCAAGCCGCTCGGCTACGCCACGGGCCAGTTCGGCAAGAACCACTTGGGCGATCGCAACGAGTTCCTGCCCACAGTCCACGGCTTCGACGAGTTCTTCGGCAATCTCTACCACCTCAACGCCGAGGAGGAGCCGGAGCTGCCCGACTATCCCAAGGTTCCGGGCTTCAAGGAGAAGTTCGGTCCCCGCGGGGTCCTGAGCTGCACCGCGACGGACGTCGACGACCCGACCGAGGACCCGCGCTGGGGGCGCGTCGGGAAGCAGAAGATCGAAGACACGGGGCCGCTCACCAAGAAGCGCATGGAAACCGTCGACGAGGAGATCACCGACCGAGCCATTGCCTGGATGGAGACGCAGGCTAAGGCTGACAAGCCCTTCTTCCTCTGGTACAACTCCACGGCCATGCACTTCCGTACCCACGTCGCCGAGAAGAACCTCGGCAAGAGCGGGCAGGACCCCTACAGCGACCGGATGGTCGTCCACGACGAGCAGATCGGCCAGATCCTCGACAAGCTCGACGAGCTGGGCATCGCCGATAACACCATCGTCATGTACTCAACCGACAACGGCCCGGAGAACGACACCTGGCCGGACGCCGCCAACACCCCCTTCCGTAGCCAGAAGGACACCGGCTGGGAGGGCGGCTGGCGCGTGCCGTGCTTCATCCGCTGGCCGGGCAAGATCAAGGCCGGCTCGGTGCTGAACGGCATTGTGTCGCACATCGACATGTTCCCGACGCTGCTGGCCGCCGCCGGCAATCCGGACGTCACCCAGCAGCTCCTCGAGGGCTGCACGGTGGGCGACAAGCGGTTCAACGTCCACCTCGACGGCTACAATCAGATCCCCTACCTCACCGGCGAGGTGGCGGAGAGCCCGAGAAACGCCATCATGTACTTCAGCGATGACGGCGACGTCATGGCGGTGCGGGTCGGGGACTACAAGTTCCATCTGGCGGTGCAGCGTGCCAACCAGATGAACGTCTGGGCCGAGCCGTTGGTGAAGCTGCGGGTGCCGCACATCATGAACCTGCGGCGCGACCCATTCGAGCGGGCCGAGTTCAACTCGAACACCTACTGGGACTGGCTGGTCGATCACGCGCCCCAGATGTACCTGATGCAGGCCTACGTGGCATCGGAGATCGAGAACTTCCGGAAGTTCCCGCCACGCCAGAAACCCGCGTCGTTCAACCTGGACTCGGTGATGGAGCAGGTGTCAACCCCGCATGGCTGATCTCGGCAGGTTAGCGTAGGGTTAGCCGCCACCCGAGCGCTCGGCGCGTGCGCCGGGCGCTCGGGCCGAAGCGAGCGGACTGGCGAGAATGACAAGTATCCGCGCCGAGAGGCGCTGAGCGCGGGGAGTCGGGCCGATGTGGTCTCGCTCGCCCGCGCCGCGGAGGCGTCCGGGTGAACTGGAGCGACTCATCCCCAGGGGCTCCGTCGGGTGCAGCGGAAGCGGTCTACGCTTTCTATGAGCGGAGGCCGTATCCGCCGCCGCTCACCAGCCTCGATGAACACCGCGACCTGTACCGCAACCCGGAGCGTCGCCGGGCGCAGTTTCATCTCCACTGGCCCACCAAGCCACTGCGCGGGAACCGGGAGATCCTGGTCGCCGGCTGCGGCACGTCTCAGGCCGCCCGCTACGCGCTCATGGAGCCCGACGCCAAGGTCACGGGAATCGACGTTAGCACGCAGAGTCTGCGCTACACGCGCGATCTCCAGCGCAAGTACGGGCTCGCGAACCTCGAGCTGCACCAACTGCCGATCGAGCACGTCCAGGAGCTGGGGCGCACATTCGACCAGATCGTCTGCACCGGGGTACTCCACCACTTGCCCGACCCCGACCGCGGCCTGAGCGCGCTGCGCGACGTTCTCGCGCCCGAAGGCGCGCTGCACCTGATGGTCTACGCGGCCTACGGGCGAGCCGGCATCTACATGATGCAAGCGTACTGTCGCCTGCTGGGGATCAGTCCCTCGGACACGGAGCTGCGCGATCTCGGCGCCACGCTGGAGACGTTGCCGGCGGATCATCCGCTGGCCGGTGTGCTGCGGCGGTCGCTGGACTTCCGGAATCCCGACGCCCTGGCCGATGCGCTGCTCCATCCCCTGGATCGCGCCTATACCGTTCCGGAGCTGTATGCCTGGCTGGAGCGCTGCGGAATGAGGTTCGGCCGCTGGTACGAGCAGGCTCCCTACCTGCCGCAGTGCGGGATGGTGGCGAAGACTCCGCACGCCGCCCGGCTCGCCTCGCTGCCGGCGCCGGCGCAGCATGCCGCGGTCGAGCTGCTGCGGGGCACGATGGTCAGGCACAACCTGATCGCCTACCGCGACGATTGCCCCGGCGCAACAGCGCCGATCACGTTTGTTGGGGATCGCTGGCGAGACTACGTCCCGATCCGCCTCCCCTGGACGGTCTGCGTCCGGGAACGAGTGCCCCCTGGCAGCGTCGCGGTCTTGATCAACCGGGCGCACCCCTTCACCGACATCATTCTCCTCATCGACGCGGCCGAGGACCGACTGCTGGGCGCGATCGACGGGAAGCGCACGATCCGCGAGATTGTGCAGGCGGTCACGAAAGACGGCCGTAGCCACGAGCGACAGGCTCGTGACTTCTTCGAGCGGCTCTGGCAGTACGACCAGGTCGTCTTCGATGCGTCGCAGGTCACAGCCGCGTCCGCACCTGGTGTTGGGGACGGAGGACACCCAGCATGAGGCATCTGGACCGCCGCCGAGGGCGACGTGCCCTCGTGCTCATCGCCGTACTGCTCGTGCCGGTGCTACTCATGGGCGGCGGGGCAGTGATCCTCGGCGCGCTCGTCGCGGACGTGCGCACAGCTTACGTACACAGTATCGTGGCGACGGGCAAGGAGCCGGCCTTCCTGCTCACGCTGGCCTTCTTGTGTACCTTCGGCGTCGTGCGGCTGATCACTTATAGCATCCACTATCACCTGCTACCCTTCTTCCACGACGTCACGACCAAAGGTGGCTTGCACATCCACCACATGGTGCCCGGCCTGGTGCTGGCGCTTGCCAGCGGCTATCTCGGCCTCGTGCTCACGGTGCAGCGGCCGACCACGCTGCTAGCCATTCTGTTCGGGATTGGGGCGGCGCTGGTCCTGGACGAGTTCGCACTCCTGCTGCGGCTGGCCGACGTGTACTGGGAGCCGCAGGGGCGCGAGAGCATCGATGCCGTCGTGCTCGCGGGCGGCATCGGGGTGCTGTACCTGCTGGGCCTCGACTTCTGGCCGCATCTCATCGAGGCGGTGCTACGGCTGCCGCAGTCGCTGCGCTAAGCGGGCCGTTTGACCAGACGGCCCGCCAGGCTTAGACGGCCTCCGCTCGGGTGCCCCGCCGAGCGGCGACACCGCCTACTGCAAAACTACTCCATTTTGCGGCATGCCATGCGCCCTGCGTTCGAGTACGATGATGAAGGTTTCAGCGCCGGTCGCTTCGAGCGGCGGAACAAGGAGCCCAATTAGCGTAGGGAGGACAAGATGGCGACCGAAAGCAGGCCCAGCGAGGCCGAGATCCACAGCTTCGTGGAGAAGCTCCGCGCCTTCCGCGACACCCTGCCCGAGAGCGACCAGCGGCTGCTCAACGCGATGTACTACGCGGCGATGGGCAAGCACGAGGAGAAGGACGAGGACGTCCACTCCTACTGGGTCGCCGCCGGGCCGCGCGGCGTGGCGGCGGGTGGCTACGGCGGCTGGGCCGCCGCCCCGTGGGGCGCCGCCTACGGCGCCTACTACCCCCGTTACTGGTAGATCGCTGGCGAGGGAGGCCCTACTATGGTACGAGCTTTCCTCGCCATTGTAGCCGGCCTTTGCGCTCGTCGTACGCGCCCAGAACTAAGGAGGAACACTCGATGTCGAACCCACAGGTACCCAGTGAGGCCGCCCGCAAGCAGTTCATCGCGAAGCTCAATCAGTTCCGCGGCACGCTGGACGCCAGCGAGCAGCAGATGCTCGACGCGCTGGTCCAGGCTGCCCGCCAGGCCCACGAGCAGAACGAGGTCAGCGTCTACTGGCTCAGCACGGGCCTGAGCGGAGCGAGTACCCAGCCGTATGGCGACACTAGCAACATCTGGGCCGGCTACGGGGGCCAGGGCTCCTTTACCAACACGCCGTTCAGTTAAGGGTCGCCGTTCGCGCGCCCCGGCGCAGGCCTCGCGCGCACAACGGCGACCCAGATCGCCCACAGCGCTGTCCGGCCCCTTGGGGCTTCGTCCCGTCGATCGGTAGCGGTAGCAGGTTGGGCTTCCGCTGTGCGCGGAGGGGGCAGACGCCATGAATGGTGACCGCTGGCGGGTGCGCGAGACGACGCACTTCGTCTTCCACTACCTGCCGCACTCCTACGCGGCCGACCGCCTGCCCTGGCTCATGGATCGGGCCG
>Ga0070741_10021498_pt1 | contig 10029 bp, 8 predicted proteins | sample Coa_R1_4_FD_66440 | JGI IMG/M metagenome (GOLD analysis project Ga0070741, IMG submission 66440) | Surface soil microbial communities from Centralia Pennsylvania, which are recovering from an underground coalmine fire - Coalmine... | ecosystem: Environmental > Terrestrial > Soil > Unclassified ...
TGATACTGCATGAGACGCTCGATTGCGGCTTCCGAGATGGATTCCACGTGGCTGCCGGAATCAGCGGCGAGCTTGCGCACGAAAAACTGGGCCAGGTAGGGAATGTCTTCCTTACGATCGCGCAGCGGCGGGATGTTGATTGGCAGGACATTTAAGCGATAGTACAGGTCCTCGCGAAATTCTCCTTGTTCCAGTGCGGCCCGAAGATCGGCATTGGTGGCGGCGACCACCCGCACATCCACGTGCCGGAGCTTATTGCTGCCCAGCCGCTCGAATTCTCGGTCTTGCAGGATACGCAGCAGCTTCACCTGAATGGCGGGAGGCACTTCGCCGATTTCGTCCATGAAAACCGTGCCGGTATCGGCCTGTTCGAACTTTCCCGGCTTACTCACGTTGGCGCCCGTGAAGGCGCCCTTTTCATAGCCGAACAGCTCGCTTTCCATCAAATTTTCGGGCAGCGCGGCGCAGTTGATCTTGACAAAGGGCTTGGTTTCGCGCGGCGAGTGATGATGAATGGCGCGGGCGATCATGTCTTTGCCGACGCCGCTCTCGCCGCACAAAAGCACGGTGGCGCGCGTAGGAGCGACTCGCTCGATAGTGGCGAAAATCTCACGCATGGCAGCGCTGCGGCCGATGATATTGTCGAATTGGTAGCGCTGGCTCAACTCGGCGCGGAGCTCACGATTTTCATCGCGCAGTGCGCGCATTTCGATGGCCTTCTCGATGACGGTCATCATGTGATCCTGCGAAAACGGCTTGGGCAAGAAATCCACGGCGCCGGCTTTCATGGCTTCCACCGCGGTCTCGATGCTTCCGAAGGCCGTCATGACGATGACCGGGGTGCGCAGATCCTGGCTACGAAGCTGCTGCAATAGCTCCAGCCCGCTGATGCCGGGCAGGCGCAGATCGGTTAGGATCACATCGGCGCGGTCGGCGAGTTGGATGGCTGCCTCGGCCGAGCCGGCCTGTTCCACTTCGTAGCCGGCGGACTTGAGTTGCAGCTCAATCACGCGGCGCAGTTTCTCTTCGTCTTCGACCACTAAAACGGTGGGTTTCATGAACCTTTCTCTTGCATGGGAAGGAACACACGGAATATGCTGCCCGCGCCCGGCTCGCTCTCGACAGCGATTTGGCCACGGTGCTCGTCAACGATCTTCGCAACGATCGCAAGACCAAGTCCGACGCCTGAAGACTTGGTAGTGAAGAACGGGTTGAAAATACTTTCCCGGTCCTTGGGAGCGATGCCCGAGCCACGATCGATCACATCAATCTCCACGATATCGCCCGTCTGCCGCGTCTTGACGGTAACGCTGCCGTGCGGCGGGCTGGCTTGCGCGGCGTTCAGGACCAAATTGTAGAGTACGCGTTCGATCAGCTGGCGGTCCATGGGAAAGGGCGGAATATCAGGCGAATAGTTCTTATAGATGCTGACTTCGAGCGGCGGCGTGTGTTTCTCCACTTGCGCGACGGCTTCATCGATCACTTCGTTGACGTCGGTTAGTTCGAGGCGCAGCGCGAGTGGACGCGCGAAATCGAGGAAGCGCGTGACCAACGCGTTGGTGCGATCCACTTCGCTCGAGATGAAACCGGCCAGCTCATGTGCTACCGTTCCATTCGAATCGACATTTTTGAGCAGAACTTCCGCCGAGCCTTTAATGGTACTTAAGGGATTGCGGATTTCATGCGCCAACCCGGCGGAGAGTTGCCCCAAAGCGGCGAGGCGCTCGGTGCGCCGCACTTGGGCTTCGGCTTCCCGCAAGTGCCGATTCGCTTCGGCCAATTCCTCGGCCGCAAGTTGCGCTCTCCGCGTGGCCGCCCGATTGGCCTCCAGAAGCTCGTAGGTGAGAAAGCCGGCAATCGGGAAAGTAAGTTCTCGCAAAATAATGAAGGGCCATTGGTCGGATGGCACGAATTGATTAGGCCCGAGGAATAAGAGCAGCGACAGATATCCGCCGCAAGCCATTATGGTGGCCGCGACGACTCCGGCAAACCCCAACGACGTAGCCAGCGAGATCACTGGAAGCAGCATCAACCAGTAATACGGGCTCTCGATGCCGTCGGTCCAGCCCATGAGGATGTACCAGAGAACCAGTTTGATCAGAAACGATACGATCGCGCCGGCGCGCGAGCTGAAGAACGGAATCTTCGGATCGAGGATCTGCATCAGCCCCAGGCCGATGAGAACGGTTCGAGACTCCGGCTCCAGATCCGGGGCCCAAATCGCCAGGACCGCAAACAGCGCGATCCAAACGATGTCCTGCGGCCGGAGAATGCGGCGCCAGCGCGCGAGCTGCTCCACGATTGCCATCTTATCGCCTGGGTTGTCGTCTGTCCTGTCAGGCTGCGACTGTGACACAATAGTTTTGCACCAAGTTTTTCATGGAAAATCCCACCCCTTCTGCAATTCCCGAGGCTAAGGCTGCGCCTGCGGACGAATCTTCTTTCGGCGATATTCTTTCCCAATTCGAGCAATCGCAAGGCTCAAAGAAGAACGAAGGAATCGAGGGAGTGGTAGTGTCGATCTCCGCGGACTCCATATTCGTGGATATCGGGCGCAAAGTGGACGGCGTGCTGCCGGTGGACAAGTTTCGCGACGCCTCAGGCGCGCTCACGATCGCAGTAGGCGATCGGATGCTGGTGAGCATCACCGGCCGCGATCCGGAAGGCTCGTACACGCTTTCGACCATCAAGGTGGAACGCCCCAAAGACTGGAGCGGGCTGGAGCGGGCGTTTGCGGAAAAGCGCGCTATCGCCGGCACGGTAACAGAAGCGGTAAAGGGCGGATTGCGCGTGGACGTCGGGATGCCGGCGTTTCTGCCCGCTTCGCGCAGCGGCACGCGCGATCAGGCGGAGCTCGAGAAACTAGTCGGCCAGGAGATCCAGTGCCGGATTATCAAGCTGGATACGGCATCGGAAGACGTGGTGGTGGATCGCCGCGCGATCGTGGAAGAGGAAGAAGCCCGGGCGCGAGAAAAGAAATTCGGCGAACTCAAAGAAGGCGATGTGGTGCGCGGCACAGTGCGGAGCGTCACCGATTTCGGCGCTTTCGTCGATTTAGGCGGCGTCGACGGGCTGCTGCACGTCACCGATATGGCTTGGAACCGCATCGGCAAACCATCGGATGTGGTGTCGGTGGGCGATGCGCTGGAGGTCAAAGTCCTCAAGATCAATCCGGAAGGCAAGCGCATTTCGCTGGGGCTCAAACAGCTCGCCCCGGATCCGTGGACTGTGGCGGCCGAGAAATTTCATGTCGGCGATCGGGTGCAAGGCAAGGTTTCGCGCTTAACGGATTTCGGCGCGTTCGTGGAACTGATGCCGGGAGTGGACGGGCTCATTCACATCTCGGAGATGTCCTGGGCCAAGAAGGTGAAAAAACCCAGCGACGTTCTGAAGGCCGGCGAAATGGTGGAAGCCATAGTGCTGGGCGTAAACGTGGGCGAGCGGCGGATTTCGCTCGGGCTGAAGCAGGCGCTCGGCGATCCATGGGAGGACGCGCTCAAGAAATATCCGGTAGGCGCGGTGGCCGAAGGGCCGGTCACCAGCTTGACCAATTTCGGGTGTTTTATCGATCTGGGCGGCGGGATCGATGGGATGATTCACATCTCCGATATCACGCGGGAGAAGCGCCTGAATCACCCGCGCGAGGCGCTGTCGGTGGGACAGACCGTCCGGGCCGTGGTGCTGGAAGTGGATCGCGAGCGGCGGCGCCTGAAGCTGGGGATCAAGCAACTGGAGCCCACCACGGCCGATGAATACATGGCCGAGCACAAAGTGGGCGAGTCGGTGACAGGCCGTATTGTCGAGGCTTCCGGGAGCCGGGCCAAAGTGGAGCTCGGGGAGGGCGTTTTCGCCGAATGTCTGATCCGGGAGGAGGCGGCGAATGGCAGCAAGGCGCCGGAAACCCCTGCGCCAAAGGCCGACCTTGGCTCGCTAACTGCAATGTTATCAGCGAAGTGGAAGCAGGGCACCGCTTCCAGCTCGGCGCCCAAAGAAGCCCCCCGGGCGGGGCAAATCCGCACCTTCCGCATCCTGAAGCTGGACCAACCAAATAAGAAGATTGAAGTCGAATTGGCCGGCTAGACCCCTGCCCCACGGCCGCAGCTCGATTTTCCGGGTTCGGGACCTTCTCCCACTTCGTTCGTCTAATAAACTGTTGCAGGTGTCGTGTTGCAGGCAACCGTGGTGCCACAGGCGGCCCTTAAAATGGACGAACCCGAGCTGATTCGGTCAGCTCAAAAGGGCGATCAGCGCGCCTTTGAGCAATTGGTGCGTCTGTACGACCAGAATGTACTGCGGCTGGCGACCAACCTGTTACGGTCAGCCGAGGACGCCAATGATATCTATCAGGAAGCGTTCCTGCGGGTTTACAAGAACCTGCACACGTTCCGTTTCGATTGCAGCTTTCACACCTGGCTGTATCGGATCGTGAGCAATCTTTGTCTGGATGCGCTACGCAAACGTAAAGTGCGGCGCGAAGAAAGCTCGCTGGTAGAAACCAGCGAGGGATACCTGGATCGCATGGACACGGTGGAAGAACCGCGCGCCGACAGCGATCCCGAGCGGCGCCTGGAAAGCAAGCAGGTGCGGGAGAAGATCCAGCAGGTATTAGGCGGCTTGACGCCGCGCGAACGGGCGGTTTTTGAGATGAGGCATTACCAGGGCATGCGGCTCAGGACCATCGGAGAGCTGATGGGCACATCCGAAGAAGCCGCGAAAAATTGTTTGTTCCGTGCGACGCAGAAAATGCGCGCGGCTCTGGGCGACTTTCTATGAGGGTCGGTTTGTAGGGGTATTTTTATGAGGGATTTGCCATGACGTGCGAAGACGCAAGAAAGAATCTTCCGCTCTTCCTGTACGGCGAGATGTCGTTCGACGAAGAAGAGCTGTTGGAAGTGCATATCGACGAGTGTGACGGCTGCCGCGAGGCGCTGGAACGGGAAAGAGCGATGTTTGCCGCGTTGGACGCGGCCGAAGTTACGCCCACGGCACAGGCGCTGGCGGATGCGCGGTCGGAGTTGCATCGGCGGCTGGCCGGCGAGCGGCGCCTGGGCATGGAACGGGACCGGGGACTGGAGAGGACGCAGACAGCGGGCTTTTGGAACAAGATCCGCGAAGGCTTCAGCATTCACTTCCACTTTGCGCCCGGTCTGGCGCAGGTGGCAGGCGCGGTGGCAATGCTCGCTTTGGGATTTTTGACGGCGCGCTTTACCCCCGGCCACCTGGGCGGCGGGATGGGGCAAGCGGGCCTGGTGGATCCGATGACCACATCACACGTCCGCTACGTGGAACCGATGTCTACCGGCCGCGTGCGAATCGTGGTGGACGAAACCCGGCAGCGGGAGCTTTCCGGCCGTCCGACGGATGAGGCAATTCAACGGCTCTTGCTGACGGCTGCTAAGGATCCCTCCGACGCGGGGCTGCGAGTGGAATCGGTGGACCTGTTAAAGAACAATTCGCAATCAGCGGAGATCCGGAAGGCGCTGGTTTATTCGCTCGAGCATGATCCCAATGCCGGGGTGCGGCTGAAAGCGCTGGATGGATTGAAGCAATTTGCGGCCGATCCGGATACACGAACAGCGCTCACACAAGTGCTGTTGAAGGACGACAACCCGGGCGTGCGCACGCAGGTGATCGATCTTCTGGTCCAGCAGCAGCACAACGATGCCATGGTGGGCGTACTGCAGGAGCTGATGGAAAAGGAAGACAACAACTACATCCGGCTGCGCTGCCAGAAGATTTTGCAGGAGATGAACGCTTCAGCAGAGATGTATTGAGAAGCGGGCGTTACGGCAATGAAGCAGTTTCTGTTAACAACCCTGGTGGGATTGGGGACCTGGGGCTGGGGTAGCGCGCAAAGCGAATCTCCAGTCACGCGCGAAGGCGGCTATTGGGTGCGAACCATCCAGGGAAATCTCGACACATCGGCATCCGACCGCCTGCGTGTGGACACGGTGGGCAACGTCATGCTGCACGGCGAACCGGTCGAACAGGGGCGCTACACGCTCACGCTTCGCGTGCGAGCGGGCGATGCCAGGAGCGCCGCAACGGAGATGGATCAGATTTCGGTGAAGACCGGGGCCGAGGGCGGTTGGACTTATCTCAAAGTCGGGCCGCCCTGGGCAGGCCGGGCCAATCTGACATTGACGGTGACAGCCCCCAAGGCATTGCGGCAAGTGAAGGTACTGACCGCAGGCGGAAAGGTGCAGGCGTCCGATTGGAACGGGGAACTCCAGGCGCGGACGGCCGGCGGAGAGATCGTGGTGGATCACATCGGCGGCCCGGCGAATGTGGAGACCGGCGGCGGCACGATTCAAGTGGGCAGCGTGACCGGGTCGTTCAAAGGAGCTTCCGGCGGCGGCTCGATTCGTGTACAGAACGCAGGCTCAGCCGTTCAAGTGGAAACGTTGGGTGGCGAGATTCTGGTACACCAGGCCGCAGGTCCGGTACAGGCCTCCACGGGTGGCGGAAACATTCGCATCGAACACGCCGGGAGCACCGTGGTAGCGCGTACCGCTGGCGGGTTGATCCAGGTACAGGAGGCGGACGGTCCGGTGACTGCGGAAAGCTCAGGTGGGGCGATTCAGGTGAACTCGGCGCATGGCGTGCGCTGCGAATCGGCCGGGGGCGCCATCCGGCTGCGCAATGTCGCGGGCGCCGTGCGGGCCTTCGCCAGTTCCGGGAACATTTTGGCCGAGCTGGGCGGAGCGTCCGGTTTCGCCAATTCCGTCTTGAGCACCAATGCAGGTGACATTACGGTTTTCATTCCGTCCAATCTTGCGTTGACGATTGAGGCGACCAATGAATCGGGCGGCTCGGGCAGGATCGTTTCTGATTTTGCACAGATTCGGGCCCGCTCCGCGCCCGTACCGGGCGCTCCTGTGGCAGCCGAAGGCGCGCTGAACGGAGGCGGTCCTGTGCTGCGGGTAAACGTGATGGGCGGAACGATTTATTTGCGGGAAGCCAAATAGATTGCTGAGGACGATGTTATGCACAAGCTTTTCGGAGTAGCCGTTATTTTCGTGGCGGCTGCAGGGCTGCAAGCCCAGGACTTCTTTTTTCAAGCGCCCGCCGCGCCGCCGGCGCCGCCCGCGCCCCCCGCTCAGGTGCGTGAGTTCAATAGCATTCCCTTCGTGGGCGGCACGTATTTAGGCGTGAATCTCGCCGAGGTGGACGCCAATCGCGCCAAGGAGCTCAAGCTCAAGGAAGATTACGGCGTCGAAATCACACGCGTTGAAGAAAACAGCCCGGCTGAAAAGGCGGGATTGAAACCGGGCGACGTGGTCACGGAATACAATGGCCAGCGCGTGGAAGGCATGGAACAGTTTGGCCGGATGGTACGCGAGACGCCTCCCGGCCGCGAAGTGAGGCTGACCATCAGCCGGAATGGGGCCATGCAAACGTTGACGGCAGTTCTCAGCAGCCGCAAGTTCCGTTTCCCGAACCTCCCGCCGGGTTTTGAAGTTCCCGAGTTCCACATGCCCGATATTCCTCAGATCTACACTGGATCGCGCAGCGCCATGCTGGGTGTGGAAGCGGAAGCACTGGGACAGCAGCTGGCGGTTTACTTCGGCGTAAAAGACGGCGTGCTGGTCCGCGCCGTTATCGAGAATAGTCCCGCGCAGAAGGCAGGAATCAAAGCTGGGGATGTGATCACGCGGCTGGACGGCATGGAGGTAAGCGCGCCCAGCGAGTTATCGAGCGCTGTGCGCGCCGCCAATTCCAAAAAGACCTACAGCGTCGAGCTGGTCCGCGACCACAAGCCACTGACTCTGAATGTAATCGCCGAGGACCGCTCCGAGCGGCGGTTGCCTCGCGGCCGCATCGTCACCAACAGCGTCAATTGACGGAGCGTCCGCTCGAAGCGTCAGTTCAACGCCTGGGAATTCACGCCCGTCGCTTTGAGTGCATCTGGACTGTAGACGACCCGGCTATAGATTTTCAGCAGCAGCTCGACTTCGCGCTGGGGCAGATTCAACGTAGCGGCGATTTTCTCGGCCTGCTCCCCGCGGCGCGACATACGGATCACCTGGCTGCGCTTGTTCAGGTTCAACCCGGATTTGGGCGGCACCGGAGGCACCAGTACGCCAGTGCGCTCCTCGGTCTCCAGCAGGCGGGCGGTGATCTCCGCTACTTGCGCCTTGAGCTCGCTCGAATCGGCGTGCTGCGAGCGATCGCGGCGCTCGGCCCGCACTTTCAGGATCCGGATCTCATGCTCCAGACAAAGAAAGAAAAACAGGCACAGCACGCTATGGATGGCAATGAGCAAAAACGGAGCGAGGGGAATCAGGTAGCGGCCAAGCATAGGTTCGAATTGCGCAACTTGCGCTGAATTAGTACAGGGTCCGCAGCCGCTCCTGCCGGCTAATCACCTGCTTGATGCGGATTCCGTAATTGCCCTCCACTACCACCACTTCGCCGCGCGCGATAACGCAGTTGTTCACAATTACCTCCACCGGCTCGCTCAAGGCGCGATTCAGCTCGACGATGGATCCGGTGGTGAGTTTGATCACGTCCTTCAGCATGAGCTGTGCGCGACCAAACGAAACAATCACGGGCAGCTCGACATCCAGCAACAAGTCGATGGAGCTAGGCGGCGAGCCGCCCGAACCGCTCTTTGCCGCCGGACGGACGCGTTCCGTGGGCGACGCTTTCTGGGCAGGCTCGGGGGCGGCGTCCGACAGATTCGCCACCGCTGAAGCGAAAACGGCCAGCAGGGGGAAAGGTTGCTCACCGACGGTGATCTCAAAATGGAACGCGCCTGACTCCGGAAGTTTTCCGGGAGGCGCCGCGCGGCCCTCCACACAGGAGACTTCTTTGCGCGCCCGCAACGAAATGGCGCTCGCCACTCCCGAGAGGCTCTGGTTAACAATCTCGAGATACGTGCTGCGGATGTCTTCTTCTGTGGCATCGTCGACGCCGGCGCTACGAAGGACCCGATTGCCGATCTCTTTCCAACTCGGAGCGGCTGCGGCTACCCAGATCTTCGCTTCGGCGCCCAAACTGAGCGGCTGTTCCCACCACAGTAAATCCGATTGGGCCGCGTCGATTTGTGACGCCATGAGCGCGCGGGGCGTGAAGCTAATGCCGGCGGATTCGCCCGTCATCGACTCCACGGCACGCGCGACTTGGCGGCCCCATTCGTCGGCCAGCCAGAGCGCGGCGTCGCTTTCTCCTGGCGGGCTTTCACCTGGGGGGCCTTCACCTGGGGGGCGTTCACCTGGCGTGTTTTCACCCGACCCGCTTTCCACCAGCCCGCTTTTAACCGGCGGGTTCTCACCCGACGCGCTTTTGGGCGTCGCGGAAGGCGGCGATTCGGCGGGCGAGCCCGGCGGGGCGTCCATTCGCGATTGCTGGGGAGGCAAAGAGCTATCGGGCTTCGACTCAGGGTCGCCAGGGGCCGGCAGAGGAGGTTCCACCATAGGCTACGTGCCCCGCTCGAGCGGCCAGCGTTTTTCCAGATAGGCGCGCAGCCGCAGAATAGCCTGCGACTTCAATTGCGAAATACGCGATTCATGCAAATTGACAACCTTTGCGATTTCGCGCAGTGTCAGCTCCTCGTGGTAGTAAAGGCTGATGACGATGCGCTCGGTGCGCGGCATCTTTTCGATGGCCTCGGCGAGGAGACGCTGCAGCTCGGTGCGCTCCAGCAGGCGCGAGGGCCAGTTCTCCTCATGGTCTGAAATGTATTTGAGGAGATTCCGGCTATCGTCCTCCGGGGCCGACGTTTCCAGGCTGCCCAAGTTGACGCCGCGAATGTCCACCAGCCATTCGTGATATTCCTGGAGCGAAATCTTCAGCTCGCCCGCGATCTCTTCTTCCGTCGGTGCACGGTGCAGGCGTTGTTCCGCCGAGGAGATGGCGGCTTCAATTTGTTTAGAGCGGCGGCGCTGTTGCCGGGGGGCCCAATCCAAGCCTCGCAAACTGTCGAGAATAGCGCCCCTGATCTTATATTCGGCATACGTTTTCAGTTTGACGTTATGGCGCGGGTCGAAGCGATCAATGGCCGCGATCAGCCCGATAGTCCCCGTC
>Ga0070741_10021499_pt1 | contig 10029 bp, 7 predicted proteins | sample Coa_R1_4_FD_66440 | JGI IMG/M metagenome (GOLD analysis project Ga0070741, IMG submission 66440) | Surface soil microbial communities from Centralia Pennsylvania, which are recovering from an underground coalmine fire - Coalmine... | ecosystem: Environmental > Terrestrial > Soil > Unclassified ...
CCCCACCCCTAGCGTTCCCCGCCCGACCCCGCCGCTCGCCCTCCCGACCACTGCCACGCGCCACCACCACTCACTTCCGTCCCCGCCCTCCCCAGGAGCCTGACTTGGCGCTCACCCTCGACCCGCCGCTCACCGACGCGGCGGATCCGGTGCCGGCGCGGCGCGGCGCCCGCAGACCCCGCGCGCTCGGGGCGTGGGCCGCGGTCGCGCCGCTGCTGATCTACTGCACGATCTTCCTCGGCCTGCCGACCTGGGCCCTGCTGTACGAGGCCGTACGCCGCACCAACCCCGCGACCGGCGTCACCTCGTTCACCGCGCAGAACCTCACCGACTCCTGGAGCGGCTTCTACCTCACCGCCATGTGGGGCTCCCTGCGCCTGTCCCTTCTCACCGCCACGATCTCAGCGATCATCGGACTGGCCACCGCGCACGCGATCGCCCAGTCGCGCGGCCGGGTGCTCAAGCAGGCCGTGCTCACCGCGTCCGGCGTGCTGGCCAACTTCGGCGGCATCCCGCTCGCCTTCTGCTTCATCGCCGCCGCAGGCACCGCGGGCGAGGCGACCGGCCTGATCCGCAAGATCGACCCCGGATTCGCCCTGGACACCTTCACCGGCCTGGTGCTGGTCTACCCCTACTTCCTCATCCCGCTCATGGTGCTGACCACCATGCCGGCGCTCGAGGGGCTGCGCCGGCAGTGGCGCGAGGCGGCGACCGGGCTCGGCGGCACCGCCTGGGACTACTGGCGGCACATCGGCGGCCCGATCCTGCTGCCCACCGCCCTCGGCGGATTCGTGCTCTGCTTCGGCAGCGCGTTCGCCGCCTACGCCACCGCGCAGGCCCTGGCCGGAGGCACCGTGCCGCTGATCACCCTGCGGATCGCGTCCGTCCTGTCAGGCAACGTACTCGCCGGACAGGAGAACCTGGGCATGGCCATGAGCCTGAACACCATCGCCATCTGCGCCCTGATGATGGCCGTCTATCTCCCGCTGCGGGCTAGGAGCGCGCGATGGCTGGACTCGTAACCGACACCCTGGCCGCCGCCGACCGCCCTGAGCCCGCCGGCGCGGCCGGTCCGCCATCCGCCCGAAGCCTCGCCGAGCGCCTTTCCCGCGTCCGCTGGTGGCGCGTCCTGATGCTCGCCGTCGTCGCGATCTACCTGCTCGGACCGCTGCTCTCAGCGCTCTGGTTCACCGTGTACAACGCGCGGCTGCACCGCTTCAGCCTGGCACCCTACGGACAGCTGTTCGGCGCGAGCGGGTTCCTCACCAGCGTGCGCATGACCTTCTTCCTCGCGCTAAGCACCATCGCGCTCGAGTTCGTCCTGCTCGTGCCCGCCATGGTGGCGATCAGGCTGCGGCTGCCGCGACTGCGCGGCGTCGTGGAATCGATCGCCATGGTGCCGCTCGTCGTCTCACCGGTCGCGCTGACCGCCGGAGTCTCCACGGTCCTCGGCTGGGGCCTGAACGACCAGGGCAGCTGGATGTTCCGCCTCGACGCCGACCTGCAGAACCAGTCCTTCCCCCTCATCCTGCCGCTCGTCTACGCGATCCTCGTGCTGCCCTTCGCGTTCCGCGCGCTCGACGCCGCACTGCGCGCGGTCGACCTCAAGACGCTCGTCGAAGCCGCTCGCGGCCTCGGCGCCTCCTGGCCGGTCGTCCTGTGGCGAGTACTGCTGCCGAACCTGCGCGCCGGACTGCTCTCCGGAGCCGTCCTCACCCTCGCCCTCGTCTTCGGCGAGTACACCATCGCCTCCATCCTCGGCTTCGTGCCGTTCGCGGTCTGGATCGTCCAGGACGGCCAGGGCAGCGGACAGCTGCCGATCGCCGTCTCCCTGCTCAGCCTGCTGCTGTCCTGGGCCGTGCTGTTCCTCGTCTCCTTCCTCGGCGGCCGCCGCGCCGCCGCCGTCACCGACCGGAGTGCCTGATGCCCGCCGCCGGACTCGAACTGAGCGCACTGCGCCGCTCCTACGGCGCCGTGCACGCGCTCGACGGACTCGACCTCGCCCTCGCCCCCGGCGAACTGGTCGCGCTGCTCGGCCCGTCCGGCTGCGGCAAGACCACGGCGCTGCGCATCGTCGCAGGCTTCGAACGCCCGGACGCCGGCCAGGTCCGCCTCGACGGCGCCGACATCACACCGGTGTCCGCCGCCAAGCGCGACATGGGCATGGTGTTCCAGTCCTACAGCCTCTTCCCGCACCTGACCGCGGCCGAGAACGTCGCGTTCGGCCTGCGGCTGCGCAAGACCGCGGCGCCGCAGCGCAAAGCCCGCGCCGAGGAGCTGCTGGAACTGGTCGGCATCGCCGGCCACGGCGCCCGCTACCCGCACCAGCTCTCCGGCGGCCAGCAGCAACGGGTCGCGCTCGCCCGCGCGCTGGCGATCCGGCCGAAGGTGCTGCTGCTCGACGAGCCGCTGTCCGCCCTGGACGCGAAGGTCCGCCTGCAGCTGCGCGACGAGATCCGCCGGGTACAGCTCGACCTGGGCATCACGACGCTGTTCGTCACGCACGACCAGGAAGAGGCGCTGTCCATGGCCGACCGCGTCGCGGTAATGCGCTCCGGACAGCTGGAACAGTGCGCGGCCCCGGCCCAGCTCTACGACCGACCGGCCACCGCGTTCGTCGCCGAGTTCGTCGGCACGATGAACCGCCTGCGCGGCACGATGATCGACCTGGACGTGGTCGAGGTAGCCGGCCGCCGCCTCCCGGTCGACGGCGAGCGCCCAGTCCCCGGCACAAAGGTCGAGGTCCTCCTGCGCCCCGAGGCGATCGAACTGGAGGCCATCGAGCCCGACTCGGCCGCCGATCGCGCAGGCGCCGACCCGGCGGTGGGCACGGTGCGCACGGCCACGTTCCTCGGAGCCATCACGCGCGTCGCGGTCACGCTGGAAGACGGCACGGAGGTGAAGGCAGACCTGCCCTCGCACCGCGCGTCCGAGTTCCCGGCCGGCGGCCGGGCCCGGCTGACTCCCGCCCCGCGCCCCGTGCTCGTCGTCGCCCCCTGAGAGGCCACCGGCCTGGCCGCCGCCGCGCCTCCGAGTCCTCCCAATCCGTGCGCCGCGTGCGCCCTTGCCGGCTGCCGCCGGTCACACCGACACCGGCCGACACCGCGCAGTACCGCTCCGCGACGTCTACCGCGTCAGATTCGGACCCACTTCTATGCGGCCAACCTCCACGCGCCGGATATCTCAACGTTGATTGCCGTCCTCCCTCCAACAGGACGATAACGGGCAACTTGTCTGGTCAAGTTCGAGCGGAGGGACCACCCATGAGACTCATCGGCAGACCCGGCGGTACCGGCGGTACCGGCAGCACCGATAGGCCCGGTAGGCCCGCCAGCACCGACAGGTCCGGCAGGCCGGGCACGCCCGCCAGCACCGACAGGTCCGGCAGGCCGGGCACGCCCGGCACTACCGGTAAGTCCGGCAGTACCGGCAGGCCGGGCACGCCCGGCAGCACCGGTAAGTCCGGCAGTACCGGCAGTTCCGGCAGTACCGGTCAGCCCGGCGGGTCTCGCAGGTTTGGCAGGCCCGGTAGGCCCAGCGGCACCTCTCCTTCCCCTGACCGGCCCACGGCCACGCTGCTGACCGCAGCCTCCCTCCTCCTCGCCCTGCTGCCCAGCCTGCTTTCCACCCCGGCCCGCGCGGCCTCCGTCACCAGCCCGAACCTGCTCGTCGATGCCGGCGCGGAATCGGCGGCGATCTGTTCGCCCAACGGCCTGGACGGCATGACCGTACCCGGCTGGAGGATCACGTCGGGCGAGCCGGACGTCGTCTGCTACGGCGCCGCAGGCGGCTTCCCGACCGCGAGTACCCCCGGCCCGACCGACCGCGGAACCGGATTCTTCGCCGGCGGCGGCACCGGGAACTCAGGCCTCGAACAAGTGGCCGACGTCTCCGGCGCTGCGAGCACGATCGACGCCGGGGCAGCCGCCTACAACCTCAGCGGCTGGCTCGGCGGATACGCCTCGCAAAACGACCGCGTCGGCTTGACCGCCACCTTCCTCGGCGCCGGCGGTACGTCGCTGGGCAGCGCGTCGATCGCCCCGGTGACCAACAAGAACCGCAACAACACCACCGAGCTGCTTTACCGCAGCGCGAGCGGCACCCTGCCGGTGGGCACCCGATCGATCAAGGTGGACCTCGCGTTCACCTGGACCGCGGGCAACACCACGGACGGCTACGCCGATGACATCTCCCTGACCATCGGCGCATCGCTGCCCAGCCCGGTGCTCACCGCGCCACCCTCGTCGGTGCCCGGCTTCGACCACGTCTTCGTCCTCTACATGGAGAACCAGGACTACAGCGGCATCATCGGCAACAGCGCCGCGCCGTACATCAACAGCCTGGCGAACGCGAACACCGTCCTTACTCAGTCCTACGCGACAACGCATCCCAGCGACCCGAACTACGTCGCGCTCGCGGCCGGAGGACTCTACGGCCTCACCGACAACAGCGTGTCCACCACGACGATCAATGCCCCGAGCGTCGGCGACCGGGTCGCGGCGGCGGGCGGCACGTGGAAGCAGTACACCCAGGGCTCGAACGGTGCCTGCGACACCTCGACGCACGGCTACTACTACCCGGACGACGCGCCCTTCTACTACTTCGCCGAGATGAAGAACAGCGCCTCCTTCTGCCAGGCACACTGGCAGCCGCTCACCCAGATGACGACCGACCTCCAGAGCACCGCGACCACACCGAGCTTCGTGTGGTTCGCCGCCGACGACTGCGACGACATGGAGGCGTGCGGCGTCGCGGCCGGCGACACCTGGCTGTCCCAGACGCTGCCGACGATCTTCAACTCGCCGGCCTGGACCACGCAGCGTTCGCTGCTGATCCTCACCTGGGACGAAGGCGCCACCAAGGCTTACGGCCCGAACTACCCGAACCAGGTGCCGACAGTCCTGATCGGGTCACAGAACACGGTCAAGGCCGGGTATCAGAGCTCGCAGCGAGTCGACCAGTATGGCCTGCTGCGCGTTGTCGACCAGGCGCTCGGACTAACGCCGCTGACGAACAACGACGCCTACGCCGCCGTTCCCAACGACGTTTGGAAGTAGCCGCAGACCGTTGCGCCGTGGCCCCGCGCGGGCTGCGGCGCACCCGTCTTCGCCGGGCGGTTGACGACCACAGCTGTCAATCAGGGCTTTGAATTTCGTAGTCTTCGCGCCGCCGCTGCGGGAGAACCGTTGACAGCGTACGTGCGCGGGTCCAGGATGACACATCGGATGAATCAACCCTCCTGATTCTCATTTCGCTGCTTGATGCGAAAATCTGTGCCCACTTTCAGTGATACATCCGATCACCCTGGCCCTGTGATCACCGGGTCAGTTAAGGAGAGCCGATGACGTCTCTTCCCGATCTCCCACGTCGCCACGTACTCGGTCTCGCTGCCGGGGCAGCCTCACTCGGGCTTCCCTCGGTATCCCACGCCGTGGACAAGACCTCAGGCTCCGCGGGCCAATCCTCGACACCGGCTGAGGACGCCTCCGACGCACACACTGCGGCCCCCGTCCCCGCGCCCCAGCCCGTTCCGGTATCCCTCGCCGACTACTTCGACCACGACGCGATAGACACCGCTGCGGCCCACGACGGCGACTTCGACGGCTCCGGATACAGCTTCCCCGGCGACTCGCTGCCCGCCGACGGCACCGTGACCGTGGGCGGCGTCCCCTACCAGCTCGGATCCGCCGCCGCGGGCGCGAAGAACGACATCGTCGCCCTGGGGCAGAAGATCACCCTCCCTTCCGGACGCTATCTCAGCCTGCTGTTCCTCGTTGCGGGCAGCTACGGCACCGCGAGCGGCACCGCGACCGTCACATACGCCGACGGCAGCACCTCCGCCGCCACGCTCACCGCGCCCGACTGGTACAACTCGGGCGACCTCACCTTCCCCTACCGCTACACGCCAGGCGGCGGCACGGATCAGCACCCCGTCTCACTGAACGTCTCCGAAGTCTGGGTCTACCCGGACCGGGACGTCGTCTCCATCACGCTGCCGAACAGCGCCCAGCCCGCCCCGAATGTGACCAGCCTGCACGTGTTCGCCCTCAGCCTCCAGCCGCTGGCCCAGGGCACCTCGGCGCTGCTGCGCGACGCCAGGTCGACGACATCCATGGTGCGTGACGCCGGACCCCAATCAGTCGAGGCAACCCTGGTCAACGCCGGCACGACATGGCTGACCGCCGCCGACGCCGTCACTGTCGGCGTCGAGGCACCCGGAGCCCGGACCGTCGCTCCCGCCCAGGTGAAGATCCTGGCACCGGGAGAGCAGGCGAGGCTGCGGATCGGCATAGCCAACACCGCCGGCACCGCCGTCGGCAGTACCTCGACCGGCGCAGTGTCCGCGACCACCCGCGGCTCCACACTCGCCGTCGCCCCATCGCTGCTGACACTCGGCGTGCCCGACTACCAGCCGACCGACGCCTCGCTCGCCAAACACCAGGCCCCGTACTGGTTCGACGACGCCAAGTTCGGCATCTTCATCCACTGGGGCGTGTACTCGGTGCCGGCCTGGGGACCGGTCGGCAAGGAGTACGCCGAGTGGTACTGGAACAACATGCAGAACCCGAACGATCCGACGTACGCCTACCACGCGCAGACCTACGGCGAGAGCTTCAACTACGACGACTTCATCCCGCGCTTCACCGCGGCGAACTTCGATCCGCGCTCCTGGGTCGAGCTGATCTCCGCCGCCGGCGCCCAATACTACGTCCTCACCTCCAAGCACCACGAGGGTTTCGCCCTCTGGGACTCCAAGGTCACGGGCCGCAACGCCGTGCAACTCGGCCCGCACCGAGACCTGGTCGGCGCGCTGTTCGCCGCCTCGCGCCAGTACACGCCGCACCTGCGCAACGGCCTGTACTACTCGCTGCCCGAATGGTTCAACCCTGACAACCCGTGGATGGGCCACGCGCCGCGCAACCCGTACACGCTCGCCCCGGTGCCCTACACGGGCTACCAGGCCGGCAGGGACTACGTGAAGGACTACCAGACGCCGCAAGTGCTCGAGTTGATCAACGGATACGACCCGGATGTCATCTGGTACGACATCGGCGGCGTGAACGACACCCGAGACGCGCTGACCACGTACTTCAACAACGCCAAGAACCGCCGCAAGCCCAAGGACGTCACCGTCGACGATCGCGGAGGCATTCCCGCCCACGACTTCACCACGCCCGAATACACGACCTACGCCAACACGGTCGTGGCCAAGTGGGAGGCGAGCCGCGGGCTCGACCCCTTCTCCTACGGCTACAACAGCGCCACCCCGGACAGCCAGTACATGACGGCGGAACAGGTCGTGCAGACGCTGGTGGACATCGTCAGCAAGAACGGCAACTTCCTGCTCGACATCGGACCGCGCGCCGACGGCACCATCCCCGACGTCATGCAGCAGCGCCTTCGCGAGACCGGTGCCTGGCTGAAGGTGAACGGCGAGGCGATCTACGGCACCACCTACTGGTCACGCATGGCGCAACTCGACAACCTGCGCTTCACGGTGAACCAGAATCAGGCCTTCTACATCATCTCGCTCACCGCCCCCGGCAACCAGGTCAGCGTGCCAGCGCCGGTACCGATCCGGCCGCAAGACCGCGTGACGCTGCTCGGCTACCGTGGCGGCCCGCTGACGTGGAGCCAGGACAACGGAGCGCTGGTGATCGACGTTCCCAAGGCGGCGCAGGCGACCGGGCAGTACGCCTGGGTCTTCAAGGTCGCCTGGAGCTAAGCCCGTTCGTGTACTCCCCGGCAGTGGCGGGCGGATACGCCGACGACGCGCGGATGCTCGTCGCTGCCGGGGGAGCGCGACCACTCGCCGTGGCGCTCGCTGCGGTACGCAGATCGACTACGAAGCGGCTCATCGGTTCACCGCACCACTCTCGCGTGTGCGGGCACGTCCGCGTCACAAAGGCGTCGAACGCCCGCATCGCGAGCGGGCTGAACGGCGCTGCACCGATCCGGTCCGCGAAGCTGATGTGCTGATCGATAAGGAAGGGACCGACAAGCACACGCAGTCCCGCTTGCCTGAGGAGGGTCATCCGCCGCCAAAGGGTCTCGAGATATCCCTTGTAGTCGAGAAGCCCTGCTGTGCGCTGCAGCAAGATGAGTTCGCGGAAGTCGCACTCGTGCAGGATGACCGCGAATCCGCGGACGGACTTCCGGTCGGTCGGCCGTGTGATTGCGACGTCTTGCTGCATGGTGCCCACCCCAAGTTCGTTGTGGCCGCAGGGCCGGTTGACCCTGATAGATCCAGGATCGGAGAACTTGCGGATCAATGATGCGAACTCTCGCAATTTCATGCGGATGTCGCAATCGGCAGATGGTCATACAAGGGGAGACTGGGATGGGTTCAGGCCGTCTCTTCGTCTGTGGCTCCAAGGCCTTCACGCTGATCGGATAGTCTCGGCGGGCGTGACGACGACTGACGAATCCGCCACGGCAGACTTCCTTTACCACCCCGAACTGTGGTCGCTCGACCCCAAGCTTGTGCACCTTAATCACGGTTCCTTCGGTGCCGTGCCTTCCACGGTGCTCGCCGAGCAGCAGCGGTGGCGAGAGCGGATGGAAGGCAACCCCACCGGATTCTTCCGGCGCGAGCTGCAGCCAGCCCTGGACGCGGCCCGCCTCACGGCCGGCACGTTCCTAGGCTCGGACGCCGACGGCGTCACATTCGTGCAGAACTCGACCTGCGGCGTCGGGACGGTGCTTGCCGCGTTTCCTCTTGCCGAAGGCGACGAGATTCTGGTCACTGATCACGTCTACGGCGCGGTCCTGTTCGGCGCGCAGAAGGCTGCTGCGCAGGTCGGCGCCTCGGTCGTCGTCGCACGGGTTGCGCTGGGCGCTTCCGATGACGAGATGGTCGCTGCGCTGCTAGGAGAAGTGACGACGCGTACGCGGTTGGCGATCGTCGACCAGGTGACGTCCGCGACGGCGCAGGTGTTCCCTGTCGGCCGCATCGTCGCGGCGTTGCGCGAGCGCGGGGTCGCGGTGCTGGTAGACGGCGCGCACGCACCGGGCTTGCTACCGGTAAACCTGGGAACGCTGCGGCCCGACTTCTGGGTGGGGAACTTCCACAAGTGGCCGTGTGCGCCGCGCGGCAGCGCCGGTCTGTTCGTCGCGGAGCGGTGGCGGGAGCGTATCGGGTCGTTTCCCGTCTCGTGGCGGGAGGACGAGGGGTATCCGCACTCGTTCTTGCTGCCGGGCACCGTTGACTCGTCGGCTTGGTTGTCCGTTCCGGCCGCGTTGGATTTCTTCGAGGCCTGGGGTTGGGCGGCTGTGCGGGAACGTAACGGCGCGTTGGCCGCGCACGGGCAGCGTGTCGTTGCTGACGCACTCGGCGCGGACGTGAGCCGGATGCCTGGTAACGCGAACGCTACGGGGGAGAGCGCCACGCTGGCGATGCGGTTGGTGCCGTTGCCCGGAGTTCGAGCAGACAGTGCGGCGGTATATGCGTTACGCGACCGGGTGGCGGATGAGTTCGGGATCGAATCGGTCATCAACGTGTGGGGCGATCAGGCATTGATGCGTCTCTCAGCGCAGCTGTACAACCGCGAGAGTGACTACGAGCGGCTGGCTGAGGCTCTGCGCTCACTGTTGTGACGCGGGCTGCGTGAGCGGACCGGGGAACGCCCCGCCACACCGCAAATCGGCTGGGAGGAATTCCGGTCGGCCGCCGTCCCGCACGCGGTCCGCGGCACTGCGCGGACGCGAGCCGCGAGCCGCGAGCCGCGAGCCGCGGACCGTCGACCGCGAGTGAGTCAGCTGCTCAGCGGCCAGGTCTCGTCGACGCCGCGCGCGGGTTCGGCGGCCATCGCGGTGGCGCCGTTGCCGCTTGATGACGCGCCGGCTCCGATGAAGAGGCTGGCGGCGATCGCGGCGAGGAATCCGATGAGGAAGCCGAGCAGCAGACCTTCGGCGAGGGTGTCGCGGTAGCTGTCCGCGGTGGCGATGCCGGGTACGCCGCTGTAGGCCAGCGGGGTGCAGATCAGGCCGGCTGCGGCTCCCGCGAGGGTCGTGGAGCCCCAGATGCCC
>Ga0070741_10021500_pt1 | contig 10028 bp, 12 predicted proteins | sample Coa_R1_4_FD_66440 | JGI IMG/M metagenome (GOLD analysis project Ga0070741, IMG submission 66440) | Surface soil microbial communities from Centralia Pennsylvania, which are recovering from an underground coalmine fire - Coalmine... | ecosystem: Environmental > Terrestrial > Soil > Unclassified ...
CACGGCGGACTCGCCATGCAGAATCTGATCCATGGTGCGGCCGGTCTTCACGCTGGTGTCGAACTCCTGCGTGGGTTCGTTGCCATCGCCCGCGTACTCGTCGCGCTTCTTGATGAGGAGCCAGTTCTGCCGGCCGCGATCCTCCTTGCGCGGCTTCATGCGCACGAGCACATATTCGCCGTTCAGCCTCTTGCCATGTAGACGGAACTTGAGGTCTCCCTTGGCGAGGCCTTCGTCGGGGTCTCCGATCGGCTCCCAGGTGCCCGCGTCCCAGATCATTACCGGACCGCCGCCGTACTCACCCTTGGGAATGACGCCCTCGAAGCCGCCATATTCGAGCGGATGGTCCTCGGTCATGACCGCAAGGCGCTTCTGGCTCGGATCGAGACTCGGGCCCTTGGTGACAGCCCAACTCTTCAGCACCCCGTCATGCTCGAGGCGAAAATCGAAATGGGTGCGGGTGGCGGCATGCTTCTGGATGACGAAGCTGTTGCCCTTCGACTTGCCGCGCTTAGGCCCGGGCTCCGGAGTCTTGGCGAAGTCGCGCCGCGCTTTGTACTCGGCAAGCGGATCTTTCGCTTCGACACGCGCCATGGATTAGGCCGACTTCCGCTTGGGCGCGCTCTTTGCCGTCTTCTTGCCGCTCGCCTTGGCCGAGGCCGCCGCCCGCTTGGCCGGAGCCTTGGCGGGCGCAGCGCCCTTGCCCTGCTGCACGCTCTTCTTGAGCGCATCCATGATGTTGATGACTTTGGCGGTGCCGGGGATTTCGGTCGCGATCTCCGGCGCCCGCTTCTCGAGCTTGGCCTGGATCAACTCCCATACCGCCTCGTTGTACTGGTCCTTGAACTCCTCGGGCTCGAACTTGCCCGACTTACGCTTGATCAGTTCCTTGGCGAGATCGAGCGCTTCCTTGTCGACCTTGGTCTCCGCGATCTCCTTGAAGATGGGCTCGGCGGCGCGGACTTCGTTGGCATGGCGCAGGATTTCGAGCAGGAGCCCTTTGCCGAACGGCTTGATGGCGACGATGTTGCCGTGGCCGCGCAGGATGAATTGTCCGACGCCGATTTTGCCGGTGTCCTTCAGCGCCTTCTGGACGATCATGTAGCCCTCGTCGGCGAGCTCGCCGTCGGGCAGGAGGTAATAGGGCGTCTCGTAATAGCGGTCGTCGATCGCGTCCTCGTCGACGAAGCGCACCAGCTCGATGGTCTGCTTCGCCTCGAGCTTGAGATCGTCGATCTCCTTGGGGTCGATCAGGACGTACTTGCCCTTCTCGTATTCGTAGCCCTTGATGATCTCCTCGTTCTCCACGGGACCCACGCCCGGCGCGACCTTCTGGTAGCGGATGCGCTTCCCCGTGGGTTCGTGGATCTGATGCAGCTCGATGCGCCGCTCCGAGCTGGTTGCGGGATAGAGCTTGACCGGAATATTGACGAGCGAAAGCCGCAAATGGCCGGTCCAGAATGCGCGGGGTGCCATACTCGCTACTCCTCGGATGGCGGGAGGCCTGGACGGGTGGGGCTCCGCCGAAACAGAACGGGACCCGAACCCCAAGGGTTCCGGCCGGTTCGCCGGCCGCAATCCTTGGAGCTTGGGCTCATTTCTCTACCTTATAACCATTTTCCTTAAGCATGCGTTCGAGCGCGTCTGGGAATGAGAGCTTGATCGTCTGCCCTGGGCATTCGCCGTCGTCGTTGAGCGGCTTGTCGCAGGCTTCGAGCCCCCAATCCGAAGACTTGTCGTAGTAGGTAAGCATGAGCGCCCAGGCACCCTTGCTTTCGCCGAGCAGGCTCTTTTCGCCCACATAGCCCGCGAGGAAGCCGTTGGCGTCGGTTTCCTCCTCTGGCACCTCGCTGATCATCCCCTTGAGATAGGCGGCATGCGCCGGCTTGAACCGCTCTTCAGCGGTGATGTTCTTGACCTCGCCCTTGTCGATGCCGAACAGCTGGAGCGGCGCCGTCGAGCAGGCGTAGCAGGCGAAGGCGTAGAGGAAGGCGTTGTCGCGCGTCTCGAACTCGTAGCGTCCGTCGCCGTCGACATCGGCCGCGAGCAGAGGCCCGCCGTCGAACTCGCCGACGTCGATCGTCTTCCACCCGGACCCGTCGGCGGAGCTTGCCACTACGCTCGTCTGCGAACAGCAATGCGCCCCGCCGGTATAGAACGAGACGACGACTTCGGGCGTCTGGTTGGATGGATCGAGCTCGGCGATCTGAAGGCTCACCGGAGGATCGGCGTAGAACGTCTCTTCGCCCTCGAGCTTGGCCACCTCCTTGCCGTCGGCGAAGATGGTGACGATCGGGATGCGCGTGACCTCGCCGTCATCGCCCTTTTGTTCCGTGTAGGTGAGCGCGGCCTTTACCGTGCCTTGGGAAATTTCCTGCGGCTTGGGTGGGGTATCTTCCTCGCCGCCGCCGGCCTCGATCTTGGGCGCATCGTCCTTCGGCGTGACGTCGGGGGCACTGAGATATTTCGCGTCCTCCTGCTTGATGGCCTCGCCCATGGTCATCGCCGCAAGCGACTGACCGGAAAGGATAAAAACACCAGCGAGGCCGGCAAGAAGGGTGCGCGTGTAACGGGTTGCAGGCATTGTGAGACGGCCCTCTTGGGGTTGCCCTAGCCTTCGGGCACGCCGGAAATAGCACGAATTCCGCTGAACACTAACCATGAGAAGCTTCGCTTCCCAGTCCCTCGGCGCACATCACTCGGCAGACGCACGCTTCAATCTGTCTCGCACCAGGCGCTATTAGCTGTTTGCTTACCGTGGCAAATGTGCTTGCCTGCTGAAGCCGGAGGGCGGGGTCCGAGCGCTTTGGACGAAGCATGAACAGACTGAGCAAGAGTGTCGATTCATTGGCTCCCGCGACGGTCATCACCGGCGCCACGCATGGTCTTGGCCGCGCCTTGGCCGAGGAGTTCGCCCGCGGCGGGTATGATCTACTTCTCGTCGCCCGCGATGAGGTGGCGCTCAGACGGACGGCGCAAGAGTTGTCGGCCGCGTATCACGTAGAGGTGCGGACACTCGCCGCAGACCTCAGCACCGAGGAGGGCTGCGCCAAGGTCGAGGAGGCGCTCGAAAGTGCGGGCCTTTATGCGGAAATGTTGGTTAACAATGCCGCGCTGATGACCGCAGGGTTCTTCCAGGACCAGGATCCCGAGAAGCTCCGTAAGATCGCCGATCTCAACGTCAGCGCGGTGATCGACCTCACCCGCCGCCTCCTGCCTGGAATGATCGCGCGCCATAAGGGCGGCGTGCTCAACGTCGCCTCGGTCGAAGGTTTCATGCCCGTGCCGTATCAGGCGACCTACGCCGCGACCAAAGCCTTCGTGCTCTCCTTCACCCGCTCGCTCTCCTACGAGACGATGGGCACAGGCATCCGCATTTCTTCGCTCGCGCCCGGCACCATCGCGACCGGGATGCACGCCAAGGCTGGCGCCGAATATTCGCGCTACGTGCAGTACCTGCCGGCGATGAGCGCGGAGGACGTCGCCCGCATCGGCTACCGTAACTTCATGCGCGGGCGGAAGGTGATCGTGCCGGGCTTGTTCAACAAATTCGCCGCCTTGGTGGCGCCGTTCGTGCCGAAGCTTCTGCTCGTGCCGTTCGCCGGGCTCCTGTTCCGCGTGCGCGACGCCGAAGGCAATCTGCAATGGCCGCGCCCGCTGCCGAAGCCGGAAGCTTCTATGCCGCACGCCAAAACCAAGGCCGCCGAGAGACAGGCCAAGGCCGAAGCCGCCTCCAAGGACGCGCGGCGTATCGCGCGCTGAGGCGCAACTCCTCAGCCGCTCAGCTTTCCGATCCAGGCCGCGAGATCATCGAGCAGCTCCGATCTTACAACCGCGTCGGTCCCCTCGCTGCGCGCCGGGACATGGAAGGAATGATCGGCCTCCTGGAACAGCCTGAGGGTCGCCTTGGCACCGAGCTTCCGCACCAGTCGCTCCAACAGTTTGGTGTCAGCGAGGGCGTCGCGCGTTCCTTGAAGAAACAGCATCGGGATCGTGATCTGGAACAGATGTAGTGCGCGCTCATCCGACGGCTTTCCTGCGGGGTGAAGCGGAAACCCGAGGAACGCGAGCCCTAGAACGCCGGGCAACGGCGAGGTGGCCTCTGCCTGAGCGGTCATGCGGCCGCCATATGACTTGCCCCCGGCGACGAGGATGAGCCCCGGGACGAGGTTCGATGCTGCAAGCACGGCGGCGCGCACGGTCGCTTGAGCGACCTTTGGGGTGTCCGGGCGCTTCGAGCCCTGCTCCATATAGGGGAACTGATAGCGCAACGTGGCGACGCCGCGTTCGGCAAGTCCGTCGGCGATCGCCGCCATGAAAGGGTGCGTCATGCCGGCGCCCGCACCGTGCGCCAGCACGTAGCAGGCGCGCGCTTGCGAGGGCGCGATGAGGAGGCCGGACACCGTTCGCTTGTCGCCGACTGCGAAGCTCACGGCCTTGGGGCGGATCGCCGTCATGCCCGGGCCGTCACTGCGGAAGGCTCACCACTTCGTCCAGATCGTGCCGTCGTCCTGCTTGCAATAGCAGTGGCAGACGCGCTTGCTGAGATCGGGGTTGGAATCGCATTTCCGGTAGCATCTGCCCGACGCCCCGCCGCAGAATTTCATCACCGCCTGTTCGACCGGCAGCGCCGATGACACTGGCATGGGGCTGTTAGCATGCGGAGCCGTGGCGATGGCCACCGACACACCGAAAATCGAAAGACAGAACGCCAACCACACGCTGAGTCCTAGTTTGCACATGAATGCTTCCTCTTGGATGACGGCGAGGAGGCCGCGTCTCAGTCTCTTGGTCCTTTCCACTATACATTTGAGTTATCTCTCGAACCATCTCTACGCGGCCATTACCGGGTTCTAGCGGCTGCTCATGTTGCGCGAGACTGGAACGGGGCAGGGACGCGACGCGTTGTTGTTGGGCCAGCCGAAAAGGCAAGGCGATCTTCCCGAGCTGGCTAGGGCTGGGTGTTTGAACCTCGCCGTTTGGACCCCAGCCTCTTTCTCGAAAGGTCCTGAGTCATGCGGGATGCGCCGCTTGCATGCTCGATAGGCGTAATGCTCGGCGTGCTCTTGCTTGCGCCTGGCGCCAGCCATAGCAAACCGAAGTGGGTGCCAGGCAACTGCACGACGAGAGCATGTTGTGAAAGACTCGCCACAGGCTGCCTGGGAATCTGTGCGGGGGAAGACCCGAAGACCGCCGCATACCGTGACTGTATGCTCGGCTGTAATGCTCAACGCAACGACTGCTTGCGGGCAGTCACTCGCCAAGCTCAATGAGATGGACAGCGGGGAGCGTTTTAGTCGCAATTCCCGACAATTAGCGACAATAGCAGCGACAATAGTAGGCTCGCCGGGATTAATGGTGGAGCCGAGGGGGATCGAACCCCTGACCTCAGCAGTGCGATTGCTGCGCTCTCCCAACTGAGCTACGGCCCCGGACCGGCGTCAGGTGTCAGATTTCGGGCGGCATCTGTCAAGTGTCAACAGGCCAGGGACCGGCTATGATGTCCGAAGCCCCATTTGTCGGCGTGAAAGGGACATTCACATGCGCCACTTGGGCCTGGCTGCGGCCTTATTGCTGCCGCTCGCCGCTTCCGCGAGTGCCGGCGAGAACAACTGCAAGACGAAGTCGAACCCTTGCATCGACGCCAAAACGGGCGAGACCCGGGTTTGCACGACGACGACCTGCTATGACGACAAGGGCAACGAAATCTCGACCGTCACCGTTGTAACCATGCAAGGGGACACCGGCGGGACGATGGGTCCCGGGAAGCCGAAACCGGGCGTCAAGTCGAAGCTGCCCGAGACACCGGCGTTGCAAAGTCGCTGAGGCCAGCGCCGAGTTCCCGCACTTTTTGCCACGATCCCCATGAGGACCGCTGAACCTTCGCCTCGCGCGGGAGGGGAGTCTGCGCTTGCCCTTTTCGCCGCCTGTCCGCTACATGGTCGGCGCGAAGCGAGGAGGTTTGTCGATGGTGCCATTGATTTCGTTCATTGTTCTCGTCATCGACCTCTACATCTGGGTGGTGATCGCGGGCGCGATCTTGAGCTGGCTGATCGCCTTCAACGTGGTGAACACGAACAATCGCTTCGTTTACCAGGTGGCCGATATGCTCTACCGGGTGACCGAGCCGGCGCTGCGCCCGATCAGGAGCATCCTGCCCAATCTCGGCGGCATCGACATCTCGCCGGTGATCCTGATCCTCGGCCTGCTGTTCATCCGCGACGTGGTGCTGCTCGGCTGGATCCTGCCGCTGTTCGTACCCTCGGGCGTTTGACCACGCTCAAGCTTCGTCATACCGGCGGAGGCGTCATCCTCCCGGTGCGGCTCACGCCGAAATCGAGCCGCGACGAGGTCGTCGGTATCGAGGTCTTCGGCGAGGAGACCGTGCTGAAAGCGCGCGTGCGGGCGGCCCCGGAAGCGGGACGCGCCAACGATGCGCTCGAGCGCCTCATCGCCCATTGGCTCAAGGTTCCGCCTTCGTCGGTGTCGGTCGCTCAAGGCGGCAAATCGCGCGCCAAGCAGATTCTGATCGAAGGCGATGCAGGCGTGCTCAGCCGCCTGATCGAAGCCCGCCTCGCCGAGCTCAAGTCCGACTAACAAGACAGCTTGTCATGGCCGGGCTTGTCCCGGCCATCCACGATTCGCAAATCAAGAGGAAACGTAGATGCCCGGCACAAGGCGGGGCATGACGAGTGTAGTCGTCGGCTACTGACCCAGCGTCGCGGCGATCTCGGCGGCAATGGCCTCGGCCGCGGCACGCGGGTCTTGCGCGCGGGTGATGGGCCGTCCGACCACGAGATAATCGGCGCCGGATTGGATCGCCATGGCCGGCGTCATGGCCCGCGCCTGATCCTGCTTGGGCGCCCCTTGCGGCCTCACGCCCGGCGTAATGATCAGGAAATCGGGACCGCAGGCCCTGCGGATCGAGGCCGCCTCATGGCCCGATGCGACCACGCCGTCGAAGCCGGCTTCATGAGCGAGCTTCGCCCGATGCAGCACCACCTCCGGCAGGGGATGGCGGACGCACTGCTCGATGAGATCGGACTCAGAGAGATTGGTGAGCACGGTCACGCCGAGCAGCTTGAGCGCGCTGTCGCCTCGGCCGCGGACCGCAGCGTGAAGCGTCTTCTTGTCGAGCGCGTGCACGGTGAGGAAAGCAACGCCCATGCGCGCGATCGCGGCGGTCGCCCGCTCGACCGTCGCCTCGATGTCCAGCAGCTTGGCATCGACGAATACGGCGCGCCCGCGGCCGGTGAGCTCTTGCGCGAGCGCGAGGCCTCCCGAGAACAGGAGCTCGAGCCCGATCTTGTAGACGCCGGCGCTGTCGCCGAGCGCCTCGACCAGCGCGCGCGCTTCATCGACGCTCGGCACGTCGAGGGCAACGATCAGCCGGCGTTTGGCTTCGCTCATGGGAGGGTTAGCTACAGCGTCTTGGCCGGCGTCGTCGAGCACATTCCGAACTTGCGCGGCCCGGCCCGCACGTCGAGGTCTCAATCGATTTCAGGGAGACCCGCACGGACCCCGAGTAGCGAGGTCACGTGTCCCGGATTCTGCTGATGGTTGCGGCACACGCAACTGGAGGATTCGGGCGTTCTCTTCATGTAATCGCTGCACCAGCCGATGCTGGTGAGGCACACCTTGATCTGCGTGTAACGCGAAAGCTTGCTTGCGGCATGAAGGTCGGCGCCGACGATGCAGAGCGGTATCGCCGTCACGAGTAGCACGAGGATGATTCTGCGCATGGATTCTTCCTCTCAAAGTTGGACGACGCCAGCCTCTCATTATCCGCTCTTCCCGAATTTTCGCGCGGCGACGGCGAGCGCCTCGACCACGCTCTTGCACAACTCCTGCTGTGCCTTGTCCTTGAGGCTGCCGTCGGCATCGAAGGCGTCCATCGCCCGCGGCACGGCGATCTGCTCCGGGATCACGAGCGCGCCGAGTCCGATGGTGAGAATTTGGCGAAGCGTGAGCAGGCTCCGCATCGCGCCATAATAACCCGGTGAGGCGCCCGAGATCGCGAATACCCTGCTCTTGAACACTTCGAGCCCAGTCTCGCCCTTCTCCCTCACCCGGCTTACCCAGTCGAGCGTGTTCTTGAGCAGCGGTGTGACCGAGGAATTGTATTCGGGGCTTGCGATGAACACGCCGTCAAATTCGCAGAGCAGCGCCTTGAACTCGCGCGCCCTCTCCGGCGGTCCCTCGCGGGCTTCGAGATCGCCGTCATAGATCGGCATGGGATAATCCCTGAGATCGACGAACACCGCCTCGATGCCGTTCGCCTCGGCGATGTGCTGGCCGAGCCGGGCGAGCTTTTTGTTGTACGAGCCTTCGCGGCTAGCTCCGGCGAAGAACAGAAGACGCATCAACCGCTCCTTAGCTTTTTTACGCCTCGGTCTTGGCCGGCACGCGCCTGTCCATGCCGAAGACATAACGGAGCGGCACCGTTGAAGCTGCGGCAAGAGGCGTCGCGAGCGCAAGCCCCAAGAGGCCGAACACGGCGCCGAGTACGAGCTGGCTCAGGATCACGACCGCGGGCGGCATCGACACTGCGCGCGCCTGGATGAGCGGCGTGAGCAGATAGCTCTCAAGGAATTGGATGATGACATAGAGTCCGACGACGTACAGCGCGAGATCGAGGCTCTCCCCGCCCGCGACCAAGACCATGGGGATGGCGCCAATGATCGGCCCGAGATAGGGCAGAAAGCCGGCGAGCCCTGCGAATAGCGCAAGCACGAAGGCGATGGGCACACCGAGAATGAGAAGCCCGATATAGGTGAGGCTCCCGATCGTTGCCATCGAGATGCCCTGGCCGATCAGCCAGCGCCGCAGGCGGTCGCCGGTCTCGTACGTCACCTCGAGGATGGCCGCGCGCCGGTGCGGCGGCGACAGCCGAGCGACGATGTCGATGTAGGTGTCGGGATCGGCGGCGAAATAGACGCCGAAGAAGATCACGATCAGTCCCGCGCTGAGCAGGCCGACGATGGAAAAGGCGACCGACGTCGCGCCGGTCGCGATGCCCCACGGGCTCAAGAACTTGCCGACGACCTCGACGAGGTCGATGTTCTGCAGGAAAGCGGTCTGATCGGCGAAGCTCGCAAGCTCCTTGGTGAGGCTAGCGGCGCCGATGGCGAGACTCCGCGCGAGCTGAGCGATCTGCTGGGTGAGGGTCGGGCCCGCGGCTGCGAACACGACGATGAGAAAGATCGCCGTCGCCAGCACCACGGCCGCGAGCATCAGCAAGCGCGGCAGTTTGGTCAGCTCGGCAAGTGCCTTGCTCGCGCCGTAGAACACGATGGCGAGCAGGATGCCGGCGAAAGCGAGCAGGATCGCGGTCCGCGCATACCAAAGCCCGATTGAGGCAGCGACGACCGCGATCACGGCCGCCGCCATCTTTGCCGCCCGGGCGGCATCATGCGCGCCGCTCGGCCGCGCCGGCTCCGCGCGTTGCGTCTTGTCATCGCGCAAGGCGGGCTCGGCGGCCATCTCGGTCTCGCTTGCTTTCGCGCCTTGTGGCGCAGGGACGGGCGCCGCACCAAACGCGGCCTCGTCACTTTACGGAAAGTGAAGGGGGAAGGGTAGGCTTACTCGCCGATCCCCTCGAAGAACTCCTTCACCCGCGCGAAGAACCCGGTCGAAGCCGGGCTCGTGCTCGGGTTGGACGCCTCCTCGAAGGCCTTGAGCAAGTCGCGCTGCTTGCGCGACAGGTTCTTCGGCGTTTCGACCTCGACCTGGATATAGAGATCGCCCTGCTGCTTCGAGCGGAGTACGGGCATGCCCTTGCCCTTGAGGCGGAACTGCTTGCCGCTTTCGGTGCCCTCGGGGATCTTCACCCGCGTCTTGCCGCCGTCGATGGTGGGCACCTCGATGTCGCCGCCGAGTGCCGCCGTGGTCATGGCGATCGGCACGCGGCAGAACAGATCGGCGCCGTCGCGCTGGAAGAACTCGTGCGGCTTGATCGACAGGAAGATGTAGAGATCGCCGGGCGGTCCGCCGCGCAATCCCGCCTCGCCTTCCCCGGCGAGCCTGAT
>Ga0070741_10021501_pt1 | contig 10028 bp, 10 predicted proteins | sample Coa_R1_4_FD_66440 | JGI IMG/M metagenome (GOLD analysis project Ga0070741, IMG submission 66440) | Surface soil microbial communities from Centralia Pennsylvania, which are recovering from an underground coalmine fire - Coalmine... | ecosystem: Environmental > Terrestrial > Soil > Unclassified ...
TATCCGGAAGAGGTTTACACGTTTACGCCAATGGGCAAAGTGGTGATCCTGCCGAGCGATGCCAGCGCCATTGATTTTGCTTATGCCATTCATACTGAGGTGGGGCACACGTGCGTGGGCGCAAAGGTGAATGGGCGCATGGTCCCGCTCAGGAACAAGCTGCGCAACGGCGATGTGGTGGAGATCATGACGCAGCCGGGACACAATCCCAGCCGAGACTGGCTGGGATTTGCCAAATCAACGCGCGCGCGCAACAAGATACGGCACTGGCTGAATATCCATCAGAGGGAACGGGCGATTGAGATTGGCAAGAAGCTGATGGAAAAACAGGCGCGCAAATATCGCCTGGCCATGAAGGACTTTGACGACAAAGAACTGGAGAAGATCGCCAAGGAGTACGGCCTGGGCGGGTCGCAGGACTTACTGGCGGGCATCGGCTACGGAAAGTTTTCTGCGCGGCAGGTATTGGCCAAACTCTCACCGGACATCCAGAATGAGACGCCGACAGCAGAAGAGCCCAAGCCGACAAGCACGCTGGGCACGGTGATCCGGCGCGTGTTTGGACAGAGCGCCGACAATGGCGCCATCAAAGTAAAGGGCTACAACGATCTGCTGGTGTATCGCGCGCGCTGTTGCAATCCGATCCGAGGAGAAGCGATTGTGGGTTATGTGACCCGCGGCAAAGGCGTAGCAGTGCACGCGGTGAGCTGCCCCAACGTGAACAACCTGATGTATGAAGCTGACCGGCGCATTGCGGTGGAGTGGGCCAAGCCGCCAAAGCTGGGCAAGGCGGATGGGCGCGTGGCGTATCCAGTGAAGCTGACTGTATTTTGTGATGATCGACCGGCCATGCTGAAGCAGCTAACGGCCGTGATTTCTGACGACAATACAAACATCCGCAACATTGAGGCGCGCACCGCCAACAGCCAGGCCACGATCGACATTGTGATTGATATTGACGACGTAAAGCACCTGGAGCGTGTGGTGAGCGGGTTGAGAAAGATTCCAGGAATACACGATGTGCAAAGATTGAATAAGGTCTAGAAAAACAGTATTTAGTAATTGGTTTTTAGCTTGCCTAAAAGATCGAAGCAGTTTCAATGTGACGATGTAGCCGCAATCTTGCGGCTAAGTACCAAATACTAAATACTATGTTTTTCAGGTTTTCTGGAGGACATGCATGAGCTTTACGCGCGACGTTGTTTCCACACCTAACGCACCCAAGGCGATTGGGCCGTATTCGCAGGCGATCAAAGCCAACGGATTTGTTTTTATATCGGGCCAGGTGGCGTTCGATCCGGCGACGGGTAATTTGATCGAGGGCGGAATCGAGGCCCAAACGGAGCAGGTATTGAAGAACCTGTCGGCGATCCTGCAGGCTGCGGGCAGCAGTTGGGAAAAGGTGGTGAAGACAACGGTGTTTCTGAAGAACATGGCTGAGTTTGGGCAGATGAATGAGGTGTACGGAAAAATCTGCAAGAATGCGCCGCCGGCCCGGTCCACAGTGGAGGTGGCGCGGCTGCCGAAAGATGTTGCGGTGGAGATAGACGTAATCGCGCTGGCCTAATCAGCAAACAAGCGAGTCAATGGGAGCTATACCGACGGACGAAGCCCCGTAATCCGGTCCGTCATGGCCTTTGGTTACCATTCAATTACCTCTTGCAATGAAGATTCTGGTTCCCCGGCGCCGGATTGTGCATCTCACAATCCATAGTTTTCAGACAATTTCAGAGCAGCCAGAAAAAGGAGCTTGCATGAAGCGCTTTCTTGTCCTTATGGCAATTGCGTGTCTCTCAACGGCAGCAACGGCGCAAAAGGCCGACGTTGCATTCACAGTTGGCGGATCATTTGTTTCCGACACAACTGGAACAGTAACTACTCTACCGGCAGTTGCAACCATCAAAACCGACCATCACATTTTTCTTGAAGGAACGCTGGGAGTCCGGTTGCTGAACGCTCATCTGGTTTCGCTTCACGCGGAGCTTCCAGTAGCTGGAATACCATCACAGCCGCTTACAGTCGCTGGCGTTCCAGGAACGGTCGATCATCTCGGCACAGTATTCATTACTCCGGGGCTGCGCCTGAAAATTGCTCCGATTGCTCCGATTTCTCCGTGGGTAAGCATTGGCGGCGGATGGGCGCGCTATTCGCTGAATACAGCTGGAGTAACCCAGAACAAGGCTGCACTTCAGTATGGTGGCGGACTCGACTTCAAGACCGGATTACCGCTGCTGGGCTTCCGGGCTGAGGTCCGCGATTTTGTCACGGGCGACCCTGATTTTGGGTTTGGCAACATCTTCTCCAGTGGCAGTGGACTGCACCATCACAACATTCTTGCCGGCGGCGGATTGGTGTTGCGGTTCTAAAAAGCACTCGGCCATCAGAAAATAGCATTCAGCCAGCGAGCGTTTTGGACGGAAAGCAAGCGGCTGAAGGCTTTGGGATGAATCGGACAGCAGCATTGATCCTGTGTTCCGTCAAAAGTAAATTAACGCCAGCCCGTCGGAGAGAACGAAGAAAGCCGGACTTAAAGTTGTCCTAGCTACGCGAGAAGGCCTCCCGGATGATTGGGAGGCCCTTTTGATTCCTCAAAGAAAAATTGCGCTACTAGGATGCTTTGACAACCTTGCCAGACTTGAGGCAGGTGGTGCAGACGCGCACGCGCTTGTTAGCGCCGTTGACGCGGGCGCGCACCGGACGCAGGTTAACGTTCCAGCGCCGGCGGCTCACATTGTGAGCGTGGCTGATCTTGTTTCCAAATTGCGGGCCTTTACCGCAGATATCGCAAACTTGTGCCATGTAAGGAACTCCAGGATTACTGACTCAGAAGAGGCTTGAAGCTTTCAGAGCATTTAGTTAAAGGTAGATTTTACAGGAAGATAGCGAGTAGAGCAACTATTATGCCTGGCCTGTGCCGAGGCGATAATGCCTGCAAAAGGCACGCAATCACAGTTTACTTCTTTCCTTGTGCCAAGATGCGTTGACGATCCCCCACCTTGATCTCCCAACTTCTGCGCTGATTGCGGCATCTTAAGGGATGGCCAGAGAAGGCGCTGCCAGCCTAGGAGTTAGGCGAACATAGCGTCTTTCTCTTCCCGAATCAATGCGCGATGACTAACACAACGTTTTCCCCCGTCCACGAGCAAAGATAGCCCATTTCACGCTTGGAGCCTGCATGAAATGAAAAGAAGCACTCAATCCTTTGACCAATCGGACTGTACGATCAACCCCGGGGAGCTGATCGAGCATTCCGGAATCTACGAAATCTGCCATGAAGACGAGAGCCGGTCCACAGTGATCCTGATGCGCAATACCGTGTTTCCTTATTGCCGGCAGTGTGGTGCTCGTGTCCGGTACAAGCTGGTGCAGGTAGTGCCGCACATCTCTGAAGACGAGGATTTTCGCGAAGATCCGGCATCAGACAACCCCGGCTACCTAATGCAGATTCCTACTTCAACGATCCCAACACAGCTCGGCAGAGATCATGGATTCAGATTCCAACAAGACAATTTACAAGCCTGGAGAAGTGGTTCCGAAAGCGGGGATCTATAAGGTCTCTCACGCGCAGCACCGCCTGCCGCACAAAGCCACCTTTAAAGCCAATGAGCGCTTTCCCGTGTGCCACAAATGCGACAATCAGGTTCGCTTTGAGCTGATCACGCCCGCAGAAGAGGACGAACGCCAGAGCGCGTAGAAGCAAAATAGCCGCTGGCTATTTGCGCCATTCGCAATTGGCAGAAAAGTCATCTCTTCCCTTGATTACGCTCGGCACTGATCCGATCTGATCTTTCCCTCATTTCTTTTTCGGCGGAGTTGTAGTGTTGCCGGAAACGCTACCGTTCTCCTGTTTCTCAATTTCACTAAGAATATGGCGGGCGGTTGCGGCATCAGGATCGTGAGGAGCGAACTGCAGGAATTCGCGGATCTGTGCGGCCTCAGCGGCGCGGTCACCTTTCTGCTCATAGATCTTGGCCAGAAGCCAGTTCAGTTGCGGCATCTTTCCTTTGCCGGCATCATCCGCGGCGCGCAGGCCGCTTTTTTCCGCGTTGTCCCATTGGCGGAGATAAAAATTTGCCAGGCAGTTGTAATAAAAAGCGCCGGGCGCCCTCACGGGATGCAGCGCAGCTGCCTGATTAGTCAGGTCTGCGACCTGGCTCCATTTTTCCTGATGCGCCGCAACATCGGCCAGACAGAGATAACTGGGCAGAAAGTTGGGATCGGCCGTGCGGCCCTGAGAGCAGGATTCTTCCGCTTGCGACGCCTTTCCCTGGTCCTGCTCAGTCTGGCCCAGCAAGACCCACGCGGCCGCGAACCGGGGATATATTTTGACGGCACGGTTCAGGTGCTTTTGCGCTTCCTTAATATCATTCTTGTGGGCCGCGGTGCAGGCCTGGTTGAATTCATCGCGGGCGTTAGAGGGAATCTCCATGCCACCCACGCTCACAGTGCTGCTCAGGACTGGACTCATGGGCCAACGGAAGCACGCCGGCTCTTCGTTCTTTAGTTGCTGGCGCATAGTTTCAGGGCGCTTTATATCGTACATACCAATATTGAATTCAGGTTCCTGATTGGTCGGGTGAGAGCCCGGCGGCGTAGTGGTTGGAATGGTGGTGCGAGGAGAAGATTTTCCACTGCCACCTCTGCCACTTTTCTGCGCGGATACAGGCGTCACTACCAGGGTAAGCGCGAGCATGACGAGCAGCACAGGATTGAAAAGGATTTTCATTCGGCTGCCTTGCGCGATCAAGCAGATTTTAACACCGCAATCAGCCTCCGAGCGGAGAAAAGCTTCCGCAGAAAAGCGGGCGAAACGCAAAAAAGCCCGGCGATTACAGTCGCCGGGACTGATTTTTACTGCTGGGCATGCATAATGAAGCTGAAATCCGACTTGAATCCCGCAGTGTCATGGGCGAAATTGTGGCAATCCATGCAACTGTAGGGTTGTACTTGCTTTACAAAGGTCTCCAGGACTGAATTGCCCAGCTTCGCGGGTTTGGCGCCGGAGCCGGCTTCGCCAACCCACTGTGTGCTTACCAGGCTGTAATACGCCCAGGGCGTGTTCGCCAGCATTCCGGAAAACGTTTTATTCAAAGATGCCGCGGTGGTCTGCACTGCCGGCACAACCTGTACAGGTGGATTATGCGGCGTTCCGTTGGGGTTCAACTCAAAGTAGGGCTTGGTAGCGTATTGCGTGTTGGGCGTACAGTCCTTCTTGCAATTAGGGTTGAAAAACGATTGTGTGTCGTTCTCAACCTGCTCAAAGGTGGCCCAGAGCCATTTATGTTGTTTTTCGGTTTTATGAGTGATGTGTAATCCAACCAGCCCCACAGTTACCGGATTTGGCCCGGGACTGGGCGCTCCGCTTTCATCGTTATAGACGATTGCCTGCTGTGTGAAGAAATGCGCGGAATTGTCATTGGCTCCCAGTATCTTCCACGCTGCTTTAAACTCCATTGCGCCTAGTTCGGTGGCACTGTTCTGCTTGCTAAAAGGAAACGATAGGTCCTTGGCCGCCTTCTGGCCTGCGGCTGTCCAGAGATTCTGGGCCATGATGTAGCTGTATTCGTCCTCGCCTAGGTTAATGGTGTAGCGAACGAACCGCCCGTTCTGGTCCGTAACCGGTTGGTTGGTGGCATCCAGAATGTCCTTCAACTGCGGAGAAGTTGCTGCTCCCTTAAAGTGCGTGATGCTGGTAAATAAGTCCTGGCCTTTGGCATTGTGGTGCAGGAACAACTGCACTTCAGGATGTTTTTCTGCCAGCGCGCGCACCTTGGGAGGCAGTTGCGCCAGCCTGGCGTTGCGACGCGCGGTTGCCGCGGCGTCTGCGCTCTCAAATTTGAACGCTGCAGCGCCAGCTTTGGCTGGCTGCGGAGCGTGACACCAATTCTCTGGTGACTTTTTTGCCGGCACAAACACTTCATCGTTGCTCAAATAAGTCAGCCAGGTAGGGTTTTGTGGGCCCGATAAGATGCTGGCATTTGGATCCGCTGTGCAGGTTGTGGGATCCACCGGCCAGTTAACGGCAACAAATGTAAGCCAGGAATAAAGGTCTGCTGGTTGTTGGTTTGGAATGCCATTAAAATCCAGCGGAATCACAGCGCACGTCTTGTCAATCACGTTGGGCACAGGTGGAAAATTTGCAGGCGCTTCGGCATCGGCGCAAGTAACTTGCGTCGGCTGTGCTTTGGCCTGGTTTGTGGGTTGGGAACTCTGTGTGTTGGAGCAGCCTTGAATCATGCCAGCCGTAACGCAGATGGTAACTGCCAGCGAGAGAGCAACAGAGATGGAGCTTGCAAACGTCTTTCTCATTTCCTTTCTAAACCCTCCTTACGGGTGAACCGTTTTGTTCAGAGATTTTTATACTGTGCCGCGCATTATCCCATGCGTGGAGCAATCGCGAACGCAAACCGCGCTGAACTAGCAATTTCAGAACAAACATAAGTAACAGTTACGCGGATGATAGCTGACGAAGCGCCGGTTGCTAGAGAACCAGACTTTCGTTCTGATACCTTAGGAATTCGGCGTAGAGTAGTCTTAATCTGCTCGCGCTCCAAATTCGATCCTGAGGCGCTCCTCTGATGAAGCATTTATTGATAACTGTGCTCTTCTTTTGTTCCACAATCTTGCCAGCACAAACCGTAGTGCACGTCAAAGGCATCGCGCACACGGAGCAGGTGGATATTGCTTATGAAACTTTAGGTACGCAAGGCTCGGCGCTTCCGATCATCGCCATCAACGGCGGCCCGGGGCTCTCACACGCTTACATGATGCAGAACGATCTCTGGGAACGTATCGCCAAGAACCGCCTTGTGATTTTTTATGATCAGCGCGGCATCGGCAGTTCAAAGCATATGCAGGCGGGTGCGCCGCAATCCATGGACGCGTATGTGGAAGATCTTGAGGCCGTGCGCCAGAAGCTTGGATTGACCAAATTTGCGCTGCTTGGCGATTCTTTCGGCGGCTTCATCGCCATGGCCTATGCGTCAGCTCACCCTGAGCATGTGGCAAAGCTGGTGCTTTCAGATTCGCCGGGGCCGTCATTAAAGGAGCTTGTGCGCGTGCTGCCGGATGTCTTTCCTGATGTCGAAGAGCAAAATGAAAAGGAGATGAAGAGTTTGGGACCCGATAATGAGACTGCTGCTCGCGCCGGCCTGCGCAATCACTTCCGCATGCTCTTTTATTCTCCGGAAAAGCGTGACGCCTACATGGATCGTATGGGCGATCTTGGTTTTGAACCCGCCGTTGGTGAAGCCATGGGAAAAGCATCGATGGATCTTGACTTCACCGCCAAGCTTGGCAGCTTCAACTTCCCCACGCTGGTGATCAACGGCCGCTTTGATATGAACGTTACTCCGGTTACGGCGTGGAAACTGGCCCACGCTATTCCCGGTGCAAAGCTTGTCTTCTTTGAGCACAGCGGACATCTGCCCTCTTATGAAGAGCCAGAAAAATATTTTGCTGTGCTGGAAGATTTCTTGAATCAGCGTTGAGCGGAATCAATCGTTAGTGAGAGCCGAGCGTAAAGACTTTTATTCAAAATCTGCGGTACCAGATGCGGAGTTATTCGCTAAGGAACAATGACCGCAGCGCCATTGACAGCGTCATTTTTCACTGCCGCAAGCGCCTCATTGGCCTGATCGAGCGAGAAAACTGTCGCTCTTGGCTTCAGGTTGATCTCGGCTGCCATTTGGAGAAAATCGCGGGCGTCAGCGCGAGTCATATTGGTTACGCTACGCATCTGCCGCTCTCCCCACAACAGATGGTCGTAATCAAACTGCGGAATGCGGTCCAGGTGAATTGCGTTGATGGCGACCACTCCGCCTTTGCGCAGGCTGGCCAGCGCGGCCACAACCACGTTTCCGCTGGGCGCGAAAGTGACAGCGCGATCAAGCTTTACAGGCGGAGCTTCATTTTCACTGCCCACCCACGTTGCGCCCAGAGATGCGGCCAGTTGGCGATGTGAAGCCCCTCGCGTTGAGACATAAACTTCACAGTTCCATGCTTGTAGCACTGCAATGGCAAGGTGCGCTGAAGCTCCAAAGCCAAACAGTCCAACGCGCTCTCCGCGTCTTACTTCTGCCACCCGCAAGCTGCGAAAGCCGATAATTCCCGCGCACAACAACGGAGCAGCCTGCATATCATCAAGTTCCGTCGGCAGCGGAAAGACGAAGTCTGCGCGAACCAGCGCATACTCTGCATAGCCGCCGTGCACGCTGTAGCCGGTAAAGGTAGGAGAATCACAAAGGTTCTCCATATTTTGACGGCAGTACCAGCAGTTTCCATCCACGCCGCCAATCCATGAGACACCCACGCGTGAGCCTCGCAGCAGATCGCTCGTGCCCGCGTCCACAATCTCGCCAACGATCTGGTGGCCGGGAATAATTTCCTGACGCTGCGGCGGCAGTTCACCTTCCGCAATATGCAGGTCAGTTCGGCAGACGCCGCAAGCGCACACTCGCAGGAGAACATTGCCCGGTTTGAGTTCAGGTTTTGCAACGTCCCTGATTTCAAGAGGCCGGGTTGAGATATCGCGCGGAGAAGTGAGAACAGCGGCTTTCATTTAGCCCTATCTCTGCTTTTGTTGCGCACAATTTCATCTTAGCGTTTATGCTTGTTCGCTTCCATCGTTGGCGCGATCGGCGCAAATCGTGTTTTCTCTGCTCCGTGCTTGCTCCACTTGGCTGCTTGGCTTGATCTCTGCTAGGTGCCATTTTGGGATTTTTCATCCCCCACATTTTCGGGCATACTGCTGTTCTTTAGTTAGAAAGGAGAAAGCAATGTCAGACCAGAAAAATGATATGAGGGTGCTCGCGCGGACGAGTGCTCGGATTGTAACGCAGGAGGAAATTGCAAGAGTAATCGGTGGTCAGGGCCGGCCAACTGGAACGCTTAGCCGCGATCCTAAAGGCAATCCCGTGGACATCACCCAGGATTAAATTAGCTTTAGTTTGTAATGACTGCTCGCGGGGCCATGGCCGGGGCCCGCGATGGTTTTGATCAACTGTTACCTTCCCCCGATACCAATTTTCCAAGCGATCTCAAATAATGCCTGTCTTGCGTTGGCAGCGCGTACTTAGTTCTGCGCATCCTTCCAGACAGGCTCACAAGATTCCAGCGAGAGCAAACAAGGAGAGTGCATGAAATCAAAATTGCTTCATGAGAACAATGGGCTGAGGACCTTTGCCTTGGTCTTCGATAAAGGTGATGAAGTTCAGGAACGCTTGTTAGAGTTTGCGAACACAAATCATTTTGCCGATGCCCATCTGGCCGCCATTGGCGCTTTCAGTGAAGTGACGCTGGGATTTTTTGAACGGCAAAAAAAGAGCTACAAGAAAATTCCAATTCATGAACAAGTTGAGGTGCTAGCCTTTACCGGCAACATTGTGCAGCGTGACGGCAAGCCAATGCTTCACGCGCATGTAGTAGTGGGCAAAGCCGATGGCACCGCACACGGCGGCCATTTCTTGGGCGGCCGTGTCTGGCCTACTCTGGAAATGATTGTTGCAGAAATGCCCGTGCATCTTCGCCGCACTCCCGATGCTGAAAGCGGGTTGGCGCTGATCAATCTTGCTGCTTGAACGGCTTTAGCATGAAGACGGGTTTAAGGGGCACTCCACGCCGGGTGCCCCTTTATTTCATTTCTGGCGGAACTTCCCTTACGCCGGGCAGGATTGTTATTGAGGTGCTGAACTTTTTGTAATTTGAAAATATGTCTTCCTGCTCAATGGCTTCGTTCTTCAGCAGGGCGATTCTGGCGCTGCCATTGATGTCCAGCGTTTTTATGGCCCACATTTCATTGTTCACGTGCTGGGTCTCCAGCACAAACCGCGAGCCGGGGTGGATGCGGAACAGGAAAAGCCCGAAAGAAATGGTGTCAAACGACTCGGCTTCTATTTTCACCCAGTTATAATTTCTCTTTTCCACCCACATGCGGCCTTTGATCTTTTTCAAGATGTCGGCGTGCGGCTGCGTAGGTTTAAAGTCCGGCCGCGGCGTAGCTTCAATCACCCAGGTGTCCTCGCCTGAAA
>Ga0070741_10021502_pt1 | contig 10028 bp, 14 predicted proteins | sample Coa_R1_4_FD_66440 | JGI IMG/M metagenome (GOLD analysis project Ga0070741, IMG submission 66440) | Surface soil microbial communities from Centralia Pennsylvania, which are recovering from an underground coalmine fire - Coalmine... | ecosystem: Environmental > Terrestrial > Soil > Unclassified ...
AATATTTCGCAGCACGTCGGCGCTGGATGTGCCCAGTTTGTCTTGCAACTCCGGCAATTGATCGAGCAGCGCCTGGAGTTTTTCAGGAGTTGGATCTGCGATCGCCGCTTCGAGCGCTCGCCGCAACGGTTCGAGGTCGGCCGCTTCAGCCTGGAAAAATTGTTCGAGTCCGGACTGCAGGAGCGAATTCAGCTGTTCCGGATCAGGAGCAGCTGGCTGCGCTGGAGCCGGCTCGCCTCCGAGCCGAACGTTTCCGCTCGCGATCACGTCCCGACGCGGCGAGGTCGCCGCGGCTCCGTTCGGAGATTCGCCGTTTCCAGGCTTCGCAGGTTCCTCACCCACCCGTCCGGACCGGACTGGCATATTCGGAGAAGCCGGTCCACCCTTTGGCAGCCCGACGAACTTCATTTTGTATCCAGTCTTTTCGGACAAATCTTCTTCGTCCATCGCGAAGCCAGCCTCAGCTGCAGTCTGCGCGTCTTTCAGGATCTCGCTCACCCGCTCCGGTTCCGTCTTCTCGAAATCGAAGTAAGCGAGGACGGGCTCATTCGGATGCACTCGCGCAAGGAAAGGTTTATCGAATTGCTCCTGCATCACCGTGGCAACATCTTGCGAAATTGCTCCCGCGATCTCATCAAATGCTTCTTTCTGCGCTTCGCCGGCAAGCGTGCCGCTGCCTGAGACAGCGAGAATCGTGAGCATTCCGCTCGTGCCGGCGACAACGATTTCCTGGTCGATGTAATCGAGGCGTTCCTTGAAAACGTCGCTGCCGCCGGCGCCGCCGGCGCTCGGAGATTCAAGGGCCGCGCCGTTCGGCAAATAACCGCGGCGCCGCGATACCGCGTCTTCCGCCACGCGCTGATATTCTTTCTCTTTGTCCTGCGGAACGTTCGGCGGACCTACAATAAACATTGGAGGCACGCCGTAATCTTCGAGAAACCCATCCCAATCCTGATCGTTCACGCGGCGTTTCACGGCCAGCTCTGCGAAAATTTCGTCTGCGGGATCTTCAACTTCGCGGATGATGAATTTCTTAGGATCGATCGGCTCCCCGCGATTCGTCTCGACTGCATCACGGTTGTATTGCCAATCGCCGTAATAGCCTTGCTTGCACCAAAACCATTGCTCGACGATGCGCAGCTCGATGATATCCCATGGGTCGAGTTTAGAATGGCCGGCGTCGGCGCCACTGTCTACAGCTGCGCCGGCATAAATCTTCTCCAGGTGCGAAAATCCGCGTAGATCTGCGAGACAAAGAAAATTCAACGCCTTTCGAAGGTTTGGAATTTTGTCGTACGCGGCGCGGAGTGTTTCGGCCTGCTTTTGTGCCGCGGCTTTTTTCGTTTCATCGTCGCCGGTATCGACAAGCTTTATGTTCCAATCGAGGCCGCCGAGCGCCGCGAGCAATCGCCGTTTGGTGGCGCGAACCATCGGATCGCGCTTCTCGATGTGATGGTAAAGCCATTGCAACCGCGAGTAGTAACCGCGCTGACTTTGATCGAAGAGCTGGATCAGCTCTTTCTGCCCGAGGCCGCGCAATGGGTTGATCTGATCGAGGTAGAAACGTGTAGCTATCATGATCGTGCTCCTGCCCGTGATCGAAACAGACGCGAAAAGAAATTTCGTTTTGGCTGCGCGGGTGCGAACACGAGTTTCAACGGCCGGCTGTGCAAATGAATGCGGCGACCGGTGACGTGGCGCAGTTTGCGGAAAAATTCCTTTTGCTCGACGCGCGTGAGCTGAACAAGACGTAGATGCCCGTCACTGCACGTCGCAAGCACAGCGACAGACACAACCGAATAGGCCGGCGCCGCCGTCTTCGCCGTTTCGCCGTTTTGTCCATTCGTTGATTCGTTCATTTTTTATCCGAGCGCCTTTCTGGTTGCGCGAAGTTCCCGGCGCGTCATTTGCCCAAAGCCGCCAGCACCGAATGCAGCGATCGTCCCTGGCGGCAGCATTTTCTTCGCCGCTCTGGTTGCAAGCGCACCAGCCCAGGCCATGTCGCAATGGCTCGCGGCGTTCAACGGATTTATTCCCTCAGAGAAAACCCATTTGCTGCCCTGGTAATCTTTTCGGAGCGCGAAGAAATCAGCGCCGATGTCCGGTTGATTTTGTGGGATCTGTTTTTCCGCGACGGTGAGCTGGTTCATTAGCTCGAATCCCATATCGTGTTTTTCCCCGCGGAAATTCACGCCTTCGAAAATTCCAGGGAAATGTTGCGTAGCTTCCCAGCAGATTTGTCGGCCGAGCCCCGTTTCATCGCCGCAGAATGCCGGCGCCACGAGGCGCCCGAGAAAAGTAAAGAGGACCGTCTTGAGAAAATGCCAGTCTTCGGTGCGACAGGTGAAGAGCGCGGCGAGCTGAAGCACGTCGCCGAGTTTGCGATCGGTGTAGATCGCGGCGAGGTCGCCCTGACCGCTCGCAGCAACGTCGAACCCGCCGGCATGCGCAACAGTCTCCGTGAGTGTGCGCTGGAAAATTGTCTGGATGAAGTTGGCGATCCGCGTGGCGCGATCGCTTGCGCTGCCTGGATGGAACTCGCCGAACCGATCGATGATTTCTTTCGACTCGAGATGAATGCGCTCGATCTCGTAATCGCGTTTGCAACGTTCGATCGCGCTCCAGGGAACGATCGGATTCATGCCGCCGCGCGGCTGACACATGTATTCCTGGTCGAACACTTCCTGTAGCCGCGCGCGTTTGCGAGCGTTCTCCAGGAATTCTGCGCGCGTCAGGTTCGACCCGCTGACCTGGTTAATCTTTTCGACGAGTCCCATCTCGATCGCATCCTCGATGTTGACCCTGAAATAGCTCCAGCCGCCCTGACCCATCTGCGCTTCGCGAGTGAATTGATAAAACAAAGTGGCGTCGCCGTTATGAGAGGACCACACGCCGATGTCGTAGCCCCATGTGACGCGGCCACTCGCCGCGGCCCAAAGCGCTTCTGCTGCGCGATGGAATGCGAATTCATCCAGGCCCACGTCGCCGCCGAATGCGCGCATCGCGTTGGGGTTGGATGAAAACGCGATGATCCGTGAGCGATTGTCGAATTTGATGATGCCGATTTTTACTTCCTCGGTGAAACCGGTGTCTCGTCCTTCCTGGTCGAACTGCGGGACCTTCCATTCTTCGATGCCGCGCGAGAGAATCGATTTTGTGAGATTGTAAATTTCCGCGAACTGATAGCACGTTTGGACGTACTCGATCGCAGTCGGTTCATCCTTCGTCGCGAACAGATAATCGCGGCCGGCGTGGTTTAGCCGCTTCCGCACATTTTTGAAAGCGTCAGCGTAGGTCCATCCGATACGTACGGATTTCTCCGCGAGACGCATCGGCGAATCGTCTGAGATCCACGCCAGCTGATACGGCAGGAAATAGCGCGACTCTTCGCGTGACGCTTCGATTGTGCGTGCCGGGAGAATCGCGCTCATCGTTTCACTCCCATTAAGCGATCGACTTCTTCCAAAATTTTCGAGCGCTCTTCCTCGGTTGTTGCTTTGCCAGGCTCGCGCAGCTCTTTCAGTTTCGCTCTCGCCTTTTCCATGTTGTCCTCGAGCACTTTGATTCGCCGATCGGACAGTTTCTGCTCGCGGATCTTCAGCACCGCGGTCACGAAAGTTTTCGCAGCCTTTGTGTCGGGACGCGGATTACTCAGCAGCTCGAACGCGGATTGCTGGATTAAACGAACGATCGCCGGTTCGAGGTTCGATGTCTCTTCTTCTTGAGCGATCGCGTCGGCGCCGCGCTTCGCGGATTGAATGCGCGCGCCCAGGATAAAAGGACTCAGCGCCTTGTAAAACTCGTGCAACGTCGTTTCCGAAGGATCGCGGTCGAATTCTTCGCTGCATTTTGCAGCGGCTTCCTTATATGTGAGATCGAACAACCAGGAGAGGACCGTCGCGAGCTGCTCATCGCTCAGTCCGTGGAGTTCCCATTCCTTTCGGATTTTCCCGCGCGCAGCTTTCCACGCCCAGATTGCTTCGAGGAAGAAATTCACTTTTGGAGCAACGCTTTACCCGCTTCAGTGATGTGCCATTTGCGAATCGTGTCGTCGAAATCGTCGAGGATGAAATCGATAAGCTTTCTCTGCCGCAGACTGATGAGCAGCTCGGGAAAATCCTTTTCGTCAATCGGCGGCCGAATCGCGAAATTGACGCTGTTGAAAAGCGTTTGCTCTGGCAATGCATAGGGCTGGCACTGCTTCAGCACCGTGAGAATTTGTCGTGTGGTTTCGGCTTTCATTTGCGTGCCCTCAATTCGCCAACCAGCTCTCCGACTCTATCGCCGATGACATTCATCCGGTCCGTGAGGTCTTTACGTATTTCCGCCGACACGGCGTTGATTCGATGGTGCACGGCCTCGATGCGCTTCTCATTGTCGCGGTCGAGCTCCCGGATCAGATCCTGGGTGTCCTCTCCGCGTTTTTCGCCATCGACCTCAACCTTCTGAATCTCGTTGCGGATCTCGTGGTGCGCCTTGTGCACGTAATCGCTGAACTGGTTGAACCGCGGCACATCCACGAATTTTTCAGCGAGAGATTTTTCAACGACGACTGGCAGCGGCGTGGGCGAAATCGAGCCCTGCTTTAGTTGTTTATATTTCTGCGCCGCGCCGAGCGCGTTGTTTACCAGGATCGCGAGAAATGAGATAACGCCTAGAGCGATGAGAAGCCATGCGCCTTCCGCGCTCGTGAGTTCGCTCGCCATAAATATGGAGGAGAAAATGGTGCCCGCGGCGACAAGCGTTGGTTTCGCATTAATCATCCGATTCGGACTTCGCTGACGTCGATGTCTGATCCAGAGCCAGGCGCAAAGCGGCCGCGACTTCATCCAGCGTAAGAGCCACGATGTCCGCGCTCAGTTTCTGCCGGCGTTCGGCAGAGCGATTGAGCAGATTTTTCTCGAACTCGGTCAATGGGTCATTTGCCATAGCTTTGGAGTGAATAAGAATTGCCGCCGATCTCAGCCGGCACGCCCACGAAAATTGTGTAGCGAATGATCTTGCGCGATTCGCCGCCGTGGACCGCGTTCGGATCTACGCCGATCTCGCGCGCGCAAGCAGGACTGATCTCGCCTGTCTTTCGCGTTGGACCTATGTCTCCCACAACCGCAGAGCAGACCTGCTGCGTCGCCGTGTTTTCGACCAGGCAAAGTGAGCCGAGCACTTTCCCGCGCGTCTTTTTGCAGATGATCGGAGGCACGACGATGAAGGGCTCCTCGTATGCATTGAGCGCTTTGCCGCCTCGATGCAGCGTCGTGTCCGCCTGGAAATACGGATCGCGATCCGGATTCCCGCCGCTGCCGTCGCAGTCAATATCAGCATCCGAGAGAAAGCGAACGATCTCGTCCCCTAGCTCGCTCTGATAGAGCGTGATCGGAACGTCGGCGACAATATCGAGGATGCTTTTTTTCATTTGTTGCCCTGTAGTCGTTCCCAGTACGTCGAGCGCGGATGTTTTGCGGCGAACTCTTCACTGACGAACTCGCCGCTACTGGCGTCCTTCGCTTTGTGCGTGCGCTTAAACTTTTTGCTCTTCGGCTTGGCGTCTGAGGCACGTCGCCGTTTCGCCGTTCCGCCGACTCGCCGGTTCGATTTTTTCATCTTTTACAGGAATGCGGCCCAGAGAACGAACGTCAGCAGCGCACAGAGATAGAGGACGATTTTTATTCGCCATTTTGTCCGCGCGCTCATTGGCTTCTCCGGCCGTAGCCTTAGCGAAAGCGGGATCAGAAGTTTGCTAGCAAACCGTTCCCGACCGCGTGGAAATAGCTGAGCAACGTCTGATTGTTGTGCGACCAGTTCGTCACGATCAGCTGCAGCGTCATCTTCAGCGTGTTCACCAGTAGATCACCGGTGACGCTCCCGGTTGAAGAGGGAAGCAGCGCGTAAACCGCGCTCAGATCCGCGTTCGCAGTAGTGTTCAGCTGAACCGCGAAGTTGTGGAGCTTCGCCTGATTGTCCGCGCTGATGTACTGCTTCGCGCGACCGCCCAGATAGGTGATGTCGGCCTGAACCTGTGACAGAGGGCCGAGCACTTGCTGAGCGTTTTGCCCGAAGTTCGCGCAGCTCGTGAACGCAAACATGGATGCAACCAGGAGCGGCGCGACCACCAATTTTACGCTCGGCCCTTTTGCGACCGCCGCGCGGATGGTCATCGCGCTTACAGCTGCGAAGATTGCGGTGATAAGTTGCGTGAGATCGATCGATCCGTTCAGGTAAGCGCCCAGTGCGGTGAGAATCGCGCCGGCCGCGACGATGTAAGTTTTCCAACCTTGCAAGAAGTTCATGCCGCCACAATGCGGCGAGCCATTGCGCAGCGGCGAGAGCTAGAGCGGAAAGAGCGGATTCAGCGACGGAAAAGGTTACGCGAGTAACAGGATAGCGCTTCTTATTCTGGTAGTGTCTTAATCTGAATTGCCGTATTTCTTTTGGAGCCACCTGAGTGCCGCGAGCTGTCCGTCAATCGTGGCGCGTCTGAGCTGCGAAAGCAGATGTATCGTGTCTGGCTTGGGAGGAGCTTGATTCTGTAATCCTTCGTTGCAGTTAGTGCATTCAGCTCTGAGATTTGAACGAGCATCGTCTCCGCCTTTGGATTTATCCATGATGTGACCAATAGTGAGACGGATAGTACGAGCGGGATTAAACGGGTCCGTGTCTCCCGCTGCAAGTCCGCATATCTGGCAAGTGTGTCCGTTGCGCTCCAATATCCAAGCTCTCGTTTCCTTTGAGATGCCGCGCTTAAACGCCGGAACGCGAGCAGCGGTTTCAAGAAGATATTCGCCGGGTTTTAGATCGGCGCGGTCTTTATGCGAAAGAATCTGATAGCCTTCCTCGTTGCGAAGCTCACGAACCCTGCGGGCCCATTCAACAGCGCCGCCGCTGGCTGCTTGAATTTCCCTAGATTTCAGGACTCTGCCGATGTTCGCAAGAAAATAGCTCAGGATTCTTGCCTTAGAGCCGGAGCTTCTGTTGGACGGCATGTTTTACTCGTTGTCGAGACAGTTTTACGTACTTCGGGTTTAACTCGATCAGAATGGCGTGGCGAGATAATTCCTGCGCAACTTTGCCGGTCGTGCCTGAGCCGCCAAAGCAGTCCAGTATAGTGTCGCCGGCGCGACTCCCGAGAAGGATGCAACGCCTAGCTAATTCGTGCGGGAATGCCGCCGGATGCCCTTTACCGTTGCCTTCTGGACTGAGCATCCAAAAATTGCGGAGATTCGCGCCAGTTTGCTCACGAACAGCCTTTGGGTCGTAATAGTACGAGATACCTTTTGTCAGGAAAAAGATTTCCTCTGTCGCGCTCGTGGGCCGGTTCTTAACGCTCTCAGGCATCGCGGCCTTCTTTACCCAAGTGATTCTCGACCGCAGCACCCAACCGTCGGCCTGCAAAGCAAAGGCTACGCGCCACGGTAGGCCCATCAAATCACGATCTTTCAGGCCCCAACAATCCGGTACTTTGCAGTTGCGTCTTTGAATCAATTTTCGGGTATTTCCCACTATGGCGTTCGGTCCGCAATTACCGGTCCCGCCATTTCGGGCATAACCATCTCCGACGTTCAACCATAGCGTTCCGTCTTTACGCAAAACTCGCCGGACTTCGCGGAAGATTTCCACTAGGTTTTTTACATATTGTTCCGGTGATTTCTCAGCTCCGATTTGAGCTGGATGGTCGTAATCGCGCAATCCCCAATAGGGTGGACTGGTGACACAACACTGAACGCTGTCGGCGGGCAGCGTGGGAAGCAGTTTACGACTGTCGCCAGTGAGAATCTGCAAATCAGATCGCTTGATCTTCACGGCTTTTCCCTTCCGATGCAATCGCAATCTTGACGGCGCTCTCTGGCGAATCGGCCTCTCTGAGTCGTTCGATGCGCTCGCTCACGCTTTCAATCTTTTCCACAAGATCGCGGACTGTCCAGAACGTATCAGTCGCGACAGCGGACATTGCTGGGCGTACAGCGAAACGCGATGTTGGATTTCACGAAAAAACGTTGCGTCACGTTCGTATTCAGCGACAGGAAAAAGTCGCGTCTCAGTGAGCGGGCGTAGGCGAAACCCCTGCGTCGTGGTATCGAGCGCCAATCTCGTCGAGCTCTTCCTTTAGCTGGACATCCCTGATCTTTTTGTCAGTCTCCAACTGTATTTCTGATAGAGTGCGTCGCGTCTCCCAAGAGCCCGCTTCCATTTTTATCCGAGCGGCTTGATCGGCAATTTCGCGTTGCACACGCTCGTCGCGGCGCTGTTTCTCATTTTTTTCAGTTTCTGGATTCGGCGTCGCCACGAGATCAGCTGCCGTTTTCGGCATAGTGCGGTTGCAACTAGCGAGAAGCAGCAGCGCAGCGATACAGGAGACGGTTTTCATCGGCGAGCTCTCTTTATGATCTGATCGACTGGGTAAATCCATAGAAATTGGTCTTCGGTTCGATCCATTGGTAGGTATGCCGGATTCACGCTGACCAGGCGAAACAACCGCGCCGCCGGGTCCACGATTTTCAGTCTCTTCAGAACGACGCCTTCATCGCGAAGCCTGGCGCAAACTGTGTTTTCATCCTCCGCGCGATCGCTGCACGCCAGGACGACAATATCTCCCTCGACGATTTCCGGCGCCATCGAGTCGCCGCGCACTCGCACGGCGATCGCACGAGGATCATTAATTTCGACCGAGACGAAGTCGAGCGTTTCCCAGTCGACCACGTCCTCGAAGTCGATCGCTTCTCCAGCCTGCGTCCAACCAATCAGAGGCACCCTGCGCACGCGCAATTGCCGACCGGCGTACCCGATCAGTGGCTGAGATCGAAGATAGCCGGACGCCTTTGCTTCCTGTTTACGGCGATCAGTTCGTTCTTCCAGCTCATGGCGGATCATCGTCGCCGGCTCATGTTCGATAACCTCGAATTTCTCCAGAAGAAACTTTCCTGGCTGCTTCTTTCCTCCCTCGAGTTTGGAGTAATAGGTCCGCCCAACGCCGAGCAGTTTCGCAGCCTCATATTGGTGGATTCCAACCCGTTTACGCCAGGCGGACAATCTCTGGGGAAACGTATATTGTTCTAAGGCCATAAAAAAGTTGCTCTGTGAGCACTTTTTTGTGTTGACATGCTCTAAGTGCACTTTAATCTGTGCACTGTTAAGCGTTAACTGTGCACTAATGAGCACGAAGAACAACAGCGGTCAAGGAAAGAAAATCGAAAGTCGTGTCCTGCGAGCGTTCAAATCGCACCCGACTATCAGCAATGTGAGCGCCCTGGCGCGCAAGCTTCGCAGGCCACGGACGAGCGTCAGCCGCGCAGTGCATCACCCGATCTTTCCAGACCTTCAGAAGGAAATCGAGAAGGCGTTGGAGATATGACACGCATCGAGAAACGGGATCGACTCGATTTCATAGGCAGCATCGCTGCTGAACAGCTGGAGCATTTTTCTCCAAACGACCGCGCGAGGCTCTACGAAGGGCTTTCACTGATTTACACCGGGGCACGAGCGAAGGCCGCCGCGTTCGCTGCGTTCACAATTCGCAAAGCGGAAGCAGCACAGCTGGAATTTTTGAAGCTGCTGGAGCGCAAAGGAGGGAAAGCTTAATGCCGGTTTCCGCTCCACCCACGAAACCGGTGTCAAAGGAGCAGCTCGACAAATTCGAGTTCCTTCTTCCGTACGCTAAGGCGCTGCTGCGACCGGACGAAGCGGCCGATTGCCTGGGATACAAGCGCGACTTCATCTACACACTGATTCTCGAAGGAAAACTTGAGGCCCATAGCGACGCGGACCGCGATCGCCCCAGCTACCGCGTCACCCGCCGCAGCGTCCTCGCGCGCCTTGCTGCAACGGCTCAGTACGAACCCGACGACTTCCTCGACGTCCTCGAGTCGCTCATCAAAACACTTTCCGGGCCGCAAATCGATCGGCTGATCGTGCGCGCCCAACGCATCCGTTCACAAAAAAGCTAGGAGACCAAATGAACAACAAAAAAGACAGCGGCCTCATCGTTAAAAAAGAAAATGGAGTGTTCACGTTGCGCGAGGTCCGCAACGGCGTTG
>Ga0070741_10021503_pt1 | contig 10026 bp, 5 predicted proteins | sample Coa_R1_4_FD_66440 | JGI IMG/M metagenome (GOLD analysis project Ga0070741, IMG submission 66440) | Surface soil microbial communities from Centralia Pennsylvania, which are recovering from an underground coalmine fire - Coalmine... | ecosystem: Environmental > Terrestrial > Soil > Unclassified ...
GCCGATGGTGCCGACATTGCGGAAGGTCGCCATCGAGCGGCGCAGGCCATTGGCTTCCTCGGGAGTGAATTTCGCCGCCTCGATCGCAATGCGCATCGCTTGTTCCTGGAACAGCGGCACGCCCTTGGTCTTGTGCAACACTTTGTAGAGCTCGTCCGCGGGACCATGCTCGGGCGATGGCGAAGGATAGGTCACCTTCTCCAGGCCGTTCCGCCGGCGCAGATAGGGATGCACCATGTCGCCCTGAATCGGGCCGGGACGCACAATCGCGACCTCGATGACGAGATCGTAAAAAGTCCGCGGCTTCAGGCGCGGCAGCATGTTCATCTGCGCACGGCTCTCGACCTGAAACACGCCGAGAGACTCGCCCCGCTGCAGCATTTGATAGACTTCGTCGTCATCCTCTCCCTTGATGTCCGCAAGCTCGTAACGTTTGCCCTTGTGCAGATCGATCAGATCAAAGCACTTCCTGATGCAGGTCAGCATGCCCAGCGCGAGCACGTCGACCTTCATCATGTTGAGCGCGTCGACGTCGTCCTTGTCCCATTCGATGAAGGTGCGGTCGTCCATCGCGGCATTGCCGATCGGCACATAGGTGTCGAGCCGGTCCTGGGTCAGCACATAGCCGCCGACATGCTGCGACAGGTGCCGGGGAAAATCGATCAGCTCGCCGGCGAGCGTCACCGCAAGCTCGACCATGGAATTTTTGGGATCGAAGCCGGCCTGCTTGACCTGGCCGTCGCTAAGGCCGTCGCCCCAGCTGCCCCAGACCGTGTCGGCGAGCAGCGAGGTAACGTCCTCGGTCAGGCCCAGCGCCTTGCCGACATCGCGGATCGCGCTGCGCGGCCGATAGTGAATGACGGTCGCGATGATGGCGGCGCGATGCCTTCCATAGCGGCGATAGACATATTGCATCACCTCCTCGCGCCGCGAATGCTCGAAATCGACGTCGATGTCGGGCGGCTCAAGCCGCTCCTTGGAGATGAAGCGCTCGAACAACAGGTCGACCTTGGTCGGATCGACCGAGGTGATGCCGAGCACGTAGCACACGGCGGAGTTCGCCGCCGAACCGCGGCCCTGGCACAGGATGTGCTGGCTGCGCGCGTAATGCACGATGTCGTGGACGGTGAGGAAATAATGCGCGTATTTGAGCTCGGCGATCAGCGCCAGCTCCTTGTTCAACGTTGCGCGCAAGGTGTCGCTGATCACACCGCCGAAATATTTCTCTACGCCGGCCCAGGTCAGGTCTTCCAGATGCTGCTGCGCGGTCTTGCCCGGCGGCACCGGCTCGTCCGGATATTGGTATTTCAATTGGTCGAGCGAGAAGGTGATGCGGCCGGCGAAGTGCAATGTCTCCGCGATTGCGTCGGGAAAATCCCGAAACAGCCGCGCCATTTCGTCCGCCGGCTTGAGATGGCGTTCGGCATTGGCTTCGAGACGCTTGCCGATCGCCTCGATAGTGGTCTTCTCACGGATGCAGGTGAGCACATCCTGCAGCGGACGCCGCGCGGGATGGTGATACAGCACCTCGTTGGTCGCCAGCAGCGGCACATCGGTCGCTTGCGCCAGGCGCGCGAGCCGTGCCAGGCGCCGCCGGTCGTCGCCGCGATAGAGCAGGCTTGCGGCCAGCCAGACGCCGTCGGCCAGGCTTGCTTTCAAGCGCTCCAGAATTTTTGTCGCGGCCGCGGTCTCGAAGCGGTGCGGCAGGGTCAGCACCAGAAGCTGGCCTTCGGCATGGTCGAGGAGATCGGCGAATTTCAGATGGCACTCGCCCTTCTCGACATCGGCGCCCATCTTGCCGCGGGTGAGCAACTGGCAGAGCCGGCCGTAATCCGCGCGGTCGCGCGGATAGACGAGGATATCCGGCGTGCCATCCATGAAGACGATGCGCGCGCCGATCAGCAGTTTCGGCTTGTGCTTGACCTCGGGGTTGTCCAGCTCCGAGTAGGCGCGCACCACGCCGGCCAGCGTGTTGTGATCGGCGATGCCGATCGCGGAAAGGCGCAAGGAGCTCGCCTCGTGCACATAATCCTGCGGATGCGAGCCGCCGCGCAGGAAGGAAAAATTTGTGGTGATGCCGATCTCGGCATAGGGAGTCGTCATGACGACCAATCCATAAAAGGAATCGTCATTCCGGGACGGTCCGCAGGACCGGACCCGGAATCTCGAGATTCCGGGTTCGATGCTTCGCATCGCCCCGGAATGACGTCCAAGGAACGATGGATTGCTTCGTCGCTTCGCTCCTCGCAATGACGATATTCAGCGTGTAGCCCGCATGAGCGCAGCGACATGCGGGTCACCTGGGTGTCGCTGAGTTTATCATCGGGCCGGCCCAACTGGGCCGGACCCGTTGGCTCACCCGGGCTACGATTCTCGCAATGACGAGTCAGACTGCTCATGCGAACAGCCCGTGCACGTACCAGTTGGCGGGGACAGGCTCGCCCGTTTCATCTTTCAGCTCACTGCCGTAGAGCCCGTCGCGGAAGATCCAGAACCGCAGGCCCGTCTCGTCCTCGACACGGAAATAATCGCGGGTCAGCACCTTGCCGTCCTGCTTCCACCATTCCATCGCGATGCGCTCGGGTCCCTCCACCCGCATCACCGCATGATCGGCGCGGCGCCAGGTGAAGCGATGCGGCGGCCCGTCGGGCACGGTCGCCAGCGGCACCTTGATCGGCTCGGGCCGCGCAAACAGACGGAGCGGCCGCAGCGGCGGCTCGCCTTCAATTCGCGCCGGCCACGCCGCCTGCGACGCTGCGGCAAGCGCCTGCTGCGCGGGTGCGGCCAGCGCCGCGCGCTCGGGGATGTGCGTCTCCTGGGGGACATGCACGACCACGCGGCGCGAGCCGATCCGCGCCGCGATGCGGTCGATCAGCGCCGCCACCTCGTCATTGTCATGAATGCGGCTGTCGAGATCGTGCTGCTGCTGCAGAACGATCTCAGTCCGGCCGGCGGAAAGCCGGATCAGGTCGAAGCCGAAGCCGGGATCGAGGGGATCGGCGAGCGCATCCAGCCGCTCGCGGAACAGGCGATCGATGACGGCCGCGCGCGTCACCGGCTGGCCGGTGTCGACGAGGATTGCACGCACCGCGCCGTCAGTGCGGAAGAAGCTCGCTTCCAGCCGTCGCGCGCCCTTGCCCTGCTTCTCCATCGCGGCGACCAGGGTCACCGCGAGCCGCGACAATGTCGCGGAAATTATCGTGTCGGTCGCAACAGGCTCGGCAAAGCGCTGTTCGACGATGTAATCCGGCAGCGGCTTGCGCGGGCTGATCGGACTATCACCCTGCCCGAGCGCTTGCTCGAGCTGCGCGGTGAAGGCGGCGCCGAACCGCGCGGTGATCTCGTGGCGCGCGCGCGAGGCGACGTCGCCGATGGTTTTCAGGCCGGCGCGGCGCAGGCCGTTGACGATTGTCTCATTCGCGCCGAGTGCAGCCACCGGCAGCGGGCTGACGGCTTGCGCCTCCTCGCCGTCGGCGACGATGCGGCCATGGACATACCGCGTCAGGGTGCGCGCACAGATCGCGGTCGCGGCAATGGCCGCGCTGACCGCAAAGCCCTGCACGGTCAGGGCGTCGCAGAGCAGTTTCAGCAGCGCGGCCTCGCCGCCAAACAGATGGGCGCAGCCGGTGATGTCCAGGAACAGGCCATGAGGTGCATCGAGCGCGACCAGCGGCGTGAAGCGATCGCACCAGTCGGCGATAGCGTCGAGTGTCCTGGCGTCTGCCGCTTCATCGGCGTCGTAGACCACGAGATGCGGACAGATGGCGCGGGCATTGGCGAGCGGCATGCCGATCGCGAGATTTTGGCGCGCGGCAGCATCGTCGAGCGCGTAGAGCTGCAGCGCGTTGTTCTCCTTGATGACGACGACGCTGGGGCCGTCGTCTGCTTGCGCGCCACTGGCTCGTCTCACCTCCCCCGCTTGCGGGGGAGCATAGGCCGCCTTCGACGGCCGTTCTTTTTGAATATGCCGAAGCGAAGCTTCGGCTGTCGCATGCAATGCGATGCGGGTGGGGGAAATTCTCTCCGCACGACCAACTTCTCTCTGAGAGCCGCCCCCACCCCAACCCTCCCCCGCAGGCGGGGGAGGGAGTCTACCGCTTGCATGGTGAGAGCAACCATCAACTCGCCCAACGCCGTTGAGCAATAACTCCCGCCTGATGCGATCGATGGGTAGCCGCGGCAGCCACAGGCTGAGGATCCGCCGTCTCGCTGAAAAGGCACTCATCACATTTCCATTCCATGATCCATCGCCCGGTCGGGCCATGACGATTGCGGACAAGTTTTGCGTCGAAGCGCGGCGCGCCCCACACACCTTGCGCATCGGGCGGCGAATGCGCCGCGCGCACGATCCAGCGGCTTTCTGCGGTCGACGGCGCAGGCTGCGCCGCAAGCCGCAGCAACAGCGCGGTGACGCCGGAGGCTTGTGCCGCCAGGGTCAGCTTGCGGCTGGCGACGAGATCGAGCCGCCCTGCCTCGCCCCAGACCTCCAGCACGACAGCGCCGAGCGCATCGCAGGCCAGCGCATCGGCCGTGGTGCGCAACGCGCTTTCGACGTCGAAGGCACGCACGGTCACCAGCGCGCGCGGATCGAGGCCGAGCTCGGCAAGCCCATGCATCGACAGGCTGCCTGCTTCGATCTCGCAAAAATCCTGCCGCACCCACACCAGCGGCCGCCGCGCACTTACGCGCGAGATCAATCCCGTAATGAATCCAGTCGCGGCCGCGCCATGCCGGCCGCCTTCGGCAAACACCTCATGCACCGCGCCCTTCGCGAGGCCACCTTGCAGCGCTGCATCGACTTCGCGATGGCCGAGCGCAATCCGGTTGGGCGCGACAGCGCCATGCGTCTCGATGCGCTCGATCCGCTCCCGCAATGTCGCAAGTGTGCGTGCGCCCGTCATGCGCCGCGTCCTCTGAAAACTGATGTTGCCCGTCTCAGAAGAAATCCGGACTGGCCATTGTTCACTATTTGTTCTAATATAAAGCTAACAGCGTCCGGAGAGTCAATCGGGGTTTGCCTGTCTTTTTTCGCCAGTAATCCCAATGGTATCCGGGAACTCCAATGTCCTGCCCGCATTGGCGAAACGAGGAACGACATCATGGCCACCAAAATCCCCGATCTCGAAGCCTTGCGCGAGGAAGCCGCCTCCTGTCGCGCCTGTCCGCTCTGGAAAAACGCAACCCAGACCGTGTTCGGCGAAGGCCCAAAGCACGCACCGATCATGCTGGTCGGCGAGCAGCCCGGCGACAAGGAAGACCTCGCCGGCAAACCGTTCGTCGGACCGGCCGGCGGGATGCTCGACCGCGCGCTCGAAGAAGCCGGGATCGACCGCGACAAGGTCTACGTCACCAATGCGGTGAAGCACTTCAAATTCTTGCCGCGCGGAAAATTCCGCCTGCATCAAAAGCCGACCACGCCCGAAATCAAGGCGTGCCGGCCATGGTACGAGCGCGAGCTTGCCGCGATCCAGCCCGAACTCGTGGTGGCACTCGGCGCAACGGCGGCGCACAGCGTGCTCGGCAAGATCACGCCTGTTAACAGGAACCGCGGCCGCCTGATCGACATCGAAGGCGGCCGCAAGGCGCTGGTCACGGTGCATCCGTCCTACCTGCTGCGCGTGCCCGACGAAGACAGCAAGGCGCGTGAATATCAGCGCTTCGTCGAGGACCTGAAAATCGCGGCGGACTATTTGAGAAAATCCGCGCGCGCGGCCTGAACAAATGAGCTCGTCATTCCGGGATGGTCCGCAGGACCAGACCCGGAATCTCGAGCCAAACCTCCGGATTCCGGGCTTGCCGCTTTGCGGCGCCCCGAAATGACGAGGGAAACTCATCCATTTCACCCGCCTGTCACATGCGTCAGGGAAAATCCCGCTCATTGGGGAGACCTATTGGGGATCAGGGAGAATTCCAATGAGCGACGTTGCGTTACCCGGTTCGATCGAGCCTGCCCTTGGCCGCGGTCCGGACCTCGACAAAGGCTTCCATCCGCTGACCGGTGTCATCTATCTGGGAGTCGTGGCGGCAGCGCTGCTGTTCGTCGCCTACAGCATCTATGTCGATGTCGACGCCACCGGCACCCGCATCACCACCTATCTGCCCTACATCCTGCTGTTCATCGCGCTCCTGATCGCGCTCGGCTTCGAATTCGTCAACGGCTTCCACGACACCGCGAACGCGGTCGCGACCGTGATCTACACCCGCTCGCTGCCGGCGCACATCGCCGTGGTCTGGTCGGGCCTGTGCAACCTCACCGGCGTGCTGCTGTCGTCGGGCGCCGTCGCGTTCGGCATCGTCTCGCTGTTGCCGGTGGAGTTGATCCTGCAGGTCGGCTCCAGCGCCGGCTTCGCCATGGTGTTCGCGCTGTTGATCGCGGCCATCATGTGGAATCTCGGCACCTGGTATTTCGGCCTGCCGGCGTCCTCGTCGCACACCCTGATCGGCTCGATCATCGGCGTCGGCATCGCGAACGCGCTGATGCGCGGCCGCGACGGCACCTCCGGCGTGGACTGGACGCAGGCCGCCAATATCGGCAAGGCGCTGCTGCTGTCGCCGCTGTTCGGCTTCGCGCTCGCCGCGGTGCTGCTGTTCGTCCTGAAGACCGCGCTGGTGCGCGCCACGCCGGCGCTGTTCCGCGAGCCCGTCAACAACGCGCCGCCGCCGCTCTGGATCCGCGGCATCCTGGTCCTGACCTGCACGCTGGTGTCCTTCTTCCACGGCTCCAATGACGGTCAAAAGGGCATGGGCCTGATCATGCTGATCCTGATCGGCACCGTGCCGACCGCCTATGCGCTGAACCGCACCATGCCGCAGAGCCAGGTCCAGGCGTTCATCAGCAACTCGGACGCCGCGAGCAAGATCGTCGCCGCCAAGGCCGGCGGCCACCAGATCCTCGGCAATCCGCGACCAGCGGTGACCAACTATGTCGCCCAGCACCAGATCAACGAGGGCACCTATCCGTCGCTCGCCGTGCTGGTGACCGACATCGCCAAACAAGTGAAAGAGTATGGCTCGCTGGCCAAGGTCCCGGCGGAGGCCGTCGGCAACACCCGCAACGACATGTATCTGGTGTCCGAGGCGCTGCGTTCCCTGTCGAAAGACAAGGAGTCCGAGCTCAATGCCGATGAAGTGAAGACGCTGAACGCCTACAAGGGCTCGCTCGACAACGCGACCAAGTTCATCCCGAACTGGGTGAAGATCGCGGTCGCCATCGCGCTCGGGCTCGGCACCATGGTCGGCTGGAAGCGCATCGTCGTCACCGTCGGCGAGAAGATCGGCAAGACCCACCTGACCTACGCGCAGGGTGCGGCGGCCGAGATCACGGCGGCGGCGACGATCGCGGCAGCCGACGTCTACGGCCTGCCGGTATCGACCACGCATGTGCTGTCGTCGGGGATCGCCGGCACCATGGCGGCCAATGGGTCCGGCCTGCAATGGTCGACGGTGCGCAACATCGCGATGGCCTGGGTGCTCACGCTGCCCATTGCGATGATGCTCTCCGGCTTCCTGTATTACTGCTTTGCCGTGATCTTCTAAGCGTTGCCAGCCGCGCAATCCCAAAGGCCCGCCTGCGCGGGCCTTTTTTGTTGCGGACAAGCGGCCTATGGTTTGGCCCAACCAGACCAAGAATACGGGGAAACGCTCATGACCGGCGCACGATTGAAGCATTACGGCTGGGGCCGCGAAGGCGAAGGCATGACCGAGGACGAGCGCAAATTCGTGCTCGGCCGCTATCACGCGAAATTCGGTACCGGCACGTTTGACACCATCGCGGTGCCGCGCCTCGAGGACCTCAGCTTGCGCGAACCTCGCGCGACGCCGCCGGCGTCGCTCGCGCCATTCTGCACCACCGAGCGCTACGACCGCGCCGCCCACGCCTACGGCAAATCCTATCCGGATTACGTCAAGGCGATGCTCGGCGACTACGCCTGCGCGCCCGATGTCGTCGCCTATCCGCGCAACGAGGCGGAGATATCCGCCGTGATGGACTGGGCCGGCAGCGCCGGCGCCTCGCTGACGCCGTTCGGCGGCGGCTCCAGCGTGTGCGGCGGCGTCGAGCCGCGCGCCGACGGCACAAGATACAAAGCGGCGGTGACGCTCGATCTGCGCAACCTCAATAAGGTCGTCGAGGTCGATCAAAGATCGCGCGCGGCGCTGATCGAAGGCGGCACCTACGGACCTGACCTGGAGAACCAGCTCAAGCCGCACGGCGTGACGTTGCGGCATTTTCCGCAGAGCTTCGAATTCTCGACGCTCGGCGGCTGGATCGCGACGCGATCGGGCGGGCACTTCGCCAGCCTCTATACTCATATCGACGACTTCGTCGAGAACCTGCGCGTGGTGACGCCGCGCGGCATCATCGAGACCCGGCGTCTGCCGGGATCGGGCGCAGGTCCAAGCCCCGACCGCATGTTCATCGGCTCCGAGGGAATCCTCGGCGTGATCTCGCGCGCCTGGATGCGGCTGCAGCCGCGGCCGAAATTCCGCAGCGGCGCTTCGGTACGTTTCGCCAGCTTCTTCGATGCGGCGCGCGCGGTGCGTGCGGTCGCGCAAGCCGGGCTGTACCCGTCGAACTGCCGCATCCTCGATGCGCACGAGGCCTACAATACCGGCGCTGCCGACGGCAGCGTTGCGATCATGGTGCTCGGCTTCGAGTCCGGCGATCATCCGACCGAGGCGTGGATGGCGCGGGCGCTGGAATGCGTGCGCGACCACAAGGGCACGCCGGAAGAAGCAAAGGGCGACGCGCATCTGGAAGGCGCGGCCGGCATCTGGCGCAACGCCTTCATCCGCATGCCCTATGCGAGGGAGTTCCTCACTCCCGCCGGCATCATCAACGACACTTTCGAGACGGCGATCACCTGGGACCGGTTCGAGGACTTCCATGACAAGGTGAAGGCGGCGACCGAACGCGCCATCGTGGAAGCGACCGGCAAAAAGGGCGAGGTCACCTGCCGCTTCACCCATGTCTATCCCGATGGCCCCGCGCCCTACTTCACCTTCCACGGGCTCGGCCGCCACGGTGCGCTGCTCGAGCAATGGCAGGCGATCAAGACTGCGGCGAGCGACGCCTTGATCACGGCCGGCGGCACCATCACCCATCATCATGCCGTAGGCCGCGACCATCGGCCCTGGTACGACCGCCAGCGCCCGGAGCTGTTCGCCGGTGCGCTGCGGGCCGCCAAGCGCGAGCTCGACCCGCAAGGCATGCTCAATCCAGGCGTGCTGATCGACCCCTGAATGCGCGCCCTTTCGCGCACCCGACCTTCGGCTATGCCGCGCCTTGGGCGTGTTGACTTTCATCTCCGTCCTTCAAATACTTGGCCAAGCAACAAAAATCGCCCGTTACCGGCGATCGAAAAATGGGAGGAACACCGATGCCGACGTCACGCAGAACCCTCTTGAAGACATCCGCGGCCGCAGCGGCCGTGATGTCGCTCGACTGGACGCGCGCACAGGCGCAAGCCGACAACATCCGCATCGGCGTGATCTACGACCTCACAGGTCCGTTCGCGGCAGGCGGCTCGCTCGCCTCTTCGGTCGGCACCCAGATCGCGATCGACCTCGTCAACGAGAAGGGCGGCGTCGGCGGCAAATACAAGGTGGTGCCGGTCGCGGCCGACTCGCAGAGCAAGGCCGATGTCGCCATCAACGAGGCCGAGCGGCTGTTCAACCAGGAGAAGATCGACATCCTCAACGGCGTGTTCTCCAGCGCGCACGCGGTGCCGCTCTCGGCCAAGGCCGAGCAGGCCAAGAAGATCCTCTGGATCACGACCGCGGTGTCCACCGCCGTGTTCAAGGACAAGAACCTGCACTACGTGTTCCGCGGGCAGATTCATTCCGACCAGTATGGCGAGGCATTCGCCGGCTTCCTCACCGAGCACGCCAAGGCCAAGCTCGGCATGGAGCCCAAGGACATCAAGGTCGCGCTGATCCACGAGGACGGCCCTTATGGCGTCGGCGTGGCCGCGGCCGACGAGGCCTACGCGACGAAGGCGGGGCTGCAGGTCGTGCTCAAGCAGGGCT
>Ga0070741_10021504_pt1 | contig 10026 bp, 1 predicted proteins | sample Coa_R1_4_FD_66440 | JGI IMG/M metagenome (GOLD analysis project Ga0070741, IMG submission 66440) | Surface soil microbial communities from Centralia Pennsylvania, which are recovering from an underground coalmine fire - Coalmine... | ecosystem: Environmental > Terrestrial > Soil > Unclassified ...
GTCGGCGTCGGGGTCGGGGTCGGGGCCGGCGTCGGCGTGGGCGTCACGCTGGGCGCGGGACCGGGCGGCGGCGGGATCACGATCGCGCGCTCGGACGCGCCGTAGTGGACGCCGAGGTCCACGGTCCCCGCGTCGGGCGTCCCGTTCGTCGCCGTGCTGCCCGTCGCACCGAGGGCGGCCGCGGCTTCCGAACCGGCATCGACGGCCTCGCTCTGCGGCGCCTGTCCCGCGGCGAGCTGCGAAAGGCGGAAGTCGTCGTCCGCGAACGCGAGGCCGCCGCGGAAGCCGTCGTTCCCTCCCGGGTTCACGAAGCGCGGGTTCAGCGTGACGTTCGACTCGCACGCGACGCACGAGTCGAGGATGTAGGTCTCGGGATCGATCTCGTCGCCGACGTTGTAGAACCCGTTGTGGAGGAGCGTCGCGCCCGCCGTGTCGATCCGGAGCCCGAAGCCCGGGCTGATCGCGAGCAGGTTGTCGCGCACGGTGCCGATCGCGTTCGCGAGGCGGAGCGCGCCCGTCGTGTTGAAGGCGCTCGTGTTTCGCTCGACGACGTTTCCGGTGGAGACCGGCACGGTCTCGCCGCCGACCGGCGAGTTGTCGAGGCTGATGCCCCACTCGCCGCTGTCGTAGACGAGGTTGTTCCGGACGGTCGCGTTGGTGACCTTTCGCAGCAGCATGCCCGACTTGACGGACGACACCGCGAACGAGTCCTCGATCACGATGTCGTCGAGCGACGCGGCGCGGATGCCGATCGCGCCCGAGTTGAGCGCGACGCAGTTCCGGATGGTCGTGTGGCTCGCGCCCGCGATGACGGAGATGCCGTGGTTGGACGCGCCCTGGACGCGGAAGCCGTCGACGGTCACGCCGGTCGTCTCGATCGAGATGCCGTTCGCGGAGCCCGGCCCCGCGGGCGGCGCGATGATCGCCGTGCCGGGCGTCTCGGCGAGGAGCGTCAGGCTCGCGAGCTGGACCTGCGCGGTCTCCGCGTACGTCCCGGGCAGGACCACGATCGTGTCGCCGGCCGCGGCCTGTTGCAGGGCGCGGCTGATCGTGCGCCAGGGCGTCGCGCGGTGGCGCGCGGTCGCCTTGGTGTTGGCGTCGTCGCCGCTCGTCGCGCTCACGTAGTACGTGAACTGGACGTTCGTCGGCGGCGAGGCGGTCGGCGGCGGAGCTCCGGCGGCCGACGCGCCGTAGTGGAAGCCGACGTCGGCGATCCCGGCGTCCGCGACGCCGTCGGTGCGCGTCGACCCGCCGATGTCGAGCGACGCGGCCGGTCCGGATCCGGCGTCGACCATCGGGCTCGCCGGCGTCTGGCCGGCGAGCTGGCGGAGGTGGAAGTCGTCGTCGCGCCACCCGGCGCCGCCGAGCACGCCGTCGTTGCCGAGCGGCTTCACGTAGCGCGGGTTCGCGCCGAGCGACGCCCACACGAAGATCGTGTCGGCGAACGAGCTCTCCGAGTCGCGATCGCGGCCGTTCGCCGAGAAGTTGTTGTGGTGCGCGAAGAGGTCCGGGCCGGCCAGCTTGAGCGCGAGGTCGACCTGCTCGGTGAGCTCGTTGTCGCGGATCTCGCCGCTCGCGTTCAGCATCCGGACGCCGTTGCCGTTCGCGTGGACGGTGTTGAACGCGACGACGTTCCCCGTCGACGGCGGCGGTGGCCCGTCGCCCGAGTTGTCGAAGGAGATCGCCCACTCGGCGTTCGCGTAGACGAGGTTGTTCCGCACGTAGGCGTTGCGCGTCCGCCGGAGCAGGATCGCGTCGGTGCCGGCGCCGGTCACGATCGAGGAGTCGATCACGGCGCCGTTCGTCTGCAGGATCTGGATGCCGATCGTCGCCGGCGAGACGATCGCGACGTTCCGGATCCCGATGTTCTTCGCGAACGCGCCCTTGATGCCCTGCGCCCCGCCCTGGACGACGAGGTTCTCGACGCGTGCGTTCTCGAACATCTCGATGTTGACGCCGACCTGGTTCGCCGGCGGCTGGAGGACGACGTCGCCGAGCGACCCGGCGCCGCGCAGCGTGATCGAGTGGCGGTTGAAGTCCGCCGGCTCGGGATACGTGCCGGGGAGGAGGGTCACCACGTCGCCCGCGGAGGCGGCGATCATGGCGTGCGCGATCGTGCGCCACGGAGTGGACGGCGACTGCGCCTGGAGCGGGGTGCGCGTGTCGTCGCCGATGACGGGCTCGACGTAGACCGTCGCGCCGCTGCCCGGCCCGGGCGTCGGGGTCGGGGTCGGGGTCGGCGTCGGCGGCGGGGTCGGGGTGGGGGTCGGCGTCGGCGTCGGCGTCGGGGTCGGGCTGGGAGTCGGCGTCGGCGTCGGGGTCGGCGTCGGGACCGGCGTCGGCGTGACGACGGGCGGCGGCGTGCCGAGCATGCTCGCGTCGCGATGGAAGCCGATGTCGGCCACGCCGTCGTCGGCCGCGCCGTCGGTCCGCGTCGAGCCCGAGATGTCGACGTCGCTCACCAGGCCGGAGGCCGCGTTCACCGCCGGGCTCTGCGAGCCCTGACCGGCCAGCGTCTGGCTGAGCGAGAAATCGCCGCCCGCCGGATTCACGAGGAGCGGGTCGGTCGAGAGGTTCGACCAGAGGACGACGCCGTCGCCGAAATCGAACGGCGTGGTGCTTCCGAAGACGTCGTTGTGGTGCACGGTCGTGCCCGCGGTCTCGGTCCGGATGCCGGTCGCGTTCCCGTTGACGACCGCGTTGTCGCGCACGTCGCCGACCGCGTTCGAGAGCCGGATGCCGCCCGACACGGCGAGCCGGCCGCCGCCGTAGACGGTATTGAAGGCGACGACGTGGCCCGACGTCGTCGGCGCGTTGGTGCTGTCGACGTGGATGCCGAAGTCGCCGCTGTCGACGACCAGCGAGTTCCGCACCCACGATCGGTCGGAGCGCTTGAGCACGATGCCCTGCTGGTCCGGGTGCCGCACCATGCAGCTCTCGACCCGCAGGCGGTCGGTGTCGGCCGCGCGGATGCCGTTCTTCGCGATCGTCGCACCCTGCGGCTCGACGACGAGGCCGCGCAGGCGCACCCGCGACAGCACGTCGCCCGTGTTCTTGGCGGCGACGATCACGCCCTCGTTCGTCGCCTGGATGCGGAAGCCCTGCAGCAGCACGTCGCTCGCGCGAACCCGGACGCCGAAGGCCGACGCCGCCGGGGGCAGGATGGTCGTCCCGAGCGGCTCGTCGGCGACGAGCGAGATGCCGGCGACGTCGATCGTGACCGCCGCCGAGCAGGTGCCCGTCTGGACGACGATCGTGTCGCCGGCGACCGCGAGCGACAGCGCCTTCGCGATCGTGAGCAGCGGGCGGAACGGGACCTGCGCCTCCGCGCGCGTGAGGGAGTCGTTGCCGCTCGCGCAGTTGACGTAGAGCATCGTCGCCGGCGGCACCGGCGTCGGAGTCGGGCCGCCCGGCGGGCCGCCCGAGCCGGCCGCCATGTCGTGCCAGCCCATGTCCGCGACGCCGGCGTCCGCGACGCCGTCCGTGCGGGTCGAGCCGCCGATGTCGACGCTCGCGACCGGGCCGCTGCCGGTGTCGACCGCCGGGCTCTGCGCCGCTTGGCCGGCCGCCGTCTGCTGGAGCGCGAAATCGCCGTTCGGCGCGTCGACGAAGAGCGGATCGACGGCCTTGTTGCTCGGCGCGATCGCGAACCCGCTCGGGGGATCGTAATTGGCCGTCGCGTTCTGGAACGCGTCGTTGTGGTGGAGGAACGTCGCCGGGCTCGACTGGTCGAACTTGATGCCGGTGCCGGCCGGCGTGCCGCCGGTCCGGTTGTTCGCGACCGCGACGTTGTCGCGGATCTCGCCGGCGCTGTTCACGAAGCGAAGCCCACCAGCCGCGTCCGTGCAGGGCGTCGGGTCGGTCGGGTTCGGGCACTTGCCGTTCCCTTGCACCGTGTTGAACGCAGCTACGTTACCCGCCGAGACCGGCAACGTCTGACCCGCAGGCGGCGAGTTGTCGAAGCTGATGCCCCAGTCGCCGTTGGCGAAGACCAGGTTGTTTCGAACGTAGCCGTTCACGACGCGGCGGAGGACGATTCCCTGGGTGGTCGCGCCCGTCACCACCGAGTTCTCGATCGTGACGCCGTCTCCATCCGTCACGCGGATGCCGTCGAGCCGGATCGTGCCCGCGGGCGGCGGTCGCACGACGAGGTTGCGGAGCACCACGCGGTGGATGAGCTCCCCCGCAGCGCCCGACTTTTGCGCGAGGACGCCGCGCACGTCGGACTCGACGACGAAGCCGTCGACCGTCGCGTCGTCGTTCTGGACGTTGAAGCCGGGATCGACGCCCGACGCGGCCGGCCGGACCGTCACCGCGCCGGCCGTGTCCGCCCGCACCGTCACGCCGGCATGGTTCACCTCGACGTTCTCGGTGCAGAGCCCGTCCTTCACGACCACGATGTCGCCGAAGCCGACCGCGTCGACCGCGTGCTGGATCGTCCGCCACGGCGTGCTCGCGCTCTGCGCTTGCGCCGGGGTGCGCGCGTCGTCGCCGGAGGCGCAGTCGACGTAGTGCACGGAGCCGCCGCCCGGCGGCGACGTCGGCGAGGGCGTCGGAGTGGGGGTGGGGGTCGGCGTGGGGGTCGGCGTCGGAGCGACCGGCGGCGGCGCGCCCACGGTCGCGGTCGCGCCCTGGTGCGCTCCGAGGTCGGCGGGATCCTGCGTGCCGCCGACGCCGCCGTCCGCGGCGCCGTTCGTCGCCGTCGTTCCCGAGATGTCGATCGTTGCCGGCGTGCCGGAGCCGGCGTCGATCGCCGGGCTGTTCGGGTTCTCGCCGAGCGACGAATGCCGGAGCCGGAAGTCGCCGGCCGCGGCGTTCACGAACGACGGATCGGCGACCGCGTTCGACCACGCCGCGATGCCGCCCTCGATGTCGATCGCCGTCCCGCCGAACGTCAAGTTGTGGTGGATCGTCGACCCGGCGGCGTCGGCGCGGAGCGCGACGCCGCTCGCGATCGCGACCACGTTGTCGCGGATCTCGCCGATCGCGTTGTTGAAGCGGAGGCCTCCGACGGTCGCGCTCGTCGTGTTGAACGCGATCACGTTGCCGGTCGTCGGCGGGCCGCCGCCGTTCCCGGAGAAGTCGATCTGGATCGCGAAGTCGCCGCTCTGCTTCACGACGTTGTTCCGGACGTAGGCGTTCCCCACCCGGTTCAGGTGGATGCCGCGGCTTCCGGTCGGGCCGACGACGTTCGAGTCGATGAGCGCGCCGGTCGTGTCGCTCACGCGGATGCCGTTCGACGACGGTCCCGAGATCGTGCAACGCCGGACGACGGTGCCGTTCGCGTTCGCCGCGCGCACGCCGTGCAGGCCGCCCTGGAACGTGAGGTCCTGCACGATCACATTCGGATGATTGACGGATAGCCCCGGCTGCCCGGTGACCGCGACCACCGTGACCGCGCCTGTGCCGCCGATCGTGATGCCGCCCGCGTTCGTCACCGCCGGGATGGTCTCGTTGTACGTGCCGGGGTGCAGGAGCACCGTGTCGCCCGAGCGCGCGCCGTCGGCGCGGAGGGCGCGCTCGAGCGTCTTCCACGGCGTCGACGGGTCGAGCGCGTCGTAGACCGAGCGCGTGTCGTCGCCGCTCGCGGGGTCGAGGTGGATCGTGCGCGCCACGCCGGTTCCGGGCGGGTCGACGATCGCGGGCTTGCCGCTCGACGCGGAGGCGCCTTCGTGGAAGCCGATGTCCGCCGTGCCCTGATCGGCGGCGAAGTCGCTGCGCGTCGAGCCGGAGATGTCCGCGGCGGCGGGCGTGCCCGACGCGTGATCGACCGCCGGGCTCGGGCCGCCCTCGCCAGCGAGCTGCGCGAGGGCGAAGTCGTCGGCGTTCGGATCGAGGAGCAGCGGGTCGGCCGTGAGATTGGCCCAGGCCGCGGGCTCCTGGCCCGCCGCCGTCCCGAACGCCGCCGTGTTCCCGAACACGTCGTTGTGGTGCACCGTGCTCGGCGCGGTGTCGGTCTTGATGCCGGTGCCGGTGTTGCTCGCGACGACGTTGTCGCGGATCTCGCCCGTGGCGTTCTGGAACCGGATGCCGCCCGCCGTCCCCGACGTCAGGCCGTTTCCGTAGACGGTGTTGAAGGCAACGACGTGGCCGTCGATCGCCGGCGGCGCCGGCGGGTCGCCGTTGTCGATGTGGATGCCCCACTCGCCGCTGCCGCGGACGAGGTTGTTCCGGACGTAGGAGCCCGCCGAGCCCTTGACGGTGATGCCCTCGACCGGGGCGCCGCTCACGCGGTTCGAGTCGATGACGACGTCGTTGCTGTCGCTGGTCAGGATGCCGTTCGAGCTCTGGCCGGAGAACGTGCAGCCGCGCACCGACAGGCGGTCGGCGTGGTCGGCGCGGACGCCGTGCGTCCCGCCGACGATCGTGAAGCCCTCGATCGCCGTGTCGGCGAAGTCGGTCGCGACCGCGGGCGACGCGGGCGGCGCGTTCAGCGTCGCCTGGCCGGACGCCTGGAGCGCGATCCCCGGACCGGGGAGCTGGACGCTCTCCGCATAGGTCCCGGCCGCGACGACGACGGTGTCGCCCGCCTGGGCGCCGTCCAGCGCGGCGAGCGCGCGTCCGATCGTCTTCCACGGCGTCGACGAGTCGAGCGCGTCGAGCGACGTGCGCGTGTCGTCGCCGCTCGCGCCGTCGACGTGGAAGACGCTCGGGCCGCCGGTCGACGGCGGCTCCGACATCGCCGGCGCGGTCGTCGACGGGGCGGCATTCGCGTGGTGGCCGAGGTCGGCGGTTCCCGCGTCCGCTCCGCCGTCGCTGCGCGTCGAGCCCGAGATGTCGCGCGCGCCGGGCGAGCCGGATGCGCGATCGATGGCCGGGCTGTCGGCGCCCTCGAGGTCGGCGCTCCGGAGCGCATAGTTGCCGTTTCCGGCGTCGACGAAGAGCGGGTCGACGAAAAGGTTCGCCCACATCGTGGGCGCGCCTGCGAAGACGTCGATGGGCGTCGCGCTGCCGAAGACGTCGTTGTGGTGGATGAGCGTCGGGTCGGTGTCGACGCGGATGCCGCGATTCACGTTGCCGGCGAGCACGTTGTCGCGGATCTCGCCGGAGGCGTTGTTGAACGCGATGCCGCCCTGGGTCGTGCCGCAATCGACGACGGTGTTGAAGGAGACGACGTTGTCGGTCGAGGCGGCCGGCGGAGGGATGCCGGTATCGACCTGGATTCCCCAATCGGCGGCGCCCGTCACGAGATTGTTGCGCACGTAGGCGAGCGTCGAGTTCTGGACGTAGATGCCGCGCCCGCCCGCGTCGGCGATCTCGTTCGAGTCGACGACCGCGCCCGTGGTCCCGGTCACCCAGATGCCGTTGCCGGTCGGCGACTCGATGCGGCAGCGCCGCACCACGAGGCCGTCCGCGGCGGTCGCGCGCACGCCGTGCAGCGCGCCCGTGAAGCGGAACCCGTCGACCAGCACGTTCGGCTGGCTCACGACCAGGCCGACGGTCGGCGTCGGGTTCGCGGGCGGCGCGATGACGGCATCGCCGTCGGCGCGCAGCGTGATGCCGGCGACGGTCGTCTCGAGCGAGCTCTCGGGGTACGTGCCGGCGGCGACGACGATGGTCTCGCCGGAGACGACGGATGCGAGAGCCTTCCCGATCGTCCGCCACGGCGTCGCGGGGCTCTGCGCGGCGACCTTGCTGCGCGAGTCGCTCCCGGTGGGCCCGACGTAGTACGTCGCGGGCCCGGTGGTGATCGGAGGCGGCACGCCCGTCGACGCCGGGGCATTCGAATGGAAGCCCATGTCGGCGGTGCTCGAGTCGGAGACGCCGTCGCTCCGCGTTGAGCCGCCGATGTCGCGCGACGCGACGGTGCCCGAGCCGGCGTTCCGCGCCGGGCTGTCCGCGGATTGTCCCGCGGCGATCTGGCCGATCGCGAAGCGGTCGTCGGCGTAGCCGGAGACGCCGCCGAGCACGCCGTCCGCGCCGTCGGGATCGACGAAGAGCGGGTCGGCCTCGATCATGCCGGTGCCGACGACGTAGCTGTCCGGGCTCAATGCCGCCGCGCTGCCGGAGATCAGATTGTGGTGCACGGACGCGCCGGGCGTGTCGATCCGGAGGCCGACGTTCGCGTTGTCCGCGATGACGTTGTCGCGGACCTCGCCGATCGCGTTCCTGAGGCGAACGCCGCCCTGGCCGGCGCCGCCGCCGTTCAGTGCGACCGTGTTGAAGGCGACGACGTTCCCCGTCGAAAGCGCCGGCTGGCCCCCGCCTGCAACGGTGTTGTCGACGTCGATGCCCCACTCGCCGTTGTCGTAGACCAGGTTGTTTCGCAGGTACGCGGAGCTCGAGTCGTGGTCGACGTGGATGCCGCGCGACCCCGCCGAGACCGCCGTCGAGTTCTCGATCGTCAGGCCGGTCGTGGCGATGAAAGCGAAGCCGGTCGTCGACTGGCCCACCGCCGTGCACCCCCGCACCACGATGCCGTCCGCGTTCTCGGCGCGGATCCCCTGCGAGCTGCCGCGGAACACGAGGCCCTCGACGACGACGTCGTGCGCGGTCACGGCGAGGCCCACACCGGTCGCCGGCGCGACCACGATCGTCCCGGCCGGACCGTCCGCGCGGATCCGGACGTCGGCGAACTTGGCCTCGAGGTTCTCCGGGTACGTCCCGGGCTTGATGCGGATCGTGTGGCCGCTCGTCACCGTGTGCAGCGCGCGGCCGATCGTCTTCCACGGCGTGGCGGGCGATTGCGCCTGCACGGTGGAGTACGCGTCGCTCCCGATCGCGGCGTCCACATAGAAGTCGAGGGCGAATGCGCTGGTCGAAGAGGCGAGGAGGGGGAGGAGGAAGGCGGCGAGGAAGCTCGCGGCGCGGCGGCGCCGGATGAATTCGTGAGACCTTGGAATCAAGAGAATTTCCTGGAAGCGGGGTTGCCGCTTCCCAGGGTCGCTGGCGGGTTCGCAGCGCCCCTCGCGGCGCCGCGTGCGCAACCCATGTCGCGCGTCGCTGAGCCGCTACGGGTCCGGACCGGATTCGCTTCGCTGCTCAGGGCAGGACCGGAAACCCGGTCCTGCCCCGCCAGCGTCGTTTGGAGCTCGAGCTGATCGGCCGTCCGCCCACCGTTCGACCGATCCAGCCGATGTCGTGCGACGTACCCCGAAGCTCGCACGCACCGGTGCTCGTGAGTCCACGTGCAGGCACCTCCAGATCCCGTCTCCACGCCGCTACCGGACGGCGCGCTCGCGAAAGCCTCGCGGCTCTCCAGCGAGTAAAGACTCGCACCCGGATCGGGAGGCCCTGATCCGATGTGGCGGGGCGTCAGCCCGGGCGAGTGGGTGGCTCGTTGGGCGGCGACCGCAACGAGTCCAGCGTCGCAACGGACGCGAGACGGCGGCTCGCCGGGTCCTGGAGAAGCGTCCATCCCGGAAGCGTCACGTACGGCGTGAACGTCTTTCCGGTCGTGATCGAGTCGACGAACGGGGCGGTCTGGCTCACCTGGCAATCGGGTGCCGTGGCGAACGTCGCCGCCTTCGAGCTCCGCGCCTTCGCGGCCGAGCTCGAGACGTGCTCGGGCATCGGCTGGACGAACGCCAGGCACACCATCGCCATGATCGTGGCGACCGTGGCCCAGGCCCTGACGAAGGAGCGGCTCATCCGGAAGGCGGAAGCTGCAAGCGCGGAGCCAGATTGGCCGACGGCCCAGGGGGCCTTTTTCCTTGCCGAAGCATGCAGAACCGCACGATCAGGCACTCGCGCCGCTTTGCCATACCGGCTTGCCACCGATCGCGTTTCATTGGAAGCCACCTCTAGAGCCGGCGGGTGTTGCAGACCCCATGTCGTGCTCCCATCCGGCCGCCGGCCGTCGCCGGACCGGCCGGGGAGCCACGCCGGCGAGAGGATTCATTCCATGCGGAAGTTACTGACAGCCATTTCTTTGGGCATGGTCGTGGTCGCCGGGACCCGAACCGCGATGGCGGGCCTGGGGCCCAGCATCGCCGGCCCGAACTCCGACTTCCCGGACGTGGACCTCGTCATGCCCTTCGACGCGGCGGGCCCGCGCACCACGTTCTTCGCCGTGAGCAACATCGG
>Ga0070741_10021506_pt1 | contig 10025 bp, 12 predicted proteins | sample Coa_R1_4_FD_66440 | JGI IMG/M metagenome (GOLD analysis project Ga0070741, IMG submission 66440) | Surface soil microbial communities from Centralia Pennsylvania, which are recovering from an underground coalmine fire - Coalmine... | ecosystem: Environmental > Terrestrial > Soil > Unclassified ...
GCGATCCGCTCCTCATCGCGCCGGAGCGCGCATCGCGGCCGAATGCCTGGCGCGAAGGGATCGACCGCTGCCCCTTCTGCCCGGGGCACGAGGCCGACACGCCAGCGGAGACCTGGCGCGACGGCGATCCGTGGAGCATCCGCGTCTTTCCGAACAAATACCCGGCCACCGGGCAGCACGAGGTGATGGTGGAGACCCCTGATCACGGCGCGACATTCGACCGCCTGGCGCCCGCGCACGCGGAGCGCGCCGTCGCCAGCTATATTACTCAGTACTATAGTATCCTGCGCCACTCCGCGTCCGTCTGCATCTTCAAGAACCACGGGCTGCTGGCCGGCGCCTCCATCCCCCACATGCACTCCCAGATCCTCGGCACGCCCTTCGTGCCGCCGCGGATCGCGCGCGAATCGGCAGCCTTCGCCGCCGCCGCGCGATGCCCCCTGTGCGATCTGGGTGCTGAGCCGTTGATCGCGTCGACGGATTACTACCGCTGGATCGCGCCCCGCGGAGCCGCCATGGCCTACGAGTCGTGGATCGTCCCGGCGCGCCACGAGCCCGAATTCCGCGAAGACAACGGCCTCGCGTCGCTGCTCCAGCGCGCTACGCGGGGCATGCTGGCGGTCGCCGATTCGTTCAACTGGATCTTTCTGAACTTCCCCCGCCGGCCCGCGGCGCATTGGTACGTCCAGCTCTTTCCCCGCCTCTCCATGCACGCGGGCTTCGAGTTCGGCAGCGGCAGCGCGATCAACACGGTCGAGGCGCAGACCGCGGCCAGACGGCTTGCCGGCGAAGCTCGATGATCACCTCGGCCTTCCCCGCAGCGAGCGTGTGCGACCGAAGCTCGCCGGGAGGACTCGTCGCACGGTCATGGAGCGCTCGGCGAAGTGTCCCCGGGTCCTCTACCTGGACTTCCTCGTGAAGAACCTCGCTCCCGCGCAACGCTGACATGGCCGCGTTCGCGTCGTCATCGACATATACGCTCACCTCCAGAAGTCATCGTAAGCCGGGCGCGGGCGGCGGCGAAGACCGCCCATGAGCGCGACCAGGAGCATTCCGGCCACGAAGCCGCCGATGTGGGCGAATACGGCGACCCCGCCGGCATTCGCCGCCTGCGGGCCGATGGAGGCAACACCAACGAACAGTTGCAGCACGAACCACAGCCCGAGGACGATCACCGCCGGAATGTCGCGGATGAAGATGAATACAAAGATCGGAATCAGAGTCTTGACCTGCGCCCGAGGAAAGAGGATCAGATAGGCGCCGAGAACTCCGGCTATGGCTCCCGACGCGCCAATCGAGGGGAGGGTGGACGCGGCGTTCATCACCGCGTGGGTCATGGTGGCGATGAATCCACACAACAGGTAGAAGATCCCGTAGCGGACGTGTCCCAGCCGGTCCTCGATGTTGTCACCGAAGATCCAGAGATAGAGCATGTTCCCTCCGATGTGCAGCCATCCGCCGTGCAGAAACATGGAGATCAGAATGCGGACGATGTTGGGCGGATAAAGCGGCGCGTACCAGAAGCGCGCGGGGATGAAGGCGACGACGTACAGCGCGCGATCGAGATTCCGTCCGAGCGAGAACTCCCAGAAGAACACCCAGACGTTGATGGCAATGAGCAGGTAGTTGACCACAGGGGTGAGCGTGCGCGGGTTGTGATCGGACAGCGGGAGCATGGAGGAGGGCGATTCAGCGCCGGAAGTAGCGATCGAGATGTTCGAGCGCCTGCCGCAAGGCCTCACTCGGCGCCTTCACCTCGGAGAAGGCGTCGCGATAGACGTTCGCGATGCGCGGAATGTTACGCTCGCGCAGCGCGTAGAGCACCTCGCGCAGGGCCTCCCCTTCGGCGGGGGCGAGATCGGTGCGGGCCACCTCGCGTTCCAGCAGTGTCTGCGCGGCGCGCAGATGCTCCGCCGCCTCGTCGCGCGGCGGCGCGGGATGCGCGCCGGAGATCGCCTGCGGCGGGCGCACGCTCTCCGCGAGCGGCGTCGGGGCGGTCATGTCGACCGATCCGGGCAGCTCCTTGAGCTGGGCCGTGAACTTCCCCATCATCAGGAACAGCTCTTTTTCGTTGGCGAAATTGCCCACCAGCCGGCTGGTCTTCGACAGCTCCAGGCTCTCCGACTCCTGCAGCATGATGAAGGCCTTGGCCCTGTCTTCCAGCGTGATGCGCCGCGCGCGCACTTTCCACGCGGTCACCGTCCCCTGGATGAAGCAGGCCTGGGCGGCGCGGATGCTCACCGCCTCGACGGTCACGTTTTCCTCGATGCGGATCGATCCGTTCGTCGACTCCAGTTCGGAGTAGAGGCCGGAGTTCTGAATCACCAGGTTGCCGGGGGTCTTGATCGAGAGTTGTCCATGCTGGTTCACGCGGATTTCCGTTCCGCGCGGAATGATCATGGTTGGGAAATTGGACTGGTCGGCGGCTGCACTCATCACACCCTCCTGCGCCCCTTCGCTTTCACTTTCCCCTTTCCGAGAAATGCAGACGGTAGCGGATCGAAATTTCCGTAGTCTTTGCTGCCGCGAGCCCGCGCCAGCAGGTTCGCCTCGTTGCTCCACTGATAGTTCAGAATGTAGATGCGCGGATCGATGGGGATGTAGGTCCCCGGTTGTTCGAGATCGCTGCGGACCTCGTAGTGCAGGTGGGAGTTCGTGCTCCAGCCGGTCGATCCTACCGTGGCGATCACCTGTCCCTGCCGCACTTCCTGGCCGCGCCGCACCTTGACCGTGTCGCAATGGCCGTAGATGGTGACGAATCGCTCGGAATGTTTGATGACCACCACGTTGCCGAAGCGCCACCACTGTACGCTCTCGCGGAGGGGATAACGTCCGGCGAAGCTGACCACCCCGTCGGCCGCGGCGTAGATCGGCGTGCCGGTCGGCGCGGAAAGGTCGAGGCCCTTGTGGAAGTCCGACATGCGGGTGAACGGAGACCTGCGCATGCCGAACGGCGAGGTCAATACGAACTGATCGGAGGGAAGCGGCAGGATCGAGGGCGTGTGCCGGACCATGTCGGCGTTGGCCGACTCGTATGCGGCGAGGAGATCGAGCTGCTGCTGCAGGCGGGACATGGCGTGGCGCAGCGCGGTTTCGCGGTGCTGGGCGTCATCGAGCTGGACCGCGGCGGGATCGCCGGCCGCTCGCAGCGGAAACGAGAAGCCACCCTGCCCGAGGTTGTGCTCGAGGCCGTAAACAGTGATCAGTTTCTCGACGCGCACCCGCTGGTCCTCGAGGCTGCGCTCGAGGGAGGTCATCTGTACGATGTTCTCCCGCAGGCGCTCGCGCTGAATGGCGCGCTCCTCGCGCATCGACTTGGCGTAGTTGTCTTTATAGACGCGCCGGATGACCGTCGGCGCCGCGGCCATGGAGCCGATGATCGCCGCCAGGACCACCGTCAGCACGCAAACGGCGACAACCACTCGCCCGCGGTCAAAAAAGACGTACCGCACGTTGCGACGAATGTCGCTCGGAACGATCTGGATCTCGATCATGCCGGATCGATCAGTGTAGCACAGGGGTCAGTGCACGCCGTCGATGTGGCGCCGCTCTCCAGCGGGGCCCGCCTGAGCCGGCTGAGGGTCGGCTCCACATTTGCAAGATTCCGCGGACCACGTGGTTTCTTCGAAGCAGCACCGCGTTCTCGTCGTTGATGACGACCGAATCACACGCTGGATGGTGGCCATCGCCCTCCAGCAGAGAAACCTCGAGGTCGACGTGGCGGAGTCGTTCGGCGAGGCGATGCGGCTGCTCGACCACAACTCCGAGAAATACTGCTGTCTTCTGCTGGACCTGGTCCTCCCGGACGGCGACGGCATCGAAATCGCCCGACGCATCGACGCCGAGAACCTCGGCATCCCGGTGGTGGTCATCACCGGCTATCCGGAGCGCCAGGGGGAAATGACGGGAAACGCCGTGCGCCTGGTCATCCGCAAGCCGGTCGAGCCGGACGAGCTGAGCGATTTCGTGCACAAGGACTGCCCGCGCTGGCCGCGCCATACGGCCTAACCGTTCACGCCGTTGCGGGCGAATCGGCGTTTGAGGACCGTGGTCAGGGCGATGAGCGAGATCAGAAGGCCGGCGACGATGACCAGCCGCTTGACCGCGTCCCCCTGCGTCATCGATCCGTTGAACAGCGCGTCGGCACAGTAGGCGAAGACCATGTGCGCGGGGAGCGTACCGAGGAGGGTCCCGAGAAAGTACTCGCCGAAATTCATGCGGGCGATGCCCGCCGCGTAATTCCAAACCGCGAACGGCGGTCCCGGAATGAGCCGGGCCACGAGAATGGAAACGAATCCGTTGCGGCTCACCTGGCGCGAGACCATGGCTCCCGCCCTCCCGAAGCGCTGCAGCAGTCCCTCCCCGAGAAACAGGCCGGCGAAGTAGGCGGCGCTCGATCCCAGCATCGCGCCGCACATGGCATAGACGACGCCAAGTTTCCATCCCCAGATCACCGCGGCGGCGAGAATGAAAATGCTCGCCGGGATGGCGAAGACACAGCCGACGGCGTAGGCGACGATCAGAACGACGGGGCCGTACCAGAGCCCGCGCAGATGGTCGACCGTGGCGTAGACGTGTTCGCGCGTGAAGACACCGCGCAGGGGCGTGAAATAGAGAATCACCACACCGGCCACAAGCGCGACCAGCGTCGCGAGCTTCACACTCCTGCGTGAGACCATGAGCGCGTCAGTCTACCTCAATGGATTCGTTCCACCGTGGTGACGGTGTCGGAGTCGACGACGGCCTTGAGCCCGTACGTCTTCAGGACGGTGTCGAACGCCGTGTGGCAGGGCACGTCGCGGAAGTAGAACGTAGCCTTCCCCTGGAGGTCAGGGTCGAGAATCAGATTCCTGATTCCACACTGCTGCTGGATCGACTTCAGCACCGAACGCGCCTCTTCGTCTTTCACGTCGAGGGTCACGGCTTTCTCGTGCGCCCGCTGCTTCGGCTGCGGATCGATCTTCTTCTCTCTCGCGGCGAACGCCGGACACGCCAGGAGCAACACCAGGACTCCGGCGGCGGCCTTCACGCGGCACGCTCCACGATCATGGCGATCCCCTGCCCGCCGCCGATGCACGCGGAGGCCAGCCCGTAGCGCTTCTGCCGCCTCCGCAATTCATGAAGCACCGTGAGCACCAGACGTGTCCCCGACGCCGCAAGCGGATGTCCGAGAGCGATCGCCCCGCCATTGACGTTGAGCCGGGCGGGATCGATCTGCATCTCCCTGATCACGGCGAGGATCTGTCCGGCGAAGGCCTCGTTGATCTCGATCAGGTCGATGTCGTGGAGCTTCAGTCCCGCTTTCTTCAGGGCGATCGCCGTCGCCGGCACGGGGCCGATGCCCATGATGTCGGGATCGCACCCGCTGATACCCCAGGCCACGATGCGTCCGAGAGGCTGCTTCCCCTTCGCCTTCTCCGCTGTAGTAACGGTTACCATAGCGGCGCCGTCGACGATCCCGCTGGCGTTGCCCGCGGTGACGAAACCGTCTTTGGCAAACGCCGGCTTCAGTTTCGCCAATCCCTCCATCGTGGTCTCGGGGCGCAGGTGGTCGTCTTCCGTGATTTCCTTCTTGCCCACGGTGACGGGAACGATCTCCTCGCGCAGACGGCACGCGGCCTTCGCCGCTGCCGCCTTCTGCTGGCTGCCGAGGGCGAACGCGTCCTGTTCCTCGCGCGAGATGTTGTACTTGCGCGCCAGGTTGTCGGAGGTCTGGGCCATGTAGAACCCGGAGTACGAATCGAGCAGAGCGACCATCAGCGAGTCCTCGAGTGCCCCCTGACCGAGGCGCAGGCCCTTGCGCGCGCCGCGGATCACGTGCGGCGCCTGGCTCATGTTTTCCATGCCGCCCGCCAGCACCGTGGTGGCCTCGCCCAGGAGGATCTGCTCCGCGCCGCTGATGATCGACTGAATCCCGGAGCCGCAGAGCCGGTTCAGCGTCAGGGCCGGGACTTCCTTCGGCACCCCCGCTTTCAACCCGACGTGCCGCGCGCCGTAAATCGCGTCCCCCGACGTCTGCAGCGCATTGCCCACGATCACGTGGTCGATCTCCTCGGGGGCCATCTGGCTGCGCCGCAGCGCTTCCTTCGCCGCCACCACCCCGAGGTCGATCGCGCTGATGTCGCTGAAATGACCGTTGTATTCGGCCATGGGAGTTCGAGCACCATTGACGATGACAATCTCTTTCACCATGCACTCCTTGTCAGGAGAATTTCGAAATTCTTAATTTGTTTGCCAGCCAACAGATTCCCCCCACCTCCACCCCCGTCATGCACACGCTCCCCTCGATCCCGAATGCCCCTCCCGTCAGCCACGCCGGGCCGGCGACGACGGTGTGCAGCAGAGTGACGCCGGCATCGTATCCGCTGACGCTGTAGCCGAGGATCGGGCCGGAGAGGACATTCCACACGAAATGGATCGCGATCGGGAACCATAGCCGCAGGTTGCGCTCGTACGCCATGGCCAGCATCACACCCGCGAGGATCAGGTTCAGCATGGCCAGGGGGGAGATGCCGGAGTTGCCGAGGTGGAGCAGGGCGAACACCAGCGAGGTGACACCGATCGCGGCGATGCGGTTCCAGCGCCGGATCTTCTGATAGATGTAGCCGCGGAAGGCGAGCTCTTCGTGGAGCGCCGCCGGCGTGAAAACCATCACCAGCTCGAACCACGGAAACCCTCCATCGCGCAGGTGCCGCGCGTGCGCGAAGAGGAGCAACATCGCGTCGGCCGAGCCAATGAGGATCGCGGCGAGCAGAGCGCCGCGAAGCAGATCGGCAGCAGCGACCGCCGGCGGGACCGCGAGGCCGAGGTCCCATCGCCCGCGCTCGAAGACGCGAATGACCACCGCGGTGGCGCAGACGACACTGCCGAGGGCGATCCATTGAACATAGAGGAGCTGCAGCGCCTGCGCGGCGTAGCCGGCGGCGAGAAACGCCGCGAGGTAGACCGAAACGAACAGGGCCACCGCGGCGACCACCTCGGCGCCCTGACGCCTCTGCTGCTGCGGAAGAACCGTGTCTACTGCGCCGCCTCGACGATGATGCCGATGTTCTTGGCGCCGTTTTCGCGCGCCAGATCGAGGAACTTCATCGTCGTCTCGTAATCATTCTCCGGCGCCCCCTGGAAGAAGATCATCTTGCTGGTGTTGCCGTGCAGGATCTCCCGGATGCGCTGCGGGAACTGATCGGGAGGCACTTCGTCGCGGTTGATGAAGATCCGCCCTTCGGGCAACAGACGGAGAACGATCTGGTCCTGAATCGCCGACGGAGGGAGGTTCGCGGGGGCCTTCGGCGGCACTCGGACCAGATATCCCATCTGCACCACTGGGGTGATGACCATGAAAATGATGAGCAGCACGAGCACCACGTCCACCAGAGGGGTGACGTTGATGTCCGATCGAAGGGTACCGCTGCCACCGACTTGCATCGTTATGTTCCTTGGCTCGGAGTCTTTTTCGGCTGGGCGATCAGTCCGACATTGTTGAATCCGACCTCCCGGCAGGCTTTCAACACCTGAATCACCGAGCCGTACTTGACCTTGCGATCACCCTTGACGGCGATCTCCCGGTCCGGGGTTCGATCGTGAATGGTCTGCAACTCCGACTGTACCTGGTCGCTGCGAACGACCGTCGAGCCGAGATAGACCGTTCCATCCGATTTCACCGAAATCTGCAACTGCTTCTCCGTGTCGGGTGTCTTCTCCGGGTCTTCGGTCACCGGCAAATTCACCGGCACGCCCTTCTGCAGCATGGGAGTGACGACCATGAAGATGATGAGCAGCACCAGGCAGACGTCGACCAGCGGCGTGACGTTGATCTCCGCGTTCAGCGGCGCGTGGGCCAGCTTGCCGGCGGAGCTATGCCACCGATGATTTTTCATGGGTCCCTTGTTCCTTCAGAAAGTAGATCGCCATTTCCGAGCCGGAGTTTGACATCTCCACGGTGAAACGGTCGATGCGATTCTGGAAGTAGTTGAAGGCCCACACCGCCGGAATGGCCACGAACAGACCAAACGCGGTGGTGATGAGGGCTTCGGCGATACCGGCGGATACCGAGGCGATGCCGCCGCCCGACGTGGCCATCTTCTGGAAGGCGTGAATGATGCCCACGACGGTTCCGAAAAGTCCGACGAACGGCGCGGTCGCGCCGATGGTCGCCAGCGCGCCGAGGTTCTCTTTCAGCTCGGCGATGGTAATCATCGCCGTGCGGTCCATCCCCTGACGCGCGGCCTCGAGCGGCACTTCCTGATCGGTCGTGCGCTTGTCACGGCGCGCGGCCTCGAACTCGAGCAGTCCGGCCGAGATGACCTTCGCCAGATGGCTCTCCTTGTACTTCTTGGTGATGTCGATGGCCTGCTGATAGTCGCCGCGGGTGAGCACGTTCGACAGCGCGCCAAGGAGCTTCAGCGACTGGGTCTTCGCCTTATAGAACGTAATGGCCCGCTCGACCATCACCCAGATCGAGTAAATCGACATGATCAGCAAAACGACGACCACCGCCTTTGCTGTCCAACCCATCGAAGCCCACAGGGCCTGCGGTGTCATATCCATGATTCAGTTCCCTCCAAGTTCATCCGGCCGCGGCCGGAAGGTTTTAGTTCAGTTTGAAATTGACGGTCAGGTTGAAGATGACATCGACCGGCTGCCCATTGAGCGTTCCCGGCTTGAACTTCCAGCGTTTCACGGCGTCGACCGCGGCCTGATCGAGACCGAACGGCAGCGGCTTGAGCACCTGCACGTTGGTCACGTTGCCCGACTTGTCGATGATGCACTCCACGATCACGATTCCCGAAATGCGCGCCTTGCGCGCCACTTCCGGATAAACCGGCTCGACGCGGTTGATGACTACCGGCGCCTTGACGTCGCCGCCGACGCGCAGCGGCGCTTCCTGTTTGGGCGCCGTGTCGGTGATCACTCCGCCGATGACGCCGCCGACCACTCCGCCGGCCACGCCGCCCTCCACGCCTCCCTCGACTCCCCCCTCAGCTCCCGCGCTGGATGCCGGCGCCACGGGGACCACTTTCTCCGGCACGACCGTTGGAGCCATCTCCTGGATGTCCTTGGGGACCTCCACCGGCTTGACCACCTGCTGGGGCGCCGCTTTGGGGGGCGGAGGAGGAGGCGGGGGTGGAGGCGGAGGAGCCGCGGCCAGCGCGTACTGCGCCACCTGCGCCGGCGAGTTGGTGGGGAATGACACGGTCCAGATCGCACCGATGACCACGGCCAGGATGACCACCACGTGCAGGGCGATCGAGACGGGCAGGGTCAGCAGCCGTTGGAGGCCGACTTTTTTCTTTTTCGATTCGACTACGGTGGTTTCAAACATGATTGAGCGGCTCTATTTCTTCGCGGCCTTCCTTTCATTGAGGATCTGAATGGCCTTGTTGCGAATGGCGTCGGCCTGCGCGACGTCGGCCTGGGCCTTGGCCGGATCGGTCTTGGCATCGACCAGCGCCTGCTGGCGCCACAACAGATTGAGGTAGGCCATCGCTTCGGCGTAATCCGGTTTCAACTCGATCGCTTTCTGCAGCGCCGCCTTCCCCCTTTCGATGATGCTCATTTTCTCAGCGTCATCGGCGGGCGGGTTTTTCGCCACCTTTTCGTAACAGACGACCCCGAAGATGTAGAACGATTCCGGGTTCTTCGAGTCGAGCAGGGTGATCTTCTCGTACCAGTTCAGCGACTCGTTGAAGTTGCCCTGCTTGGCGTAGAGGGTGGCGATCGACTTGACGGCTTCCAGGTCGGCGGGGTGTTCGTTGAGGTAGGCGCGGAAGTAATCGATGGCCTGCGACGTGCGGTTGGCGTTCAGATACATGTTGATCAGCGCGTCGCGCGCGATCCGATCGTCCGGGCGCTTCTTCAGATAGCGCGTCAGTTCGGCGATGGCTGCGTCGGCGTGGGCCTCGTTGGTGGGCGACTTGTCGTCGGGAACGTAGAGGCCGATCTGGGAGTACCCGATCATGCGATCGAGATCGGGGAAACTCGGATCGATGCGCCGGGCCTGCACGTAATGTTGCAGGGCCGTGGCG
>Ga0070741_10021507_pt1 | contig 10025 bp, 5 predicted proteins | sample Coa_R1_4_FD_66440 | JGI IMG/M metagenome (GOLD analysis project Ga0070741, IMG submission 66440) | Surface soil microbial communities from Centralia Pennsylvania, which are recovering from an underground coalmine fire - Coalmine... | ecosystem: Environmental > Terrestrial > Soil > Unclassified ...
GCAGGCGGAGGAGGCGCTGAAGTCCGTGGACGTCGCGGTCGAGCCGCGCCCCAAGCTCCACGTGCGCGTCGAGCACCTGCCCGCCACGAGCACGATCGACGTGCGCGACCTGCGCGCGGAGCACCTGGGCCGCCTGGTCGCGGTGAAGGGGCTCGTCAAGAAGACGACCGAGGTGCGCCCCAAGCTCCAGGACGCGATTTTCCAGTGCGCGCGCTGCGGCGCGTTCATCAAGGAGCCCCAGGAGGAGCACCTCGTCCTCAAGGAGCCGCTCGAGTGCTACGAGGACCAGGGCGGCTGCGGCCGCGACTCCACTTTCAAGCTCATCGTCACCGAGACGCGCGGCCAGGCGTCCAAGTTCGTGGACACGCAGAAGATCGAGATCCAGGAAGCCCCCGAGAACATGCGCGGCGGCGAGCAGCCGCAACGGCTCAATCTCTTCTGCGAGGACGACCTCTGCGGCAACCTGCGCCCGGGCGAGCGCGTCACGATCAACGGCGTCCTGCGCTGCAACGTGCGCAAGGACCACGGCGTGAAGAGCACGCTCTTCGAGATCTTCGTGGACGCGAACTCCGTCGAGAAGCACGAGCAGGAGTTCGAGGAGATCGTCACGACCGAGGAAGAGGAGGATGCGATCCGCCGCTTCGCGCGCGACCCCGAGGTCTACGTGAAGATGCGCAACAGCATCGCGCCCACCCTCTTTGGCCTGGAGACCGAGAAGCTCACGCTTCTCCTGCAGCTCTTCGGCGGCGTCGAGAAGAAGCTCCCCGACAAGACGCGCCTGCGCGGCGACATCCACGTCCTCCTCGTGGGGGACCCCGGCGTCGCCAAGTCGCAGCTCATCCGCTACATGTCGGGCCTCGCGCCGCGCGGCATCTACACGTCGGGCAAGTCGTCCTCGGGCGCGGGTCTCACCGCCGCGGCCGTCAAGGACGACTTTGGCGACGGCCGCTGGACGCTGGAAGCGGGCGCCATGGTGCTCGCGGACCGCGGCCTCCTCTGCGTGGACGAGATCGACAAGATGGACAAGAACGACCAGAGCTCGATGCACGAAGGCATGGAGCAGCAGTCCATCTCCGTCGCGAAGGCGGGCATCACGGCCACCCTGCAATCGCGCTGCTCGGTGCTGGGCGCCGCGAACCCCAAGATGGGACGCTTCGACGAGTACGCGAGCATCGCGGAGCAGATCAACTTCCCCCCCGCGCTCCTCTCGCGCTTCGACGTCATCTTCATCCTGCGCGACCAGCCCGACGCGGACCGCGACGCGAAGCTCGCGCGCTTCATCCTCAACGTGCACCGCGGCGGCGCCATGCTCGAGCAGATGCGCCACGAGGACTCGGCGTACACGGAGGACGAGGTCGGCGCGCTCCTCGCCCGCACCGCGCCGCCCGTCCCCAAGGATTTCCTGCGCAAGTTCGTCGCCTTCGCCAAGCGCACGTGCCACCCGGTGCTGAGCGAAGAAGCCCGCGAGCGCCTCACCGAATACTACGTGAGCCTGCGCCGCGCCGGGGGCAACGAGGAGAACAAGGCCATCCCGCTCACGGCGCGTCAGCTCGAAGCCCTCGTGCGCCTCTCGGAGAGCAGCGCGCGCGTGCGCCTCGCGCCGGAGGTCAGCTCCGAAGACACGGACCGCGCCATCTCGATCTTCGAGTACTACATGAAGAAGATCGGCGGCGGCGAAGGCGGCATCATGGACATCGACATGGTGGCCTCCGGCGTGAGCCACTCGCAGCGCCAGAACGTCGGCATCGTGAAGCAGATCATCCGCCAGCTCGAAGCCGGCAGCGAGCACGGCGCCGAGTACAGCGAGATCGTCGCCCAGTGCGAGCGCCAAGGCGTCGCACCCGACAAGGTGCAGGCCATCATCGAGCGGCTCAAGCAGCAGGGCGAAGCGTACTCGCCGCGCGACAACCACCTGAAGCTGACCGGGCGCTGAGAGCGCCGCGCGCGCTCAGCGCGCGTCGTCCTTCGTGGGCCGCAGCACGAGCAGCTCGCCTTCGTGGCGCAGCACGCTCACGGTCTCGCCCAGCTCCATGCCTTCGGGCCGCAGGACGGTCACGGTCGCGTAGGTCTTGGGGTCGAGGAGCTGGAGCTCCGCGTCCGTGCTGCTCACGAGGACGGCGTCCTGCGCGTCTTCGCGCTTGAGGATGAGCGCCTTGTCCACGAGGTCGCGCTCGATGTGCTTCATGCGGCCCGAGCGCAGGTCGAGGCCCTGGACGGTCTTCGCGCCGACGCTCGTGATCTGGTACGCGTCCTCCTTCACGAGCGCGACGTCGCCCGCCTTGTATTCAGGCAAGCGCAGCGCGAAGGTCATGCGGATGAGGTCCAAGCCGTCCTTCTGGCCGACCGTCTTGTGGTGCTCCGTGACCTTGCCGCCGTAGAGGTGCGCGATCTCCTTCGCGAGCATGCGGCCGCTGTTCGTCGTGCCCATGTAGACGTCGAGGCCGCCGTCCTGGTCCTCGTCGCGCAGCACGAACGCGTTGCGGTCGCCATCGCCCACGACGCGCTCGATGAAGCGGCTCGCGAGCGCCTTGAGCGCGCGCATCTCCGCCTTCGTGAGGTCGCGCTTGGTCGCGCGGATCTGGACGATGCTCTCGTAGTAGCCGCCCTGGATGCGGCTGCAGCGCAGGCACGTGCCGTTCTTCAGGCGGCTCCTCGTGGTCAAGGGCGTCTCGAAGGGAACGCCTTCGGCGACGCCGCGCGCCGCGACCTTCACCGTGAAGTTGCGCTCGTCCTCCGGAATGACTTCGACGCGCAGGCTCGCGCGCTCGACGACCTTCGCGAGCTGGACGGCTTCGCGCACGGCGTCCTCCACGATGGGCTCGAAAGCGCCGTGGCCCGCGACCCAAAGCTCGCCCTTCTTGCGCGCGTGGCAGTGCACGCAGACCTCCAGATCCACGTTCTCCTTGAGGCTCGCGAGCACGTTCTTCTCGACGTAGCACGCGGCGCAGACGCCCCCGCGAAGCTCCTCCTGGGGCGTCTCCTTCCCGCACACCACGCAGAACATTTTGCTATCACCTTGATTTTGATATCTCGATATCATTCCGTTTTGCTATCATGATAGCATGCTATCAAACCGTGCACATCTGCGCGTGGGGCACGCCGTCGATGTCGAGCACGTTGTCCGGGTCCACGAAGCCGTGCTGGATCGCGAGCGTCACGGCGCCCACGCCGACCAGGTTCGCGATGGTGCAGAGCGAGAGCTCGCGCACGACCTCCGTCGCGTCCGCGTGCTCCGTGCCGTAGAAGTGCTCGCTCACGAGGAGGCGCATGTTCCCTTCGCGGAACTCGCGCCCCACGAGGGACGCGTCGCTGACCGCGACGAGGACCTCGCGGCCTTGGCGGTGGACGCGCATGCGGAAAGGCGGCGCCTGGGCCTCCATGGAACCGGCTACGGTCTGCCTCTCTTAAATGTCACGGGGACCAGGGGGTCGCGCGCGGCGTCTTCGGCTTCGCGGATCTGCGCGCGGCCTTCGGGGTCGTCGAGGCGCGCGAGCACGCGGGCGGCCAAGGGCGAAGGCCCGCCTTCCACGAGGCGCACGCCTTCGAGGAGCCTCGCGCGCAGCGCTTCCGCCCCTTCGAGGTCCAGCGCTTCGTGCAGCACTTCGCGCCAGGCTTCCTCGAGCATGGGGTGGTCGGGCTGCTCGCGCTCCAAGCGCGCGAGGAGGCCTTCGGCTTGGCGTTGGCGCTTCAAGCGCGACGCGCGGGGATCCCGCCGCAGGAGGAAGCTGCGCACCGCAACGTGCCCCAGGCGGCGCGCGTGGAGCGGCGTGTCCGCGAGCGCGGCGCGCGCGTCCGCTTCAAGGGGCTCGGCGAGGAGCGCGCGGATCGCGCGAGGCGTGGGCTTCCAGCGGCGCGGCGCGAGGAGCGCGAAGCCCAGGTCGTTCGTGCGCGTCGCGACGGGCGCGCCCAGCGCGCGCGAGAGGCGCAGCGCGATCACGCGGGCCAGCGGCTCGTGCGCGCGCCGGCCCGCGACGGCGAGGAAGACGAGCGCACGGCGGCCTTCGGCCTCGACGAACGATTCGGCTGGGGCGCCCTCGCCGCCCAGATGCGGCAGAAAGGCTCGCCAAGCGTCGAAGCGTTTCCAAGTCTCTGCATTCCCGTGATTCGCGTTTCTTTGTCCATGAAGAAGGATACTCCGCGTCGCGTCGGCGACGAGCGAGGTGAACCCGAGCCCTTCGCCGACCCATTGCGGCACGGTCGGCATGCGGCCGCGCGCGGGCTCGACGCGCAGCGCGGCGCCCATCAGGCCCGCGTGCATCCACGTGCGCCCCGCGAGGCGGAAGCGGTCCCCTTCCTGCATGCTCGCCGCGAAGGTCCCCTCGATCTGCCCCACGAAACGCTCGCCATGCAGCACGCGCACGAGCGAATCGTCGGGAATGGTGCCCGCCTGCGTGGGGTACACGAGGCGCGCGAGGCCGCGCTTCACGAAGATGCCACCGCGCCGCTGCACGTAGGGCTGCGCGTCGAGCGCGCGCTCCAGCGTCGCGCGGTCGAGGTCGCGATAGCACCAGGAGCGCCGCGCGAGCGCGAGCTCGTCCTCGACCTTCCGGGGCCCCCGCAGCGCGGACGCGACGGCCGTCTGCGCGAGCACGTCGAGGGGCATGCGCGGCATGACGATGGGCTCGATGGCGCGGCCCTCCACGAGCGATTGGAGCGCGAGCGCTTCGGCCAGATCGGCTGGGTCGTCCACGAGGAGCGTGCCTTCGGGGCGCTCGCCCACCGCGTGCTTGCTGCGGCCCAGCCTCTGGAGCGCGCGGGCCGACGAGCGCGGGCTCCCGACGAGGACGACGTGGTCCACGCTGCGGATGTCGAGGCCCAGCTCCAGGCTGCTGCTCGCGACGACGCACTTGAGGTCCCCGCGCTTCAAGCGCTCCTCCACCCCCAAGCGCGCTTCGCGGCTCATGCTGCCATGGTGCGTGGCGACGCGGTCGTCCTCCGCGAGCGCTTCGTGGAGCTCCAGGGCGATGCGCTCTGCCTCGTGGCGCGTGTTGGTGAAGACGATGGTGGTCGCGTGCGCTTCGACGATCTCGTGGATGCGCGCGAGCGTCGCGTCCTCCGCCTGCTTCGCGCTGGCGCGCACGGGGTCCGCGGGGACCAGCTCGACCGTGAGGCGCGGCGTGACGCGCGCGGGCACGTCGATGACGCGGCATGGGCGGCCCCCGGTGAGGAATGCGGCCGCGTCGGCGAGGGGCGCGACGGTGGCGGAGAGGCCGATGCGCACGGGCGGCGCGCGGGTCGCTTCTTCGAGGTGCTCCAAGAGCAGCGAGAGGTGCGCGCCGCGCTTGCGGGGCATGAGGTCGTGCACCTCGTCCACGAGGACCCAGCGGATGCCCGCGAGGAGCGAGCGCCAGCGCGGCGAGACGAGGAGGAGGCCGAGCGATTCGGGCGTCGTGACGAGGATGTGGGGCGGCTTGCGCAGCATCCTCGCGCGCTCCTGCGTGGGCGTGTCGCCGGTGCGGATCGCGACGCGGATCGGGGGCGGCTCGCGCCCCAGCGCGAGGGCGTGCGCGCGGATGCCTTCGAGGGGCGCTTGCAGGTTGCGCGCGACGTCATTGACGAGCGCCTTGAGCGGCGAGACGTAGAGGACGTAGGGGCGCGCTTCGAGCGCGGGGCCCAGGCGCGAGAGCTCGGAGAGAAGCGCGAGGAAGCCCGCGAGCGTCTTGCCGCTCCCGGTGGGACTCGCGACGAGGACGTTCTCGCCGTCCAGCAGCGCAGGGATCGCTTGCGCCTGCGCGGGCGTGGGCGCCGGGAAGGTGGCGCGGAACCACGACGCGACGGGCGGGTCGAGGCGCGCGAGGGGATCCTCCGGCACGCGAGCGACGAGGCGCGGCGTCGACTAAAGCCTTCTGCGGGCCAAGCCGAAAGCGAGGGCGGCGAGCGCGAGCCACGCCCCGAGCGGCGCTTCGTGGCGCGGCGCGTCCTGCGCGGGCGCGGGCTCGACGTCCCCCGCGGCCTGGATGACGCGCACGACGAAGTCTTGGCGCGGGCCTTCGACGCCGTCCGGACCGGCGGCCTTGAGGCTGAGCGTGTGGCGGCCCGCCGCAAGCCCGCGGGTGGGCTCGTCCAGGCGCCATTCGCCGCCCGTCCGGTTCGCTTCGCGCCACAAGCCGTCGTCCAGCTTCCAGAGGACGCTGCCTTCGCCGTCGATGCGCCCCGCGGCGTGCAGGAGGCCGTAGGCGAAGGGCCCAGGCGGCTCGTCGAGCGCGAGGATCGGCGCGGGCTTCGCGACCTGGATCGCGAGGGGCAGCTCGCGCTTGGACGAAGGGCCGCGGAACGCGTCGATGACGACGAGGTGCTTGCCTGGCGCGAGATCGCGCAGCGGGAGGGTGAAGGCGTAGGCCGGGCCCACCGGATCGCGCCACGGGCCTCCGTCGAGGCTCCAGCGCACGCCCGTCACGCCCTGCGGGTGGTAGGCGGACCCTTCGAGGTCGAACGCGTCGCCGATGGGCTCCTCGGGCGCGTTCGCGACGCGCAGCACGAAGCCCTCGTCCGGCCCGTTGCGGATCTCGATGGGCACCTGCTGCTGGCCCTCGCGGCCCTGGTCGTCGACCGCGCGCACCACGAGGCGGTAGGCGCCATCGGGCAGCGCGGTCGTGTCGAGGGGCAGCGCCCAGGCGGCCGTGCCCTGCGCGCGCATCCAGGCGGCGTCTCCGAGGGCGAACGCGCGCGTCGCGTTGCGCACCTGCGCTTCGATTGCGACCAAGGGACGCAAACCGCTCGCGGTGCCGCTCACGAGGACGGAGCCTTGCAGGGTCGCACCCGGAAGCGGCTGCGCGACGGTGACGAGAGGCGGCGCGATCTCGGGCGGCGCGGCTTCGACGCGCACCGCGGCCTGCGCCTCGCCTGCGCCTCCTTCGTCGTCGAGCACGTCCACGCGGGCCGCGTAGACGCCGGGCGCGGGGTAGACGAACACGCACTGGGGCGAGACGCCTTCGCAGTCCGGGATGCCGTCGCCGTCCGCGTCGAAGCGCACGCGGGCGATCGCGCCGTCCTTGTCGAGGACGTTCGCCTGGAGCACGACGGGGTGGCCCGCGTAGGCGGTGGGCGGCGCGGGCAGCGAGACGAAAGGCAGGGCGTCGGTCACGACGACGTCGAAGGCGAGGCTCGCGGTGTCGTTGGCCGCGTTGCGCGCCGTGACGCTCGCGTGGTAGAGGCCTGCGCGCGCGTAGGCGTGGACCGGCTCGGCCTCATCGCTGCCGTTCACGTCGCCGAAGTCCCAGGAGAGATTCACGAGGGGCGACGCGCCCCAAGCCACGAAGCGGATCGGCTGGGCGCCCTGCGGCGCAGGCGGGTCGAGCTTGACGTCCCGCAGCAAGGGCGAAGCGTCCGTCACGTCCACGAAGCGCTGGAGCATGGCGACCTCGCCCCAGTCGTCCGTGACGCGCAAGGTGACTTGATAGCGTCCAGGCGCCGGGAAAGCGTGCAGCACGATGGCGCCCGACGCGTTCGCCGAGCCGTCGCCGAAGGCCCACGCCCACGAGGAAAGGGCGCCGTCGGGCTTGCGCGTCGCGTCCGTGAAGACGACCTCCTCGCCCGCGCGCGGCACGGCGGGGCTCACGGTGAAGGCGGGGTCGGGCGGCAGGTTCCGCACCGTGACGACGCGCTTCGCGAGGCTCGCCGCGCCTTGGGGATCGGCGACGCGCAGGACGACCTCGTGCGGGCCGCGCGTCGAGAACGTGTGCAGCGGCGCGGGCGAATCGCTCGTGGTCCCATCGCCAAAGTCCCACGCGCGCGAAGCAATGGGGCCGTCCGGGTCGAGCGAGAGGTCCGTGAACGAGACGGCGTCCAGGACGGAGGGCGAGCCGGGAAGCGCGCGGAAGTCGGCGACGGGCGGCGCGTTCGCGACGGCCACGAGGCGGGTCGCGGGCGCGCTCCACGCGCCTTGGTCGTCCATCACGGAGAGGTTCGCGCGGTAGACGCCGGTGGTGGCGTACTTGTGCGTGGTCGCGGGCCCGCGCGTGACGTCTTGCGCACCGTCGCCGAAGCTCCACGCGTAGCGCACGACGCGGCCGTCCGGGTCCTGCGCAGACGCGTTGAAAGGCACTTCGTCCACGGCCGGGCCAGGCGCCGCCGAGAACGTCGCGGAAGGCGCGCGGTTGAGCGCGAGGAGCGGCACGTCCACGATGCCCACGCGCTGCTGGGCGTCGCGCACGCGCGCCACGAGCGAATGGCCACCGGGCGAGCCGAGCTGGACCGTGACGGACGCGCCTTCCCCGGCGGGCGCGCCATCGAGCAGCCACGAGGCGGACGCGGAGGAAGGCACGCGGAACGAGAGGGGGGTCCCCGTCAAGCGCGGCGCCTCGTCGCCTTCGATCGCGACCTCGCGGGGCGCGCGCACGAGAAAATTGACGTCGCGCGGAACGCCTCCTTCGGGCGTGACGACGGCGTGGTGCGCGCCGCGCAGGAGCGAATCCACGGGGACGCGGAGCGACCAGGCCGAGCCCGCGACGGTGGCGTCCTGCGGGGGCGCGCCATCGAGCGCCACTTGGACCCGTGCGCCGGGCGACACCGCGCCGCGCAGGAGGATGCACGCGTCGCAGCCGGGCTCGCCCGAGGGGCCCCAAGCATCGCCTTCCCGGGGCGAGAGGATCGAAACAGTCGGAGGCGGCTGCGGACCCACCGCGATGGTCGCGACAGCGGGAAGGCTCGTGGCGTTGGGCGCTTCGGCGATCGCGCGCAGGACGTGGAGACCGGGCGCGAGCATGACGGTGGTCGTCCACGTGCCACGCGCCAGGGTGGCTTCGAAGGGGCTTCCGTCCACCTCGAGAACGACGCCCGTCGCCAAGCGCGCCGCGCCCGAGACCACGAGCGTTCCGGAAACGAGCCCAGCGCCATCCGGCGGGATCGCGATCGCCACGCTGGGCGCGCCGACGCGCACGAACGCGCGCGCGGGCAAGGAGTACGACGCGCCGTCCCACGCGCGCGCCTCGATCGCGTGATCGCCTTCGGCGAGGTCGATCTCCTCGTGGAAGGCGGAGACGGGCACGCTGCGCGGCGCGTCGGGAAGGCTCGCCCAGCGACCGCCGTCCACGCGGACCTGCACGTCCGTCACGAAGCGCCCCGGCGCGGCGCGCGCGTCGCCCGCGACCACGACGCGGTTGCCGACGCCATCGCCATCCACGGGCGAAGCGAGGCGCGCGGTGGGCGGCGCGAAGAGCGGCTCGCTCATGGAATCCACGAGGAGGCCCGCGAGCCGCCCGCCTTGCCCCAGGACGAAGGGCAACGCGGCTGCGAGGAGGAGCGCGACGGCCCCGAGGGCGAACGCGCCGCGCCGGCTCAAGGAAGGCAGAAGCCCGCCTCCGTGACGCACGCGGCGCGCTCCGGCAAGTCGGTGATCGTGAATGGCGCGGGCGCATTGTCGCACGCCACGAACGCGCCGTGAAAATCCACGAGGAACGACGCGTCGATGCCCGCGACGGGATCGAGCGTCAGCGTCCACACGCCTTCCGGAAAGACGTGCGCCAGCGCCACGCCAGGCAACGTGGCGCCCGGCTCCGGGCCCTCCCACGAGAGGGAGAACAGGGCACCCATCGTGCTGCGCGCGTCGACGCACACGACTTCGCCCGGCGGGACCTCGATCCGCCACGAAGCGGAGTCGTCCAGGGGCGCGAGTGGGCTCGCGACGCCGCGGTGGACCTCCCGCGTCGCGTGCGTCCCCGTCTCCGCGCCGCCCGGGGGCACGAAGAGCACGAGCAAGGCGAGGACGATCGCGCCGCGCAACCTGGCGTTCGCTCGCACCCGGGGGCCTCCAGCCAGCAGGCCGAGGGTGGACAGATACGGTTTCGCGTGTCACGCAGGCGAATTGGGAAGACGTACGGATGTTCCGTAACTCAAATCGAGATTACGCGATTTCCGTGTCTCAGGATCACATCTCTTGATTTCGACCCCCATTTTCCCGAAATCGTCCGAGAAATGCCTGGAACTCAGCCGCGGACGCGGGGCCGAGCTTCCCGCATGGTCGTCGGACCTGGCCCGCCACCCCAGATCAGGTGAAACGAGGCCTGATCCTCCGATAAGGGCTTGGC
>Ga0070741_10021508_pt1 | contig 10025 bp, 7 predicted proteins | sample Coa_R1_4_FD_66440 | JGI IMG/M metagenome (GOLD analysis project Ga0070741, IMG submission 66440) | Surface soil microbial communities from Centralia Pennsylvania, which are recovering from an underground coalmine fire - Coalmine... | ecosystem: Environmental > Terrestrial > Soil > Unclassified ...
GGTTCCGCTCACCGACGACGACGGCCGCATGGACCGCCTGAGCCTCCCGGACGGCGCCGAGGTCGAGATCCTCGCGTGGAAGCCGCGCGGCAGCGGCGGCCCGCGCTACCGCGTACACGCGATGCGCGACGGCGTCGAGGGCTGGCTCGGCGCGGACGACCTGCGCGTGGCGCGCTGATGGGATCGGTCGTCGCGTATCGCTGCCCCGCCTGCGCCTTCGCGACGCCGCAGCTCTCGATCGGGTGGGGGAAGGCGGGCCGCGCCCGCTTCTGGGGCGGGCTCGCGCTCTGCACCGCGTGCAAGGAGATCACGGTCGTGAATCTCGCCGAGTCGCGCACCGACCGCCGCGAGCAGAAGTGCGGCCGGTGCAACGGGCCCCTCAAGCTGATCGAGGGCACCGCCGACACGATCACCTGCCCGCACTGCGGCAAGGCGCTCCGGCACGCCATCGTCGGGAGCTGGTCCTGAGGCGTCAGGGCGGGTCGAGCGCCCGGCGGTTCCGCCAGAACCACGCGACGAAGAGCGGCCCCGCGACGAGGCACCAGACGTTGATCGCCGTCTCGACCGCGACCGCGGCGGACGGCGCCGCGTAGTCCCGTCCGGCCCGGCGGCCCGCTCACGAGCGCGGGCTCCGCCGGAGCTCGACGAGCGCGATCGCCTCGCTCACCGGCACGAACACCGCCTCGACCGCCAGCCCCGCCCGCAGGCGCGCCGCGTGCGCGCGGCCTGGCCGATGCCGACGACCGCGGCGCGGTCGCGACGGCTCGAGGCCGCGGTCACTGGCAGACGCCCGCGTCGACGAGCCGGGCGATCTCCGCCCGGTCGAGCCCGAGGAGCCGGACGAGGACGTCTTCGGTGTGCTCGCCGACGCGCGGCGCCGGCCGGGCCGGCGCGAGCCGCGTGAGGCTCATCCGGAGCGGATTCGCGACGTGCCGCTCGGGCCCGATCTCCGGGTGCTCGACGGTGACGAGGGCGCCCCGCGCCGCGAGGTGCGGGTCGGCGCGGTGGTCGTCGCCGTGCTGCACGATCATGGCCGAGACGCCCGCCGCCTGGAGCGTCTCGGCCGCCTCCTCCGCGCTCCGCGCGCGCGTCCACGCCGTGACGCGCGCGTCGATCGCCGCCTCCGCCGCGCGCCGCCCCGCGAGCGTCGCGAGGGCGGGATCCGCCGGCCAGCCGAGCGCGCGCGCGAACCGCGCCCAGCCGGCGTCGTCCACGACGGCGATCGCGACCCAGCGGTCCTCGCCCGCGGCCGGATACACGCCGTGCGGCACCGCGCCGGGCGCCCGGTTCCCGCGCGCGGCCGCGGGCCGGCCCGTGAGCGGGCCCTCCAGGTAGAGCTCGCCGAGCAGGTAGGCCGCCGCCTCCGTCTGCGCCATCTCGATCAGCTGTCCCTCGCCCGTCCGCCGGCGATGCTCGAGCGCCGCCAGCACGGCGGCGACGGCGAGCTTGCTCGCGGCGTGGTCGGGATGGTTGAGCGCCGAGCCGGCGGGATACGGCGCGTCGGGATGGTTCCAGAGGAGGTTCGCGCCGGCGAAGCTCGAGTTGAGCGGGCCGAACGCCTGCGCGCGGCCGAGCGGGCCGCCGCGCCCGTAGCCCTGCGACGCGACGTAGATCACGTCGGGGCGCACGCGCCGCACGTCCGGGTAGTCGAGCCCCCACGCCTCGACCACGCCGCCGCGGTTGTTCTCGACGACGACGTCCGCGAGCGCGCAGAGCCGCAGCCCGAGCTCCCGCCCGCGCGGCGTCCCGAGGTCGAGCGCCACGCTCTGCTGCCCGCGGCTCTCGTCGTTGAAGGTCCACGCGCGATCCGGCTCGTCCGGCTCGAGCGTGACGAGGCGCAGGAAGTCGAGGTTCGCGCGCGACTCGATCTTCAGCACCTCCGCGCCGAGGTCGCCGAGGAGCCCGGCGATCTCCGGGCCGACCGCGCCGACCCCCAGGTCGACGACGCGGAGGCCGGCGAGCGGCGGGCGGGCGTCGGGCGCGGCGGCGGGCGGAGGCGCGGGCGGGCGCGGCGGGAAGTCGCCGTCGTCCGCGCCCGGCGCGGGCGCGGGCCGGGCGAGCACCACGGGCGTCCGCGAGAAGACGAAGGGCGCGGGCGCGAACGGCGCGTCGCCCACGTGCGGGAAGCCCGTGCGCCGGAAGTAGCCGCGGACCCGCGTCTGCTCCTCGGCGACGAACTCGTCGGGCGTGTTGACCGGCGCGAGCGGCACGCCGAGCCGCCGCCCCTCGGCGAGCACCTCCGCGCGCGGACGCGCGGCGAGGGCGTCGCTCGCGACGAGGCGGACCACGTCGGTGTTCCCGAGCCGGAAGACGGCGCTCTCCCACTCCGGCCCGGCGAGCGCCTCCGGCGAGCCGAGGAGCGCGACGAACGCGCGCCAGTGGCGCGGCGTCCCGGGCAGGAACCGGACGAAGCCGTCGGCCGTCGGCAGGACGAGGTACGCGCCGTCGGCGTTCCGCGGCGGGCACGCGGGCAGCATCGGGTAGAGCCGCGCGTAGTCGGCGAGCGGGATCGACCACGGATTCAAGGCCGCGAGCGCCGCCTCCTGCACGGACACCTCGACCGTCTGCCCGACGCCGTGCCGCGCGCGGACGAGGACGGCGGCGAGCGCGCCGATCGCGCCGAACGCCGACGCGCAGTCGTGCGCGACGTGCCCCGGGAGCCAGCACGGCGGGCGATCGGGGAAGCCCGAGGCGTGGAGCGCGCCCGAGGCCGCGAAGGCCGGCAGCGCCTCCGCGCGCCAGCCGGCGCGCGGGCCGTCGAGCCCGAAGTCGGCGAGCACGACGTGCACGAGCGCGGGGTGCCGCGCGCGCACGGCCTCGGGCTCGAGCGCGAGCCGCCGCCGCTCGGCGGGGGCGAGGTTCTCGACCAGCACGTCGGCCGCGTCGCAGAGCGCGGCCAGGCGCGCGCGCCCGGCCGGCGCGTCGAGGTCGATGACCGCGCCGCGCTTGTTCGCGTTCCGGTAGAGGAAGGCGAGCGACCGATCGGGCGCCGCGACGTTGCCCGCGAACGGGGGCCGGAGCCGCGCCGGGTCGCCGCCCGGGCGTTCGACCTTCACGACGTCCGCGCCCAGGTCCGCGAGGAGCCGGCCGCAGAGCGCGCCGCGGAGGTCGGTCAAGTCGACCACGCGCAGGTGCGCGAGCGGCGCCGGCATCGGCGCCCCTCTACTCCGGCGGCCCGCGCGGCGGCAACCGGCCGGCGCCGCCCGCGTGAGGACGCGCCGGCCGTGTGGTATCGGGCGCGCGGATGCCCGGGGTCCGCGCCCGCCGCCTCGCGCTCGCCGCCGCCGTCCTCGTCGCGGTCGCGCTCCGCGCCGCGCGTCTCGCCGGCGGGCCCTTCATCCATCCCGACGGGCCCGCGTACCTGGACCTCGCGCGGCGGCTCGCGCCCGACGCCCGCGCGTTCGTCGGCTACTTCCCGCCGGGCTACCCGCTCGCGATCCGCCTCATGCACGGCCTCGGGCTCGCGTGGGAGCCCGCCGCCCGCGCGGTGTCGTGCGTCGCCGGCGTCCTCCTCGTGCCGCTCGTCGCCGCGCTCGCGACCCTCGTGCTCGATCCCGCGGCCGGCGTCGTGGCCGCCGCGCTCGCGGCGGTGCACCCCCACCTCGTGCGCGCCTCGACCGAGGTGCTCCCCGAGGCGCTCCAGGCCGCCGTCGTCGCCGTGTGGGCGCTCCTCCTCCTCGGGCCCGCGGCCGCCGGCCGCGCGCGGCTGGCGGCCGCGGGGGTCGTCGCCGCGCTCGCGGCGCTCGTTCGTCCCGAGGGCGTCGTGCTCGTCCCGCTCACGGCGATCGCCGCGACGCTCGAGCCCGGCCCGCGGCGGCTCGCGCGCGCGGCGCTCGCCCTCGCCGCGGCGGCCATCGTCCTCGTCCCGCTCGTGGCCGTCGTCCACGCGCGGACGGGGATCTGGGCGATCGGCGGCAAGGAGGCCGTGCTCGTCGCCCGCCGCTATCGGGTCGGCGCGACGGGCGTCGCGGGCCTCGTCCTCGGCCACCCGCGGGCGTTCTTCGCGACCTGGGCGCGCTTCCTCCGCGCGCAGCTCGAGTATACGCTGACGGGGATCCACGTGCTCCTCGTCGTGCCGCTCGGGGTGGGGCTCGCCGCGTCGGTCCGCGGCGCCGGCGAGCGGCGGGCCCGCGCCGTCGTCCTCGCCGCGGTCGGCCTCCTCACGCTCGCGATCGCCGTCAACCCGGGCCGGCGCTACGTCGTCCCCCTGCTGCCCCTCGTCCTCCCGTGGGCCGCGCGCGGCGTCGAGCGGCTCGGCGCGGCCGCCGCGGGGCGGAGGCTCCTGCGGCCCGCGGCCGTCGCCGCCGCGGGCGCGCTCATCGCGCTCGCCGTCGAGGGCCTCCACCGCCACGAGGTGGACACCGCCGCGTGCTATCGGGTGACGTGCGCCTGGCTCGTCGCCCGCTACGGCGCGCCGCTCCCGCCGCTCGTCGCGGGCGACGTCCGGCTCGCCTACGTGTGCGGCGCGCCCTTCGTCCTCGAGCCGGGCGGCGACGCGCGCGCGGCGCTCGCCCTCGCCCGCGCCCGCGGTGCGCGCCTGTGGGTGACGACGCACCGCCCCTCGCCCGCGATCGACGCGCTCGTCCCCGTCGCCGAGCGCTGCGAGGGGAAGCACCACCTCACGATCCTCGAGGTGCGCCCCGCCGGCTGACGCGGCTCCGGAGCCGGCCGTCCCCGCACGACCTTGACGGTCGCGCCGGCCGCCCCCTAGTCTCCGGCGCATGGCGACGGTGCTCGACGGCGTCCGCGTGATCGAGGTGGCCGACTGGGGCTTCGTGCCGTCGGCCGGCACGGCGCTCGGGGACTGGGGCGCGGAGGTCGTGAAGATCGAGCATCCGCGCGTCGGCGACCCGATCCGCGGCCTCGTGACGGGCGGCCTCATCCCCGGCGCGTCGGGGCGGAACTTCATCGTCGAGCAGATCGGGCGCCACAAGCGCAGCGTCGGCCTCGACCTCGCGACGGCCGACGGGCGCGCGCTCCTCTACCGGCTCGTCGAGCGCGCGGACGTGTTCCTGACGAGCTTCCTCCCCGACGCGCGCGAGCGCCTGAAGATCACGTACGACGACCTTCGCCGCGTGAACCCCCGGCTCGTCTACGCGCAGGGCCACGGCCAGGGCGCGCGCGGGCCCGACGCGCGCCGCGGCGGCTACGACGGCGTCTCCTTCTGGGCGCGCGGCGGCATCGCGGACCGGCTCTCGACGCCGGGCGAGCCGCACGTCCACCAGCGCCCCGCCTTCGGCGACTTCATCGGCGGCATGTGCATCGCGGGCGGCGTCGCCGCGGCGCTCTTCCGGCGGGAGCGCACGGGCGAGGGCATCGAGCTCGACGTCTCGCTCCTCGCGACCGCGATGTGGGTGCTCTCGCCCGACATCACGGCGGCGCTCATGTACGGCCAGCCGCTCCCCGCGTCGGGCGAGATGAAGGTGCCGGCGAATCCGCTGGTCGGGAGCTTCGCGTGCCGCGACGGGAAGTGGATCGTCCTCATGATGCTCCAGGCGGAGCGGTTCTGGCCGCACTTCGCCGAGACGATCGGCCGCCCGGACCTCCTCGAACGGTATCCGACGCCCGAGGCGCGCCACGCCGCGCGCGCCGAGCTCGCGGCCGAGATCGCCGCGCACTTCCGGACGCGCACGCGCGACGAGTGGGCCCGGGTGCTCCGCGCCTCGGAGTGCATCTGGGGCCCGCTCCAGTCGCCGCTCGAGCTCGCCGACGACCCGCAGGTCCGGGCGAACGGCTACCTCCTCGAGTCGCCCGGCCCCGACGGTCCCGTCCGCGTCTGCGCGAACCCGGTCCAGTTCGGCGGCGCCCCGCCGACCGTCGCCCGCGGCGCGCAGGAGGCGGGCGCGCAGACGGAGGAGGTCCTCCTCGAGCTCGGCTGCTCGTGGGAGGAAATCGCGCGGCTGAAGGACGCGGGCATCGTCGCCTGACCGCCGGCGCGCGCCGGCGGAGCGCTACGAGGGGGCGCCCGGGCCGGACGCCGCGGCGGCCCGGGCCCGCGCCCGGGCCTCGGCGACGACGGACGGCGGCACCGGGTCCCACGCGCCCGCGCCGCGCCGGTAGGCGGCGGGGAGGAAGACGCGGAAGAGCCACGGAAGCCGGAGCGACCTCGGCACCCACACCTCGTGGCGGCGCCGCTCGATCGCCCGGAAGACGGCGCGGGAGACGAGGCTCGGCGGGTACTTCCGGCCGCGGTAGGCGGTCGGCTCGTCGGTCTTCTCCCAGATCTCGGTGTCGATGGGGCCGACGTTCACGACGGCCGCGTGCACGCCCGAGCCGGCGAGGTCGAGCCAAAGGCCCTCGGTGAAGCCGTTCAGCCCGAACTTCGACGCGGCGTAGACCGCCTCGCGCGGCGGCGGGATCTTCCCCGCGCCGGAGGAGATGTTGACCACCCAGCCCTCGCCCTGCCGCAGCATCGCGGGCAGCGCCGCGAGCGTCAGGTGGATCGGCGCCAGCAGGTTCACGCGCAGCACGTACTCCGCCTCCCCGGGCGTCACGTGGTAGATCTGCTTGTGCTTCGAGACGCCGGCGTTGTTCACGACCACGTCGAGGCGGCCGAAGCGGCGGAGCGCGCGCGCCGCCATCGCCTCGACGAACGCCCGCTCCGCGACGTCGCCCGTCATCGCCTCGACCGTCCCGCCGCGCGCCGCGCATTCCTCCGCGACCGCCGCCAGACGGTCCGCACGACGCGCGCTCACGACGAGCGAGGCGCCGCGCGCCGCGAAGTCGAGTGCGAGCTGCCGCCCGATCCCGGACGACGCGCCCGTCACGATGACGACCCGATCGCGGTAGTCCATGCGGCCCTGTCGCAAGCGCGCCCGCCGCGGTCAAGCCGACGGCGGGGCGTGATGCGTCGGGTTGCGGGTCGCGGCGAGCATGCGCGGCCGCGGGCTTGACTCGGCTTCTATAGCGCTGTTACAGACGGTCGCGTCGATGACGGCCGGTCGGGCGATTGCGGAGCGCGATCGCGCCTCGGGGCGGACGCGTCGGGCGATCCTGCGGGCGGCGGAGCATCTGCTGGCGACGGTCGGGGAGGACGGGCTCTCGATCCGCGAGGTGTGTGCGCGCGCGGGCGTCACGGCGCCGACCATCTACCATCACTTCGGCGACAAGCGGGCGCTCGTCGACCGGGTCGTCGACGACTGCTTCGTCGAGTTCGACCGCACGTTCCGCCGGCCCGACGCGCCGCCGGACCCGGTCGCGCGGCTCGCGTGGTCGTTCGACCGCTACGTCGAGTACGGGCTCCGCCACCCGACGCACTACCGCCTCATGTTCCAGCGAGCGGCGCCGCGGCCGACCCCCGCGGGCCAGGAGTCGTACGAAGGCCTCCGCCGTCTCGTCGCCGCCGCGGCGGACGCCGGCCGGCTCGCCATCGGCGCCGACGACGCCGCGGCCGCGTTCTGGTCGGCGGTCCACGGCGTCACCTCGATCCTCATCAGCGGCTTCCTCGACCCGTCGTCGCCCGTGCCCGGGCTCGTTCGCGACGCCATGCTCGCCCACCTCACACGGCCGGCGCCGACGCGCGCCGGCGGCCGGCCGCGCCGGCGAAGGAGGACCCGATGACCCCGCGCGAATCCGACGTGAACCCGTTCCTCCAGGGCAACTTCGCGCCGTGGCGCATGGAGGGCGTCGCGGACGATCTCGAGGTGGTGGTCGGCGCGCTGCCGCCGGAGCTGAACGGCACCTTCTACCGGAACGGCCCGAACCCGGCCTACGAGCCGCGCGGCCGCTATCACTGGTTCGACGGCGACGGCATGATCCACGCCATCCGGCTCCGCGACGGGCGCGCCTCGTACCGCAACCGCTGGGTTGCGAGCGCGGGGCTGCGCGAGGAGCGGGCGGCGGGCCGGGCGCTCTTCCCCGGGCTCCTCGACCTCGACCCGGCGGAGCTGCCGCGCATCAAGAACACCGCGAACACGAACGTCGTCTGGCACGCCGGGAAGCTCCTCGCGCTCATGGAAGCCGCCCTCCCCACCCGCCTCGATCCGGCGACGCTCGAGACGATCGGCGAGTACGACTTCGCGGGGCGCCTCGGCACGGCGATGACCGCGCACCCGAAGATGGACCCGGACACGGGCGAGATGCACTTCTTCGGCTACTCGCCGCTGCCGCCCTGGCTCACCTACCACGTCGCGGACCGCGACGGCGCGCTCGTGCGGAGCGAGCCGATCGACGTGGCGTGGCCGTCGATGATCCACGACTTCGCGATCGCGGCCGAGCACGTCGTCTTCATCCTCTGCCCGCTCGTCTTCAGCTTCGAGCGCGTGGCCGAGCGCGGGGGCGTCTTCTCGTGGGAGCCCGAGCGCGGCACGCGGCTCGGCGTCATGCCGCGGCACGGCGGGAACGCGGACGTACGCTGGTTCGCAACCGACGCGTCCTACGTCCTCCATCCCATGAACGCCTACGCCGAGGGCGGCGAGGTCGTGCTCGACGTGGCGCGGTACCAGCGGCTCGACTTCATGCAGCCGCGCGCCGCCCGCGATCCCGAGTTCCGCGGCGACACGGCGGCGTATCTGCACCGCTGGCGGATCGACCTCGCCGGCGGGCTCGTCCGCTCGGCGCCGCTCGACGACGTGCCGGCCGAGTTCCCCCGCATCGACGAGCGACGGACCGGCCACCGCCACCGCTTCGGGTACATGGCGATCCACGGCCCCGAGCAGCACGGCGAGCGCCGCCCGACGTGGTCCGCGATCCGCCGCTACGACCTGGGGCGCGGGACGCACGAGACCCGCGCCTTCGGCCCGGGGCACGGCGTCGGGGAGCCGATCTTCGTCCCCCGCCATGCGAACGCCGCCGAAGCGGAGGGTTGGGTGCTCGTGCTCGTGTACGACGACGCAAGCCGGGCGAGCGATTTCTGGATCCTCGACGCGCAGGACGTCGCCGGGGACCCGGTCGCCGTCGTACGGCTGCCCCATCGCGTGCCGTACGGCTTCCACGGGAGCTGGGTGCCGGAAGCGTAGGCGTCCGGCGCGGGCGGCGCCGCTCTCCCCCGTTTCTGGCGCCGTCGCTCACCATTTCACGTTTTGCGCGCGCAGACGCGCCCGCGGTACACGCCGCGGTCATGCCGGGGCGGGGGCGCGAGGAGGACGACGGCGTGAAGGAGCTGCGCGGGCGCCTTCGCGTCGCGGGCCTGCTGTCGCTCGCGGCGACGCTCCTCTTCGTCCCGCTCGAGCTCCACTCCCGGACGGCCGCCGAGCTGCCGCGGCTCGCGATCGTCTGGAGCCTCCACCTCGCGCTCTCGGCGCTCGCGCTCGCGCTCGCCTGGGCGCCCCTCTCCCTGCCCGCCCGCGCTCTCGACCGCCTGATCGTCGCGCTCGTGCTCTTCTACGTCGCGAACGGCCAGGGCTACCTCGCCGCCGCGCGGGGGAGCGGCGGCCTCGTCGCCATCGGCCTCTCGATCCTCCTCATCCTGAGCGCCGTCTTCTTCGGGTGGAGCGCCGCCCGGACGTTCGTCGTCTCGGGCGTCACCTGCGCCGCGTTCGCGACCGTCGGCACGCTCGTCGCGACCGGCGCGGCCGAGGCCGAGCCCCCCACTCTGCTCCTCGGCGGGCTCCTCGTCGGCGCCGCGGTGGCCGTCATGAGTGCGCGCGCGCTCGCCCGATTCCGGGCGAGCCTCGCCGCACGCGAGGCGGAGCTGGCGGCGCTGTCGGCCCGCCTCATGGCGATGCACGAGGAGGAGCGCCGGCGCATCTCGCGCGAGCTCCACGAGGGGGTCGGGCAGTCGCTCACGGCCGTCAACGCGGTCCTCTGGCTCCTCGAGCGCGAGCACGCGGCGGGCGGCATCGAGCTGCACGAGCGCGCCGCGGAGGCTCGCCGGCTCCTCGCCAAGAGCGTGAGGGCGATCCGCGAGCTCTCCGCGCTCCTCCGCCCCGCCGTGCTCGACGATTTCGGCCTCGTCCCGTCGCTCGACGCGCACCTGAAGGCGTTCGCCGAGCGCCACGCCATCGCGACCAAGCTCGAGGTCGAGGACGTCCCCGAGCGGCTGCCCGCGGACGTCGAGACCGCGCTCTACCGCATCGTGCAGGAGG
>Ga0070741_10021509_pt1 | contig 10023 bp, 12 predicted proteins | sample Coa_R1_4_FD_66440 | JGI IMG/M metagenome (GOLD analysis project Ga0070741, IMG submission 66440) | Surface soil microbial communities from Centralia Pennsylvania, which are recovering from an underground coalmine fire - Coalmine... | ecosystem: Environmental > Terrestrial > Soil > Unclassified ...
AAGAGCTTAGTTGTGATGAACCGAAAAAGATTAAAACTGATATTCTACCTCTTGATAATCTACCTACAGGTGACATTTTCACTTTGCATCAAGGGTGACACTTTCTCTTTGTATTGACAGCTCATTTTTAAAAATTCATCTTCTATACTCCTAATGCCTTAGATTCAAATAGACCTTACTGTGCTTTAGAGTCTTGAATTTTGTGCTATTGAGGTGGTATTCTCTGGTGTAGATTCGGAGAAGAAGATATATGAGACTCCTCATTGAGCTAAACTCTGAAAGAGACCTTATAATACCCATACACTATAACTACCACATCCAGAGCTTTCTTTATAATTCCATTTCTCCCAAACTCGCTGAAATCCTCCACAATTATGGATTTCCCATTGAGAAAAGGAGATTCAAGCTCTTTACATTCTCTCGCATTCTCGGCGAGTATCAAATAAATAAGGACGAGGAGAAGATAGTATTCTCTTCCCCTTTTAGATTCATTGTAAGCTCTGTGATGAAGGAGTTTATAGAGGAGATTGCTGAAGAATTGATACGGAGAGAAAGCGTGGAGATACTCTCTCAGAGGGTTTCCCTAAATTCGGTGGAGGTTTCTGATCTGTCCATAAATCGGGACAGGTTAAAAATCAAGATGCTATCTCCTATTACAATCTACAGCACGCTTTCAAGAGCGGATGGAAGAAAGAAAACCTACTACTACACTCCTTTTGAAAAGGAGTTCAGTCAACTCATTTCAGAAAACGCAAGGAAGAAATTCAGGGCCTTTTATGAGAAGGAACCAGATGGAGAGATCCATTTAACCCCTTTAAACGTGAACATGAGCAATCAAAAGATAATCTCCTATAAGAACACCGTGATAAAGGGATGGATGGGTATTTATGAGCTAAGCGGAGATACTAAACTCATGAAACTCGTCTATGACGCAGGGCTTGGAGGCAAGAACTCCCAGGGGTTTGGGTGTTTTGAGATACTGGGGAGAAGAAATCCGGAGGATGACGAGGATTAGGAGAGCACAAGTGGAAGCGAATGAATTTTATGAAAGGGTATTTAAAATCGGTTCCCCATATAAACACCAGTTGGAAGTTTGGGAAAGGCTAACAAATAATGAATACCCTTTACTGCTTAAAGCCCCAACCGGCTCTGGTAAGACAGAGGCTGTTCTAGCTCGATCTACCAAAGAATTTAAGAGAGATAGTCGAGAAATTAAGGAGGCTTAAACCCATGAAGAGTTTTCAAGGCATTATTAAGGGCAACACAGTAATTCTTACCGAGAAACCGGATTTGCCGGAAGGCACAAAAGCTTTAGTCCTCATCCAACCTTTATCGGAAGAAGAAGCAATCACAAAGGAGCAACTAGAAATCCTGGAACGGGGCTTCAATATGGGTGGAATAACCTATAAATCGAGAGAGGAACTCCATGAAAGAGAATGAAGAATTTTTGGTAGATACCAACATCCTGGTCTACGCCTATGACACTTCCGAAGGAGAAAAGCATACAAAGGCAAAGGAGATAGTGGAAAAAGTTTGGAAGAAAGGCGGAGGTGCTATAACCATACAAAATCTGGCTGAATTTGTTTTTGTTGTGACAAGAAAAGTGAAAAATCCGATTCCTATATCGGAGGCCAAGAAGATAACAGAGGGTATCATAAACTCTGCTAAGTGGAGAATCCTTGATAGAAACATAGATACGTTTTTAAAGGGAATCGAGCTTTATGAGGGTTCTCAAATCCCCTTTTGGGATGCTCAGATAGTAAGCGTCCTATTAGATAATGGGATTAAGAAAATCATAACCGAGGACACAGACCTTGAAAAAATTCCAGAGCTTCAAGTCATAAATCCTTTTAAAGGGGATGAGAACTAAACAATTAAGGAGAGATATATAGGCTGTACAATTAAACAGGGTTACTAATTTAAGAACGTAAGAAAGATGATTCAAGCGATAATGGAATTGGGAAAACAAAATTTAGAAAGAGAGGGTAGAGATACATCGGATCTTCTCTCAATCCTTGTGCAAGATCCAAATCAAACCAAGCGATACCCTTTTACCTTTATTATAATTTTTGACTCTAAAGACAACAAATTATCTTATAGAGAAATTCTCCTGGATCATACCTCCAAGAATAAAGTGATAAAGTATCTGTACCGTCGAAAGGGTTCTGCGGGAGCCAATTACACGCCAACTTGTATAATCTCAAAGGATTTTCCAACAGCATTTAAAAATAGAATTGAAGGGTGGTTCAAGAAAATAAAAAAAACAAAAGATGGAAAAGTAATATTTGAGTTAAAGACGGAAGAAGGGATAGTAGAAGTTCCTATGGATAATCCAATCTTTGAAATGCTGTCCAATGCCTTTAGTTCTAGTAAGGAAATTATTTTCCCCGAACTAAATAAAAAATGGGAAGAGACACAAACTTCTCTGAAGAAAGAAGGTGGTAGTGGAGTAGTATTAACTATGGGGATTGTCGATCAAGGCGAAGACATGAAATATTTAGGAGATTTCGAAGAGTTTAGAAAGTTTCTCCTAGACTGTAAGATTTTAAAGTTAAAGGAAATCAGAAAAGAGAAACATACCTGTTCAATCTGTAGCAATGCTAATACGGAGGTATATGGTAATGCCATTTCAGATATTTTTAAATTTTACACCTTAGACAAGGAAGGTTATATTGCCGGAGGTTTCCAGAGACAGCAGGCTTGGAAAAACTTTCCTTTATGTTTTAACTGCACTTTGCTGATCGAAGAGGGTAGAGATTTTCTTGATAACTACTTGCAGTTTTCAATGGCAGGTAATCAATATTACCTTATTCCTAAACTCATATTGGGTATCAAAGAAGCACCAGATGTAATTGAAGATTTTTTTACAATTTCTACTCAACCAAAAGAGACACTTAATAGCATAAAGCGTATTTCAGAAGATGAGAAAGAAATAATTGAAGAATTAGGAAAACTTAAAGACATACTTACATACAATTTTATGTTTTTTGAGCGACAAAAGGGTTCACCGGCAGTACATAGAATTCACCTTCTTATTGAAGATGTCCTTCCATCCCGAATAAGCAAGATATTTGAAGCCAAAAAGGAAGCAGAGAAACATGAAATTTTCAAGAATGTGAAAACTAATAAGAAAAAATATGAAAGTATCGAATTTCGCTTTGATACATTCCGTAAATTTACTCCATCACAAAAAGAATTTTTGGAAGTGGTGGATAAGACATTTCGAGGAATAAATCTTGAACCTAATATTATTTTTTCTTGGTTTATGAAACCTATTCGTGAAGGTTTTGTTAAGGAATCATATCTGAAACCATTAGCGTTACAAGCCTTAGTATCTTTTCTGTTCTTTAAGAAACTTGGGATAATACCCCAGAAGCAACTTTTCAAAAAAGGAGACACGCTTATGACAGAATTAAAAGAAAAGGCCGAAGGCTTCTTTACAGATTTTCCAGAAACATTCATTACCACGGCTCACAAAGCAGTATTTCTCCTAGGTGTTCTTACGCAAGAACTCCTAAATATTCAGAAACGAGAAAGAGGTGCTATGCCATTTAGAAAATATCTAAAGGGACTCAGAATGCAAGAAGAAGACCTAAAAGGCTTGTTACCAAAGATACAGAATAAACTCGAAGAATATGAAAAAAATTATTATCGTTATCGTTTATTAGAATCCCTTATATCATCTTATTTCGTTGAAGCAGGTAGGAACTGGCACATAAGCACTGATGAACTGAATTTTTACTTTGTTCTTGGTATGAATCTTGTATATGAAGTAGATAAAACCTTAGGACTAACAAAAGAAAAGGAGGGTGCAAATGTCGGAAATAATTAAAAACAGATCGGAAATACTTTTCATCTATGATGTCACCGATGCAAATCCCAACGGTGACCCAGCAGATGAAAACAAACCACGCATTGATGAAGAGACGGGAGTAAATATCGTAACTGACGTTCGTCTCAAAAGAACCATCCGAGATTATCTTTATGATTTTAAAAATCAAGAAATCTTCGTTCGGGAGGAAAGAGACAATGAAGAGAAGCTAAAAACAAAGGAAACCATCTATGAAGAATACGGATCTCCTGAAAAAGTAATCGAAAAATGTATAGATATAAGACTATTCGGTGGTACTTTCGCACTCAAGAAAAAAGATGCAAAGAAAAGGAAAGTAAAATCATCTGAAGAAGAGGAACCGACAGAAGAGGAACCAACTGAAAGGGCTTTTGCTCTGACAGGTCCTGTTCAGTTTAAATTCGGCCGCTCACTTCATCGTGTTGGTGAACCAACCTTTGTTAGAGGCACTACCGTTATGCCGTCAGGGGAGAAGAAAGGAGCAGGTACATTCACGGAAGCCTATATTCTTCCCTACTCTTTAATTGCCTTTTACGGCATCGTCAACGAAAATGCTGCCAAAGACACAGGACTTACAGAGGCGGATGTGGAATTGCTTTTAGAAAGTATCTGGAATGGAACCAAGAATCTGATATCCCGCTCTAAATTTGGTCAGATGCCCCGACTTTTACTCCAAGTTATTTTTAAGGAAACTAACTATCACATCGGTGAATTGGACCACCGGATTAAACTGGTTACGGATAAAAGGCACGAGGAAATTAGAGACATCTCCGAAGTTAAGCTGGACGTTACTCAACTAGTAGCGGAGTTCGAGAGCCACAAGCAGAAAATTGATAAGATTCGCTACATGAATGATAAATACCTCCAGCTTATAAAGGATGGAAATCCTATAGAAGTTGACAAATTGGTTTCTGGTATCACTTTTGAGCCACTGAGTTTCTAACATGCTAGATAAATTTTTAATCTTTGACATTTGGGGAGACTACGCACATTTTAAGAAGTATTATACAACTTCCTCGCCGCTTACGTTTTCTGTTCCTCCCCGAACCGCCCTCATTGGGTTAATCAGTGCCATTATCGGCAAGGGGAAGAAAGAGTACCTTCAAATAATGACAAAGAAAGAGGCAGAAGTTGCCGTGCGTATCAACCCAACTAACAGTAATCCAATTAAAAAGACGAGGATCACACAAAATTTAATAGATACCAAAGGCAACTACTGGAGGCCGGTGAAGCGAGGAAATTTAACTGGTCGTACACAAATCCGTTTTGAGTGTCTTAAAACCCCTAGGTTTAGAGTCTACTTCCACCATTCTAATGATGAAGTATATAACTTGTTGAAGATGAATCTAGAAAATCATAAATCCGTCTATACACCTTGTCTCGGAATCAGTGAGTTTATCGCTGAGTTTATCTTCATCTCCGAGTCCTCGATTGTGGAACAGTGCAATACAGAAATGGTGGACATTCATACCGTCCTCCCTTTGGATATAGTGATAACAACTGACTTGCTGAAGCCTGGTTACAAATATTTTAAGGAACGGATTCCTGTAGAGATGCTCCCTGATAGGAGCGTAACGGAATATCGAGAAGTCCTTTATGAGGTTGAAGGGAAACCAATAAGGGCAAAAGTAAAAAACGCTTTAAAACTCAGGAATGGCGATGTCATTACCATATTATGATGAGATATGGTCTCATCCTGAAAAACAACTAAGAGAACACCTAGAAAATGTCGGAAAGATCGCAAAATCCTTGGCAGAGGCCATCCCTTTAAACCTTCCGGAATGTGAGGTTCTGCCGGAAGTCGCTTATCTTGTAGGTGTGTATCATGACTTGGGAAAGGGGACTCCGTTTTTCCAGGAGTATATACGGGAAGAGGACTCTGATAGAAAGGCCCGTTTAAAAAATAAAGCAGAGACTAAGCATAGCCTAATCTCCGCCACAGCTACTTACTTTGCGGTCGAGGAGTATTTAAAAAATAAAGATTTTAGTGGTGAACTTACCTCTTTTCTGCCGATTGCCTCGTTTATTGCTGTGCGCAGGCATCATACCAATCTACAAACAGCATTTGAAGACTTGAGGTTGGACTCCGGTGAAGTTCTAAGAAAACAGGTAGAGAATTTATATTATGAATATCTTTCCTTTCTTCCTTATTGGTCTACAGTGTCTGAGAAATTAAAAACAATTCCTGATAAATGGCCCCTGCGGAAACGATCGTTAGTTCAATGGCTTAAAGAATATAGTGGAGTTTTATCATATTTTATTCAGCATCTGTTATATTCACTTTTGTTGGATACCGATAAACACGATGCCACAGTTGGGCCGCACCTAGAGAGGAAGTCTCTATCAACCGATATTGTAGAAAGCTATCGCCGGAGTAGGAAATTCGATGAGCCGCAAAAAGAAATCGACACTCTTAGAAATGAAATTTATCAGATTGTAATCAACCAGGTGAAAACCATTGATCTCGACCATGACCATATTTTGTCGTTATCGGCTCCTACCGGCTCAGGTAAAACCCTAACCGCTTTAGCGTTTGCAATAGAATTAAGAAATCGAATTATAGAAGAGAAAAAATATGTTCCTCGGATTATCTATTCGCTTCCTTTTCTGAGCATTATTGACCAGAATGCTAAAGTAGTTGAAGAGGTTTTCAAAGAAGGAATCGGTCAAGACCCTACCTCTGACTTATTCTTAATCCATCATCACCTTTCTGACTACACTTATAAAGAAGAAGACACCGAATACGGTGTTGACGAAAGTGAGATTCTAATTGAAGGGTGGGATTCTGAAATTATTATTACAACTTTTGTCCAGTTATTTCATACCCTTTTCACAAATCGTAACCGTGCTATTAGAAAATTCCACAAGCTTGCTGGAAGCATCATAATTCTGGATGAGATTCAATCCTTTCCCCACAAATATTGGTTACTCTTTAGAGAAACGGCAGAAGCCATGAGGAAGTATTTCAACACCTATTTTATACTTTCCACCGCTACTCAACCCGCAATCTTTGAGAATCCAAAAGAACTCCTCATAGAAAAAGAAAGATATTTTAAATCTTTCAAGAGAACTCAAGTTACACTTGATTTCAAATCTCCTAAAACTATCACTGAGCTTGCTAATGAATTTAAAGAAAGCTTAACTTTAAACCGTAAAAGCACACTTGTAGTTTTAAACACAGTTGGGGCAGCAGAAGACTTTTTTAACTCGGTAAAAGAACATTTAAAAGAAATTGGCTACGAAATTTATTATCTTTCATCTTACATAGTCCCTAGTGAACGGCTTAAACGGATAGAAAAGATAAAAAAATCACTAAATAAGAAGGTTGTAATCTCAACCCAGTTGATAGAGGCCGGCGTGGACATTGACTTGGAGAGAGTAATACGAGACCTAGGTCCCATGGATAGTATCAATCAAGTTGCTGGAAGAGCAAACAGAAATTTAAATGTGGAACTTGGAGAAGTAGAAGTTATAATGCTAATAAATGAAAAAAGTCACAGGCCTTTTTACTCCTACATATATGACCCTGTTCTTATTGATAACACAAAAAGAATTCTTGAATCTCATTCCGTAGTCGGTGAAGAAAAGTTCCTTCGGCTTGCTAATCAGTATTATCAGCAGGTACTTAAAACTATGTCGGATGATATTTCACAAGGTTATCTTAGGGCAATAAACTTGTTAGACTATGAGGAAATTGGCAAATTCGAATTAATCGAAGAAAAAGACCAAAAGATTGATATTTTTGTAGAACTTGACGACGAAGCCACTAAAATTTGGAGGCAGTATCAGGAAACAGTGGAAAAGATAAGGGATCTAAGGAAAAGAAAACAGAGATTTTTAGAGATACGTGGAAAATTTTATAGTTATGTAATCTCAGTATTTACACAAAAAGCGAGTAGGAATTTACCTCCCGAAGTTTCAGGAATTAGATTTATTTCCAGAAACCAATTAAATGAATATTACGACCTGGAAACGGGATACACAACCAAAGGAGAAAATCCATTTTGGTAGAAGAATCAGACCTTAAAATCACCGGCACGCTCATCTGGTACTACCACATCTGCAAAAGAGAGGTCTGGCTTATGGCTCATCAGTTAGAGCCAGATGAAGACAACCCTCTGATAGAACTCGGAAGATTGATAAGCGAAACCACGTATAAAAGAGACAAAAAACAGATCCATCTTGAAGGCATCACTATTGACCTTGCGAAGTTAGACGATGAGAAAATCGTTGTCGGTGAAGTCAAGAAGAGCTCAAAGTTTAGAGATAGTGCAAGAATGCAGCTCTGCTACTACCTCTACGTCCTAAGAGGTTACGGGATAGAGGCTGAAGGGGAACTCCTTTTCCCAAAGGAGAAGAGGAGGGAGAAGGTAACCCTCACGGATGAAACCGCAAGAGAGATTGAAGGCACTATAGAAGAGATAAAAAAGATAGCCACACAGGAGCTTCCACCAAAAGCGGTAAAGATAGGCTACTGCACAAACTGCGGCTACAGGGAGTTTTGCTGGAGTTGAGAAAGATCGTCTAAAATTTCGATATAGACATATACTTAAAAAGAAGACCAAAACGATGTCAACTAGAAAACTACATATTAACATAATCCTGGAAAAGCCTCTTTATGAGGCTATAAAAACGATAGCTAAAAAAGAAGGCAAATCCATTTCACCCAAAGCGAGCGAGCTAATTTGTGAAGCGTTAGAAATTGATGAAGATAGGATTCTTGAGAGTATCGCCTCTCGGCGCGAAAAAACATTTAACCGTAGAAATGCCATTTACCATAATCAGATATGGGACAAATAAAAACATTCTGATATGAAGACCAGAATCTTTATATTTAGCGACGGCGAACTCAAGAGAAAGGAAAACACCCTCTTTTTTGAGAATGAAAAGGGAGAGAAGAAATTCATCCCGATTGAAGGCACACAGGAGCTTATGCTCTTTGGCGAGGTCACGCTGAACAAGCGTTTTCTGGAGTTCGCATCACAGAAAGAGATGATCCTCCACTTCTTCAACTATTACGGATACTACCTGGGAAGTTTTTATCCGAGGGAACACCTGAATTCAGGCTACATGATCCTAAAACAGGCCGAGGCCTATCTAAACCCCGAAAGAAGATTATACCTTGCAAGAAGATTCGTAGATGGGGCTATAAGCAATATCCTTAAGGTCATTGACTACTATGCAAGAAGAAAGGAGAGTAGCGGTATAGAAGATATAAGCGCAAGTATTAAAGAGCTCGCCTCAACCCTCCCAAACCAGGCCTCAACAGAGTCGCTCATGGCAATAGAAGGCAACATAAGGGACATGTATTACTCAGCCTTTGACGAGATCATAGAAGACGAGGATTTTAAATTTGAAAGCAGAACCAGGCGCCCGCCAAAAAACAGGATGAATGCCCTTATCAGCTTTGGCAACTCTCTTCTTTATACTACGGTTTTGAGTGAAATCTATAAAACCCATCTCGACCCAAGAATCGGGTTTCTCCACACAACCAACTTTAGAAGATTCACATTGAATCTCGACGTGGCAGAGATTTTCAAGCCAATATTCGTTGATAGAATGATTTTTTCATTGATAAACAAGGGAGAACTCAAGAAGGCCCATTTTGAAAAGAGAATGGATGGAGTGGTTATGAATGAGGAGGGGATGAAGATATTTTCCAGAGAATTTGAGGAGAGGCTTCTTAAAACGATAACCCATAAGAAGATCGGAAAGCCCGTATCAAACAGGCGTCTTATAAGGCTTGAGCTATATAAGCTTGAAAAGCATATAATGGGAGAGGAGGAATATAAGCCGTTTGTGTGGGAATGGTGATATATGTTTGTGATACTCGTCTATGACGTGGGAGAAAAGAGAGTGTCAAAGGTTTTAAAGACTGCAAGAAAGTATCTCTACTGGGTTCAAAATTCCGTGCTTGAAGGAGAAATCACAGAGGCTCAATATGAGAAGCTAAAACACGAACTAAATGGTATAATAAAAAAGGAGCACGATTCACTGATTTTCTATACCTTTAGGACTACAAAGTATTCAGAGCGTGAGTTGATAGGGGTGAAAAAAGGAGGCGAAGAGCTTTTCTTATAAATTTTCCGTCTACCTCCGATGGCGCAAAAACCCACTAGGTTCGACGGAAATTGATTTTTGGCAAAGATGGTAAATACAAGAAGCATATTCGC
>Ga0070741_10021510_pt1 | contig 10023 bp, 10 predicted proteins | sample Coa_R1_4_FD_66440 | JGI IMG/M metagenome (GOLD analysis project Ga0070741, IMG submission 66440) | Surface soil microbial communities from Centralia Pennsylvania, which are recovering from an underground coalmine fire - Coalmine... | ecosystem: Environmental > Terrestrial > Soil > Unclassified ...
GCGGGGGGCATCATCGGCTGGAAGGCTGCGGGTTTGCCGACCAAAACCGGCGGCTAACTTTCCATGGTGTCCACCAACAAGGTTTTCGGCGACCTTCCCGTCACGATCTTCGAGGCGATGTCGCAGCTTGCGCGCGACAACAACGCCATCAATCTCGGCCAGGGCTTTCCCGACGATCCGGGCCCGGAGGACATCCGCCGCGCAGCGGCCGACGCCTCGCTGAACGGCTACAATCAATATCCGTCGATGATGGGCATTCCGGAACTGCGCCAGGCGATCGCGGCGCATTACGGGCACTGGCACAAGCTCAAGCTCGACCCGATGACGGAAGTGATGGTGACCTCCGGCGGCACCGAGGCGCTGACCTCGGCGATCCTTGCGGTGGTCGAGCCCGGCGACGAGGTGATCTGTTTCCAGCCGGTCTACGATTCCTACCTGCCGATCATCCGCCAGGCCGGCGGCATTCCGCGGCTCTTGCGGCTCGAGCCGCCGCATTGGCGGCTGACCGAGGAGATGCTGCGCAGCGCCTTCAATCCCAAAACCAAGGCGGTGCTGTTCAACAATCCGCTCAACCCGGCAGCCGTGGTCTATCCCCGCGAAGACCTCGAACTCTTGGCGCGCTTCTGCCAGGAGTTCGATTCGGTTGCGATCTGCGACGAGGTCTGGGAGCACGTCATCTTCGACGGCCGCGAGCACATTCCCCTGATCACCATTCCCGGCATGCGCGACCGCACCATCAAGGTGGGCTCGGCCGGAAAAATCTTCTCGCTGACGGGCTGGAAGATCGGCTTTGTCTGCGCCGCGCCGCCGCTGTTGCGCGTCGCCGCCAAGGTGCATCAGTTCCTGACCTTCACCACCGCGCCGAACCTGCAGGCCGCGGTTGCCTACGGTCTCTCCAAGTCCGACGACTATTTCTTCGAGATGCGCGAGCAGCTTGCGAAAAGCCGCGATCGTCTGACCGCAGGTCTGGAAAGCATCGGTTTTCCCGTGCTGCGCTCGCAGGGCACCTACTTCCTCACGGTCGACCTGTCGCCGCTCGGGCTGAACGAAACGGATGAAGCTTTTTGCAAGCGCATCGTCAACGACTACAAGGTCGCCGCGATCCCGGTATCGGCCTTCTACGAGCAGGACCCCGTTACGTCCGTCGTGCGGTTTTGTTTCTCCAAGAGGGATTCGACGATCGATACCGCATTGGAGCGTTTGTCGGACGCGGTGCATCGCCGGAGGAAGGTAGGCTAGGGATGCGGTCTCGTCTCGTTGCCGTGCTTGGCGCGGCGCTCTTGTTGTCGGCGCAGGCGAGCGCGCAGGAGCGGGTCGTCAACTTCTACAACTGGTCGAACTACATGGCGCCCGATGTCCTCGAGGCCTTTACCAGGGAGACCGGCATCAAGGTGGTCTACGACACTTTCGATGCCAACGAGACGCTGGAGACCCGGTTGCTCGCCGGCAAGTCGGGCTACGATGTGGTGGTGCCGACCGCCTATTTCCTGCAGCGCCAGATTACCGCGCATGTGTTCCAGAAACTCGACAAGTCGAAGCTGCCGAACCTCGCCAATGCCTGGCCGACCGTCACGCAGCGGCTTGCGACCTATGATCCCGGCAATCTCTATGCCGCCAATTACATGTGGGGCACCACCGGCATCGGCTACAACGTCAAGACGGTGCAGAAAATCCTCGGGAGCGATGCGAAGATCGACAGCTGGGACACCGTGTTCAAGCCGGAGAATCTCGCGAAGTTCAAAGACTGCGGCGTGCACATGCTCGATTCCGCCGACGACATTTTTCCGGCGGCGCTCAGCTATCTCAAGCTCGATCCCAACTCGACCAGGCAGGCCGATCTCGAGAAGGCCGCCGATCTCGTCAGCAAAATTCGGCCCTATGTGCGCAAGTTTCACTCATCGGAATATCTGAGCGCGCTCGCAACCGGGGAAATCTGTCTTGTGGTGGGCTGGTCCGGCGACGTCATGCAGGCGCGCAGCCGCGCGGCCGAGGCAAAGAGCGGCGTCGAGATCGGCTACACAATCCCGAAAGAGGGCGCGCAGATGTTCTTCGACAATCTCGCGATCCCCGCCGATGCACAGCATGTCGCCGAGGCCTATGAGCTGATCAACTATCTCTACCGGCCGGAGGTCGCGGCCAAGAACTCCGACTTCCTGTCCTATGCCAACGGCAACCTGGCGAGCCAGAAGCTGGTCGATCCGAAGATTCTGAACGACAAGAACATCTATCCGGACGATGCGACGCTCTCGAAATTGTTCGTGATCACCGCGCGCGATCCCGCGACCCAGCGTATCATCAACCGGCTCTGGACCAAGGTGAAGACGGGGCGGTAACAGCCCCGTCGACAGGTAAGCTTACGCCGCGGACGGCTGCTGCTCGATCGACGGCAGCGCCTCATCGTGAATCCGCGCCTCGAAGCCGCGCAGGCGCTGATAGATCGAAATCAGCTCGACGATCGTGCTCCAGGAATTGATGAAGTACTGGAACGACGTGCGGACTTCGGAGAACGCACTCAGGATTTGTTGCAAGATCCCGAACGTGATGGCACCGACGACGATGGTCGGCGCCAGCAGGATATAGGGAAAAATGACGTCGGTCTGCAGATAGACGTAGCGGCCGACATTGAAGTACATGAAGTTCAGGTAAAGCCGGAAATAGTTGGTTCGAACGTTGTTGAACAGCTCGTTCAAGGTCGGCGGCTGCGCGCGCGCCGGGTCGTCCTCGCCGAGCACCAGCTCCTTGCGGTAGGCGGCTTCGACCCGCTGATTGAAGAATTCGATCCGGGGCAGCCGGATGCCGATCAGCGCCAGCAAGCCCGTTCCAAGCAAGGACCAGATCACTGCGGCAAAAACCAGCGAATACGGAATGGCGCCGATCAGCGGCAGCTCGGTGACATTCCGGGACAGCACGGCCAGAAGCGGCAGGAATGCCACGAGGGTCATTATGGCTTTGACGAGGCTGACGCCGAGACTCTCCATGGTGCTCGCAAACCGCATGGTGTCTTCCTGCACACGTTGCGATGCGCCTTCGATGGTACGCAGCCGCGGCCAGTTCGCGACATAGTAGTCGTTCATCGCCGTGCGCCAGCGGAAGATGTAATGGCTGATGAAGAAGGCCGCCAGCACGGCCACCACGATGCCGACCGTGGCAAAACTCGCGAACAACAGAATCCCGTCGTACACCTCCTTGATCGTGACAGGCCTCGACTTCGAAAGCGCGGCCTGGATGAGATCGTAGAACGGCCCGCGCCAGGCGGTGTTGAGGATGACGCTGACCTGCACATTGAAATAGGAGCTGAAGAGGATCAGGGCCGAGCCGAGGATTGACCAGCCGGCCCAAGGATGCGGGGCGAACCACATCCAGAATGCCGCGAAGATCCCCACCCAAATCCAGAAATAGGCGTCGAACCACAGCGCTGTGGGCGTCACGAAGTTTGCCAGGCCGTACGGTTTGCCTTCCGTCACAAAGAACTGGCCGGCGAAGCCGTACCAGACCGCCATGGCCAGCGCGGTCCAGAGCAAGACTGACAAGAAGAACAGCTTCGGCCGCGGAAAAAAGGAGACGAACATTGGCTCTTCCTTGCAATGCGCCCCGGAAACATTCGGGCGCGTGAACCTATACGCGAGCGGAACCTTACCGCCAGCGGCGATGCAGCCAGAGCCACTGCTCCGGATATTCGCGAATCCAGCCTTCGATCACATTGGTGATCGCCTGCGTTGTACCCTGAATATCGATCTTGCCCTCGGCGTCGCGCACCGGCGGAATCTCCTCGGTCAGCTCGCCCCGGAATCGATGGTTCGGCAGGCGAATGATGCGCACGCCGTGGATCGGACACTCGACCTGGCGGAGCAGGCGGGCCAGCATCGGGTTGGCCTTGGTCTTACGGCCGAAGAAGGTGACCTCAACGCCGTTGGTCAGATACTGATCGACCAGCATGCCGACATGCTGGCCTTTCTGCAGCGCCTCGGCGAGACGGAGCGGGGCGTCGCGCCCGGCCGGGATCAGCGTTCCCATCTTCACCTGCCGCATCTCCTGGATGATGCGGTCGGCGGAAGCGATATTGGGACGGCGATACAGCACGGCGGCGTCGATGCCGTGGGCGACGGCGGCAAGCGCCGGCATTTCCCAATTGCCGAAGTGAGCGGTAAAGACCAGCGCCGGCTTGCCGTCGAGCCGGAGCTGGTGAAACAGCTGGTTGCTGCGGACGGGCACGTCGATATGGCCGAGCTCCGGCTGCGCCTCGACGTGATCCCAGATGTGATCGATGTGGGCGAACTCGGCTGCGCCCCGGCCGAGATTTTCCCACACACCGCGCAAGATCGTCTCGATCTCCTCGGGCGACTTCTCGGGGAATGCGGCGGTGAGATTGGCGCGGCCGATCTTGTTCTCACGCAGCAAAGGGCCGATGGTGCGGGCGATCCGCGCGAACACGTCGGACGTCTTCTTGTGATCGAAATAGCGCGTGGCGCGCAGCATGCCGACGGTCAGCGCGCCGACCGCGGCCCCTCCGAGCGACTTGGTGGCGTCGCGAATGCGCTTCTTGAGGGCCACTTACGCCGGTCAGGCCGGTTCGCGCGTCAGGATCAGCGAGGCGTTCTGGCCGCCGAAGCCGAACGAATTCGACATCACAGCGGTCACCTTCGCGTCGCGCGCCTTGTTGCCGACCACGTCGAACTGGATCGTCGGATCCGGTATTTCGTAGTTGATGGTCGGCGGGATGCGCTGATGCTCGAGCGTCAGGAGCGAAATCACCGCTTCGACGGCGCCGGCCGCAGAGATGGTGTGCCCGACCATTGATTTGTTCGAAGTGACCGGAATCTGCCTGGCGCGCTCGCCGAACACGATGGAAGCCGTCTGATATTCCATCTTGTCGTTTTCCGGAGTCGAGGTGCCGTGCGCGTTGATGTGGTCGATCTGGTCGGGCGTCATGCCGGCGTCGACCAGCGTCTTCAACATGCAGCCGATGATCGGCTTGCCGTCGGGGCTGGAGCGGGTGCGATGGAAAGAATCGGTAAGTTCGCCGCATCCGGCGATGACACCGAGAATCGAGGCGCCGCGTGCGATCGCCGCTTCGTAGCTTTCCAGCACGACTGCGCCGGCGCCCTCGGCCATGACGAAGCCGTCGCGGTTCTTGGAGAACGGCTTTGACGCCGCCTGTGGCGGCTGGTTTTGCGTCGACAGGGCCGACAACAGCGAGAAACGCACCAGCCCTTCCTGGTTGACCGAGGCTTCGGTGCCGGCGCACAGCGCCGCATCGGTCTCGCCGCGGCGGATCGCCTCGACGCCGAGCTGGATCGCGGTCGCGCCGGAAGCGCAGGCCGTGGACAGCGAGATCGGCGACCCTTTGGTGCCGAAGGTTTCCGCGACATAGTCGGCGACCGACCTCAACTGAAAGCGACGATGATGGTCGACGAACCTGCCGCCGCCGGCGGCCTTGAGCAAATCCTCATAGCTGAAATCGGTGAAGCCGACCGCGCGCGCGAGCTCCTCGCGTTGCGGCCATTCGGCCTCGACCGGCGGCACGGCGAGGAAAAGCGGGCCGGGAAAGTCGCCCTTGCCGATGCCGGCCTGGGTAATGGCCTCCTCGACCGCAAGATGGGCGAGGCGCTCGGACAGTCCGACCGAGGTGAACGGCTCGACCGTAACGAAGTCGATGGTTCCGGCCATCGTGGTCTTAAGTCCCTCGATCGGAAAGCGCGTCAGCGTGCGGATGCCGGATTCGCCGGCAGTGAGCTTCGCCCAGTTGTCGGTCTTGCCGGCTCCGAGCGAGGTCACGACGCCCATGCCGGTGACGACGACGACCGGCCTGCCGAACTTGTCCCGCGGTGCTCTCATGTTCCCACCCGTGCATGTGGCGCGATAGACCTGGCGCCGAAAAGATTAGCCGACGGCTTCGACCAAGGCCATGCCTTCGCCCCGCCAATGGCCGGTTCCGATCACCACGATCTGGGTCGGCCGCCCCTTCATTTCAATCTCGACGCCGGAGGAATCGCCGGGCGGAAACAGCGCGCCGCGCGAGATCGAAAGCGCGGCAACGCCGAGGCCGAGCGCGAATTGAGCGTCCATATTGTGTCCGAAGCGCGTGCCGGTCGCGCGCACAGCGTGACCGGGATGCTCGCGAAAGAAAGCCCGTTCTTCGGAGGTCACGGGCTCAGAGCCGGTTGCGCCGGTGAGGACGGCGCTGTCGTCCTTGATCTCGCCGAGCGAGGACCACAATTTCCGCAACGACTCCGTAATCTCACCCGGTTTGCTGCGATTGCTGCGATCTGACACCACGCGAGAGAGGCGCGCGAACGGCTTGGCGCCGCGCGCGGTGGCATGCGCCTTGGACTCGAGAACGAGGAAGGCGCCGATCGAGCCGATCGCAAAACCCTCGTTGCCCTTTCGCTCCCAGACCGGCGCGAACTTGTCGCGAAGGTTGTAGTTGCCGAACTCAAAGAACAGCAGCAAATCCTTTCGCTCGCCATTTTGCGCGCCGCCAATCAGCGCGATGTCGCTCTGGCCGGCGGCGATGCGCGCCAGCGCGATACGCGCCGCATCGAAGCCGGCGGCCTCTTCGCCCATGAAGGTGCGCGAGGTGCCGCAAACGCCGTGCACGATCGCGATGTTGCCAGCCAAAAGGTTGGAGAGCTGCGCCAGAAACAGGGTCGGCCGAAGATCGCTCATCAGCCGCTCGTTGAGGAAACTGGGCGGGGCATTGCCCTTGACCTTGGCGTTGAGGATCGCAAGGTCGACCTTGATGTCGCGCTCGCCGCCGGCGGCGGCGATCACCATGTCCATCCGGCCCAGGATTTCCTTGTCGTTCTTGACGCCGGCCGACTCCAGCGCGAGGCCTGCGGCATAGGTGCCGATGCGCTGCCACGCCTCCATCTGGCGCTGGTCGCCCTTCTTGGGGATCTGCACGTCCAAATTGATCTGCGCCAGCGGATGCACGACGTAGGGCGCGAAGGTCTTCTCGTCGGCGTTGATGCGCCCGGACTGCAGCGCTTCCCAGTTGGCGTCGAGCCCCTCGCCGAGCGAGGAGGCAAGCCCGATGCCCGTGATCCAGACCTCCGCCGGCTCCGGCACGGTGCTCACGCAATCGCCTGCATCGGAAAGCCGATGCGCTTGGCGACGGCATCCATGTGTCCGCGCAGGTCCGGATGGGGGAAGGGGATATGGCTGAAGGTGAGGGTGGCGTTGGAGCGCAGCTTGCCGCCGACCTTCACCTTCGCCTCGGTGATGGCGTAGCCGGAGCCCTCGTGCACCGTGCTGGCCTCGACCGTGAGCAGTTCGCCGGGCGCGACGAAGCCGCGCATCTTGGCTTCCTTGACTGCGGCGAGGAACGGCATCCGCTCGAACTTCATCAAGCCGACCAGCAGCCAGCCGGACGTCTGGGCCATCGACTCGATCAACAGCACGCCCGGCATGATCGGATAGCCCGGAAAATGGCCCTCGAAGACGGGGCTCGTCGTGGGGACCTGCGCTTCGACCGTGATCGTCTTCTCGACCATGTTGAGGTCGAGAATCCGGTCGATCATCTGGAAATACTCAAGCTGCATGGTGCGCGATTACGCAGCACCCGCGCCCTTGGCGGCGACCAGCTCGTCGATACGCACGCAAAGGTTCTTCAGCACGAAATACTGTTCCGTGGTGGCCTTGCCGTCGTTGACTTCCTGCGTCCACTTTTCCAGTGGCAGCTTGATGCCGAACGCCTTGTCGATGGCGAACGCGATATCGAGGAAGTCGAGGCTGTCGATCCCGAGATCATCGATGGCGTGACTGTCCGGCGTGATCGTGTCGCGCGGGATGTCGCAGGTTTCAGCGATGATCTGGGCGACCTGATCGAATGTGGAAGACATCACTAAGCCTTTGATTTATTGGATATATTGTCCAAAATGGCGCGACAGGCAGAGGTGTGACCCCGGAAAACCCCTGTTCCCGCCCCACGGGAGTCGAGTGCCCGTATATCGGAGCGCCGCCGTTAGTTCAATGGAGGGCGGCAGCCCGATTTTGGGCGTCCGTCAGAAGGGATTTCGGCCAATTATGGGACGGAAATCCGCACGCAGTCGCGCCGGCCCATCAGCACGCAATCCTGGGTCCGGCGCAGGTCCGCGATGCTCATGGCCAGCCAGATGGCGACCGCGGTCAGCGCGATGGTGAAGGCCAGCGCCGCGATGTTGGCCAGCATGCGGTGACGAAAATCGTCCGGCTCCTCACGCGGCTGCTCGTAGCGCGAAAGATCGAGCGTGTCCTGCGGCGTCTCCCGGTGCAGGGGCTGCACCACCGCGTTGCCGCGCCAGTCGGGAGCGGGACTCGCGGCATTGCGCGGCCGGAATTGCAGCACACGATGCTCTTCTTCCGTCGCAATGGGCCGCTGGTTCTTCACGGCGTGATGCTCTCCGAAATCGGGATTCTTTGTAGCACGCGCGCGAGCCGGAGAGGGAGGAAAAACTGCCACGGCACCAATGCTCCAAAAGACTATCGTGCGAACGGACTAACTAGCCTTCGAACGTGTCATGGAACCTGCCGTAATCGATCCTGACCCGGCCATCGACGTTGGGCTGCACCACGTCGACATAGCGCTGGCCGAACAGGATATCGTCGTGCTCATAGGTCTTGCGGGCATGCACGGTTTGCGCCGCAACAACGTCGAAGCCGGTGACGACGACGATCAGCCCGGCATCGCAGGTCGCCATGTCTTCGGCCGTCAGCCCGTAAAGCGGACTGCGCTCGTCGATGACGTGGAATAGCGTCCAGCTCAGCGCGAAAGCCGGGCTCTCGTTACGCAACAGCGGCAGCTCGAAGAAGCGCCGGGTCGGGTGACCTTCCGCGGTGATGATGTTCTTCAGCATCCACAGCTTCGCCGTGGCGTTGCTGATGACGTTGTGACGTTCGTTGGCGAAACGCACCATCAGCGTCGGCTCGCCTTCATGGTTGGAGACGACCGCGTTGTTGGCGAACAGCACGCGCGAGCTCGGCCGCGAGAAGCGGGCGAAGATCAGGCCCGTCATCAGCGACATCGAGAAGATGCCGGTGAAGAGCTCGACGGTGGCGATGAAATGCCCGTAATGGGTTTGCGGGTGCATGTCGCCATAGCCCGCGGTCGAGAGCGTCTCGATGCTGAAATAGAGATAGTCGATATAGGCGCCGTGCGGCACATTGGAGATCGGGTTGTCGCCGATCCAGTAGAAGGTCGCGAATACGGCGTTGAACAGCACGAACACGAGCGCGGCGCCGGCGATGAAGGCCGGCCATGACGCGGTCATGCAGCGGTGGCTGACGTCCGTCCAGAAGGAAAGCTGCAGCCCCTCGGTGATGATCTCGCGGCGGCCCAGCCGGACCACCCGTGGCTTCGCCGTCCGATCGTTTTGGCCCCCGAGCATCTTATATTCCCTTTGCAGTGGCTAGTGTCCCGGTTCTGACATTCGTATCCTATCGCGGCGAATTCGTTTACGAATGTCAGAACCAAGGGACACTGGCAACAATTACAATTCCAGTGCGGTTTTGGATTTGATATTCGCCATGAATTTTCGCGGACATACTGTAGCGAATGTCAAAATCCACCGCACGAGCAGGCTTTAATTCGCCTGCGCCCATGCCATAATCACGTGTTTCGAGCTATTTGGCAGGCTGACACCGGAGTTTCAAGCGATGTCCAATCCGCGCGAGCCGAGCGTTCACCCGATTCCGATCCTCGATTTGCGTCCGACGCAAATGACCGTCGGCATGCGGGAGGTCAAGGAGAAACGCCAACGCTTCCGCGAGAAGAAGGGCAAGAAGCAGAGCGACATGATCGGCACGCACATGATCCCGGTCGTGCGCGGGCCGGACAAGCGCTACTACGTCGTCGATCATCATCATCTGGCGCGCGCGCTGCATGACGAAGGCATCAAGAACATCCTGGTGACCGTGATCGGCGACCTCACCATGGTCGAGCGCGACGCGTTCTGGGGCGTGATGGACAACAAGCGCTGGGTTTATCCCTACGACGCCAAGGGCGAGCGTCGACGCTTCAAGGAGTTGCCGAAGTCGATTGAGGAT
>Ga0070741_10021511_pt1 | contig 10023 bp, 7 predicted proteins | sample Coa_R1_4_FD_66440 | JGI IMG/M metagenome (GOLD analysis project Ga0070741, IMG submission 66440) | Surface soil microbial communities from Centralia Pennsylvania, which are recovering from an underground coalmine fire - Coalmine... | ecosystem: Environmental > Terrestrial > Soil > Unclassified ...
GATTTGAAATTCGGAGACGGCACCAACACTCTTTCAAATAGCGGTTTCATACAACAGGTTGAGGGCGGTAACGATGCCGACAATTTTGTAAACTCCGGCCAAATTAGTCTGGCTCTGGCCCTCGGTGATGGCACCAATAGCTTCAAGAATACTGGCATCGTCTTCAGCGATGTTGGTGGCGGAAGCGGTGCCGACACCGTGACCAATTCCGCGGTTTTGTCTGGGCACCTCGATTTGGGAGATGGGGCTAATCACGTTACGAATTCTGGCTCCATCGCAAATTACGTCTTTTTCGGCGACGGCAACGACGGCATCACGAATTCCGGGACCATCGGCGAGTTTGTTCATCTCGGCGGCGGCACCAATTCATTGACCAATTCTGGTTCTATCGCCGGTGATGTGCTTGGTGGGCCTGGTCAGGACACCATGATCAATTCCGGTTCCATCGGTGGGGATATCAACTTTGGCAGCGGGGGAAGTAATTTCCTCACCAATTCAGGAACGATCAGCGGCAGTTATTTCGGTGGAAACGGCATTGATACGCTGACGAACTCCAAAGTTATTCACGGCGATGTATTTTTGGCCGGAGGCAACGACGTCTTCACCGAAACCGGAACGATCGGAGGGACAATCGATCTTGGCAGCGGCGATGACATGTTCACTGGAGGCAACAATCATGATCGCGTCGCGGATGGTGATGGCAGTGACAAGATTTCACTGGGCGGCGGAAGCGATGATTATATCGGGACAGGCAGTACCGTGAGCGATGGGTCTGACACCATCGATGGTGGAGCTGGAGTCGATACCTATGTCGTCAGCAGCGCGGCCAATCCCGCATTCATCAATTTAGATACCGTCACGCACGCTTTCCCTGCACCTTTTATCGGGACGCTCGCGGCCAACACCGCGACAGGCATTGATCTCGGCACCGACCATATAACGAATTTTGAGAATGCGATTGGCGGCCACGGTGGATCAGTGATTTTTGGATCGGCGGCCGCCAATTTCATACAGGCAAACGGTGGCTTGAATTTCTTTTACGGCTTCGGCGGCAACGACACACTAATAGGATCCACTGGTAGCGACGTGCTGGTTGGCGGAACTGGTAACGACGCGCTTGGGGGCGGCGCCGGCGCGGATAAATTTGTTTATACGTCCATCTCGGACAGCGGTGTTGCCAAAGCTGCCAGCGACCTCATTTCGGATTTCAACCAGGGTGAAGGTGATCTCATCGATCTTTCTGCTATTGATGCGATTACGAACAATGCAGTCGGTACCTTAGATCACTTCAATTTCATCGGACCGAACGTTGCGTTCAGTCATACTGCCGGTGAATTGCGCGCCTACTCGACGGCCAGTGGCGAAACCGTGTCCGGCGATGTGAATGGCGATGGCAAGGCTGATTTCGCGATCCGGCTCAATGACAGCGGTCACGTGCTCCATCTCGGCGCGGGTGACTTCATACTGAGCTAGTTGCGGACTTGGGATGATGGGGTTCGCGGCAAGATTGGACATTTGCCGATCACGGCCAACGGGCGCCCGTTCTTGAGTGCCCGCCACGTTTCGTCCCCCCTTTGTCGCACGCGCAAATCCGGCTTCACCCGCCGAGCACCGGTTCCGGAACGAGACTTGCAGCAGCGCTCTCGATCCCGCCTGGGGACATGACCTGAGGTTGTGCCGGCCCTTGCGCCGCTTGCCGACTCGACCGATTCTCGGCCCATGAATCGGCCTATGAATCGGCCCATGCCTCCGCCCAGCAACCGGCCCTGGCTGGCGCATTATCCGCCGGGCGTTCCGGCCGAGATCGACGCCACGCGCTATTCATCGCTGGTGACGCTGTTCGAGGAGAGCTTCAGCACCTATGCCGGCCGCGCGGCCTGCGTCTGCATGGGCGCGAGCCTGAGCTACGCCGCGCTCGACGCCGCCTCGCGCGCCTTCGCCGCCTGGCTGCAAAGCCGCGGCGTCAAGGCGGGCAGCCGGCTCGCCATCATGATGCCGAACCTGCCGCAATATCCGGTGGCGATCGCGGGCGCGCTGCGCGCCGGCTGCGTGGTGGTGAACGTCAACCCGCTGTATAAGCCGCGCGAGCTCGAATTCCAGCTCAAGGACTCCGGCGCCGAGGCCATCGTCGTGCTGGAGAATTTCGCCGCCGTCTTGCAGCAGGCGCTGCCGCGCACCGACGTCAAGCACGTCGTCGTCGCCAGCATGGGCGACATGCTCGGCCCGGTGAAAGGCGCGCTGGTCAATGCCGTGGTGCGCTTCATCAAGCGCATGGTGCCGGCCTACGACCTGCCGGGGGCGACGCCGTTCAAGGCCGTCCTCGCCGCCGGCGCCGCATTGCCGTTCACGGCGCCGACGATCGGGCCCGACGACATCGCCTTCCTGCAATATACCGGCGGCACCACCGGCGTCGCCAAGGGCGCCATGCTCCTGCACCGCAACCTGGTCGCCAATGTGCTGCAGGTGGAGGCCTGGAACGCGCCGGTCATGGCGGCGCCGCCGCCGGTCGATCAACTCGTCATCGTCACCGCGCTGCCGCTCTACCACGTGTTCGCGCTGACCGCCTGCTTCCTGATCGGCGTGCGCGTCGGCGGACTGTGCCTGCTGATCCCCAATCCGCGCGACATCGGCGGGCTGATCAAGGAGCTGCGCCGCTACAAGGTGAATTCGTTCCCGGCGGTCAACACGCTGTACAATGCGCTGCTCAACCACCCCGACTTCCACAAGGTCGACTGGAGCGGCCTCAAGAGCGCCGTCGGCGGCGGCATGGCGGTGCAGAAGCCGGTGGCCGATGCCTGGTTCAAGGCGACCGGCAAGCCGATCGTCGAGGGTTACGGCCTGTCGGAGACCTCGCCGGTGCTGACCTGCAACCGCGGCGACATTGCGGAATGGACCGGCACCATCGGCCTGCCGCTGCCGTCGACCGACATCTCGATCCGCGACGACCACGGCCGCGAGGTGCCGTTTGGCGAGCAGGGCGAGATCTGCGCCCGCGGACCGCAGGTCATGGCCGGCTATTGGCGGCGCCCGGACGAGACCGCCAAGGTCATGACCGAGGGTCAGGTGTTTCACACCGGCGATATCGGCATCATGCTCCCCGACGGCCGCGTGCGCATCGTCGACCGCAAGAAGGACATGATCTCCGTCTCCGGCTTCAAGGTCTTCCCCAACGAGATCGAGGAACTGGCCATGAGCCATGGCGGCCTCCTCGAATGCGCCGTCATCGGCGTGCCCGATCCGCATTCCGGCGAGGTGCCCAAGCTGTTCGCCGTCAGGAAAGACCCGAACGTGAGCGAGGCGGAATTGCACAATTTCCTGTCCAAGGAGCTCGCCGGCTACAAGGTGCCGCGCCAGATCGAGTTCCGCGACGAATTGCCGAAATCGAACGTCGGAAAAATTCTTCGCCGCGCGCTGCGCGACGAGGCCGGCCGTCAATGACGATCGAGACGCCCGCGGCCGTCGTCACTTTCTGGCGCGAAGCGGGTCCCGACCGCTGGTTCAAAAAAGACGCGGCGTTCGACGACGAGATCAAACGCCGCTTCCTGATCACGCACGAGGCCGCGGCTGCCGGCAAGCTGACCGCCTGGGAGCGGAACGCGGAAGGCGCGCTGGCGCTGCTGCTGCTGCTCGATCAGTTTCCGCGCAACATGTTCCGCGGCGAGGCGCGTACATTCGCCACCGATCCTCTGGCGCGCGCAGTGGCGAGCCGCGCCATCCTCAACGGCTTTGACGGCGCCTACCCCGACTTGCGCAACTTCTTCTATCTGCCGTTCGAGCACTCGGAGAATTTGGCCGACCAGGAGCGCGCGGTCGCGCTCAACAAGGCGGCCGGCGACGACGACGGCCTGAAGTGGGCCAAGGTCCATGCCGACATCATCCGCCGCTTCGGCCGCTTCCCCCACCGCAATGCCGTGCTCGGCCGCGTGACGACGCCGGAGGAGCAGAAGTTTCTCGATGACGGCGGCTTTGCAGGGTGATCTTTACCCTCCCCCTTGTGGGGAGGTCGCGAGCGAAGCGAGCGGGTTGGGGGTTGTCGCAAATATCTGCTACCCCCACCCCGATCGCCTCGCAAGAGCTCGGCGATCGACCCTCCCCACAAGGGGGAGGGTTGGAGATCTCCGCGATGACCGACTTTCACGGCGTCTTTCCCTACCTCGTATCGCCGATCGACGGCGAGGGGCGCATCAAGACCGAGGTGCTGGGCAAGCTCGCCTCCGACCTGATCAGGGCCGGCGTCCACGGCCTGACGCCGCTCGGCTCGACCGGGGAATTCGCCTATCTCGACCGCGGGCAGCGCGAGACCGTCGTGCAGGCGACCATAGAGGCGGCGAACGGACGCGTGCCGGTGGTCGCGGGCGTCGCCTCGACCGCAACCGCCGACGCCGCCGCACAGGCGAGGCGTTACCAACAGCTCGGCGCCGACGGCATCCTCGCCATCCTCGAAGCCTATTTCCCGCTGAAGGAGACGCAGGTCGAGAGCTACTTCCGCGCCATCGCCGACGCCGTCGACATCCCGGTCGTGCTCTACACCAATCCGAATTTCCAGCGCAGCGATCTCACGCTCGACGTCATCGCGCGGCTCGCCGGCCATCCGCGCATCCGCTATATCAAGGATGCCTCGACCAACACCGGCCGGCTGCTATCGATCATGAACCGCGCGCCGGCGATGAAGCTGTTCTCCGCTTCGGCACACATTCCGGCCGCAGTGATGCTGATCGGTGGTGTCGGCTGGATGGCAGGACCGGCCTGCATCGTGCCGCGCGAGAGTGTGCGGCTCTATGACCTCTGCCGCGCCGGCAAATGGGGCGAGGCGATGACATTGCAGCGCAAGCTCTGGCGCATCAATGAAGCCTTCGCGCGTTTCAATCTTGCCGCCTGCATCAAGGCCGGGCTGCAGATCCAGGGCTACGCCGTCGGCGATCCGGTGCCACCGCAGGCGCCGCTGACGGCGGAGGAGCGCCGCCAGGTCGAGGCCATCCTCGCCGAGGTCGCCAGGCTGGAAATCGCCTGATTTGTTGGCCGGAAACGCCGCCCACTGAATGTTAACGAATCCTTGCTAGCCATCGACGATGGCCTTGCCGTCTTATGCCTTGCAGCCGGAGCAGGCCGGCAGCGAGCCGCGGGCGCCTGCAGAAACCCCGCCGGCGCCGTCCAAGCTCGCGGCGCTGATCCCGCGCGTCAGGGCGATCCTCGCCGACCGCAGCGACAGCCGCATCACCCAGCTCGTGGCCGGCAAGGTGTTCCTGGTGCGTGTCGGCAGCGCCATGCTGGCACTGGTCAGCCAGGTGCTGCTGGCGCGCTGGATGGGCAAGTTCGAGTTCGGCATCTACATCTATGTCTGGACCTGGGTGCTGATGATCGGCGCGCTGTCCGATGTCGGCCTGTCGTCGGCGGCGCGGCGCTTCATCCCCGAATATATCGAGTTCAAGGCCTTCGACCGGCTGCGCGGCTTCCTCACCGGGTCGCGCTGGCTCGCGTTCGGGATCGCGACCGGCATCGGTGCCATCGGTGCCATCGGTGTCACGTTGCTCAGACCGTGGATCGACGGCGTCACCGTCATCCCGCTTTATCTCGCCTGTCTCACCATTCCGGTTTACGGCCTGGTGCAGATCCAGGCCGGCATCGCGCAATCCTACGACTGGCCGAACCTCGCCCTGATGCCGTTCTACATCTGGCGGCAACTGGTGATCACGCTGCTGATGGGCGGCGCCTGGCTGCTCGGCGCGCCGACCGACGCGGTCACCGCCATGATCGTCGCCGTGGTCACAACCTGGGCGGTGACCGTCGGGCAGCTGTTCGTGCTCGACCGCAGGCTCGGCGGCAAGGTGCAGCCCGGACCGAAACGCTACGAGGCCAGGGTCTGGCTTGCCACCTCGCTGCCGATCTTCGTGGTCGAAGGCTTCTATTTGCTGCTGACCTATGTCGACATCATCACGCTCGAGCAGCTGCGCTCGCCCGACGAGGTCGCCGTCTACTACGCCGCCGCGCGCCTCTTGGCGCTCGTCGCCTTCGTCTATTTCGCCATCGCCGGCGCCACCACGCACAAGTTCACCCAGTACCACGTCGCCGGCGACTCCGAGCGGCTGCGGAAGTTCTTCCGCGAGACCACGCGCTGGACGTTCTGGCCGTCGCTCGCGGCCTGCGCGGTGATCCTCGTTTTCGGCAAGCCGCTGCTCTGGCTGTTCGGCGCCAGCTTCGACAGCGGCTATGCCGTGATGTTCATTCTCGCCGTCGGCATGCTGTCGCGCGCGGCGGTCGGCCCGGCCGAGCGGCTGCTCAACATGCTGGGCGAGCGCAAGCAGTGCGCCGCGGTCTATGCCGGCGCCTTTGCCGTCAATCTCGTCCTGTGCCTGGCGCTCATTCCGCGCTTCGGCATCGAGGGCGCGGCGGTTGCCACTTCGGCCGCGCTCGCGGTCGAATCGATCCTGCTCTATCGCATCGCCAAGCGCCGCCTCGGCTTCCACGTCTTCATCCTCGGCGGCGGCGCCTAGGCCCGCTCGCGCAGCACCCGCCGGATGATCTTGCCGGTCGTGGTCATCGGCATCTGCTCGATGAAAGCGACTTCGCGCGGATATTCGTGGGCCGACAGCCGCGTCTTGACGAAGCTTTGGATTTCGCCGGCGAGCGCATCGGACGGCGCATGGCCGGCTTTCAGAACGATGAAGGCCTTGACGATCTCGCCGCGCACCTTGTCCGGCTTGCCGACGGCGGCGGCGAGTGCGACCGCGGGATGCTGAAGGAGGCAGTCCTCGATCTCGCCGGGCCCGATGCGGAAGCCCGCCGATGAGATCACGTCGTCGTCGCGGCCGACAAAGCTGATATAGCCGTCGTCATCCATCACGCCCTGGTCGCCGGTCACCATCCAGTCGCCGATGAATTTCTCGCGTGTCGCCTCCGCGCGGCCCCAGTATTCGAGGAACATCACCGGGTCGGGCCGCTTCACCGCGATCTGCCCGATGTCGCCGGCCTTGAGGATTTCGCCATCGCGGCCGATCACGGCCACCTCGTGGCCCGGCACCGGCTTGCCGATGGCGCCGGGCCGCAGCAGACCGAGTTGCGCGCACGAGCCGAGCACCAGATTGCACTCGGTCTGGCCGTAGAACTCGTTGATGGTCAGGCCGAAGGCCTCGCGGCCCCATTCCAGCGCCTCGATGCCGAGCGACTCGCCGCCCGAGGCCATGGTGCGCAGCTTGAAGTCGTAGCGCCCGCGCGGGCTCGGCACCGCGCGCATCATGCGCAGCGCCGTCGGCGGGATGAAGGCATTGCGCACGCCGACTTTGGCCATCAGCGCGAAGGCCTCCTCCGGATCGAATTTGTCGAAGCGGCGGGCGACGACCGGCACGCCGTGATGCAAGCTCGGCAGCAGCACGTCGAGCAGGCCGCCGGCCCAGGCCCAGTCGGCCGGCGTCCAATAGCGGTCTCCCTCGGTCGGGAACGGATAATGCGGCAGCTCGGCGCCGGGCAGATGGCCGAGCAGAACGCGATGCGCGTGCAGCGCGCCTTTCGGCTGGCCGGTCGTGCCCGAGGTGTAGATCATCATCGCCGGATCGTCGGGCGCGGTATCGACGGCGGCGAAATCCGGCGAGGCCCCGGCGAGCAGATCGGAAAACTTGTCGTCGACCGAGATGACGCAGGCGACGTCCGGCGTACCGCCGCGGATGTCCTCGAATTTGGCGAGGCCTTGCGCGTTGGTGAGCAGCGCCCTCGCGCCTGAATTCTGCAATCGGTATTGCAGCGCGTCCGGCCCGAACAGGATCGCGATCGGCAGCGCCACGGCGCCGAGCTTGTAGATCGCGATGTGGGCGGCCGCGACCTCCGGCGCCTGCGGCATGAAGATGGCGACCCGGTCGCCGCGCTTGACGCCCTGCGCGCGCAGCACGTTGGCGAGCCGGTTCGAGGTTTCGCGCAGCCGGCCGAAGCTGATGCTCTCGCTGCGTCCGTCGCCGCGCACGTGCAGGATGGCGAGCCGCTCCGGCTCGCGCGACGCCCAGCGGTCGCAGACGTCGACGCCGATATTGTAGCGCGCCGGGATCGCCCAGCGGAATTGCCGGTAAAGCGTATCGTAGTCTTTGGCCTGCGAACCCAGCATGCGGGCCGCAGGCTAGTCAGCGGACGGCGCGCGGTCCAGAGCTATTGATTCCGGGCGATGCTCATGGCCACATCGCAGACCGGCCGAAGCGCACGTCAGGGGGCAATCATGAGCCACGAGATCGTCGTCGGACTGGGCTTCGTTGCCGGAGCCCTCTACATCGCCAGCCACTACATGAAGACGATGGTGCCGCTGAGGCTCTGCGAAATCGGCGCCAACATCCTGTTCGTCGCCTACGGCTGGCTTTATCCGTCCTATCCGACGCTGACGCTCTATGCGATTCTGATCGGGCTGAACTCGCTGCGGCTCTACGAAATGCTCGAGCTGATCAAGAAGGTGCGCGAAGCATCGAGCGGCGACGCCTCGATCGAATGGCTCAAGCCGTTCATGCACAAGCACACGTTCCACAAGGGCCAGATCCTGTTCCGCAAGGGCGAGCCGGCGGAGGAGATGTATTATATCGTCAGCGGCCGGCTGCACGTGAAGGAGATCGACCTCGAGCTCGCGCCCGGCACGCTGGTCGGCGAACTCGGCTATGTCGCGCCGGAGCGGACGCGGACGCAGACCATCGAGTGCCTCGACGAGGTGCATCTTCTGGTCATCGCCTATGACAAGCTCACCGAGCTGTATTTCCAGAACCCCTCGTTCGGCTTCTATTTCCTCAAGCTGATCAGCCGGCGGCTGTTCGAGAACGTCAGCCGCGCCGAGCAGGCGCTGGAGGCGCGCAACCGCCCGGCGCCGGCCTGAGTGCCCGGGCGCATCATCGCCCCTGTTCCTGGCGGGCCGGGCCAGGCCCCAGCCGGCGCCGCACACGCCGATACCGCTGCCGGCCTCTCACCGCCTTGCAGGCTCATCAAACTATGGGCAAGCTCCCGCGCATGCCGTGGATCACCGCCGTCGTCGAACCCCCGCCCGCGCTTGCGCACTATTCCGGCCCGGTGATTGAGCGCGTGCTGCCGCTCGCGCAAGCGCGCGCCGCCTGCGCCCGCATGGGCGTTCATTCCGACGCCTGCTCGTGGAAGAAAGGCGACTCCTGCTACGTCGTCATTCCGACCGGCGGGCCGGTGCGCGATCTCGGCGCCTATCGCCGCCACGAGGTTGCGCACTGCAACGGCTGGGAGCACAGCCACGGCCACATCGTCGTGCGCGACGGCCGCGGCCACCGCCGCAGCGTGAGCGTCGGCTCAGGCGGCTCGGTCGCCGATGCCGCGCGCGAAAGCGACCCGCTGTCGGTGACGGCGCAGTAACAATCACGCGCGAGGCCGGAAAACAAGCAGCGTCAGAAACGCGTCGCGTGCGGCAGAATTTGCGTTTCGCAACCGCTCTAAGGCAGCCTCAGTTGTTCGCAGTACGAGCAGCGCGTCCGAGCTGGTTGCGCGAAATAACGGGTCGTAATCTGCCAAGTGACGCTTTTCCTGCAAATCGACCAGCGCTGTCGCAAATGCGACGATATCGGCGCCAAAGCCGTTCTGCGGCGCATAGGACGCGTATTTTGCAGGAAGAGTCGGCTTCGTGATGTCATCGCACAGTTCACGTAGCCGCTTATGATCGATACTTCGATAGACTAACGCATAGCGGCTGGTCGCCCGATTTACAGCGCCAACGAACAAATCAGATGCAGCGGTGATCGCCGCGTGAAATACCGCATAGTAACTCGCAGAAATTGCCCGCCTTAGATTTGCTTGACGCGGCGGACCGGCGGGTGGCGGCCCAATGAGTTCGCGGGCCTGGTCGAACAGGTGCTCGGGATTAACCGCTGCCACTTTGCTCAAGCTCGGCAGCTGTTGCAAACTCAACGAGCGGGAAACGGTCTTCTCCAGCGCGCTGGAGTTTGTTCTTAATTTCCACCAATGTGTCCAAGACCGTATTGCCCTTAATCCCAGAGGTCGAGTTCGGGGCCAACACGATCGTGATGCGCACTGCGTCATGCCCCT
>Ga0070741_10021512_pt1 | contig 10023 bp, 11 predicted proteins | sample Coa_R1_4_FD_66440 | JGI IMG/M metagenome (GOLD analysis project Ga0070741, IMG submission 66440) | Surface soil microbial communities from Centralia Pennsylvania, which are recovering from an underground coalmine fire - Coalmine... | ecosystem: Environmental > Terrestrial > Soil > Unclassified ...
GCGATTATTCGCTGTCCCCAGTGCGGCTCGTCAAATATCGAGTATCCGCAGATGACGCGAAAGTTTCTGACCCCGGCGCTGGTGGGGTTGCTTTGCGCGCTCAAAATCATTCCCAAGGAATTTTACTGCCAGGACTGTCATTACACCTGGAGCAACGAGGAAGAACCCACCATCGGCCGGCTCTGGCACCGCTTCTTCCCCGGGGAAGAGAAAGCGACCTGATTTTCCCCAGGATCGCAGCTGGAAATCGGCTGCTTCCGCGCCAAGTTATCGTCCCGCTGTTTTTAACCCATGAAGTGGCTCTTCGTCCTGTTCCTCGCGATCATCATTTTTGGTGGCGCGGCCTGGTTCGGATATAACTTCGTTTTCAAACAGGACATCCAGGTCGCGAAGGAGCAGCGGGGTGAAGTCACCCCGGAGCCGCGAATCGATCTTACGCTTCCCGAATTCGAGGCCGCGGCAAAATTGCGACAGGAAGGAAAAATTCCCGAGGCGCGCGCGGCCCTCACTGCTTTCATCCAAAAATATCCCAGCAGCCCGAGCGCGGATGCGGCGAAGGATTTGTTAGGCGAGGTGAACGTCAGCATTTTTCTTTCGCGCACACCCTCGCCGGAGAAAGAGGAATACGTCGTGAAACCGGGCGATGTTTTGGCGAAGGTCGCGCGCAAGGTGAAAACGACGCCGGAGCTCATCATGCGGATGAACAACATGAGCGGAACGATGCTTCACATTGGCGAGCATCTTCTCATTTCCCATCCGGATTTTTCGATCGTCGTTCAGCGGAAACCGAAAGTGCTCGTTCTCCTGAACCATGGCGGATTTTTTAAGCAATACCATATCCAGGAGGAGAAACTGCCGGCCAAGGCCCAGAGCAAGGTCACGACCAAGGTGTCCGAGGTCATGGCCTGGCGAGATGGGAAACGCGTCGGTTTCGGGACGAAGGAATTTATTGGCAGCACCCGCTGGATCCGGCTCGCCAGCCAAACTTATACAATTTACGCCGTGCCCGACGCCGCGCATCAGGTCGTCCAGCCGCCGCCCCCGCAGGGGATCGGACTCGCCGCGGCCGATGTGGAAGAATTGAGCAGTCTCGTAAACAAACAAACGCCCGTCACCATCACCGATTGATGCCCGCCGAAGTCCACCCGCTCGATTTTGAAAAGCCGATCGTCGAACTCGAACGGCGCCTCAACGATTTGAAGGAGCATTCGCGCGAACACGATGTCGATCTCGATTCGGAAGTGGCGTCGATGGAAACGAAGCTGCGCGAAACACGCCGGGAGATTTACGGGAATCTAAGTGCGTGGCAGCGGGTCCAGATTGCGCGCCATGTGCAACGCCCATTCGCCCTCGATTATCTGGATCGTTGTTTCACCGGATGGATGGAGCTTCATGGCGACCGTCGTTTCGCCGATGACAAAGCGATGCCGAGTGGATTCGCCATGCTCGGCTCGACCCGGTGCGTTGTCATCACGCATCAAAAAGGCCGCAATACGAAGGAGAATGTGATGCGCAATTTCGGCTGCGCCCACCCCGAGGGTTATCGCAAAGCTCTTCGCCTGATGCGGCTCGCCCAAAAATTTAACATGCCCGTGATCTCGTTGATCGACACGCCTGGAGCTTTCCCCGGCATCGGTTCCGAAGAACGGCACATCTCAGAAGCAATCGCGGTGAACTTGCGCGAAATGATGAATCTGCGCGTGCCGACGGTCGCGGCGGTCATTGGTGAAGGCGGCTCGGGGGGCGCGCTCGGGATCGGTGTGGCCGACCGCGTTCTGATTTTGGAAAACGCCTACTATTCGGTGATCAGTCCTGAAGCCTGCTCGGCAATTTTGTGGCGCGACCGGAAGCATGCTCCTGAAGCGGCGGAAGCGTTGAAATTGACCGCGCACGACCTGCTCAAGCTCAGTGTGGTGGATGAAATCGTTAACGAACCCGAAGGGGGCGCGCATCGAGATTATGACATTGCGGCGGCGAATCTCGGCTCCGCCTTGCGCAAAAACCTGGAACGACTCGTCGCCATGCCAGTGGATCAGCTCCTCAAGAAACGTTACAAAAAGTTTCGCGCGCTCGGAAATTTCGCCGAGCCGAAAGCAGAATCCGCGCGTTAAAACTGGTGATGCGGCCGCGCGGTTGTTGTTCTTCTCTACGCTTCAGGTGCCGGCGTTTTTCGGCCCCAGGGGTTTCGGGCAGAAGAGGGCCGGTAGTGGCTACAACCATCGCGCTTGTTCTTCTTTCTAAGTCACTCGCTCTCGCTGGATCGGCGGAGGGTTTCAATTACGACCGCGATACGCTCTCCTTTGCCAACTGGACGGTCTATAGCTATGAAAACGGCCGCATTGTTTCGCATAAGAACCAATACGGACACCATTATTCCCGGCGTTGTTTCGTAATGACCCGCACGGTCGAGCAGTTCTATAAGTTCGCGCGCTTCGAACCGAAGGCGCCGCGCCTGGACGATCGCGAGCTGACAAAGCGCATCCGCGACATTACGCGCCGACCCCCATGGCATGATCCCTTGCCGGCCGAGAAGCGTATCGTGATTCCGGGCCATCGAAACCTGCGTGAGCTCAGTCAGGACAAGACCGAACTGATGCAGCGCAACATTGGTCTGGGTTGGGTCGTTTATTTGCGGCCGGGGAATGTGCGCATGTTTTACCTGCATAATAAAAATTATCAGGCGAAAACACACGACCTGCTCGAACAAGCGCTCGCGCGCGGTGAATTCTTCATCGCCTATCTCTCCGACTTTCCGATTCTGCACATCAATCATTCCGTCCTCGTTTACAAACACGAGCGGACACGATCGCCGGAGGGAAACGATTCCTACCTGGTTTACGATCCAAACCATCCCGACCGGCCGCGGCACTTGCAATGGATTGCGGCAAAGCGCGAGTTCTCTTTCCAAAAAGACCGAGAATTTCCGGGCGGATTCACCCGCGTCTTTCAGGTGTACGGAAAGGCGTTGCAATGATCTACGGCCGCTTCGATGCGAAGCACGGCCGGCGGTTCGTCGCGCGCCGCGCGGCGGCTACGAACTCGGCGGAAATAGGAATCTAAGCGCAGGTTCGACGCGCACTGCCCAGGCCCCTTCACTGTGGTCGGCTCCCGGAATCTCAAAATACTGGAGGTCTTCGCCCAGGCGCCAACCGCGATCGACCAGGGCATCGCGCAGTTCGTGGACCTGTTCCCACTCCGGCTCGGCCGTGCCCATGTCGAGCCAGATCTTGAGCGGTGGCTTTTCCCGAATAAATCCGATGATGCTGATGATGGCGAAGTCGTCCCACCAGACCGATGGCGACATAACGATCAGACGACTGAACGTGTCCGAAAAAATAATTCCGATCGCAAGCGTCGCCAGTCCACCGAGAGAGGACCCCCCGAGGCCGGTAAACTCGGCTTCCGGTTTCGTGCGGTATTTCCGGTCGATGAAGGGCTTCAGTTCGTCGATCAAAAAATGCCCATAGAGGCCGGCCAGTCCGCGGCTGCGCTTCTTTGGGCGATCATGCGGAGAAATCACTCCGGGCGTTGGCGCGTATTCGTGAATGCGTTGTTCCCCCATATTTGCCACTGCCACTATGATCAACGGTTCGATCTGTTTTTCGCGAATCAAGCGCTGGGCCGTTTCATCAACGCCCCATTCCACGCCCGCAAAAGAGGTGGCGGCGTCAAACACGTTCTGCCCATCATGAAGATACAAGACGGGATAACGGCGACGGAAGGAGCGACGGTAACCAGGAGGAAGATAGACCAGCACGTCGCGTCGATTCCCCAACACGCGCGACGGAAACCCGCGATGCCGTTGAATGTTACCGGTGAGGGTATGTTTTCGCTTCAAGGCGAGATGCTTCGTTGAAGATGGCGATCTTGTCTAGGCGGTGCGAAATCGATCAGACTTTCACCTAGTCGCCGATTGACCAGCGTCCTCGTCTCTCCTTATTGTCGAGCGCTTCAATGAACGAACGTTACATCCGCTGGTATACGCCCTGGCTGAGTCGCGATTTCGAAATGCTTGCCTTCGGCAACGGCGGCGGTCTGCCGCTGATTTTGTATCCGACTTCCTTCGGTCGCTATTATCAGAACAAAGATTTTGGTCTCGTCGGTTCGGTCGCGGATTTCATCGATGCCGGCAAGGTGACCGTTTATTGCCCGGACGCGATCGATCTCGAAAGCTTTTACAACGAATCCATTCATCCTGCGGACCGAATGAAGACGCACAACGCCTACGAGCGCGTCATCGTCAACGACGTCTTCGATCTCGCTCGAAAGGAATGTCATTGCCACCGCGTCGCGGTCGGCGGGGCCAGCCTGGGCGCGTATCACGCCGCGAACGTGGCGTTTCGTCATCCTGATCTGGTCAGTCACATGATCTCGCTGAGTGGCTCATTTGATATCAGCGATTTCTTTGACGGCTACTGGGATGACAACATTTATTTCAACAGCCCATATCAATATTTACCGAACGTGACCGATCCGTGGAAATACAACCACATGGGCATCATCATCGGAACCGGGGAATGGGATAACACTCGCCACGAATCGTATCGGCTCTCCGAGATTCTCAATGCCAAAGGCATCCAGCACTGGCTCGATGATGGTAAATGGCGCGGCCATGATTGGAACTACTGGCGCGAGATGTTGCCGTATTATTTGTCGAAAATCTGTGGCTGATCGGGAAGCGATGCGTCGCAAGGGAAAGCGACGTCTCATTAAAAAACAGCCGTCCCCGGATCCTTCCGCAATCCGAAGTCCAAAATCCGAAATTCCTTTGGGCGCGCACATGTCGATCGGGGGTGGTGTGCACATGGCGATTGAGCGCGGTTGCTCGATTCAATGCACCGCCATGCAAATATTCGTAAAGAACAACATGCAATGGTTCGCGCGGCCCCTGACGCGCGATGAAATCCGCGCCTTCCTCGAACATCGCCAGCGCGGCCAGCTTTTGTCCGTCTTCGCGCATGCGAATTATCTGATTAATCTCGCGGCGACGAATCCACAGTTTCTTGAGAACTCAATTCGTGCGCTCTCCGAAGAATTGACCCGCGCGGACCAGCTCGAACTTCCGTTTCTCGTTTTGCATCCAGGAGCTCATTTGGGAGCCGGCGAGGAAGCGGGGCTCGAGAAAATTGTCCATTCGATCGATCGCGTGTTCCGCAAGATTCCCAGGATCAAAACGAAGATTGCGCTCGAGACCACGGCCGGCCAGGGCTCCTGTCTCGGCGACCGGTTCGAACAGATCGCTTATATTATAGAGAACGTGCGCGAGCCTGATCGCCTCAGCGTCTGTCTCGATACCGCGCACGTTTTTGCCGCCGGTTACGATCTCAGCAGCGAAGCCGCCACGAAAGCCACCTTTCGCGAGTTCAATCGGGTGATCGGCCTGGATCGCCTTGCCGCAATTCACGTAAACGATTCCAAAACAGCGCGCGGCTCACGCGTGGACCGGCACGAACATATCGGCAAAGGACAGATCGGGCTCGATGCGTTCCGGTTCATCATGCGCGACCGGCGACTGCGAAAGATTCCGAAAGTCCTCGAAACGCCAAAGGGCAAAGACCTGCGCGAAGACGTGGCAAATCTTCGAAAGCTAAAAGCTCTGTTGTAGCCGCTTCGCTGCGCGAAGCGTGCGCATCGCGCTCAGCGCGACGGCTACTAACTAGCTGATCAGGCGGATCGAAAGTGGATAACGATACAGTTTGCCTTCGCTCGCCTGGATCGCGGCGATAATGACAAAAATGATGTTCAGAAAGTGCAGCAAAATCAGAATGGGAATCCCGATCAGCACGAGGCAGAGAAGTCCCGCAACGCAGTACCAGATCAGCATTGAGATCTGAAAATTCATCGATTCTTTGCCATGGGCGTCGATCTCGGCAGAATCGTGACGTTTGGCGAGCCAGATAATCAGCGGTCCGACGATATGGCCGGCCACCGGAACTAAAAATCCGACCAGAGCGCTCGCGTGCGCGAGCATGCACCAGGTCCGAACATTGGATGATGTCGAGGTTGTCGCTGGGTCCATAATCTATGCTTTCACTCGCTCGATTTGAGCGCCGAGCTCGCTTAGTTTTTCATCGAGATGCTCGTAACCGCGGTCGATATGATAAACGCGGCTCACTTCCGTAACTCCATCCGCTTTTAATCCGGCGAGCACCAGCGCCGCGGACGCGCGCAAATCGCTCGCCATCACCGGCGCTCCGTGGAGCTGGTCAACCCCTTTGATGACCGCGGTCGATCCTTCAAGATCGACATGTGCCCCCATCCGTTTCAATTCCGCCACGTGCATGTAGCGCTGCGGGAAAATCTGCTCTGTAATCACACTGATTCCCTCGGTCGTCGAGAGCAACGCGCACATCTGCGCCTGCATATCGGTCGGAAATCCCGGATAAGGCTCGGTCACCAGTTCGAGCGGTGTCGATACGCCATTTGGAGTGACCGAAATTGAATCCGCGTTGATGCCGATCTTGAACCCGCTCTTTGCCAACGCATCCGTGATCGATTGCACATGTTCCGGTTGGGTCCGCTTGAGGGTAATCCCTTTGCCCGCGATCGCGCCCGCAACCAAAAACGTTCCCGTTTCGATCCGATCCGGAATGATATCGTGCTCGGTCCCGTGCAATTCCTTAACGCCTTCGATAATCATTCGACGCGTGCCTGCGCCCTCGATTTTTGCGCCCATCTTGTTCAGGAAGTTTGCCAGATCGACCACTTCCGGCTCCTGGGCCGCGCCTTCGATGACCGTGGTGCCCTCGGCAAGTACTGCCGCCATCATCACGTTGTCCGTGCCGAGGACGGTTGGCCCGAATTTTCCGCGCAGATTCACGACCGCGCCGGTAAGTTTCGGCGCGAAGACTTTGATGTTACCGCCTTCGACACGCACGGCCGCGCCCAACGCTTCGAATCCTCTTAGATGCAGGTCGATTGGACGATCGCCAATAACGCAGCCTCCCGGCATGGACACGGTGGCTTCCTTGCAACGGCCGAGCAGCGGGCCGATCACGCAAACGGAAGCGCGCATCCTCCGCACAACGTCGTAAGGCGCAATCGATTCGATTTTTGCCGCCGCGATCGTCACGGTGCCGCTGGCGCGCTCCACTTCCGCGCCGAGATGCTTCAAAATTTGAAGCATGTAATTGGTATCGCTCAGGTCTGGGACCCGCCGAATCGTGCAGGGTTCGCGCGTCAGTAAAGTAGCCGCCAGAATCGGCAGAGCAGAGTTCTTCGAGCCGCTGATTTTGATCGAACCGCTCAGCGGATGTCCACCGTGGATCCGGATCTTATCCATAATTGGCTAGGAGAAATCGAGGGATACCTGAATAATCCTTTTTCTCTCGAATGTCCTGATAATTCTTTTGACGCAAAAATTCGGTCAATCCTTCAGTCTGATTGATCCCGATTTCGAGCGCGAGCAGGCCATTGGGATTCAAATGCGCAGGTGCCTGCTCGATCAATCGGCGCACGATTTCATCTCCGACTTCTCCGCCAAACAGTGCCACTTCCGGATCGTGCAGCACTTCACGGGCGAGAAGATGTCGTTCTTGCATGGCGACGTACGGAAGATTCGCGACGATCAGGTCGACTCTTTCACTAAAGTTTTCAAGCAGGTCTCCGCTTTCGAATTGAACCCGCTGGCTTAAGCCAAGTCGCATCGCATTTTCACGAGCAAGCGCGAGCGCGTCGTTGGAAATATCGATCGCGTAGATTTTCGCTCCTGAAAAGTGCTTCGCCAGACTAAGCGCAATCGCTCCGCTGCCTGTCCCCACATCCACAATTCTAAGGTTTGGCTTCTGAGCTCCGACCTCGGACTTCAAAAGCTCAACGAGCTCCTCGGTCTCGGGTCTTGGAACCATCGCGCGCTTATCGATTGAAAAGATCTCGCCGCAAAATTCGACTGTGCCTAACAAGTGCTGGAGCGGTTCGCCCTGGCCGCGACGCCTTACTAATTCGCGAAGTGTTGCCAGCTCGGTCTCGTTCAACTGGGTCTCGAACCCGAGATACAGCTCGAGACGCGACATTTTGAGGACGTGAGCAATCAAGTGTTCCGCGTTTAATCGCGGACTCTCGATCTTGTGCTTCGTAAAATAGGCGGTGGTGGACTGAAGCACTTCGAGCAGCGTTTTCGTTTCGTTCACGCGACAGCCGAGTCTTTTAAACGCTCGGCAAGGTCGGCCGCCTGTAAGGCTTTGATCATCTCCTCGAGATCGCCTTCCATCACCCGATCCAGATTATAAACAGTCAATCCGATCCGGTGATCGGTCAGGCGGTTCTGCGGGAAATTGTAGGTGCGAATTTTCTCTTCGCGCCCGCCCGTGCCGATCTGGCCGCGCCGCTGCGCGCTGTATTTTGCCTCTTCTTCGCGCTGTTTCCGTTCGAGCAATCGCGCCCGCAGGATCGACATCGCTTTTTCCTTATTCTTCAGCTGGCTGCGCCCGTCCTGACAACGAACAATCGTGCCGGTCGGAATGTGCAGGACCTGAACCGCCGAGTCAGTGGTGTTTACGCCCTGTCCGCCCGGTCCGCCTGCCCGCGAAACTTCTACGCGCAAATCCTCCGGTTTTAGTTCGATATCGACGTCTTCCGCCTCCGGCAGCACTGCCACCGTTGCCGTCGAAGTATGAATCCGCCCCTGCGCCTCGGTCGCCGGGACGCGTTGAACGCGGTGCACGCCGCTTTCGTACCGAAGCTTTCGGAATACCGATTCGCCCGAAACTCTAAAGATCACTTCCTTGAATCCGCCGAGCTCCGAAGGGCTCGACTCCAAATCTTCGGCCTTCAATCCGTCGGACTCGGCAAAGCGGTGGTACATTCTATAAAGATCGGCCGCAAAAATGGCCGCTTCGCTACCACCGGTGCCCGCGCGGATCTCGACGATCGCGTCGCGATTCTCATTTTCGTCGGGGGGCAGCAGGCAAATCTGCAATTCCCGCTCCAGTTCGGTCACTCGCTTCTCCAGCTCCGGGATTTCGTCGTCGGCCATCGCGGCGATTTCGACGTCGCGCGAGCTGGCCAGCTCGCGGTTGTCGTCCAGTTGTTTGCGTGCGGTTTCCAATTCGTCCCACTTCGTCAGCGCTTCCTTGATGCCGGCGTGCTCCCGCATGATTTCCTGCGCGCGCTTTCGGTTATCGAACAGCTTCGGATCGGCGATTTCCTGCTCGAGCTGCTCGAACCGCTCGCGCTTGCGTTGAATGAGAAGTTCAAAGTCCATGGAAGAAATCCCGAAGACGTTCGGGATTGGAATGGTCCATCGCGAGAGCGACGAACGCCCTGGTCAGCTAAGCTTTTTTGGCGCGGGTGGCCTTGGTGCTGCCGTAGCGCTTGGTGAATTTCTCAACACGGCCCGCGGTGTCGACAAACTTCTGCTCACCGGTGAAAAACGGGTGGCAAGCAGCGCAGATACCGATTCTAATGTCGCGCCGGGTCGAGCGGGTCCGATAAACCGCCCCACACGCGCAAACCATCTCGGTCTCGTGATATTCTGGATGAATGCCCGCTTTCATGTCGAAAATGAGCGCCGAATCTAACTGCAGCTGGGAGTTTGGCAAGCGATGAAACAGAAAGACGTGCTGCTCGAGAGGTGGGATGAAATCCTCGGGCGAAAAGGCGATGCGGCAGCCATTTTCGACACTCGCGGAGAGGTCGTCCGGACCTTTCGCGAGATTGAGACACGCGCGATTGCGCAGGCAAAGCTTCGAACGGGAGAGCCCTACAACGTCGCCGCGATCCAGATCGGAAACGATTTTGACTGGCCTTCAGTGTTTCTAGCCTGTTTGCGCAAAAAACTCGTGGTCCTTCCAATTGACGAGTCCATCAGCCACGAGCAAGCCCGCGCTGCTGTCTCACTCGCGGCGAAAAGCGGAAGTACGAATTGGGGCGAGAAGCCTCCCGTCTTGTTCAAATTGACTTCCGGCACCACCGCAACGCCGCGCTTGGTTCGTTTCCGGGCCGAACAGCTCCTCGCTGACTGCGACCAGATTTGCGAGACGATGGAAATTTCAGAGGCCGATCTGAATTTCGGCGTGATTCCCA
>Ga0070741_10021513_pt1 | contig 10022 bp, 9 predicted proteins | sample Coa_R1_4_FD_66440 | JGI IMG/M metagenome (GOLD analysis project Ga0070741, IMG submission 66440) | Surface soil microbial communities from Centralia Pennsylvania, which are recovering from an underground coalmine fire - Coalmine... | ecosystem: Environmental > Terrestrial > Soil > Unclassified ...
GTCGCGAGGCCGCCGGTCGCCAGCACGCGCGCCGTCGGGTCGTTCTCCTGGCGGATGCGGTCGACGAGGCCGTCGACGAGCGCCGTGTACCCGTTGATGACGCCCGACTGGATCGCGTGCACCGTGTTCCGCCCGACGACGCGCGGCGGCTTCGCGAGCTCGACGCGCGGCAGCTTCGCCGTGCGGGCGATGAGCGCGTCGAGCGAGATTCCGATGCCCGGCACGATGACGCCGCCCGCGTACTCGCCCTTCGCCGTCACGTAGTCGAACGTCGTCGCGGTGCCGAAGTCGACGACGATCGTCGGCCCCTGGGTGCGCTCGTACGCGGCGACCGCGTTCGCGATGCGGTCCGCGCCGATCTCCTTCGGGTTGTCGTAGAGGAGCGGCACGCCCGTCCGGATGCCGGGCCCGACGACGAGCGGCGTGTGCCCGAAGAAGCGGCGGCAGACCTCGTCGATGCGGTCGTTCATCGGCGGCACGACGCTCCCGAAGATGATGCCGCCGATCGCCGGTCGCTCCTGCCCCCACTCGGCGAAGAGCCCGCGGAGCAGCACGCCGTACTCGTCGACGGTGCGCGCGGGATCCGTCCGGATGCGCCAGTGGATCGCGAGCCGGTCGCCGTCGTAGACGCCGATCAGGGTGTGGGTGTTGTTCAGGTTGATCGCGAGCAGCATCGGCTCGAGCCCTCGTACCCGTCGCGCACCGTCACCTCGCCGGCGACGACGCGGATCACGTCGCCCCGGGGGCCGGCGAGCCGAAGTGCGCCGTCGGTGTCGAGCCCGAGCACCCGGCCCGCGAGCTCACCGTCGGCCGACGCCACGCGCACGTGCTTTCCGGTCAGGCAGGAGTAGGATTCCCACTCGGCCACCACGCTCGAAGGCCCCTCGGTCAGGAAGCGACCATAACGTGACTCCGTCGCGGCGAGCAACCGGCCCGTGAAGGCGGCCCGGTCGACGCGCACGCCGGTGCGCGCGAAGAGCGAGGACGCCTTTCCGCGCAGCTCGCGCGGGAACGCGCTCTCCCGCGCGTTCAGGTTGACGCCGATGCCGGCGATCACGTGGTGCACGCGCTCGATCTCGGACTCCATCTCCGTGAGCACGCCCGCGACCTTCCGCCCGTCGAGGAGGACGTCGTTCGGCCACTTGATGCCGGGCGGCCGGCCGGTCTCCTCCGCGACGGCCGCCGCGACGGCGACGCCGGCGACGAGCGCGATCTGCGGCACGGCGGCGGGCGGGAGCCGCGGCCGCAGCACGATCGAGCAGTAGAGGTTCATCCCCTCGGGCGAGTGCCACTGCCGCCCGAGCCGGCCGCGCCCCGCGGTCTGCCGCTCGGCGACGACGATCGTCCCCTCCGCCGCGCCCCCGCGCGCGAGCTCCCGCGCCACCCGCTGCGTCGAGTCGACGCTCGCGAACCAGCGGACGTCGCGCCACGACCCGCGGAGGTGCGGCGCCAGCTCGGCCGGACCGAGACGATCGGGCACCCGCGCGAGGACGTAGCCGACCGCGGGCCGCGCGTCGATCCGGTAGCCCTGGCGGCGGAGTGCGGCCACGTGCTTCCACACGGCCGCGCGCGAGCACCCGAGCCGCCGCGCGAGCTCCTCCCCCGAGAGCGGCCCGTCCGCCGCGCCGAGCCAGGCGACGATCCGCTCGGCGGCCGTCACGGACGCGGCTCGAGCTTCAGGTGGAGGTCGACGGCGCGGACGGAGTGCGTGAGCGCGCCCATCGCGACGTAGTCGACCCCCGTCGCGGCGACCGCGGGCAGGCTCGCCGCCGTGATCCCGCCCGACGCCTCGAGCGGCACGCGCCCGCCGGCGAGCGCCACGGCCGCGCGCAGGTCCGCGGGCGTCATGTTGTCGAGGAGGATCAGGTCGGGTGCGGCGCCGAGCGCGGCGCGGACCTCGGCGAGCGTGCGGCACTCGACCTCGAGCGGCAGCGCGGGCCAGCGCGCGCGCGCCGTCCGGACGGCCGCCGCCACGTCGCCGCCGCCGAGCGCCAGGTGGTTGTCCTTCACGAGGATCGCGTCGTCGAGCCCGAGGCGGTGGTTCGTGCCGCCGCCCGTCCGGACGGCGTACTTCGCGAGCAGCCGGAGCCCCGGAAGCGTCTTCCGCGTGTCGCGGACGACGAGCTTCGTCCCGGCGACGGCGTCGACGCACGCGCGGGTCGCCGTCGCGATGCCGGCCAAGTGCTGGAGCAGGTTCAGCACGAGCCGCTCCCCGGCGAGGAGCGCCCGCGCGTCGCCCTCGACGGTCGCGAGCACGTCGCCCGCCGCCGCGCGCGCGCCCTCGGCCGCGTGCGCCGTCGTCCGCACCCGGCCGAGCCGGTCGAAGATGCGGCCGAGGAGCGGGAGCCCGCAGACGACGAGCGGCTCCTTCGCCCGGAGCCGGCCGCGCGCCTGCGTGCCGGGCGGGACGAGCGCCTCCGACGTGCGGTCGCCGGCGCCCAGGTCCTCGGCGAGCGCCAGCTCGAGGAGCGCGGCGACCCGCGGGTCGTCCCAGGGCGCCGCCGCCGCGTCCGGGGCCGTCACGTCGGCGCCGGCTCCGCGAACTCGATCTCGACGACCTCGAGGCCGCCGGCGGCGAGCCCGTCGCCGGGAACGAGGCCGCCGTCGCGCACGCGCGCGGCGGCCATGACGTCGGCCTCGACGCGACGGAGCGCGGCGCCGACGTCGCGGGCGGCCCGGGCGCGCAGCCGCGCGACCTCGCGGCCGGCCGACACGCCGGCCTCCGACTTCGCCTTGTTGATGGCGGCGAGGTACGCGACCGCGGCCGCGAAGCTCTGCGGATCCTCGGGCTCCGCGACGCCGGCCAGCTCGGCGACCGTCGGCCACGGCGCGCGGTGGATGCTCGCGTGCCCGGTCTCCGTGGCGAAGGCCCACGACCAGACCTCCTCCGTGATGTACGGCAGGACGGGCGCGAAGAGGCGGAGGAGGACGGAGAGGCCGGTGCGGAGCGCCGCGACGGCCGAGCCGTCGCCCGCGCGCGCGCGGCCCTTCGCGAGCTCGAGGAACGTGTCCGTGAAGTCGGCCCAGAAGAAGGACTCCGTCTGCTGGAGCGCGTGCGCGTAGTCGAACTCGTCGAAGGCGTTCGTGACGCTCCCGATCAACGCGCGGAGGCGCGCGACGAACGCGCGGTCGAGCTCGGCGGTCACGGGGGCGACCGGGCCGGCCTGCTGGAGGACGTACTTCCCGGCGTTGAAGATCTTCGTGACGAGGCGCCTCCCCACCTTGAAGACCTTGTCGTCGAACGCGGTGTCGGTGCCGAGACGCGCGCTCGCCGCCCAGTACCGCACGCCGTCGGCCGTGTACTCGTCGAGGAGGTGGGCGGGCGTCACGACGTTGCCGCGGCTCTTCGACATCTTCTTGCGATCGGGGTCGAGGATCCAGCCGGAGACGACGACGTGGCGCCACGGGATCGTGTCCTCGTGCAGCAGCGCCTTCGCGATCGTGTAGAACGCCCAGGTGCGGATGATCTCGTGGCTCTGGGGGCGGATGTCGGCGGGGAAGAGCTGCCGGTGGCGCGCGGGATCGAGGAGCCAGCCCGAGCCGATCTGCGGCGTGAGCGAGCTGGTGAACCAGGTGTCGAAGACGTCCTCCTCGCCGACGAAGCCGCCCGGGCGCCCGCGCTGCGCCTCGTCGAAGCCGGGCGGCGCGTCGGTGGTCGGATCGACGGGGAGCGCGTTCGCGTCGGCGACGATCGGACGCGCGTGGTCCGGGCGCCCGCTCGCGTCGAGCGGATACCAGACCGGGATCGGCACGCCGAAGTAGCGCTGGCGGCTCACGCACCAGTCGACGTTCAGGTTCTCGGTCCAGTTGCGGTAGCGGAGCCGCATGAAGTCGGGGTGCCAGCGGATCTGGTCGCCCTTCGCGAGGAGCGCCTCCTTCTTGTCGAGGAGGCGGACGAACCACTGCCGCGTCGAGATGAACTCGAGCGGGCGGTCGCCCTTCTCGTAGAACTTGACCGCGTGCTGGATCGGCACCGGCTCGCCGCGGAGCGGGGGCTCGGTGCCGGCGGCCGCGCCCGCCGGCTCACGCAGCAGCTCGGCGACGCGCCGGCGCGCCTGGGCGATCGTCTTCCCCGCGAGCTCGGCGTAGAAGCGGTTCGCGGCCTCGGGGTCGAGGCTCTCCCAGCCCTCGGTCCCGAAGCGGACGGGAACGAGCCGGCCGTCGCGGCCGACGATCTGGCGGAGCCGGAGCTTCTCGTCGCGCCACCACGCGACGTCCGTCGCGTCGCCGAACGTGCAGACCATGAGGATGCCCGTGCCCTTCTCGGGATCGGCTGCGGGGCTCGGGAAGATCGGGACGGGGACGCGGAAGAGCGGCGTCACGGCGCGCCTTCCGAAGAGCGGCTTGAAACGCGCGTCGTCGGGATGCGCGGTCACGCCGACGCACGCGGCGAGCAGCTCCGGGCGCGTCGTCGCGATCGTGAAGCTCGCGTCGCTGCCCTCGACCCCGAACGCGACGTGATGGAACGCGCCCGCGACCTGGCGGTCCTCGACCTCGGCCTGCGCGACCGCGGTCTGGAAGTCGACGTCCCACATGGTCGGCGCCTCCACGCTGTAGGCGTGGCCCTTGGCGAGGAGGTCGAGGAAGGAGAGCTGCGCGAGCTGCCGCGCGCGCCGGTCGATGGTGGCATACTGCTGCGCCCAGTCGACGGAGAGGCCGAGGCGGCGCCAGAGCTGCTCGAACGCCCGCTCGTCCTCGCGCGTGAGGCGCAGGCAGAGCTCGATGAACTCGGGGCGCGAGACGAGCCGCGGCGGCCCCTTCAGCTCCGCGGCCGTCGGCGGCTCGATCGTGCGCGCGGGATCGCGCGGCGCGTGCGGGTCGCACCGGACGTGGAAGTAGTTCTGGACGCGCCGCTCGGTGGGCAGGCCGTTGTCGTCCCAGCCCATCGGGTAATAGATGTTGCGACCCCGCATGCGCTGGTGGCGGACGAGGACGTCCGTCTGCGTGTAGCTGAACACGTGCCCGACGTGGAGCGAGCCCGACACGGTGGGCGGCGGCGTGTCGACCACGAACGTGTCCGCCCGCCCGCGCGAGGGATCCCAGGCGTAGAGCTTCCGCTCCTCCCAGGCCCGGCTCCAGCGCGCCTCGGCGTCGGCCGCGTCGAAGTGCTTCGGCAGCGTGGCGGGGTCGATCGAGCGGACGGCGGGCATTCCCGCCCTGAGATAGCAAAGGGGTGCGGCGAGATAAAATGGCCCCGCGCGGGACGCCTCTTCTCGCCGCCGCGGCCGTCCGCTAGAACCGCGGCATGCGCATCCGCACTCTCGGCCGCTCGGGGCTCCGCGTCTCGGAGATCTGCCTCGGTACGATGACCTTCGGCATGCCGGGCTGGGGGTGCGACGAGGCCGAGTCGCTCCGCCTGATCGACCGCTTCCTCGACGCCGGCGGCAACTTCCTCGACACCGCCGACGCGTACGCCGGCACCGTGTCCGAGGAGATCTGCGGGAAGGCCATGGCCGGGCGACGCACGCAGTTCGTCCTCGCGACGAAGTGCACGATGCCGACGGGTTCCGGCCCGAACGACCGCGGCGCGTCGCGCAAGCACGTCCGCGAGTCGTGCGACGCGAGCCTCCGGCGGCTCCGGACGGACTACATCGACCTCTATCAGATCCACGTCGAGGACCTGTGGACGCCGCTCGAGGAGACGCTCGCGGCGCTCGACGACCTCGTGCGCGCCGGCAAGGTGCTCTACGTCGGCGCGTCGAACTTCCGCGCCTACCGGCTCATGAAGGCGCTGGCGCTCTCCGACCGGCACGGCTGGGCCCGCTTCGTCTCGCTCCAGCCGCAGTACAACCTGCTCGTGCGCACGATCGAGCGCGAGCACTTCGCGCTCGCCGCCGAGGAGGGCGTGGGGCTCCTCACGTGGAGTCCCCTCGCGGCGGGGATGCTGACCGGGAAGATCACGCGCGAGAGCCGGCCGCCCGAGTCGCGCCTCGCCCAGCGTGACATGCCGCTCTACCGCCTCTACTTCACCGAGCGCGGCTTCCGCATCGTCGACGCGCTCGTCGCCGCGGCGAGGGAGGCGGGGTGCACGCCCGGGCAGCTGGCGCTCGCGTGGCAGCTCGCGAAGCCCGAGATCACGTCGGTGATCATCGGCGCGCGCACCCTCGCGCAGCTCGACGAGAACCTCGCCGCGACGACGCTCGCGCCGTCGCCCGAGGTGCTGGCGCGGCTCGACGAAGCGTCGCGCATCGAGCCGGAGTATCCGAATGCGTTCGTCGACTTCGTGCAACGGTGGCTCGGGAACCAGTGAGCGCCGCGGCCCGGGTGGCGGCTCCGTCCGCCCGGGCGTAGGAGATCGGCATGCGGCGCTCGACCGCGCGCCCGTCCGCCGTCGCCCTGGCGCTCGCCCTCGCCATCGTGGCGGCCGGGACGGCGCGGCCCCTGGCCGCCGGCGACCGTCCGTCCGAGGAGACGGATCGCACCCTCCGCGAGGTCGAGCGGCAGATGCGCGACGTCCAGCGCCGGCTCGACGCGCTCGCCGACGAGGCACGCGCACGGGTCGCGGAGCGACGCCGCGCCCTGCGCCGGCGGCTCGCCGAGATCGAGTCGCGGACGAGGACGGCGTGGCGCCGCATGCGCCCCGAGCTCGAGCGCGCCCTCGAGGAGCTGCGGAAGGTGCTCGAGGAGCGCCCGTCGGAGCCAACGCTCACCCGCACGTGACCGCGCGCGGCGACGACCACGCGCGCCGCGCGCGTTGACACTCCGGACGGGCTTCGTTACCTACTCGTCCCCTCTGCGAAAGTGGCGGAATTGGCAGACGCGCAGGATTCAGGATCCTGTGGGGTAACACCCGTGGGGGTTCAAGTCCCCCCTTTCGCACTTTTCTAGGTCGGTGAACTCGTGCCGTTGCGGGGGTTGGCGCACTGGTGGCCATGCGCAGCCACTTTCCGTAGTGACGCCTGAGCGTCTCGTATCGGACGCCCATAGTCCCGATACACGCCCGAGTTGACGGAACCGGGCCTCCCCTCCCGACCCCGGCCGCGTGATCCGCGGGCTCGCGTCCGACCCGCGGCCGCCGGGATGTCGGAAGCTTTCGGGGTACGACGACGTCTTTCGGGTGCGGGTCGGCCGCTATCGCGTTCTCTATGCGGTCGAAGACCGGCGTCTGCTGGTCCTCGTGCTCAAGGTCGGCGATCGGAAGGATGCCTCCGGTGAGCGCGTCGCGAGCCGCCGGCGTCACGCCGCCCGGCGCTCCACGACGACCGGCATCCCGTCCGACGGCGCGAGCGTCACGCTCCGCCGCACGACGCGCACCTGATACCCCGGCGCGGGGCGCAGCTCGACGCGGGAGAGCACCTCGACGAGCACGATCTTCATCTCGACCAGCGCGAAGGCCATCCCCAGGCAGCGCCGGGCGCCGCCGCCGTCGTCGCAGGACGTACCGTCGGGCGCGCGCCCGCAGACCTCGTGGCGCAGCGCGCCGGCCCTCGCAACCCAGTCCGCGCCGGTGGCGCCCGAGTAGCAGGCCGGCGTGGCTCCAATCGGGCTGCATGCCAGGTCGATCGCCCGTGCGGCCCGCGCGTCGGCGTCGCGAGGCGCACCTCGCCTTCGCGGGCGTCGACGTCGCGGCGAAGCGCTCGACCCAGGAGATGTCCCTGGCGTACGTCCGGCGTCTTCGCGACCTCGTCGAGGGTCGGAGAGTCCTCCGCGCACTCGTAGCAGTCCGGGCAGGCATCACCACCGCACCGGCCCGGTCGTCGCGTCGCGGAGCCCACCCGCGAAGCCGATCGGAAGGTGGAGCGACGGCACGGCGTCGAAGTCGATGGTCTCGCGGCCCCACGCATCGTACGCGATCCGCCGCACCGTGTTGCCGCTCGCGTCGACGACGAGGCGCGGGCTCCCGAGGCGGTCCGTGCCGACGTACCACGACGTCGTCCCCGGCTCGATCTGCACGAGGAGGCCCAGCTCGTCGTAGCACGAGAGCGCGCTTGGCGGCGTCGCCGCCGCGTCGGGCGGCAGCTCCTCGCCGGCGCGCGCGGGAAGCTCGACCGGCCCGTCGAGCGGCTACTCCGCGAGGAGACGGTCGACTGGGGACGGGCTTTCGAGGTCCTCGGCCTGCGGCACGCCGGGCCGGACGTGCCGCCGCAGGCTGCGGCATCCGGTCGCACGTCACGCCCGCGTGATCGGGACGTGCGCCGGCTCCGGCTCACCCGCGACGCGGCCGAGCCGGGCGGGGATCGCCGGGTGGCGCCGAGGTCGAAGCCGCCCTCGTCCGCGTGCGGGTAGGCACAGAGCGCGACGTCGCGATCGGGTACCCGTGGACGCGACCGGAACGCGAGCGACGGCTTGGGCCCGCGGCCGAGCATGAGGGGCTGAACGACGGCAGCGCCGCCGCGCGCCGCTCCGGCCGGCGACCCGAGGCCCGGCACCCGTCCGCCCCCTGACGCCGCTCCGCTTCGGGGGTCGGCGAGAGGGAGAAGCGGCGAAAATCCCTCTCCGGGTGCCGGGCCTGCGTGCCCGGGTCCCATCGCACGTCGCGTGCCGTGCGCGAGGTCACACCCGGAGATTCCGCGCACCACGCTCTCTCGGGATGGCGCGCGCACCGCACCGCTGGTACCCCCCGAACGGGAGGGTCCGCAGCATGGTACTGGAAGCGATCAAGGAAGCGATGCCCACCGGGCGCATGGGCCACCGAGAGGGAACCGTTGCGCGCGCGATCGAGACGCGCACGGCGCAGCTGCCGTCCGACGTCTTCCTCTGGGCCGCGATGGCTTCGATCGGGACCTCGCTCGCCGTCCGCATGTTCGGCAACCGCGATCTGTCCCAGTTCATCGGACAGTGGGCGCCGACGTTCCTGATCCTCGGCCTCTACAACAAGCTGGTGAAGGTCGCGGGACACGAGCGGACCACGGCGTGACGGTGTCGGGCCGCTACCAGGCCCGGGTGCCGCGACCTCGGAGCACCGGCTGACAGCGCGGGGAGGCCCAGCTCGTGCGGCCGCCGATCGTCCCGCGCGCGACGCGCGTCCCGCAGCGGCGGCACCGCTCCTGCCGGTACACGAACCGCGTCTCGTGCTCCGCGACGAGGCGACGATCGGCGCCGGCGGGGACGCGGGTCAGGATGCGCCCGTCGTCGACCGCCTCGCGCATGAGCCGCGCGAGCGTCCTCCAGAGCGCGTAGGCCTCGTCTCGCGAGAGGCTCGAGCCCGGGCGCGCGGGCGAAATGCCGCACAGGAACAGCGCCTCCGCGCGCAGCACGTTGCCGACGCCGCTCAGCACGGACTGATCGAGGAGGAGCGCGCCGACGGGGGCGTCGCGGCCGGTCAGACGCTCGATCGCCACCCCGGGATCGGCGTCCTCGCGCAGCGGGTCGGGGCCGAGCGCGGCGACGACCTGCCGGCGTCCGGCGGCGTCGATGCGCGCGCAGATGGCGGGAGCCACGAGATCGGCGACCAGCCGTGAGCCCGCGACCCGCATGCGCACCTGCGGCCGGGGCGCGGGCGCCGGCGGCGGCGCGTGCAGGAAGACGCCCAGCCGACCGAGGTGCACGTGCACGACGGAGCGATCCCCCCAGTGGTGAAACAGATGCTTGCCGAACGCCTCTGCCCGCTCGAGCACCTGGCCGTCGAGCGCGCTCGCCTACCATGACCGTCGACCGCCATGCAGACCTTCCTGCCCTACCCGTCGTTCCGCCGCTCCGCGCGCGTGCTCGATCCCGCGCGCCTCGGGAAGCAGCGCGTGGAGGTGCTGCAGATCCTCCGCGCCATCCACCTCGAGGACTACGGGTGGCGCACCCATCCGGTGGTCGCGATGTGGCGCGGCCACGACGCGGCCCTCGTCGCCTACGGCGTCGCGATGTGTGAGGAGTGGGTTCGCCGCAGACATCCCGACGCGTGCCTCGGCCAGATCGTGGAGTTCGTCGAGCCGCGCGCGGAGTCGCAGGCAGAGCTCCGAGCGCGGGGCGCGCTGCCGCCCTGGCTCGGCCGGCGCGCGCTCCACCGCTCGCATCGGTCCGCGCTCGTCCGAAAGGACCCGGCCTACTACCGGCGCTTCTTCCCCGACGTCGGCGGCGATCTCCCCTAC
>Ga0070741_10021514_pt1 | contig 10022 bp, 11 predicted proteins | sample Coa_R1_4_FD_66440 | JGI IMG/M metagenome (GOLD analysis project Ga0070741, IMG submission 66440) | Surface soil microbial communities from Centralia Pennsylvania, which are recovering from an underground coalmine fire - Coalmine... | ecosystem: Environmental > Terrestrial > Soil > Unclassified ...
CTACGAAGAGGAATAAGGCACACCCCCCATGCAAAACGAACAGTGGCAAGATCATCCTTGCCCGTTCGTCATGTATCAATATAGTAATGCATCAATGCACGAAATACAATGTAGCTAGCTACAGATTTCAGTTCATGGCATCCCTACAAGGAAGGTCGGGACATGAGATATAATAAAATCCAGTGCGCATATCTTTGTTGGAGAGGAGAGCAAATACATGAGTATTCAAACGGTTAATCCTACCACTGGAGAGGTATTGGAGACATTTGGAGTATATACCGAGAAACAAATCAACGAAGCCCTGGACCAGGCTCACGCGGCCTTTCTCAAGTGGCGCGCAACTACGTTTGCCGAGCGAGCAAATTATTTGCGCGGCATAGCGAGTCATCTGCGCGACCACAAGACAGCATTGGCACGCACCGCCGTTCTTGAGATGGGAAAGACGATTACCGAAGCCGAGGCGGAAGTGGAAAAGTGCGCCTGGAGCTGCGACTTCTTTGCAGAGAATGCCGAACGCTTTCTGGCAGATGAAAAGATCGCCACAAATGCGACCGAGAGCTATGTCGCCTTCCGGCCATTGGGGGTTGTGCTGGCGATCATGCCCTGGAACTTCCCCTACTGGCAAGTTTTCCGCTTTGCCGCACCAGCGTTGATGGCAGGCAATACAGCCGTACTCAAACACGCCTCCAACGTCTCGGGCGTAGCTTTGCAAATCGAGCGTATTTTTTTAGAAGCAGGACTGCCCCAGGGCATCCTTAAAACAGTGCTCGTACCGGGCTCTGAGACGCGCAGGCTGATTGAAGATCCACGTATCGCAGCAGTAACGCTGACCGGTAGCGAGGCGGCAGGCGTCGAGGTTGCAGCCGCAAGTGGGCAGGTCTTAAAGAAGGCGGTGCTCGAACTGGGCGGCTCCGATGCCTTCATTGTGCTGGAGGATGCCGATCTGGACGCGGCGGCACAGGTGGCGGTTACGGCACGTTTCCAGAATAACGGTCAGAGCTGTATCGCCGCCAAGCGCTTTATCGTAGTGGAGTCTGTCGCACAGGCCTTTGAGCAGAAATTTGTTGCCAACACCGCAAAGTTGAAGGTTGGAGATCCGCTAGAATACGATACCAGAGTTGGTCCCGTAGCACGAGGGGACCTGCGCGAGACGCTCGATCAGCAGGTACAACAATCGATCCAGCAAGGGGCCAGGGTTCTGATCGGTGGCAAGGCTCGCGCGGGCAAGGGCTACTTCTACGAGCCAACGATCCTGACAAATGTTACATCGCAAATGCCAGTTTTCAACGACGAAACATTTGGTCCCGTAGCTGCCGTGATACACGCAAGAGACAACGAGCACGCGATTGAGCTGGCAAACGATTCTAAATTTGGCCTGGGCAGCAACCTGTGGACACGCAACCTTGAGATGGCTCACGCTCTGGCCGCTCGTATAGAGGCCGGCAACGTGTTTATTAACGGTATGGTAGCATCTGATCCACGCTTACCCTTTGGAGGGGTGAAACGCAGCGGTTATGGTCGAGAGCTCTCGTCATTTGGTATCCGCGAGTTCGTGAATGTACAGACCGTCTGGGTTGGTCCAAAAGTAGGATAACAGAAAAGCGTAGTAACTCAGCCTTTACGCAAATTTCATTGTGTAAAGGCTGAGTTACTACACTTTTCTGTCTAAAATTTCATAATTCTGTGTTTTTTATTTATATTTATTCATTTTTATGAAATGTATTAGTTTATAGGAGAATTTCGACATATGCAAACGTTTATGGTGTGTATGAGCTTTACTTGTTCATACAGTGTGGCGAGTTGAAGAAAGGATTATTTGCGCGATGACAGCCCAGCAGAACAAGGCAAACTATCGGCGTATCATTGAAGAAGTCTGGAATCAGGGGAACCTGGCTCTGGCAGATGAATTGTGCTCTCCCAATTATATTGGTCACGATCCATCGATGACGCTTCGTGGCCTTGAGCAATTTAAGCAGTATGTTGCCGCGTACCGTAATGCGTTCCCTGATACAAGAATGACTATTGAGGAGGAGATTGCCGAGGGTGATATCGTTGTGATTCGCTGGATATCGAGTGGCACACACCAGGGTAACCTCATGGGTATTCCTCCCACCGGCAAGCAGATCAGGGTCACAGGAATGAGTATGATCCGCTTCGTCAATGGCAAGTGTGAGGAGGCATGGTTTAATTATGATACGCTGGGCATGATGCAGCAGCTAGGTGTTCTTCCTGCAATGTAATAGGCAGAAATGAACGATTTTTCAACAAATGCGTTTTGAGCGTGTTTGTTGAAAAATCGCTCCCATTACTTATGTTCTGTGTTGGGCTGAACGCTCGGCACGGCGGCGGTGAAGATTTGTTGATCGCCTGTTCGCGTATCGTTCCAGAAGGGATGAGCGAAGGCGTTGTCGGCAGCCAGCCCCTGGTAGTCGCCGATGAACTGAAGGCCATTCTCGTCGGTAGGGGCTTTGACTGCGGGGTCCCAGCTCTGGCTGGTCGCCCGGACGTTGGCGAGGAAGGATGTGCCGTGATCGATGGATTGCGCGAGATAGACATCGAGAAATTTGTGCTGGGGGTCTACGCGTGTATCGAAAAATGATACGCTGACGACGCCATCGGGAGCAACCGCCAGTTGCGGTTGAAACTGGTTTGCTCCGTTTTGGGGCGAGTCATCGTTTACACGCGTCACAGCAGACCAGGTTCGTCCATGATCGGTAGAAGTGGTAAGCAGAATATCGGCATCGTGTTTCCCTTTATCGGCCCAGGCAAGATAGAGTTGACCGGTGCGCGGATCACAGGCAAACGTAGGCAGTGACGCGACACGATATTTTTCTGGCGGGAAGGTGCCGATAATATCATGTGCAGTGGCAACCCACATGGGGGCAGTCCAGGTTGTACCGCCATCAGATGAGGTTGTCACCAGCATCAAAGTAGGTACATTACTATTGATTGGATCTTCGTAGGCAAAGGCGACGGCGAGCGCACCATCAGGTCCAACAACGGGCGTTGCTCCTATTGCTTCATCGCAGGCTGTTGAACTCTTTGCACGGCCTGGCACAGAGTCGGTGCAAAATGGTGCCTGGCCCTCTATAAGCTGCACTGGCGAGAAGGTCTTAGCACCATCGGTTGACCGTGAGAAGGCCAGTTCTTGCTGACAATAACCGGCTCCCCCACAAGATGCACCATGATCATAGGACCAGACAACGTAGATGCTGCCACTATGCGGCCCCGCCGTATGATCAACGGCAATCCACGGCTTATCGTTGAAAATTCGTCCTGTTTCATCGGTGAAGACGCTCACCGGAGGACCAAAGGTCTTGCCGCCATCCTTAGAGGTCCAGACAGAAATACCTGTCTTGCTCCCGGTGGCAGCGGCTCCGGCATTCAACGTTGCTGCATAGACGGTATTGTGAGGGCCGAATGCGAACGAAGGATCGGAGGTAAGCGTGCCTGATTTGAAGCCCGGTAGAACGCCACCATCGATCCAGGTACAACCTCCGTCAAACGAAGCATAGTAGCCGATCTGGAATTGATAGTGCTCCCGATTGGTAAAGAATTTAGAACCACCAACGAGATGCAGGGGATTCTCAGGGTCCTCGGCAAGCATCGGCTCGCTATGGGCAAGATAGTGATCATGGCTTACCTGGACGTTAGGATATGGTGGATGAGGATGAGCACCAAGCTGAACACATGCGCCTCCGTGAGATAGCGTGTAGATCGGCGTCGGTGTTGGTGCTGGCGTAATCGTGACATTGGATGAGCTACAGCTACAGATATTTATACATAACAGGCAAGCAATGAGTAGGAAGCATCGGTTTTGCCTGGAAGATAAAAACATCCAGAACACTCCTTATAGCAACGAATACGTTTTTATCATGAATGGGAATATAGTGTATTACGGTAGAAGGCCATGAAATATCACAGGACCAAATCACTCTTCCATAATCGTAGCATCTCCTCGCAAGTTTCTAACAGATTATCCAACTTGCCCTCGGCCTCCACGCGTCCGTCTTTGAGAACAGAGTTGTAATCGACGCGACGATGCGAGACGACTCGAATATGGGTCATATGACTCATAGCTCTTCGCATCCTTTTCAGGTATGCTCTTCCAAAGAGGATTGGAACACATTGCAGGAAGGCAGGTACTATGAGGGCGTTTTTACATCTATTACAAACAGCGCTGGACGATTGGGACGAGCGGCCTCCCCTGGCTGCTGACTTTACCGATGACGCCAGCCGTTTGAACAAAACGCGTGTCGCAGCGATCTATTCCCCCTCCAATGCTGAGGGTACTGCCGAAGATCAACTACGTGCTGTCTTGCACCAGGCACGAGTCAGCAAGCTTCCGCTTAGCGTAGCCGGGACACGCCACACTATGGGCGGACAGACCTTTACGTCTGACGGGATTGTCCTGAATATGCCTGGGCTGCGGCAGATGCAACTGGATGAACAAAGGAATATCCTGCATGTACAGGCTGGAGCTTGCTGGAGTGAGGTGCTCGGTTACTTGCACGAAAGGCAACGGTCTATCAAGGTTATGCAATCGAACAACTCGTTTAGCGTTGGTGGCTCGCTCAGCGCCAATTGTCATGGCTGGCAGCCTGCCAGTCCTCCTATCGCTTCGACGGTGATGGCGTTCAGGCTCTTGCTGGCTGATGGGAGCATTGTCAGGTGCAGTCGGGAAGAACATGCCGAACTCTTTGCTCTTGTCCTGGGAGGATATGGCCTGTTCGGCATTATGATTGACGCGGAACTTTCTGTCTGCGCCAATGAGTGTTACCGCGCTACCAGTCGTGTTATGCCCAGTAATGAATATCCAGCGTACTACAAAGAGCACGTCTTGAAGAATCCACAGATTGGATTAGCTTATGGACGCTTCAATGTAGAGCCGGGACATTTTCTCAGGGAAATCCTCCTTACTACCTACCATACTGCTAATCGCAATTCACTACCAGCATTGAGTAAACCAGGGCTTGCAGAGATACGTCGCCTGGTCTTCCGTGGCTCCGTTGGCAGCACTTATGGCAAAGCGCTGCGCTGGACCCTGGAAAAGCAGTTTAGCACGATCGCGCTGGGACAGACGATCACGCGCAACCATCTGTTGAACGAAGGAGTCGAGACATTTCAGAATCGTAGTGCGGCAAGTACAGATATCCTGCACGAGTATTTTGTCCCGGTCGAGCAGCTAGAGCCATTTCTTGAACGGCTGCGCTTCATCATTCCGTCTCACCGGGCCGAGCTGCTGAATGTGACGATCAGATTTCTGACCACAGATCAGGATAGCTTTTTGCGTTATGCCAATCAAGACATGTTTGCCCTGGTAATGCTCTTTAACCAGCCACGTACACAGCCGGGCGAGCAGAAAATGGCCGCGATGACCCGCGAATTGATAGATGCAGTTCTGGAGGTAGGAGGACGCTATTACCTACCCTATCGGCTGCACGCCACAGTTGAGCAGTTCCACCGCTGCTATCCACAGGCAGAGCAATTCTTCGCGCTAAAACGGCAATATGATACTGAAGGGTTGTTTCAAAATGAATTATATCAGAAATATAGCACACGAGAGTATCTTTCATCATCTTAGAAAAACAGAATAAACCTGCTTACTTGCTCTAGATTCATGAAAAATATCGAGCACGTCATCTTCTTTCTGATGAGAAGAGGGAGGGTTACACCCGTGTCCTGCTTAGCACAAGGCACTCTTCTTCTGTAGACACCTCATCGATGGCAGTTCCATATTGTTCATCCATCCATTGTTGCAAGCGCTCTACAGAGAGCGCAAAAATGGCATCTGGAACCGACCAGGTATTTGACCAGAGACGCTGCGCGACCCCCTCAAAGATAGCGCGAGGCGTTATTGTTTTCTGCCATCTCAGGACTTCCCATTGCTCTGTCTGGAAGCCTTGTTCTTGCAGCCATGCTGTGACCGTCCGTTCAGAAGCACCTGGACGACTGACCTCTCCTCCCAATTCCTGTACAATTTTGCTCCATTGCTTCCTAATATCACCGCGCCCGGTCTCCCACTGCTTATGCCAGTTGCCGTTCCCACAGCGCAGCAGCAGCCCGCCAGGTCGCAAGATGCGTACCACTTCCTGGAGAGCTTTCTGCCAATCGCTCACTAGATGAAATACATGCACGGCAATCACAACATCAAATGAATGGTCATAAAAAGGAATGTCCGTCATATCCGCCTTGACTAGCCTCATGGTTGCCTGCTTCTCCTGGTGAAGGAAGCGCTGCACGTCCAGTTTCCGCTCCATCACTTCATCTGGTAAGCTTCCCCAGGAGAGTGACTCTTCCTGCCAGCCAGTAGTGCGTAGCTTGTTCTCAAGTTGGCTTAGCATGTTCTCTGAAATATCTATACCTGCATAATTACGCCCTAGTGCGGCCAGCGGCAAGGCCACACGTCCAGTTCCAACACCCACCTCTAGAAAGCGCGTCTGTGCATTCCCATCTGCCGCCCCATCAATCGCCTCGGCAATCTGCCGGGCCACCTCTTGAGGGTAGCCGCGTGTCGCATCATAGCGTTGCGCGACAGGATCAAACGAAATTGATGTCATGCTTTTCTCTCTCCTTAACATGTGAAGCGTGGCTAGATTTTCTGGGTATCCCTGTGTAGCAGTTCCTTGCAGCAACAAACACAGGAGAAAACGGCTGCTCTACCTGAAGGGTCAAGCCTACGATGGGCACGACGCTCCAGGGAGAGCACTCTGAATGGTGCTGGTCGCCACCAGATCGTTGTAGCTGAGAGCGGTAGCGATGAGACCAGCTTTCACGTGAAAGTTATTCGCTATATTATAGGCATTCTGACAAATCAGCGGATTCTGTGGAATAATTGGCATCACTGCCGCAAACTCTGTCTTAAGGGTTTGCGGATTTTTTTCCTGAAGATATTTCCCCAGAAGAGTCATTGCCTGGGCAGGATTCTGATGAATGAAGGTCTCGGCCTGAGCAATGGCATGAATGAAGGCCTGTATAGCTTTCGGTTTGGCATCGACGACACTTTGCTTCGTGTAGAAGACTCCGTGAAGTTCTCCCTGCATGCTCGACACATCACCGCGATCCGCGCTAATAAAAATGTCGCCAATCCCTCGCGCTTCGGCTTGCTGGCCCGCTGGCGCGAAAAAAGAGAGGGCATCGACGCGTCCGGCAGAGAGCGCCGCAAGTGCTGCAGTGGAAGTTGTGCCCACATTTACCAATGTTGCATTTCTTTGGGCATCAAGACCTTGCTGCCTGAACAAGTAGGTCAAGAGCGCTTCCGTCCCACTCCCCGTTCCTGTATCTCCGATCTTTTTGCCAACTAACGCTTTCACCTTATCGCTAAGACTGCTCGTCGCCGAAAGATGCGTCTGTTGCTCAAAACGCTTGCTCACGATGATATCAACAAAGTAGCCAGTCGCGAGTGCACCAAGCAGCTTGATGTGCACGTCGATCTTTGAGAGCGTGAAGGCATCGGTGATGATGCCTCCCCCAACAACTTCGACATTCCCAGATTCAACCGCAGCAGTCATTTTTGCCCCACTTCCCATCTGGGGAGGGGTAGAGGGATTGAGAGTCAGCCCCTGGTCCTTGATAAAATTTTTCTGGAGCGCGACATATAGAGGAAAAAACCCGATGGCATTACTATTTTGTGCGACGTTGAGTGTCATATTATTGGCGGAACTCGGCGTTGCAGATCTCCCGCAAGCAGCTACGGTTACACCAAGGAGGAGTAGACAGGCAAGCAATGATGTAGATCGTCGAATAGAAAAGCGCATTCACTTTCTCTCCTCTCTCGTAGAGCTTTGAACCAGGGAACAAGCAAGAAAGGATCACTATTTATGGCTAATACACACATTCACAAAAGGAGGCTCTTTGTTGAGCCAGTTATTCTTAGGGGAAGTATTTTTGTTCAAGTTCAGCAACATATCAGTTTTCGCATCAGCGAAATCGGCGATGGATCTTATGTATGTTACATCGACAGTATAAAAAGCATGCGCATATAAAAAAATACTAGAACTCACTATCGTTAGGATTGTAGCATGGAAGCCTGTTGAATGTCAACCGTTTTAAGTGTTTTTCCTAATCTCATATAAATAGTGGCGTCTTCCTATTTTTATGATTGATTGCTTATATTACTTTTAAAACAGGCGAGCTATTTTTATCTTGATTTGTTGAGCTTATAAAGGAAGATCATCTTTTTTGTTCTTTTTGGGGTTCCGGCATAAATTCCCCAATAGATTCCGCTTGAAGGAGTAAACTGTTTTTTTTCCATGCAGGTGGTCAGTCCCATCTGCTTCTTTATGAATCTCGCACAGAATGTACTGGCAACCCCGTAGGCGTCCAGGTACATCCAGGTACACCGCGTCGAGCTGATAGCGGCCAGCACGTGCTGTGTGCTGGCGTTCTTCCTGCTGCGCAGCTCTGGCGGCGTACTGTGCGGCAATGGGAAAGGCGGTCGATATCTTTGAGGATCGTCGATACACTCAACTCCTCTCTCATTGGTTACTGGAGAAACTCGCTGGCAAAACGACGCATGGTATCCAGTTGAGGTGTGTCAGAAAAGCTGATCACGAGTTCCTGGACACCAGCCGCCTCATAGGCAGCCAGACGCTGGCGAATCGTCTCCAGGGTTCCGACGAGACCATACGACTGGATGTCTGGGTCTGGGGAAACGAGGGGAGCCCATCCTGGGACCAGAGAGCGGGCCTGCTCATCGGTATCACCAAGAACACAGAGTGTGAGGGCGGTCCGATGAATGCTCTCATAGGAGCGTCCAACCGCCTCACAGTGCGCTCTCATCACGTCAAACTTGTGCTCAATGGTGGCAAGATTGCCTTGCACATTACAGGCATCGGCATATTGGGCTACCAATTTGAGCGTCACCCGCTCACCGCTTCCGGCGATCATGATGGGAATATGGGGTTGCTGCACCCCTTTGGGCTGGTTGATCGCGCCGCGAACCTGGTAATAGTTTCCCTCAAAGGTGGCCTCCTCTTGCGTCCACAGGGCCCGAATGACCTGGACAGCTTCGCCGAGCTGCCGCAGCCGCGTCTTGGCATCGGGATACTGGTAGCCATAGGCGTGATACTCATGCTCGTGCCAGCCTGCTCCGATGCCAAAGGTGTAGCGCCCATGCGAGAGCACATCGAGAGTCGAAGCCATTTTCGCCTGTAAGGCAGGGTTGCGGTAGTTATTTCCAGTCACCAGGTGTCCGATGCGCACCCGCCTGGTATCGCGCGCGAAAGCCGCCGCTGTGGTCCAGCTCTCAAAAAACATAGCCTGAGAGGGAATAAGGGGATGAAAATGATCCAGCAACCAGACCGTCTCAAATCCAAGTTCATCAGCCGCTTGGGCCACATGGGTCAGTGTTTCATAGGCTTTTATGGGATCCTTGAAGCTCGCCAATTCTCCCACGAAGCCCGTGGAAAGGTAGACACTATATTTGAGAGACATGTTTCTTTTCCTCTTTCTCCTCTGGCTGAGAATCTCTGTCTATCCTGTTAGAACAAGGTACGCTGATTCCTATCATTTCGTTAAAATTAGTCATCATGTTATCGCATAAACCGATGAGCATTTTTCTCAAAGGTCATCAGGGAAGGTTTTAGCTTTTCCCTCTCTGGGACTCAACTTTTCATCATGGGTTCTGCCAGTTGGATGGCGCGTCATGGTAGCAACAAAGCTATCTGCAACGGTATCGATCTCCCACTCCGAATCGTTCCAAGCACGGCTAGAGCCGATGATCAGTACTGGCCTCCGAGGGACAGAAGAAACCCCCATATTTCATAGCCAAACTCCTTCTCGCCTAATACGGGTATATACCCGTATTAAAAAAAAATTTAGATGCTTACCTCTTCCAACTGAGAAAGCAACGTCTTGAGCATCTGCAGTTGATCCGGTCCAAGGGTATCTGCAACGGCTGTCTGGGCTTTTTGCCACAAGGGACGAGCGAGAGAAACAGCTTCACGTCCCCGCTCAGTGACGTGTACGGTCTGCTCTCGTCGGTCGCTGCCTCTGCTCAGAGAGACCAACCCGTCGCGCAC
>Ga0070741_10021515_pt1 | contig 10021 bp, 5 predicted proteins | sample Coa_R1_4_FD_66440 | JGI IMG/M metagenome (GOLD analysis project Ga0070741, IMG submission 66440) | Surface soil microbial communities from Centralia Pennsylvania, which are recovering from an underground coalmine fire - Coalmine... | ecosystem: Environmental > Terrestrial > Soil > Unclassified ...
TGCATGATGTCGCCGCAGACGTGGCAGAGGACGACCTCGCCCTGGCTGCGCGACTGGGGCGGCGCGGGCGGTGCCGGCGGCGTGCCCGGCGTCGCCCCGTGCGACGGCGCCCGGTCCTCCGGCGGGAGCAGGTCGAAGCCCGGCTGCGTGACGGTCGTCGCCTCCTCGACGCCGGGCAGCGTCGGCTCGATCCGCTCGTTGACCGTCAGGATCCCGAGGTCGCGGCGTTCCTCGTAGGGCATGTACTCCACCGCCAGCCGGCGGAAGATGTAGTCGACGAGGCTCGTCGCGAAGCGGATCTCGGGGTCGTCGGTCATGCCCGCGGGCTCGAAGCGCATGTTCGTGAACATGTCGACGAACGCCCGCAGCGGCACGCCGTACTGCAGGCCGTGGCTCACCGAGATCGCGAACGCGTCCATGATGCCGGCGAGCGTCGAGCCCTGCTTCGCCACCTTGAGGAACACCTCGCCGGGCCGGCCGTCCTCGAACTCGCCGACGGTCACGTAGCCGTGACAGTCGGCCACCCGGAACGAGAACGTCTTCGACGTGCGCGTGCGCGGCAGCTTCTGGCGGACCGGCTCCTGGACGATGACCGTCTCGACGATCCGCTCGACCTGCTTGGCGACCTCCTCGGCCGCACCCGCCTTCTTCTGCGTCGACAGCGGCTGCCCGACCTTGCAGTTGTCGCGGTAGAGCGCGACCGCCTTCAGGCCGAGGCGCCACGACTCGATGAGGAGGTTCTCGACGTCCTCGACCGTCACCTCCTCGGGCATGTTGACCGTCTTGCTGATGCTGCCCGAAAGGAAGGGCTGCACCGCCGACATCATCTTCACGTGGCCCATGTAGTCGATCGTGTTGTCGCCCATCGAGCACGCGAACACGGGCAGGTGCTCGGGGTCGAACTCCGGCGCGCCGACGATCGACTTGTGCTCGTCGATGTACCGCACGATCGCGTCGACCTGCGTGTCGGAGTACCCGAGCTTGCGCAACGCGCGCGGAACCGTCTGGTTGACGATGAGCATCGTCCCGCCGCCGACGAGCTTCTTCGCCTTCGTCAGCGCGAGGTCGGGCTCGATGCCCGTCGTGTCGCAATCCATCATCAAGCCGATGGTGTTGTGGCTCACGAAGCCGTTGGCGACGTACGTGACGTTGTCGGGGACCGACAGGTCGAAGGTGAGCTCCTCGACGCCGAGCTCCGCCGACACCACCGTGTCGTAGAAGAACGACAGGAGGTGGGCGACTTCGGCGTCACCGGTCCGCTCGAGCAGCTCGGTCGCCGCGCGTCGCGAGACCCGGCCGCGTGCGAGCTCGTTCAGCAGAACCCGGCGCAGCCCGTCGTTCTGCGGAACCAGGCGATCCACGATCGCCCGGGTGAGGGGGATGTGGTCGTGGCGGGCGGCCTGGCGACCCTCGCTCCGGGCGACCCGGAACTGCTTACGATCGCCGACGAAGCCGATCTCGTCGAGCCAGCGTGCGTGGTACGACGTGTCGAGCAGGCGCAGGACGGCCGAGGGCGAGCGGCCTCCGCCGCTCGTGTCGAGCTTCCGGGTCGTCGGGTACCCCATCGCCAGCAAGAGGGCCTGGACGTCCTGGGAGAAGTCGAGCGACGTCGTCGACCAGTGCGGGCTGCCGGCGGTCACGGTGCCGTCCGCCTCGAAGAGCCCGCGCAGGAACGCCGCGTAGACCGCGCGGTCGTTGCTGTGGAGCACGGCATCGGGGATGTGCGGCAGCCACCCCTCACCCGAGTGACCTTCGGCGGGTTCGTGCTTGGCGAAGCCGCATGCCTCCCACCACTCGACGAGCCGCACCGAGTGGAACGCCACCTCGGTGTCTCCGGTCTTCGGCGTGACGTGCGCCTTCAGGCCGAAGCACTCCTTCCCGAGCTGCTCGAGCCGCTCGACGACCTCGAAGTCTCCGGCGGCGACACCGAGCCGGATCCCCTTCGAGTGCAGTGACCCCTCACCCATGAAGTAGCCGACCAACTCGGCGAGCTCCGGCGTCAGCACTCGCGGCGCCCGAGCAGTGTGCTCGCCGGCCCAGTGGGCCTCGGGGAGCGGCGGCAGGTTGACGGCCTGCGGATCGCCGACGAGCTGGTCGAGCGCCAGCGGAACCCGGTCGCCCTCCGTGAGGTCGGCGAAGCGCTTCCACACCCACGCGCCGTCGGCGTCGACGACCTTGATGCGGTGCTTGGTCGTGCCCCGGATGCGGTAGCCCCGACGGGTCCTCACGTCGACGACCGGCTCGACGCCGTTCACGAAGAAACGGGTCGCCCGGCGCGGGCCGTCGTCGGTCTGCACGTCGAGGTCGAGGGGTTGCCACCGGTCGCCGACCGGGTTCCCGAGCGAACCGAGGCGGACGAGGCCGCGCTCGGTCGGGATCAACGATCCACCGACGAGACACCCGGTTGGAGCCAGGACCGAGGCCTGCGAGTTGCGGACGCCGAAGAGCTCGCCGACCTCCACGGCCTCGCCCCAGGAGCGCTGGGCCGCGTCGAGCAGCGCGTCGGGAACGAGCGTGCGATCGATGCGCTCCGCCTCGTCGCGGTGCATGCGCAGCACGTTCAGCATCGCGTCCCGGTTCTCGTCGAACCCGGCGAACGGGCCCATGCGGCCGGCAGTGCGCGCACTCGTGGCGTACGCGTGCCCGGTCATGAGCGACGTGATCGCGGCGGCCCATGCCCGGCCCTCGTCCGAGTCGTAGGGCAGGCCCTGGGCCATCAGCAGGGCGCCGAGGTTCGCGTAGCCGAGACCGAGCTGGCGGAAGCGCCTGGTCGTCTCGCCGATCTTGTCCGTCGGGTAGTCGGCGTTGCCGACGAGGATCTCCTGCGCCGTGAACACGACCTCGACCGTGTGCTCGAACGCAGCGACGTCGAAGCTGCCGTCGTCCTCGAGGTAGTGCAGCAGGTTGATGCTCGCGAGGTTGCAAGCCGAGTTGTCCAAGTGAACGTATTCGGCACAAGGGTTGCTCGCGTTGATGCGACCGGTGTTGGGCGCCGTGTGCCACCGGTTGATCGTGGTGTCGTACTGGACGCCCGGGTCGGCGCACTCCCAGGCCGCTTCCGCGATCTGACGCATGAGGTCACGCGCCTTGACGGTCTTGACGACATGACCGTCGAGCACGGCCGTGAGGTGCCACTCCTTGTCGTCGATCACGGCCTGCATGAACTCGTCCGTGACGCGGACCGAGTTGTTCGCGTTCTGGTACTGGATCGAGTGGCTGTCGGCGCCGTCGAGGTCCATGTCGAACCCGGCGTCGCGGAGCGCGCGTGCCTTGCGCTCCTCTCGCGCCTTGCACCAGACGAACTCCTCGACATCGGGGTGGTCCGCGTTGAGGATGACCATCTTGGCGGCGCGTCGCGTCTTGCCGCCGCTCTTGATCGTGCCGGCGGACGCGTCCGCCCCGCGCATGAAGCTCACGGGACCGCTCGCGGTACCACCTCCCGCGAGACCTTCCTGCGAGGACCGGATCGTCGAGAGGTTGATGCCCGAGCCGGAACCGCCCTTGAAGATGATCCCTTCCTCGCGGTACCAGTTCAGGATCCCGTCCATCGTGTCCTCGACCGCGAGGATGAAACAGTTGTGGACACGGAGGTGGTTACTGAGGTACTCGCCACTCTCGGTCTGGATGTCGTACACGTCCATCTCGCCGAGCTGCTCGATGCTCTCGATCTCGAGGCGCTTGACGGGACGGGCCGCTCCCCCGGGGCGCTCGAAGGACGCTTCGAGCGCGTCGCACTTGCGCTCGTCGATGAATCCGATCTCGTCGGCGAAGCGGCGCCGATCTCCGGCGACTCGGATCGCGAGCGACCAGCAACCGTGCCGGTCGGGGCGACGATCGGCCTTGAACCGGACCCGCGAGTAGATGCCGAACCGCATCAGGAGCTGTTGGACACCCCGAACGAGTCGCTCGCAGATCATGTCGAGGCCCACCGTCGTCGAGCGCTCTCGACGCGCGACGTAGCCCTCGGCCTGGAAGATGCTCCGCAGATACGCGGCAACGACGGGCAGCGGAGCCGTGAAGAGCTCGTGCGGCACTTCCATCGAGGCGCCGCGCGTCATGAGCCCCCATCGCTCGACGAACGGCCGCAAGTGGTTCCCGTAGAGCCGGAGGCGCCGACCGTCGAGCTTCTCGTCCGGAGTCGCCTCGCGCCGCTCCTGACGGTGCGAACCTCCGAAGACCTCGTCGAGCGCCCACGTGACCCAACGTCGTTCCGCCTCGGTGACGACCATCGCTTCGATCGTCGGAGCGCGGTTGGTCCCGGAGTACTGCCCGACGAACCCGGCGCCCTGCAACCATCCGGCGAGCGCGGCCTCGGCGACGCTTCGGCGGTCGATCTCGCCTCTCCCCCACGACTCGGTTCGGTGCCATTCGAGCTGATCGCCGGGGCGCAACGTCGCGGCTTCGACGAAGCGGCCGCTCCTCAAGCCGGTCGAGCGCCAGACGAGGTGGTCGCCGGTCACGTCGAGGTCGATGCCCGCCTTCGTACGGATCCGCAGCACCTCCTTGCGGCCGTTGTGCTTGACCGCGACGACCTTCGTGAGCCCGTGCGCGTCGAAGACCTTGGCGCCGACGGCGCCGTCTTCGACGAGCTTGCCGATCGGAACGAGACCCTCCGGCGTCGCGACGGGCGCGTGGTACGGCTGACACGCGCTCGCTTGCTGGGGGACGCCGTTGACGCCGATGTTGAACCAGACCGGGCTGTTGAAGGCCGCCCGCTGGTGCAGGAGGATGTACTTCAGCTCGTTGCGGAAGGCCGCGCCCTCCTGGTCGTCGACGAAGTAGCCGTCACGCGTGCCCCACGCCGTGATCGTGTCGACGACCCGGTCGATGACCTGGCGCAGCGAGTGCTCGCGCTCGGGCGTGCCGAGGGTGCCCCGGAAGTACTTCTGGGCGACGATGTTGGTGGCGTTCTGCGACCACGTGACCGGGAACTCGACGTCGGGCTGGTAGAACGCGTCCGTGCCGTCCTTGAAGTTCGGGATGCGGGCGTCGCGACGCTCCCACTCGACCGAGTCGTACGGGTGCTCACCGGGCTGGGTGAAGTAGCGGCGGATCCCGATCCCGATCTGCTCCGGCGCCATCGCCATGGGGCAACTCCCTTTCCGGCCGTAGCCGACGTCGCTCCCGGCCGTCACCGGGACCGTGTGCGGTTCTCCCCCGTCGGCGCCCCCGGGACCCGTGGTCGGGAGCCTGGGCGGCGCCGTCGCACCCTGCTCGTTGTGGTCGCCCCGCCGCTCCGTCCAAACCACAACATCTTGTGGTTCCGGTGGTGGGGATCGCGAGATGCGGGGTGAATTACAGCACCGGAATTACCGGCGTGTCAATGGACCCGGCCCCGGTTTCTGGCCGCTCGCGAAGGTTTGCGCTCGTGCGCCTGTTCACGAACCGCCGCGCCGCTTGGGCGCGGTGGTCTTCTGGAGCTCGACGAACTCCCGCTCGAAGTCGGCGATCCCCTCGAAGCCCTTGTAGACCGAGGCGAAGCGCAGGTAGGACACCGGATCGAGGACACGCAGCCGCTCGAGCACGGCACGCCCGATCCACTCCGAGGCGACCTCGGGGCCGGCGGCCCGGGCCTCCTCCTCGATCTCGTCGGCGAGCAGCGCGACCGCGGCCCGGTCGACGGCGCTGCCGTGGACGGCCCGCTCGAGCCCGGCCCGGAGCTTGGCGCGATCGAACGGCTCGCGCTGCCCGGAGCGCTTCCGCACGACCAGCGCGACCTCGTCGATCCGCTCGTGGGTGGTGAACCGCTGCCCGCAGGCCAGGCACTCCCGCCGGCGCCGGACCGCGGCGCCGTCGTCGGCCGGGCGCGAGTCGACCACCTTGTCGTCGTCGCCCCGGCAGTACGGACAGCGCATGCACCGACGGTACTCGCCGCCCTCGACTGCACCCCGGCGTCCGCTCGCATCGCGACGTCAGCGCGGCCACAGGATCGTCTCGCCGGGGACGAGCGGCGCGTCGCCGCGCGCCGCCTGCACCTCGTCGACGACCGGCCGGGGATCCTCGTCGGGCGCGAGACGTTCGGCGATGGACCACAACGAGTCGCCCGGGCGCACCACGACGGCGCGCACGGTGGGCGACGACGCGGCGGATGCGGCGGACGCGGCGGTCGGGCGGCGCTCGGGGGCTGCGAGGGGGGAGCCCCCGAGCGCGGCACCCGCCTGCGCCGCCACGACCACGAGCCCGCACGCCAACCCGGCGACGGCGAGGCGCCGGCGCAGGTAGGTGGCGCGGCCGACCCGGCGGGCGCGTGGGGTGGCACCACGCGGGGCGTACCGGCGGATGGAGGGGAACGCCGGGACGCCCGGGCCGGGCATGGTCGTGACGGCTGCCATCGCGGATCTGACTCCTTCGTCCTGCTCGTCTCTTCGTCGTGGCGATCGAACCACGGGGGTGTGACGCTTATCGCCCGACCTCTTGCCGAGCTCTCCTTGCCTCTCGCCGGCCTCTCCCCGACCTCTCCCCGAGCTCTCCCACAGCTCTCCCCCACCTCGCCGACCGGGCCCACCGGGCCACGGCCCCGCCGCCGCCGAACGCCTGTTCGCCATCCAAGCACGAACGGGCGTTCGGGGTCAAGAGGAGAAACGAACAGGTGTTTGCCCCGAACGCGTGATCGTGGTACCGTGCCGACGGCACCGGGAACCCCGGGCCACCACGGAGCGGGCCAGCCGGACCGGCCCCTCGGAGACCGAAGGGATGCGGGGCACATGACCGAACTGACCGAGCGCCAGCGCCAGGTCCTCGAGTTCATCGACGCGGAGGTCCGCCGCCGGGGCTACCCGCCGAGCGTGCGGGAGATCGGCGAGGCGGTCGGGCTGTCGTCGAGCTCGACGGTCCACGCGCACCTCGCCGCCCTGCAGCAGAAGGGCTATCTCCGGCGCGACCCGACGAAGCCCCGGGCCATCGAGGTGTGCTTCGAGGCCGGCTCCGGCGCCGTCGTCGAGCGCCGCCCGGTCCGCCACGTCCCGCTCGTCGGCGACGTCGCCGCCGGCACCGGCGTGCTCGCGGCCGAGCACATCGAAGAGACCCTCCCCCTCCCGGAGGACTTCACGGGCGACGGCAACCTGTTCATGCTCCGGGTGCGTGGCGAGTCGATGGTCGACGCCGGCATCCTCGACGGCGACTACGTCGTCGTGCGCCAGCAGCCGTCGGCCGAATCGGGCGACACGGTCGTGGCCGGCATCCCGGGCGAGGAGGCCACGGTCAAGACCTACCTCCGCCGCCGCGGCAAGGTCGTCCTCCGACCCGAGAACGCGAGCATGGACGAGCTCGTCTTCGACCCCGACGAGGTCACGATCTACGGCAAGGTGGTGTCGCTGCTCCGCCGCCTCTGAGCACGCGGCGCGACCATGGCGTCAGACGCCGACGCCGTGGTCGCGGAGGATGTCGTTCAGCTTCGCCTTGTCGTGCCGCTCGCCCGGCTCGAGGCGGCGCAGGATCAGCGCGCACGGGAGCCCGAACTCCCCGCCGGGGAACTGCTTGCGCCGTGACGCCTGCACGACGATGCACCACGGCGGCACGACCCCGCGCGACACCTCCTCCCCCGTCTCGGCGTCGATGACCGGAATCCCGGGGTTGAGGATCACGCCCTCCCCGAGGACGCTGCCCTCGCCGACGCGCGCACCCTGGGTGACCATGCAGCGGCTGCCGATGGTCACGTCGTCGCCCACGATCACCGGCGCCGCCTGCGGGGGCTCCAGCACGCCGCCGATCCCAACGCCACCCGACAGGTGGACCCGCGCGCCGATCTGCGCACACGATCCGACGGTCGCCCAGGTGTCGACCATCGTCTCGGCGCCGACGTACGCGCCGATGTTCACGTAGCTGGGCATCAGCACGACGCCGGGCGCCAGATAGGAACCCCACCGGGCGGATGCGCCGGGAACCGCGCGGACGCGGGCCTCCTGGTAGTCGTGCTTCAGGGGGATCTTGTCCGCGTACTCGAACGGGCCGAGCTCGATCGTCTCCATCTTCGACAGGCGGAACAGCAGGAGCACCGCGTACTTCAGCCACTCGTGGACGACGACGACGTCGTCCACGACCTCGGCGACGCGCAGCTCTCCGCGGTCGAGCCCGTCGATGGCGGCGCGGACGACCTCGCGGGCCGCCTCCTCCGACATCACCGACGGGAGGTCGTCGCGCGCCTCCCACAGCGCGTTGATCTGCGGTTCGAGATCGGAAGGGGTCACCGGTCCTCCAGGATCGTGGGCGCCGGGGAGGCTACGAGCCCTCCGGGCGGGGCGACCGCTCGAGGCGGTCGACGGTGAGCTCGAGACGCTCGTCGGTGACGCTGAGCGCGAGACGCACGTGGGCGGCGCCCTGCGGGCCGTACAGCTCGCCGGGCGCGACGAGCAGGCCCGTCGCGGCGAGGCGGCGCGTGATCGACCAGCCGTCCTCGGCGCCCGACGCGGAGCGCAGCCACAGGTAGAAGGTCGACGGGCCGCCGTCGTGGACGAGGCCCCGCCGCTCGAGCACGGGCACGAGCCGCCGCCGGCGGGCCGCGTAGCGGGCGCGCTGCTCCACGACGTGGTCGTCGTCGCCGAGCGCGGCGGTGGCCGCGGCCTGGACGGGCGCGGGTGTCATCAGGCCGCCGTGCTTGCGCAGCTCGCCCAGGTAGGCGACGAGGGCGGCGTCGCCGGCGACGAAGCCCGCCCGCAACCCGGCCATGTTCGAGCGTTTCGACAGCGAGTGGACCGCGAGGACCCCGTCGTGGCCGAAGGCGAGCGCGGTGACGGGCTCGGCGGGGTCGCCCCGGTCGTCGCAGGTGAACTCGGCGTAGCACTCGTCGCTCGCGACGAGCACGCCCCGGGAACGGGCCCACGCGACCGCGGCCGCCATGCCGGCGCGATCGTTGCCGGCGCCGGTCGGGTTGGCCGGGTCGTTGAGCCAGAGGAGCAGCGCGCGCGCGGCGTCGGACTCGTCGACGGCCGCGAGGTCGAGCCGCCACGCGTCGTCGACCGGCACCGGCACCGCGCGCAGGCCGGCCAGCGCGGCTCCCATCGCGTACGTCGGGTACGCGACGCCGGGATACAGGACGGTGTCGCGTGAGGGGTCGCGCAACGACAGCGCGCGAGGCAGCGACGCGACCAGCTCCTTGGTGCCGATGCAGGCGACAACCTGCTCGGGCCCCACCTCGACACCGAACCGTCGCCCGATCCACGCCGCCGCGGCGGTGCGGTACTCGGGACTCCCGATCGTCGCCGGGTAGCCGGTCGCCGCCGCCGCGCTCTCGACGAGCGCACGCCGGGCGACGTCCGGCATCGGGTCGACCGGCGTGCCGATGGAACAATCGACGATCCCGCCGGGAACCGCGGCTGCGGTGGCGTGGAGCTCCGCGAGCCGGTCATGGGGGTAGGGCGGCAGGACGAACCCGGCGCCGCGCGCGGTGGTCGCGGCCTCCGGCGTCATGGCGCGCACCTTACCGGAGGCCTCATTCGTCCACGACGAACGAGGCGAGGCGCGCGAGGTCGCGGTCGGGGACGCGGGCACGGATCCGGGCGCCCTCGTCCGCGTGCACCTCGACGAGGACGTCGGCGTCGCGGTGCAGGGCCGCGAGCACGTCACCACGGTCGTAGGGCACGACGAGCTCCACGATTCGGGCCAGCGAGCGCAGCTTCTGCCCGACGAGGTCGACGAGCTTCTCGAGGCCCTCGCCGGACACGGCCGACACCGCGATCGCGTCGGCGTGCGCGCCGAGCAGCGTGTCGACGCGGCCCGGGTCGGCGACGTCGGTCTTGTTGACGGCGAGCAGCTCGGGGACGTCGCCGGCCCCGATCTCGCGGAGCACGGTCCGGACGGCCTCGACCTGGCGCTCGGCGTCCGCCGCCGATCCGTCGACGACGTGGACGAGCAGATCCGCCTCGGCGACCTCTTCGAGCGTGGAGCGGAAGGCCTCGACCAGCTGGTGCGGCAGGCGCCGGACGAAGCCGACGGTGTCGGAGCACAGGATCGTCTCGCCCCCGGGGAGTTGCAGGCGCCGCGTGGTCGGGTCGAGGGTCGAGAACAGGCGGTCCTCGACGAGGAC
>Ga0070741_10021516_pt1 | contig 10020 bp, 10 predicted proteins | sample Coa_R1_4_FD_66440 | JGI IMG/M metagenome (GOLD analysis project Ga0070741, IMG submission 66440) | Surface soil microbial communities from Centralia Pennsylvania, which are recovering from an underground coalmine fire - Coalmine... | ecosystem: Environmental > Terrestrial > Soil > Unclassified ...
GTAAGGTCTGAAATCTGCGTCTTCCACATACAGCGGGCGCAATAGTGCCAATCCCCGCCGATATGCCGATGCCCAAACCTGACTCCGCTACTCATTGCCTACTCATTCGAAGCTCGATCATCTTGGCTTGATATGCTGCCCTCGCCTTAACAATCGATTCCGAGTTGTTGTACTTCACGTGAATCCGTCCACTCAACTCGGTACGCTTCTTAAACCGTTCCCAGGCCTGCTCCTTTGTCAATTCGTCCTTGTGAGGACAAATGCCACCATTGCAAGACCTGCCGGAGTTACAGTTGAAGCAAAGCACTTGATACTTGTCTCTCGGATATCCTTTGCGCCTTGCCTCCCGGTAAATCTGATGGTCCTTAAACAGCTTCCGATGTTTAGCTCCTGAGTTGTCAACGTGGTCCAACGTCAGGAACCTTACATCGTCCTCTCCACAGCAAGCGCATATAGCGCCCAGTGCATCGAGGAAATCAAACCTTAACTTCGCCCGCTCACGTGCCGCATAGCAGGCTCTACACCTGTTCTTTCTCACGCCCGCCTGATTGTCATATCCCGGTCGGGCAAGAGGAGAAGGCTTACCGCTAAAAGTCGTCGCAAACTTATCTAAAGCCTTCTCAATACCGCAATCGCAACATACTTTCTTTTCCATAATTGCGATTATAATTTACAAAAACCTGCTATGGTACTTTAATTCTCAAGGTCCATTTGAACCCCAAGTTCCAATCCATGTGTCGGCACCGACCGCGAAGCGGGTAATACCGAGGAACTTGGTTGCGCGGGTGTCAAAGTCATCGTCCATGTCATCTTCCATCCGCGCGCGCTCAAACATCCGCATGCGGTGTTCATCCTTCGCGCCAACCACAAACCATGCCGAGGGAGAAGTTAGGAAGTTGTTGATGGTGTACGTGAATCCTTGACCAAGCAGCGAGTTTACCTGGTTGTCGGATGTATACGGCTGGCCAGCGCTGCCGAGCAGTTCGATAGCAATGAACTGCAGCTCTGGCGGAATCACCAGCAGGCGACCGCGACATACAATCGGCAATCCCTGTGCATCCGGCATGCGCTCGAACTGATTCACCATCAACTGCAGAGCAGTGAAGCTCAGGTCGGCATCTACAGCGGGACGGTTCGGATAAGTACCAGCCGCCGAAATCACGCCCGAAGCTCCGGGTAGAATATTAGTAGCCGAAGGGCCTCCGAGCAGCGGGTGCTGGTTGTTGAACAGGCTCACTCCATCATCCGTGATGGTAGAAGTAAAGCCAAGATTCAACACGTTTGCGGCAACCTGCTCCTTCGTGAACATTCCAGATCGGACAATCGCCTTCGGAGCCGTGTTCACGACGTTGTACAGGTCATCCTGGGACAACTCCCATGAGATGCGGCATGCCATCGCATACGTGAGCATGACGTACCGCTTCGATCCGCCCTGAATCAGATCGAAGTATGCAGCGGGAGCGTTCTCCGTTTTCTCCGGCATAGGTGGAAGGCCGGCGAAGTGAATCGCGTCTTCATACGCCTTATCGGAGGTCTCGACATTGAGAAACTTGTCATACTGGCGATCCCGATACATCAGGTCTTGCCATTCAACGAAGAGCTTACGCGCTCCGGGCGCTAACAACTGCCAGAACTGTTGACGAACCATACTCATCGAGAAAAGCCCTCCTTAAGCGAGCTGCTCTATTACTGGAATAACTGCACCGCGCTGGGCAGGAACGTAAAGAACACTTGCGCGTTATTGACCCCATTCGTACTGGAGCCGGGAGCAAAATCGTTGGGGTAGATACCCAGAATAATCAGAACCGTATTGGTGCCTGGAGTTGTCTTTGCCAAATCGACATACCAGTGCCCATTGCCATCAGCCGTCAGCCCAGCCTGAGTCCCAATCAAGGCTGTGGTCGGAGCATAAGTAGAGCCCGTGCTGGCATCCGTCTGTCCGATGAAGATTGTGGTCTCGGTAGCCAGCGCTACGATATCCCGGCCATCCACAAAGGTTACTCCTGCTGGGATGTTTACCGCGTTGGGCTGATTCGGCACTGTACCATAAGTCGGAGCGCCTCCGGGGAAGCCAACCGAGCCGAAGGAAGGGGGAGCGCCGGCGCCCGCAGTAGCGAGGTTGAAGGCATTGTTCTCTACTATGCCAAGAATCTTGTTGGCAACCGTCGTGCCATCCCACGGAATGACATTTCCGCTGCCGTTCAACTCAACTGGAGTACCAAACAGGAACGTCTGTCCGGCTGCCTCCAGAAAGGATTGAGTCAGCTCAGTTGTATTTGTCGACGTTTGAAACACCCTGATCGGTAAATGGTTTGAAATAAGTTGGGCCATCTCATCTCCTATTTGTCGTAAACCAAGCGCCGTGCCTCATTGGCATCGACTTTGGCTGCCTGTGCTATGTCGGGAACAAAATACTGAGCGGGACCATCCAGTCCGGACTCGCCTCTATCTGAAAAATTCTGATTCACGCCCTTCGTAGTCATGGCGCGGTTGACTCGGGCCTTTGCCTTTTCCGCGTTGTCCTTGTAGTAGCCACCGTAGACTAGTACTTTCGGAGCCATAAGGCATACCAGGTCTCCAATCACCAGAGCACCGTTGTCGTCCGCCTGTTTGGCGTGGCAGAACTCCACATCTTCCTTCGTAACTGGACGGAATCCGCGCATGTACGCCTGCTGCACCGAGCGGCCCTTGCCATGCAGATGATTGAACCATCGAGGAGCCATCGACTTGTCCTTAAGGACAACATGAAGCTCGGTCATCAGAGTTAGGTCGCGGGACCGGAAGGTTACGCCAGTGCGGTAGAAGTCCGCCTCGGACATCTCCTCAACGGGCTTGCCTGAGCGCTGCTCAAATTCGTCTTCAGCCTTCTGAAGATCGGCAACCACATGCGAGGGGGGAGGCTCAGGATTCTGGACGCGCTGCGCTTCGGCATAGCCTACGAGCTTCCCTCCGGGAGTTCCCGGAAGAGGCTGCGTCCACTCTTCTGTCTTGTTTGCCGCCGCGGCAATCGCATTCAACTCGTCGACATCCACTTTTTTACTGGACACGGCTTGATCCCTTCGTATGACCATAGTTCGAGGAAACATACTGCGCGTTTTCTACCCACTGCTCAGGAGTCATGCCAAATCGTTTTGCAGCATCCAACTCCTCTTTCGAGAGACGCGCAACAGCAGCCTCTTTCGGGTTATCAATCACGCCACCCGGCAATCCTCCGGACACCGGCTCAGTGAAGATCGAGCGCCCCTTTGCCGCAGCGTCCTCAATCTCCTTCGCGTGCCGACCAGTGACCATCGCCACCACATCCGCGTAATACTGCGGGTTGGCCTTCAGCGCGAGGTTTGGCTGTTCGTCTATGATTTTCTGTATTTCATTTCCCCACAGCGAGAACTCGCGCGAGAATCGCTGCCGGGCTTCAAGCAATTCCACGCGGGCAGCGGTTCCAAGGGTAAAATTTGCGAGGGGAGCGGATCGTTCGGAAAAGGCTTTGTCTGGATCAGTCCAGAACGGCGTAGGCTCTACGGATGCATTCGGATTAACCTGCGGCTGAGGATTGGAACCTTCTTTCAATGCCGCCAATGAGTTTCGCAGTTCGTCGAACCCTGATGTTAGCTGCGTCTCAATTTCCGCTAGTTTGGCCTTTGCCTCAACGCCTTCAGCGAGCTTCGCTTCAAGTTCTTCGCGCGTCAGGCCAATCAGCTCTTTCGGGTCAGGCTTATTGTCACCCCAGATCGCCATAAATCTCCAGGAATCGGTATCTACTATGAAATTTTGTACCGACCATTTTATTTATTGTCAATGATTATTATTTTCACTCGTTAGATTCCTTGTTCATTTTCTTCAAGCGGCATGGAAAAACCATATCAAGGCACACGCGGGCTCTCCCTCTAGGGATGTTAACTTTCATGCAGTCTCTATGCTCTTAACGATTAGCGCTTTTCGCGTGACATCCCGTTTGCGACCACGACGCGGCCCGCGCCATTCAAAAATAAATTTTGAATTCTGGATTGAGTACCAGATCGTTGCGTGGTAAACTCCTGACAGGTTGACCGCCTGCCAGAGCGAAAGCTTTGCGTATAAGAGACACCGGCCAAGAGTACCCACTCTGGCCGGTTTTCTTTTGCCCCTGGGGATACGAAGTGCTGGCCCGGAAGACACGCGGATTGCAGCAAGCTCGCTCCTTGCACCAAAAGACTCTCAAGACTGGTTCTGTATTGGCTCGTGTGGGTTGTGAGCTTCCTGTATGCGCGAGCCCCGGCGGGAAGCACACCATGCACCGGCGCAGTTAGATTGTGATCTATTGTAATCATGAAAACCTTTTGATTATTACACGAATTTTCCTGTCACTGACAGGTTGTCAGTCCTCATCCAGAAACGATGGATCATCCAGGTGCGAGTAAGCGTAGTCAGTCGCATCTCCGCGCGCAGGCTGATGTCCGCTATCCTCTTGCTCCGCTTCTACCTTCTTCTGATTGTCAAGCGATGATTGAATCGCTGCTGGAAGGTTGATAATCTGCTCAAACGCCATCACCATTCCGCGCTTGATATTGCGCTGCTCTTCAGTGTTATGTCCATAAACCACATCGGCAGTCGTCAGCTTTGCCAGCGCCGCCAGCCATGCCTGCAGGCCCTGCTTCCACACCTGCTGACCAAATAATCTCTGGTACTGGCTGGCGCGTTCCATAACATGTGTCTGAAATAATGGGCCATTCTTCTCTGATTCACTCATTGAGGCATTCCATTCGGGGGAGGAACTCCGTTGGGTAACTGCCGCGCCAACTGTCTCACCGTATCAGGGTTGGAATTGGGAGCAAGAGACTGAGGAAGTTGCGGAACCTGAGCATGTTGCTGCTTGGAATTCATCTCCTGCACTTTTTCCCGCGTACCAGGGTCGGGATTGTAGCGTGATGGATCGTCGAAGTTGAAGTCTCTCATCAGGGAATTCATCAGAGCGTTCGATGCCGTTGCTACTTCCCATCCGTACTTTATGACTTCCGGCGGAGTCATGGGGTTCGATCCCTGCGACAGCAACTGAGAAATCATCTGCCAGTGCGCTCGCAGGTTCTGCAGCATGAGCATACGATTCTGCTTCTCGATTTCCTTGTTGATTGATGAAGTAGCCGCATATATCGGAATGATGAGTCTTCCATCTCTGACATTCTGGAGTGCCTTCTGGAGAGAAGGAGCCATCTTTCCCATCGCGGCAATCTTCTTCTCCGGTATGCCGAAATGAGCATAGAGTCTGAGCAGGTCATTCCCCAGAGAAAGATGAGAGTATCGCGAGTTGGTCTGGTGCAGGTTAGCCCGCGTATTTCCTTCCTGCTGATTGGCGAAACTCCCCATTGAAGAGTATGATCCCTTCTTATTCACCGTTCCAGCGCCGCTCCCGCTCGATGACGGCCCTACTCCCGCCGCATCCTGCGCAAGCTGGAGCGTCATCTGCTCTTCTTTAATCGTCTCCGTAGTTGCACGCCCGATAGTTTCGAATGTGAAGTCATCAGGCCCTCCCGTAAGGACGGCCATCGGGTACACGCTGAAATTGGTATCGATCTGCGATGATGATGACGCGCGGATGATCGTGGTATTGGACAGAGTACCGGAATCGCGGCGTTGATTGTGTATCTGCGCTACTTCTTCCTGGTACACACCCAAAAGCTCACAGAAACCCTGTCCAAGAATCGATTCACCATCGCTCCCCAGCCTTGCCATTTTGAACGGGTCCATGTTGTTGGGGAAGAAGTTGAATACAGTTCTAAGGTCTGTCTGAGTTCCTAGATGATAACTGGATATCAGGCTGAATCGCTTTCCATTGACAATGAAAGGGAAGTAGCACTCGTAGATGTCCCACTGCTTCTGTGCATCGGTAACTGTCGATCCAGCGGCAAGGTCCATTTCCATATTGCGCTGCGCATCGTCCGGTCCCATGCGATCTGGTTTTGAAAGCAGAGCATTGATCTTTGCCGTCGGATACAACCCGCGCATCTTACGGTCAAGTAAATCGAATTCTGTAAGCGTGACGCGGTGGGCCTTGAAGTTTGCTGTGCGGAAGTCGGTAGCGCGTAAGGGAACCAGAAAGTCCTCAAACAGGATAGGCTTAGGAACAGGTCCGTCCTGCTTAACCCAGTCCCTGAATACTACATCTTTCCCCGTAGATGCCTCCGCCACCTGCTCAATGATGTGCTCCCACGGATGCTTGAGAGCTGCGAATCCGTACTTAATCGCATTCGAGAACCATGCGTACTCGGCGTGAAAGAGGTTTAGCTCATCAGGGGATTTGCCGGCATAGTTCATCCAAACTTCAATCGCCTCTCTCTGCTGGTCGGCATTTTCATCCTCCGCAAATGATCCAACCAATCCGGCAGGAAAGATGGGATCAACTCCATAGATGCCCATCATCAGGCGCGCCGTAAGCTGGTCTACAAATGAAGCGACAATTCGTGGAACAAGATTGGCTGCGCCTTTCCACGGAAACGACTTGTACTTTTCGCGCGGGACGCCGCGGTAGATGCGGCGCCATGACGTGATCTTCTGGGTATGCAGAACCTTCCACTGCGCAATGAGCGAATCCAGGTTCCGTTTGACGTAAAGGTTGATCTCCTTTACCGTCGCGTCGGAGAACTCTTTCTGCACCGGAATGGATACTGGAAGAGGCATTTATCAAAACGAATCTAACATATCAAAATCATAATGAATATACATAATTCAGTAACCAGCCGCGCCCATCTGCGAAGTAATCATCGCTTCCCGCTGGCGCATGGCGCGCGCAATCTCTTCTCTGTCCTGCCCTCCAGCCTCGATGCATTGCGGAGCATATCCGAGTGTATCCAGAGTGTCTATAGTCTGGTCTGATGGGTAGGAGTCGTACTCCGACTTGAAGTCCTCATATCCCGAATCCTGACGGGTAGCATAGATTGATCCTGAAAAGAACAGCGGCTCCAGAGAGCATATCCGGCGATGCTTGGCATCCGGTGACCTGTCTTTTTTCAGGCTCTCAATCTTCAGTGGACGCTGCAGCCCTGACTTCTGCGCGCTGAGATTCCTTTCACGGAAGTAGTAAAGCCAGCCATCCTGACCAGCCAGAGTCTCAACCCAAACCGTAGAAACCCTCCAGCGCCGCGCCTGCCTGAAAACCTCATCCGCCATCGATGTGTACGAACACCTTTTGGCAAATATGTTAAGCAGATAGAACCTCGGCTCTTTACCAGGTAGATATCCAATCGTCAGAACACAATGCCGCGATCTTCCACGGCTGGAAGAATTCTCATTGTGCAGCACGTCAATGACGATAAAGCGCTGCAACTGTGAAATATAGATATCCCTTTCGATCTTCCCCTCAACCACCTCATGCCTGATGGTCGTAACCATCTTCAACTCGCCATCCTCATCAAGTATTCCGTTGGAGTTGGGGGTCTTCACGAGAAGATAGTGTTTCAGCCACTCATGGCGGAAGCGACGAACTGAGTCATCCAGAGGGTTGTTGTAATACTGTGCCGCAACGTTCGACGGCCCAAGCTGCTCTCTGAGAACGGCCAGTTTCTGCTCATTGAATACTTCAGGGAAGATGAATTTACCTTTGGGATGAAGATTGCAGCACCCCCCATCTACCGCATGCGTCTCGAAGCGGAACGTGCTCTGATTCTTTCTGATCCATCCGTTGAGGTCATGCAGGCCCCATCGGTTCCCCACTACCACAATGTCTCCCACATGATGCGGCCTCATCGGATCGGGCTTGAATAAGCCGGGAAGCTTCTGATGGAAGCTGATAGTAAACTCCGCCTCGGATGGGCTGAAAAGCGCCTTCTCGCCAAACAGGTCGTCTTCGACGATCCGGTTGGCATGCTTGGACTGCATAGCTTTTCCCACGCCGGCCAGTTCAAACGTACCCTGCTTGTCTGCGCTGCCTTTGCGCTTCTGCTTCATCTTTCGTTTGTTCCAAGTGCACGAACGGTCAGGAAGTATCTGCGGCCACAGATGCCGGAACAGGTCATTTGTTTCATAGTGAGCCGAAATTTCCTCTCCCATCGCTTCCGCGTTTTCGTCGGTCTCGGAAATAATGATCGTGGACGTGTTCTGGTCGTGGGCGCGGCGCATCCACCTGATCCACTCATCTCCATATCCCAACCCGCGCATCAGAGCCTCATCTTCTTCATCAAATGGCAATGCCCACCAGATGGGGGCGGAATGGGAATATATCGTCGTCTTCAGGTGCCCGCGGGGATACTCAAAGACATCGGACAGCTCTTCCTTCTCAACCGACGCCGCCATGTTCCAGTGCAGCGTATGGTTCAGCATTCCATATCCAAGAACAGCCTTAGCAAAATAAAACAGGGAACCAAGAGCATTCAGCTTGACGCATGATCTCTTCAGGTGAGAGGGCATGCTGGAGACATCAATCATCTCCCACTTTTGCCGCGGCAATTCCGCGAGAGATTCTTCTATTGGACCGATGTCGAGGATGGTTTCACCTTCTTCAGCGCGGCTATAATTTCTGCGGCAGCATCCTCCGGAAGCAATGGCTTCTCATCTCCCGCCTGAACATTCATCAGCCTTGAAACCTTCACGAACCGTCCATCACGATCCAGAATCTCGCAGGCGCACTCTTTCTTCATCTTCTCCGAGTTTGAATTCGTCATGATCTCAATGAGAGTTTCAATCGCCCTCGGAACGGCATTCGACAGTTTTGCTCTTGTCTGTTCCGTGGATTCCCTGATGCGGGAAAGAACAGTCTTCTCCGACTGCTTCAGAGCCTTCTCTTTAAGCTCCAGGTACTCAGGAGTTTCACGATAAACGTAGATTGTCGGAGGAGTGATGCGAAGCTCTTCTGAAATCTCCCTCAACGACTTGTTCTGCTGATCCAGTTCCACCAACCGCTGAATCTTGAAATGCTTGTCCACATCTCTAGGCATTTTCTATCTCCAAATTCCTCACAGCGCCAAGCCCCCGGACGTGTCGAAGTTCATGGCCGCCCCGATCTTCAAATCGTCATCCCCAATCAGCAGCGCAATCGGATACGTCTCCCGCATCACCCGGTACTTTCGTTTGTCGTACTCAAATTCCTTACCCGCAAACTGGTCAAAAAGAACCCGGTCGCCAATCGTGAACCGCTTGCACTCCCGTCCCGCCGCCAGTATCACCCCAGTCGACGGCTCTTGCGTGAACCTTTCCGCAATCGCTATTCCGGCACTCGATACCGCCTGTCCGGTGCCACGACATGCCTTGCATGGAACCCGCCCAGCCGATCTCGGTATAGGCTGCTCAAAACTCGAACACCTGCAGGTCTCACACGGAACACATTCAAGCCCCGTCTTGTCAGCCAGAACCCTCTTATCCCGGTTACCTCGCGAGTCCACATACAACACCGCAGCCCCGCCACACTCTGGGCACATCTCCTCAGTATGCCCTTTACCCAGGCAAACCTTGCACTGAGCCTCATCCCTGAACCGATCCACCCGAATGATAATCTCCTCACCCGTTGGAACCATCAGCGTCTTACCGCCCACCTTCACATAATTCCCATCTCTCACCGAGTTCCGATATAGCGTCCGCGATTTCCGCGAAGACGACAGCGTGTTCCGCTTCCTCTTTAACCTGCCATTCCCAGCCCTGAAGTAAGAATGCTCTTCCAACTCCCTGCTAATCTGCTCATCATTTGTCAATGTTTCGGTATGCATAACTTACAGATGAACTTATCCCTATACCGAATTTTAATCAAGAAAATTTTCTCCAAAAAAAATTTGCAGTACGCGCTCTCTCGCAAGTTCGCAGGCCGCCTGCGGTTTCAGGGGCCGCACCCCCACTCCCAGACCATCCGTTCCGGGAGGGAAAATCCAAATGCACTGACAGCCTGTCAGTGGTCAAATGGACTTTCATATGGACTCAGATGCACCTAAGTACATTAGATTCAATACTGACATTGGGGTGCTGTGTCCCAATACATGCCAAATCGTATAGATCGACGCACATGGCTATATGTTTCGCCGGTAAAATCGTATGACACTTCCCAAATTAATACGACTTTCTATA
>Ga0070741_10021517_pt1 | contig 10020 bp, 7 predicted proteins | sample Coa_R1_4_FD_66440 | JGI IMG/M metagenome (GOLD analysis project Ga0070741, IMG submission 66440) | Surface soil microbial communities from Centralia Pennsylvania, which are recovering from an underground coalmine fire - Coalmine... | ecosystem: Environmental > Terrestrial > Soil > Unclassified ...
TACGGCATGAGCGCGTTCGGACTCGCGCGCCAGCTCGGCATCGGCCGCAACGAGGCGCAGGGCTATATGCAGCGTTATTTCGAGCGCTATCCAGGCGTGCAAGCGTTCATGGAAGCGACGCGCGAGCGTGCGCGCCGCGACGGCTATGTCGAAACGCTATTCGGCCGCCGCCTGTATTTGAACGAGATCCGCTCCAAGAACCAGGGCTTGCGCGCGGGCGCCGAACGCGCTGCGATCAATGCCCCGATGCAGGGCACCGCCGCCGACATCATCAAGCGCGCGATGATCGCCGTCGACGGCTGGCTCGCCACGCTCGGCGATGCGGCACGCATGATCATGCAAGTGCACGACGAACTCGTGTTCGAAGTGCGCGAAGATCGCCTCGACGAGGTGACGAGCGGCGTGCGCGACCGCATGATGCACGCAGCGGAACTCGCGGTACCCCTCCTGGTCGATGTCGGCGTCGGCGCCAACTGGGATGAGGCGCATTGACCGGACGTGGTCGCTAGCGCTCGTCGCGAAAATTGTGCGTAATGCAGCGTTTCGGGCGCAAGTCTTTGAAATACCAGCCGATGAACCTTGTCTGAATCCACGCGAGCGAATTCGCCTCGGGGATTGAACTCGTGGGGGCCAACCGCATCTAATGTCGCAGGCGCACGCAACGGCGCCTGGTTTACTCACCTCCCTGAGTGAACCTGCGAAGGGCGATCCCTCCCCAGGTCGTTCTTCGGACCCCAGCCCCGGGAGCTTCCCCCTAAGCTTCCGGGGCATTTTATTTGCGCTTCCTGCGCACGGCGTCTCTTCCGCATGATCCTGCGCTTCGACTAAGCCAAGTAGCCGCCGTCGACCGCGAAGCTCGCGCCTGTGACATAGCTCGCGGCCGGCGAGCACAGGAACAGGATCAGCGGCGCGATTTCCTCGGGCTGCGCGATGCGGCCGAGCGGTATCGCGCGCAGCAGCGACTTGAGGAGATCCGGATTCTGCGTCAAGGCGCCGGCGAACTTCGTATCGGTGAGGCCGGGCAGCACGGCATTGACGCGGATCTTGTGCGGGGCGAGCTCCTTCGCGAAGCCTTCGGTCATCGAGAGGATCGCCGCCTTCGTCATCGAGTACACGCCCTGCCCCGGGGCGGCGCGCCGGCCGTTCACCGAGGCGACGTTGACGATCGCGCCGCCGCCGCGTTCGCGCATGCGCCGCGCAGCGCAGAGCGACACGTAGAAATAGCCGCGGATATTGACTTCGACCGTCTTCTCGAACGCGCTCATGTCCATCTCGAGCATCGGGCCGAAATACGGGTTCGCCGCCGCGTTGTTGACGAGGATGTCGGGCACGAGCCCCTTGCTTTCGAGTTCGCGGAACATCGCATCGATCGACGCGATGTCGCCGATATGCGCCGCAAACGCGTCGGCTTTGCCGCCCGCATCGCGGATCTCGGCGGCGACATCCTCGCAAGCCTCTCGCTTGCGGCTCGTCACGAGCACGTGCGCGCCATGCTGAGCGAGAAGCGCCGCCGTCGCCGCTCCGATGCCGCGGCTAGCCCCGCTGATCAGCGCGATCCTGCCGCTCAGATCGAATAGCGTGTCCGCCTTCATCACAGCTCCGCCGCCGCCTGACATACAATCGAGCATAGCAAACACGAGCGGAGGCCGGCGGCGTGGACCAGAAGCGTGTGCTCATCACCGGCGCCGGCAGCGGCTTGGGCCGCGCGCTCGCGTTCTGTTTCGCGGAAAACGGCTGGCGCGTCGCTTGCGCGGACCTGCACGAGGAGCGCGCCCGGGACACGGTGCGCCTCATCACCGAATTCGGCGTCGGTGCGATGTCGCTCAAGGTCGACGTCGGTTCCGACGCGTCCGTCGAAGAGATGCGCGACGAGATCCTCGCGGCGTGGGACGGCGTCGACGTCGTCGTCAACAATGCCGGCGTGGCCTCGGCGGGCAGCCTTGTGCAGACCTCGCTCGACGATTGGCGCTGGACGCTCAACATCAACCTCATGGGCGTGGTGCGCGGCTGCCGCGCCTTCGTGCCGGTGCTCGTCGAGCAAGGCAGCGGCCACATCGTCAACATCGCCTCGTTCGCGGGCATCGCCAACGCACCGCGCATGAGCGCGTACTCGGCGAGCAAGGCCGGCGTGATTTCGCTGTCCGAGTGCCTGCGCGGCGAGCTTGCGCTGATCGACAGCGCGGTCAAGGTGTCGGTCGTCTGCCCTGCGTTTTTCCAGACCAACCTCATGGAGACCTCGCGCGCGCCCGAGAACGACAAGAACGTCGCCAAGAAGCTCATGGCCAGCGCGAGCGAGAGCGCCGACGACGTAGCCGCGCACATCTACCGCAGCATGCTGCGCGGCGAGTTCCTGATCCTGCCGACGAAATCCGAACCGATGCGCTGGCGGATCAAGCGTTTCCTGCCGGAGTTCTTCTTCCGCAGTCTGCTCAAGGCGATGGGCCAGCGAGGCGCCGCACGATGACGAAGCTCATGATCTACGGCGCGAACGGCTACACGGGCCGGCTCATCGCGCACGAAGCGGCCAAGCGCGGCCTGAAACCCATGCTCGCGGGGCGCAATCGCGACGCAGTCGATGCGCTCGCGGGCGAACTCGGCTTGTCGCGCCGCGTGTTCGATCTCGCCGATCCGATCGAGGTCGCGCGCAACCTCGACGGCGTAAGCGTGGTGCTGCACTGCGCGGGCCCGTTCTCGCGCACGGCGGCGCCAATGCTCGACGCGTGCCTCGCCGTCAACGTGCATTATCTCGACATCACGGGCGAAATCGACGTGTTCGAGCTCTGCCACCGCGCCCACGCCCGCGCCAAGCACCAGGGCGTCGTGGTCCTGCCGGGCTCGGGCTTCGATGTCGTCCCGACCGACTGCACGGCGGCGATGCTCAAACAGCGTTTGCCCGATGCGCAATCGCTCGTGCTCGCCTTCGAAGCCGGCGGCGGCCCGAGTCCCGGCACGGCCAAGACCAGCGTCGAAGGCCTGCGCAACGGCGGCCGTGCGCGGATCGGCGGCGAGCTCAGGGGCGTGCCGCTCGCATGGAAAACGCGCGCATTCGTGCGCGAGGACGGCAAATCGCGCACCGCGATGACGATCCCGTGGGGCGACGTCTACACGGCCTTCGTGTCGACGGGCATCCCGAACATCGAAACCTACATGGTCGTGCCGCCGAAAACGATCCAGCGCATGCGCTGGATGCGTTACGCGCGGCCGCTCGTGCAGCTGCCGTTCGTCGAAAATTTCATGAAGCGGCGCATCGAGCGGACCAATCCGGGCCCCTCTGAAGAACGCCGGCGCGACAGCGGCTGCTACGTCTGGGGCGAAGTACGGAACGCGGCCGGCAAGGAGGCGAAGCTCGCTCTGGCCGCGCCGAACGGCTACGACCTGACCGTGACCGCTTCGCTCGGCATCGCCGAGCACCTGCTCGCGCGCACGAACCCGCCAGGCGGCTATTACACGCCCTCGCAATTGATGGGCGCGGATTACGTGCTCAAACTGCCGGGAGCGCGTCTCATCGAACAACCGTGAGCAAGGAAGTTTCGATCCACCCGACGCAAGGAGAAAAACATGCGCACAGCACTCGTCGTCATCGGTCTGGTCCTCCTGTTCGGCGGCGGCGCCGCGTTTTTCGGAGTGGTGCAGTATCCGCACGACAAGGAAGTCGTGAAGATCGGCAACCTGTCCGCGTCCGTGAGCCAGGAACGCACCGTTCCGCAGTGGATCGGCGGGGTAGCGGCGCTCGTGGGCATCGGTCTCATCGCGGCAGGCACCACGCGGCGGTGATGCGGCGCCGCCGAGACCGCTCGGCAGCGCGCCGTTTCAAGGCGACCAGGCGGTCATGATGCGGTCGCGCACGGCCGCGTCGGGCGCGTCGGGATCGAATTCGATGTGCTCGCCCGTGCGCACGCCGAGGTCCTCGTATACTTTTTCCCACTCGGGAAACTCGCGCAGCGCGGCGAATTCGCGGTAGCGACGCGAAAACGTCTCGACACCGGCGAGCTCGTCGAGCTTCGCCACGAATTCCTGCGGCGGCCATTCGCGGTGCGCCGGCAGGCAGCAGTCGCGGAAGCGCGACAGGGCAAGACCGAGCTCGAGCTTGCCGTCGCTGTCGCGGCGCAGGTCGCGGTCGACCGTGAGCCAGTAGGCCGCACCGGACCAGTACACGCGGCGGTAGTCGTGCGTGCGGTGCATCGTCGCCGCGGCATCCGAAAGGCTGGTCGCGTAATGCTTACCGGCGTTGTCGGTGAAGCCCTCGCGCAGACGGTCCCAGGCTTGCGCGGGCGTCAGCAATCCTGCGCGGCCGCGCAGAACGTTCTGGTAGTACGTCGCGAGGCCTTCGGCGAGCCAGCTGCCGCGATCGCCGAGATACGGATGCATGAGATGGCTGAGCTCGTGTACCGCGATCCAATCCTTGTCGAAATCCGCGACGGGCTGCGTGGGATCGACGAGCAGCTCGAGCGCATTACCTTGCCCGCGAATTGACTGCCCGAACATGACCGCCTTTCCGTGCCCCGACAGCGGAATCATGAGCACCTGCACGTCCGGCAGCGGCAGACGGCCGTACGCCGAGAGGATCGCGCGCGACACGTGGGCGAGCCAATCGTGCAGCTTCGCGCGCTCCTCCGCATCGGCGCCGTCGAGGATCGTCAGACGCAGAACGCCGCCCGGCAACGGTATGCGTTCTTCGCTGAAGTGGCCGAACGCGACCGCGGCGGACCAGTCCGACGGCGTGTACGGGATGGTAAAATGTATATTTTTGCGCGCATCCGCCTCGCTCTTCGCGTGCTTGCGAGTCCGCGCTGCGTCCGCATGCTCGCGCCACGGCGCGGAGATGGACCAATCGGCCGGCAGGTCCAGGCTGAGCTCGGCATCGGCGCCCTCGCCGGCATCCGCGCGGAGCAACAGCAGTTGCGGCGCGACGACGAGATCGTCGCCGACGCGCCAACCGACATCCTGGTTGTGCGCCGCCGCGACGGCGCCCACGTCGACGTGGTACGACAGGCATTCGCCGGGCTTCCAGTCCGCCGCCGCCCAGGCGCCGTCGTCGTCGTCCTCGACGGCGCCGCCGCTCGAGCGCGCGACGCCGCCGACGAAACGCATGGCCCATTCGGAATCGGCGGCGAAACGTACGTGCGCGTGCGCTTCGGCGAGGCAGAGCTCCACTTTCGCGAGCAGGGTTTGGCCGTCTAACGTCACGGCATAGCGCGGCTCATCCGCCGCCGTCGCCGCGCCGGTGACGAGGAGCGAGGTCAGCAACAATCGGGATCGGAGCATCGGAATCGTCCTTGTGGCTCGTCGCGTATAGCAGAACCTGCGAGTGCGGTGAAAGTTGCACAAGACATGGGCCTGGCGATGGCGGCGCCGTTACAATTCGTCGATGGATGTTTCCCACCTGCTCGACGGCCTCAACTCTGCCCAGCGCGAGGCCGTGACCGCACCGCCGGGGCACTATCTCGTGCTCGCCGGAGCGGGCTCGGGCAAGACCCGCGTACTCACGCACCGCATCGCGTGGCTGCTCGAGGTCGAGCACGCGTCGCCCTGGTCGATCCTCGCCGTCACGTTCACGAACAAAGCCGCGGGCGAGATGCGCTCGCGCTGCGAACTCATGATCCGCCAAGGCACGCGCGGCCTCACGGTCGGCACGTTCCACGGCATCGCGCACCGCCTGCTGCGACAGCATTGGCGCGAGGCGCGGCTGCCCGAGACGTTTCAGATCCTCGACGCAGACGACCAGCAGCGCCTGCTCAAGCGCGTGATCGCCGGGCTCGGCCTGGACGAATCGCGATTCCCGCCGCGCCAAGCCGCCTGGTTCATCAACACGGCGAAAGACGAGGGCAAGCGGCCGCAAACGTTCCAGAACGAAAACAACCCGCTGACGCGCACGCTCGTGGACATCTACCGCACCTACGAGGAAGCCTGCCAGCGTTCGGGGCTCGTGGACTTCGCCGAACTGCTGTTGCGCTCGCACGAGCTCTGGCTCACGAACGACGTGCTGCTCGCGCACTATCGCGAGCGCTACCGGCATTTGCTCGTCGACGAATTCCAGGACACCAACACGATCCAATACGCATGGGTGCGCGTGCTCGCCGGCACGACGGGCCAGGTGTTCGTCGTCGGCGACGACGATCAGGCCATCTACGGCTGGCGCGGTGCACGCGTCGAGAACGTGCAGCATTTCCTGCGCGATTTCCCGGGCGCGAAGACGATCCGGCTCGAACAGAACTATCGCTCGACCGGCACGATCCTCAAGGCCGCCAACGCGATCATCGCCAACAATCCACAGCGTCTCGGAAAAGAACTCTGGACGGCGGGCGCCCCTGGCGAACCGATCGCGCTCTACGCCGCTTACAACGAGCAGGACGAAGCGCGGTTCGTGATCGAGCGCATCCGCGAACACCTCCATCGCGACGGCAAGGCCAGCGAATGCGCGATCCTGTACCGCTCCAACGCGCAGTCGCGGAATTTCGAAGAGCAGCTCATCCAGCACGACATCCGGTATCGCGTCTACGGCGGCCTGCGTTTCTTCGATCGCGCCGAAATCAAGGATGCGCTCGCTTACCTGCGCCTCGTCGCCAACCGTCACGACGACGCGGCGTTCGAGCGCGCGGTCAACACCCCGGCGCGCGGCATCGGCGAGCGCACGCTCGACGCGCTGCGCCAGCGCGCGCGGCGCGACGCCACCTCGCTCTGGGACGCCGCGCTTGCCGAACTCGTCAATGCCGGCCTTGCCGGCCGCGCCAAGAATGCACTCAAGGGCTTTCTCGCGCTGATCGAGGAACTCGCGCGCGATTGCGCGGGCGTCGACGATCGCGCCGATATGTCGCTGTTGCCCGCCGAATCGCTCGCACTTGCCGAACAGATCGAGCATGCGATCGAACGCAGCGGACTGCGCGATTATTACGAAGCCGATTCGCGCGGCAGCGCCGAGTCGCGCGTGGAGAACCTCGACGAGCTCGTCAACGTCGCGAGCCGGTTCGAGCGCACCGCGGAGGATGTGGAGGCCGGATTCTCCGAGCTCACCGCCTTCCTCGCGCATGCCGCGCTCGAAGCCGGCGAGACGCAAGGCGAAGCCTGGGAGGATTGCGTGCAGCTCATGACGCTGCACTCGGCCAAGGGGCTCGAGTTTCCGCTCGTGTTCCTGGCCGGGCTCGAGGACGGCTTGTTCCCGAGCCAGAAGTCGCTCGACGAGCCCGGTCGTCTCGAAGAGGAGCGCCGCCTCGCCTACGTCGGCATCACGCGCGCTCGCGACACGCTGGTGCTCTCCTACGCCGAATCGCGGCGACTGCACGGCGCGGAAACCTACAACCGCCCGTCGCGCTTCCTCAACGAGCTGCCGCGCGAGCTGCTCCACGAAGTGCGGCCGCGCGTGCAGGTCTCGCGGCCGCTGTACGCCGGGCGCTTCGTCGACGACGGCGGCGATGCCTCGCCCGTGAAGCTCGGCCAGCGCGTGCGCCACGCGAGCTTCGGCGAAGGCGTCGTGGTCGATGCCGAAGGCGCCGGCGCGCACGCCCGCGTGCAGGTCAATTTCGAGAACGCGGGTGCGAAGTGGCTCGTCGTCGCGTATGCGAATCTCACGCCGCTGTGAGCTGAAGTCCGGCGCGGGCGACGCTCGAATTCGACCGCAAGACCCGGATAGCGCGCGGGCGGGCAGCCCTTTACTTTGTCCCCCGACGCAACCATTCTCGGGAGACGAAACATGAACGCGCTACGTAAATCCTCCTCGGCTTCGACCGAACGCGATCCGCGCTGGGCGGCGGTGCTCGCGCGCGATGCCGCAGCCGACGGCAACTTCTGGTACTCGGTCGCGACCACGGGCGTGTACTGCCGGCCGTCGTGCGCTTCGCGGCGCCCGCGCCCCGAGAACGTGCGCTTCCATGCGACACGCGCCGACGCCGAGCGCGCAGGATTCCGGCCGTGCCGACGCTGCAAACCGGAGCAGGCGGCGCTCGCCGATCAGCACGCTGCACTCGTCACGGCGGCATGCCGCGCGATCGAATCGGCGGATACGGCGCCGTCGCTCGCGGAGCTCGCCGGTCAGGCGGGGCTGAGCCCGTTCCATTTCCATCGGGTGTTCAAAGCGATCACGGGTCTCACGCCGAAGCAGTACGCGGCGGCGCACCGCCACGGGCGCGTACGCGATCGCCTCGCGCACGCTGCACGCGTGACCGACGCGATCTACGACGCCGGTTATGGTTCCAGTGCCCGCTTCTACGAGCATTCCGCGGCGATACTCGGCATGCGCCCGAAGAGCTACCGCGCCGGCGGCGCCGAGACGCGCATGCGTTTCGCGGTCGGCGAATGTTCGCTCGGCGCCGTGCTCGTGGCGCAGAGCGAGCGCGGCATCTGCGCGATCCTGCTCGGCGACGATCCCGAGGCGCTGACGCGCGAACTCGAGGACCGTTTCCCGAACGCCGAGCTGGTCGGCGGCGACGCGGATTTCGAACGCGTCGTCGCGCAGGTGATCGGCTTCGTCGAAGCACCGCGCGGGGCGCTCGATCTGCCGCTCGACATCCGCGGCACCGCATTCCAGCAACGCGTGTGGCAGGCGTTGCGCAAGATTCCCGCCGGCCGCACCGCGAGCTATGCCGAAATCGCCGAGCGTATCGGCGCCCCGGGCGCCGTGCGTGCAGTCGCCGGGGCCTGCGCAGCGAATGCGCTCGCCGTGGCGATCCCATGCCACCGCGTGATCCGCCGCGACGGCGCGTTGTCGGGTTATCGCTGGGGCGTCGAGCGCAAGCAGGCGCTGCTCGCCCGCGAAGCGAAAGTGCGCTGATTCACACGATGCCGGTCACGTAGTAGCAGGCGATCACGAAAAACACGGCAACGGTCTTGATGCAGGTCACGGCGAAAACATCCTTGTAGGACTGCCGGTGCGTGAGCCCGCACACGGCGAGCAAGGTGATGACGGCGCCGTTGTGCGGCAGCGTATCCATGCCGCCGGAGGCCATTGAGGCGACGCGATGCAAGACTTCGGGCGGGATGCCGGCGGCATTCGCCGCGGCGAGGAACTGCTCGGCCATCGCCGCGAGCGCGATCGATAGCCCGCCCGAGGCCGAGCCCGTGATGCCGGCGAGCGACGTGACCGTCACCGCCTCGTTGACGAGCGGGTTCGGGATTGCTTTGAGCGCGTCGCGGATCACGACGAATCCGGGCAGCGCCGCGACGACGGCGCCGAAGCCGTATTCGGACGCCGTGTTCATCGACGCGAGCAGCGCACCCGCGATCGCCGGCTTGCTGCCGTCGACGAAACGCGCACGGACGCGCGCGAACGCGGAGACGAACACGGCGAGGATGCCGATCAGGAGCGCGCCTTCGACGGCCCAAATCGCCGCGACGCTCGAAATCGTCACGGCGATCGGTTTGTCGAGGCCGGGCATGGCGACGTCGTAGGTCTTGCCGTACGCGGAATTCACCCAAAACGTGAACAGCTTGTTCGCCACCGCGACGAGCACGAGCGGCAGGATCGCGATCCACGGATTGGCGAGCCGGCCCTCGGGCGCAGGCTCGGGCTCGTTCTGGTGTCCGCTGCCGTAGCCTTCTCCGGCGGCCTGCGCCTTGCGCCGGCGCCATTCGAGATAGGCGATGCCGAGTATAAGAATGAACACGCTGCCGATCACGCCGAGCCACGGTGCCGCGTAGGCGTCGGTCTTGAAGAACGCCGTCGGGATGATGTTCTGGATCTGTGGCGTGCCGGGCAGGGAATCCATCGTGAACGTAAACGCACCGAGCGCGATCGCGCCCGGGATCAAGCGTTTCGGGATGTCGCCTTGGCGGAACATCTCGGCCGCGAACGGGTACACGGCGAACACGGCGATGAACAGCGACACGCCGCCGTAGGTGAGCAGCGCGCAGACGAGCACGATCGACAGCATCGCGCGCTCGCGCCCGACGAGGCCGATCACCGCGGCGACGATCGACTGCGAAAACCCCGCGAGCTCGATGAGCTTGCCGAACACGGCGCCGAGCAGGAACACCGGAAAATAGTTCTTCACGAAGCCGACCATCTTGTCCATGAACACGCCCGTGAAC
>Ga0070741_10021518_pt1 | contig 10019 bp, 7 predicted proteins | sample Coa_R1_4_FD_66440 | JGI IMG/M metagenome (GOLD analysis project Ga0070741, IMG submission 66440) | Surface soil microbial communities from Centralia Pennsylvania, which are recovering from an underground coalmine fire - Coalmine... | ecosystem: Environmental > Terrestrial > Soil > Unclassified ...
ATCGTCATCATCCGGGCGGTCACCTCCGACCGGCTGCACAGGCGAGACGACATCGCGCGCGCACTCGGCGCGCCCATCAGGCTCACCGTCTCCGCCCTGCCCGCGACGCACCGGCTCATGGGCCGCCGCGGACTGGCGGCGGCCGAGCACCGTGAGGTGCAGCGCGTCGTCGCGCACCTGCGCCGCGCGGTCCGCACCGGCTCGCGCCGCATCGCGACCCTGGCGGTCGTGCCGGTGGACGATCCGGAGGTCGCGGCGCTGGCCGTGACGTCACTGGCCGTCTCCCTCGCCCAGCAAGGAAAGCGGGTCGTCCTCGCGGACCTGTGCGGTCGTGCCCCCGCCGGGCACCTGCTGGGAGTCAAGGATCCCGGGGCTCAGCAGGTGACCGTCGATGGCGTGCAGCTGGTGGTCGTGATCCCCGACCGCACCGACGTCACGCCGTCCGGGCCGCTGGGTACGTTGCCGTCAGAGATCCAGTCGCCGGCCGCGGACCGGATCGCCGCGGCCTGCGCCTCGGCGGACGTCTTGCTCAGCCTCGTGGCGCTCGACCCCAACGCGGGATCGGATCACCTCGCGACATGGGCGACCGACGCCGTCGCGGTGGTGGACACGGGCCGGTCCTGGACCAGGATCCAGGCCGTCGGCGAGATGATACGGCTCACTGGCACGCACCTGGTCTCCGCGGTGCTCGTCGGGGCCGAGAAGACCGACAAGAGCCTCGGGATACCACGCACGCTGCTCGCGGATCACGACATCGCCCAGGATGGCGACGGTCAGGGTCCGGCCGACGGCGCACCGGTATCGGGGCTGATAAGCCGGTGAGCGCGTCCGTAGCGGCGTTCCGCTCGCGCCTGCGAGCGCCGGTGCTCGACGTCGCGGACACGATGGAACGCTCGGTGCGGTGGCGTATCGGCGTTGCCTGGCTCCTGCTGTTCCTCAACACGCTGACCTTCTACCCCGGCACGTGGACCGGGCAGCACCTCGTGCTGCCGATCCCGCACCGGGTCGGCGAGCTGATCACCCAGGGCGCACTGCCCGCGGCCCTGCTGGTCGTGCTGACCGTCAACCGCAGGCTGCTCATCCGCCCGAACGTATTTCTCTGCCTGCTGACCTTGCTCGTCACCGGGGCGCTGATCTCGGCTCTCGGCCACCAGGGCGGTCAGCTGGGCACCATGTACCGGACACTGCGGTTCGCCGGGTTTGTCGCCACGCTGTGGCTGCTGACGCCATGGTGGGGCCGGCGCGACATGCTGCTCCTCAAGTGCCAGATGATCGCGATGTCCACGGCGCTCGGCGGAGTGATTCTCGGCCTCATGCTGGCGCCTAAGCGCGCGCTCGCGCAGGGCCGGCTCGCGGGCACGATCTGGCCCACGCCGCCCACCCAGGTGGCGGACTTCGCGGCGGCCACGCTCGGGCTGGTGGTCGCGCTCTGGCTCGGCGGCATCGTGCGCGGCCGCCTGACCCTGCTGAGCGCCGCCGGACTCGGCACAGTCCTGTTGATGACACACTCCAGGACCGAGCTGATCGCGATGGTGGCGGGCATCATCATCGCCGGGGTGAGCCTGTTCACCAGCAAGGCGCGGGTGCGGCGGTTCTTCGCGGCGATCAGCATCGCCGGTTCCGGCGCGGTCGTGCTGTTCTCCGGCCTGCTGGCGAGCTGGCTCGCCCGCGGCCAAGAGGGCAAGCAGCTGACGAACCTTACCGGCCGGACGACGGTGTGGAGCGCCGTCATCCATCAGCAACGCGACGTCTTCCAGGTGATTTTCGGCTTCGGCCTGTCGAACGAATCGTTCAACGGGCTGCCCATCGACAGCACCTGGCTCGCCACCTACTTCGACTTCGGGCTACTCGGCCTGCTCGTCTGCGCGTCGATGGTGCTGTTCGTGCTGACGTCGGGCTGCTTCCAGTCGCACAGCCCGCAGCGGGCGCTCGCCCTGTTTATCGTGACCTACCTTCTCGTGCGCTCGGTCACCGAGACCGGGCTCAGCCTCGCGACCGCCAACCTGCTCGACCTGACCATAGCCGCTTCGTTGCTGGTGCCCATCCGGCACCAAGTCACTAGTTACCAAGGGGGGCACCGCGATGCCGCCAACACTGCGACGTCGTATCGCCAATTCGCCGATCGCGCGAGGCGTGGCGGTTCCGCTGCGTACCATGATGGTGGCGCGTTACGACGCTCGTGTCATCGGGCGCTCGGTCGACTGGCTCGTGCATAGCCGGGAAACCACCAACTTCACCTACGATCTGGATCCGCTCAACCGTGACCAGCTCTGCTGGTTCGTCTCCGCCGTTTCCGGTGCGGAAATCGGGCAGGTCCGGTCGTGGATCCAGGAGCTGGTGGACAACGATAAGGTGACCGAGCAGCTGACCAGACGGATGGCGTCTAATCCGCGCCGGGGTATCTGCCCCAAGGAGCCGCACTGGGCGCGTCGTCTCGGCTGGTACGCGCTTATCCGGGCGACGCAGCCCGAGCATGTGGTCGAGACGGGCACCCAGCTCGGTCTCGGGTCCTGTGCCATCGCGGCCGCCCTGCTGCAGAACGGACACGGCCGGCTGACCACGATCGACACCGACCCGGAAGCGGGATACCTCATCGAGGAGCCGTGGGCGAGTGTCGTCGACCGGCGGACCGCGAGCTCGATCGAGGTGCTCAAAGAGCTGCCCGAGGTCAACATGTTCCTGCACGACAGCCTGCATACCTATGAGTACGAGGCCAGCGAGCTGGCTGCCGTGGCGCCCAACCTCAGCGCGTCGGCGATCGTGCTCTCCGACAACGCTCATGATTCGTCCGCGCTGTCCGACTGGGCCGAGCGGACGGGACGTCACTATCTCTTCTTCAAGGAGCAGCCGCTCAACCACTGGTGGCCGGGGGACGGCATAGGTGCCGCCTGGGCAGACCGGCCATTAGCGAGCCAGCCTGACAAGAAGAGGTCTGGGAGGGGGGCCCATGCGGATCTTCACATCAGCGGTTAAGTGCGCGATGGCAGCGGTGCTGGCGGTGCCGGTGATCGCGGCGTGCACGAGTAATTCTCCCGCGGCCGGCCGGCCCGCTTCGCGGGACCTCCCTGGGGCACCAGGGACGGTGGCGAGAGTCTGCGGCCAGCCGGTACTCAACTCGCCGTTCCATTACAACGGCGCGGCCGGCGCGTACCGGAGCGGTACCGCCGGGCTGCCCACGTACGGCACGCCTGGCTCGGACTTCCCGCGCGACACGGCCGGCGTCGTCCTGCCGCCCGGCAACCACGGTTACATGTCATACGAGCTCAGCCCGGATACCGTCTACTACTTGCTCCCCGGCGAGCATGTCGGGTTCTTCCAGGCGGATACGAACGACGCCTTCGTCGGCGGGTTCGCGGGCGGCAAACGCTCGATCGTCTCCGGCGACTACGCCGGACTGCACGTGGCCATCGACTCCAACTTCTCGAACGGGAATCAGCCCGGTGTCACCATCGAGTACCTGACCATCGAGAAATTCCAGCCGAACGGCGATGCCGCCGCCATCAACCAGGGCTCCAACACCAACTGGACCGTGCGGTACAACACGATCACGCTCAACGTGCCCGGGGCGGGATTGATCGCCGGCGCCGACAACGTCCTCAAGGACAACTGCATGACGCTGAACGGGCAGTACGGCTTCCAGTCCTCGGACGTCGGCACCTGGGGCAACGACTCGCTCACCGGGGGTCCTTACAACGTCACCGTCGTCGGCAACGAGATCAGCTACAACGACACGTGCGACTTCGAGGGAGTGTTCACCAATGCCGCGCTTGGGTGGTCCAAGCACAACCCGGTACCGGCGCGGTACCAGAACCCGCATTGCGGACCGGTTACCGGGGACGGCAACCAAGGCGGCTTCAAGCTGTGGGCCACCAACGGGGTGACGATCGAGGGTAACTACATTCACAACAACTGGGGGCCGGGCATCTGGGCCGATACCGACAACGCGAACACCGCCTACGTCGGCAACACCATCACCGACAACGACGGGCAGGCGATCATCGAGGAGATCTCGTACAACTTCTCGATCGTCAACAATTACCTGGCCGGCAACGGGTGGGCGGTCGGCCTGAGCAATCCCGGCTTCCCGACTCCCGCCATCTACATCAGCGAGAGCGGCAGCGACACCGCGTTCGGCGGGATCCCGGCGTGCCGGGAACCTTCGTGCGCCCGGCAGGGTGCGTACCAGAACAAGTCGGTGATCGGCCACAACATCCTGGTGGACAACGGTGGCAGCGTACTGCTCTGGCAGAACTCGGACCGGTTCTGCTCGGGTCAGTTCGACAACGTCTGCACGCTGGTGGCCGGCGGCCGGTCCGGACCGTTCACCATGGCCGGCTGCAAGGCCAACATCCGGTCCGCGGTCACCGACCCGGTGACATTTCTCGCCAGACGCACCGGTTCGCCGTCGATGGACTGGTGGAACGGCTGCCTGTGGAAGACCGAGAACGTCAGCGTGACGAACAACACCGTCTATTTCAACCCCGCCGATATCACCGGCTGCGGCCAGGGAACCTGGCCGGACTGCGGCGCCGGCGGCATGTTCAGCGAATACGGCATCGCCGCTCCCTACGACTCGCCGGGCGGCTGGGTAATCGCCAGTCAGCTGACGTTCTTTCAAGGCAATACCTGGACAGGCAACGTCTACAACGGCCCGTCGACCTTCTATGCCTGGAATCAGGGAAACGGTGACAATCCGGTGAGCTGGTCCGCGTGGACCGGGCACATATCCGACGGCGACAAGTGCGGCTCCGCGGGGGAGCGCCAGAGCGGTGCCTGCGCCGGCCCGTTCGGCCAGGATTCCGGCAGCACGTACCGGAAAACCCCGGCCAGCTAGCGTGTATCACGGCGCGGGTGCCGGAGTTCCTGTAAGGCGAAGGATCCGATAAGGCAAAGAGCCAAGCGGGGTAGCGATGCTGGATGCGCTCGTGCGGCGCTGCGTCTTGCCGGCGAACGTGACGGCGCAGATCGTGCGCCCGAGCACGCTCAACGGCCGCAGGCCGACGGTGTCGGTCATCATCCCGTGCTACAACTACGGCCGGTACCTCCCCCAGTGCGTCGACAGCGTCCTGTCCCAGGAGGGCGTGTCGGCCGAGGTCATCGTCATCGATGACGCGTCGACCGATGGCAGCGATGCCGTGGTCCGCCAGGTCGCGGCGAATGATCCCCGCGTGCACGCGATCTGCCACACGGTTAACAAGGGCCACATCGCGACGTATAACGAAGGGCTGGCCCAGGTATCTGGGGAGTACACCGCGCTGCTGTCCGCGGACGACCTGCTGACACCGGGATGCCTGGCGAGAGCGGCCGCGCTGATGGAGACGTACCCCGCGGTCGGCCTCGTCTACGGCTTTCCCGTCGACTTCACCGACACCCACCTCCCGGCGGCGCGCACCTCCCCCCGCAGCTGGATCATCTGGCCGGGTCAGCAGTGGCTCGCCTACCGGTGCCGGGTCGGCAGGAACATCATCAGGTCTCCCGAGGTAGTGCTCCGGACGAGCGTCCTGCGCCAGATCGGCGGCTATAAGGCAACGCTGCCGCACGCGGCGGACTTCGAGCTGTGGATGCGGACAGCGACGGTGTCCGACGTCGGCTTCGTCGCCGGGGCCGACCAGGCCTATTACCGCATCCACCCCAGCAACATGCATCAGTCGATGTTCGACATGCTCGATGACTTCTCCCAGCGTCTCGCCTCTTTCGACGCCATATTCGGTGAGCGTTCGGAACTGCTGGACGACCCGGAGCGGCTGCGGGAGGCGGCGCATCTGGCGGTGGCGCGCGCCGCGCTCAGTCAGGCGGTCCGTGATACCGCCCATCGTGCCATCTCCCGCAGCACGATGAGCCGGGCCGTCGGCGCCACCGCGTTGGTGGACGTCGGCGAAGAATCGGTGGACGGCTATGCCGAGTTCGCGCTCCAGGCGTGGCCGGACGCCAAGAACCTGCGGGAGTGGCACAGGCTCCATGGCCTGTTCGCCGATTCGGGCAAGCCGCCGAAGCTGAATCCGGCGCTGATAACGCAGATGGCGGCCCGTAAGGCCACAACGCGTTTCCGATGCTGGCGTAAACGGGTCGTCGGCGTCTGATCCAGGTTCTAGCCCAGCTTCTAGCCCAGACGGGACGGCTTCTCGACGAACGGCGTGTCCACCAGCTCCGACCGGGTCATCTGCCGGTAGATGAGCTGCCGCCGGTACGAGATCGCCTGGTGAAGCACCGGCACCTTGCGGCGTACCAGTGGCTCTAGCAGCCGGCCCTTGATGCCTTTCCCCAGCCCGTAGAGCCCGATCGTCGACTCGAACCGGGCACTCTTGGCGACTGGCAACGGCGTGACACAGCGCACCCGGTCCAGCGCGCCCTCCCGGTAGAAGAACCACCAGTCGTCGGGGCTGACCCGTACCGGCAGGACGCTGTCGCTCATGCGCTTGGCGGCCTCCCGCGTGATGACATAGCCCGCGGAACTCCCCGGCTGGCGAATGTCGATGGGAAGCACGAGGCGGCGCGAGCCTGGCAGGTCCACGGCGCCCTCCCGGCTCATCTTGCAGGAATCCTTGCTGTCATAGTTGAGCAGCACGAGTTCCGCTCCCGCCAGATGCTCGACGAGCGCGTCGGCGAGGCCGTTCAGGTCGCCGGGCAGCGTGACGTCGTCCTCGAGTACCAGGGCCGTATCCAGCCCGTCCGTGATCATCTTCTGGTAGATGCGCAGGTGGCTGAGCGCGCACCCGGCCATTCCGGCCGGCCACTGGCTCCGGTCGAACAGCGCCGGGTCGATGGTCGCCGGGTCGTGCAGGTCCAGCTCAGCGCCGTCAATGCCGTCCACGAATTCGTAGTCGAGGTTGGCGTTCCTCAGCTCGGCAACCATGTGTGCCCGGCGATCGGTGGAGCGAGCGAGGTTGATGACGTAGGCGTGCACCTAGTTCGCCCTCCGGGCCTGGCGCCGCTCGGCGACCTCGCGGTACACGTCCAGGGTCGTGGCTGCCATCGCCCCCCAGGTGAACTCGCCGGCCCGCCGGATCCCGCTGTCGCGGAGCTTGTCTCTCCCCTCGCCCACCGCCTCGACAATCGCGCGGGCGATCGAGGCCGGTTCGGCGGGATCGGACAGGATCGCCGCCCCGCCGGCGATCTCCGGCATGCTCGTGGTGTCCGAGGTCACCACCGGGCACCCGCACGCCATCGCTTCGAGGATCGGCAGGCCGAACGTCTCATTCAGCGACGGATACACCAGCACGTCGGCCGCCTGGTAGAAGGGAACGGTGTCCTCGAGCGGCACCCCGCCGGTGAACAGCACATCGGTCCCGATGCCCAGCTCGGCGACCAGAGAGCGCAGCTGGGCCACGTAGTCGGCGTCTCCCCGGCCCACGATCACCAGCTGCCTGCCCGCCAGTTCACCTCGGGCGATCGCCCAGGCTCGCAGCAAGCCCTCACAGTTCTTATACGGCCACAAGGTCGAGACGAACAACGCGTAGGGCTTCGTGACGCCATATGACGCCACCCGGGCACGGGCCGCGTCCTGATCGCCGAGCTTGAACAGGTCGTGGTCGATGGCCTCGTAGACGAGCCGCAGCTTGCTGGCGTCCACCTCCAGGTATCGCGTCACCTCTGAGCGCAGGCTTTCCGAATTGACGATAACCGCGTCCGCGATCCGCACCGAGCGCGGATAGCTCATCTGGCGGTAGGCACGAACCAGCGGGTTGATCGCGTCCGGGGTGGTAAAAGCGTGCATCGTCTTCATATGGATGACCACCGATCGCGGAATCCGAACGATGGGTGCCATCAACGTGGCGAAGATGTCGATGTGGCTGAGCGGCAGGCGCACCGGGGTGTAGACGTGCTCGGACAGCGTGCGGAGGTTCCGGCGCTCGTTCGACCACGGATAGGTGATGTGGAACACATTCGGCCCGTCCGCCGGGTACATATGCCGCGATTTCGGGCTTACCAGCAGGTGCAGTTCCTCGTCGTAGGCGAGCCGTTTCGCCATTTCCGGTACTACCCGCGTCCAGCACCAGTGCGCGCCCGACGGCGCCGCCGGATTCTCCGTCAGCAGGTTGATCGCCACTCGCACGCTTTTCCGCCTTTTCCGCCGCTGGCATCTGGGCACGCCGCAACAGCCTGGTTAGCTCCAGGCCGGTGACCATAGGAGCACGGCGCGGGTGGCCGTGATACGCCTTCGCTAGCCGGTAAGGCGCTAGCCGGTAAGGCGCTAGCCGGTCAGGCGCCAGCCGGTCAGGCGCTAGCCGGTCAGGCGTGTCGGCATCTTCCGCCGGCTGGGCCGGGACAGATCCGGCACCAATCCGGTCGACGGGTCCGCGGGGTCGGGATCCGCCACCAGGATCCCGGTGATCTCGAGCCCGTCGGCCGCGGCGCTGGCCGCGACGCGCGCCAGCTGCCCTGCCGTGGCCGCTCCGGTCGAGACCGCCAGCACCGCCACCGAGCCAGGCACGGTATCGGCGACCTTCGGTGTCTGGCCGTCCACCACCGCGACGACGACCGTCAAGGTGGCGTCCGGCGACTTGGCGTCCTCGCCCCGATCGATGACGGCGGTCTGCAAGTTCCCGGAATGCAGCGGGGCGTGCGGCGCGGCGCACGCCGCCCGCAGGCTGGCGGTCGCGTTCGTGTCCTGCTGGGGGCCCACGACGAGCGCGGTTCTGACACCAATGGACGCGGCGAACGCGGCCAACTGGGGGGCGAGGGCGAGCGCGGACCGGTCGGACGCGAGCGAAAGCACGGCGAGCGTCAGGTCGGCCGGCGCGAAGTCCGCGGCCCCGGAACCGACGAGGCCGAGCTCGTACAGCGTCTTGTGCAGCCGCCAGGCGGCCACGGGATCGGGCTGGTACTCCTGGAGCAGCTTCATCCAGCCGGCCGCGTCCCGAGGTGCCTCCGACGGGACCGACACCAGCACGGGAACCCCGATGGAGTCGGCGATCTCGTCGCGCTCGCGGAGCCGCCAGTCGCCGCGCCCCAGCGCCAGCGCGATGATGATGCCGAGCAGCGCGCCGCCGAGCGCCCCGACCGCGATGAAGATGGCGAACTGCTTTGTCCGGGTCGGGCCGGTCACGCTGGTGGCCGGCTGGAGCAGCTGCGCGGCCACCCGGCCGACCGGGCTCTTCGCGGAGCCGATATAGCTGATATAGCTCCTGGCGACCGCGTTCGCCGTCGCCTCCGCATCGCCGGCGACCTTGCTCTTGGCGCTGATCGAGATCACGAACGGGGTGAGGCTGCCGACTTGGACGACCTGAAGCAGTTCGTTCAGCGTCATCGGCGGCCGGACGTTCGGCAGCGCGTTCGCCAGCACCTGGTTGCTGCCCGCGACCACTTCCTGGGTCGCGGTGTACGGATCGGTGCCGCCGACGTTGTTGCCCGCGATGGTCGGGTTGTTCTGCGCCGAGGACTGCGGCAGCACCACGAGGGCGGTACTGGTGAGCATTGGCGGATAGCGGAACGCATAACCGCCGCCACCGAGCATGCCCAGCACAATCACGACGGCAACCAGGACCTTATGCCGCCGCACCACGCGCATCGACGTCCGCAGGTCCAGAGCCTGCTGGCTCATCTGGCCTCCACCTGGGTCTCCGGGGCCCTAATCAGCCGAGCATTCGATGCGTACAATGATACGGCCTGCCGGGAAGCCATGAGCGTAAGCGATTTGCTACCGTCCGTAAATTCGAGTCTGGTGGTGAGCGGCACCCCTGGTACGGAACGGCCCCGGCCAAGCAGCGTCCAGGCCGGGACCCGCTGCCCGAAAGCCGGCGAGTACCAGCCGAGGATGGGGTCGGTCTCGCCGCGGTGCAGCGTCCACCGGAGCACCGGCGGCAGCTCAAGCCGTGCTCTTTGTATCTGGGGAGACACCTCTGGTTGTATCTGGGGAGACATCTCTGGCGAAACCGCCGCGGTCGGCCAGGAGAGCAGCGCCCGGGAATCGCACAGCTCCGCCTCGACGTCGGGCCCGAGGTGGAAGGCGAGCCGGATGTCGTGGCCGCCGATGCCGATCTCATCGACGATGTCGATGATGCGGGACGCCCGGTCGAGCA
>Ga0070741_10021520_pt1 | contig 10019 bp, 10 predicted proteins | sample Coa_R1_4_FD_66440 | JGI IMG/M metagenome (GOLD analysis project Ga0070741, IMG submission 66440) | Surface soil microbial communities from Centralia Pennsylvania, which are recovering from an underground coalmine fire - Coalmine... | ecosystem: Environmental > Terrestrial > Soil > Unclassified ...
TGACGGCGGCGGATGCCGGCGCCCAAAGCTGGAAAACACATTTGCTCTCGGGCCGCATCGACCCGGGCGTGGCCGTTACCGCGGGAGTCTTGCTGGGCCTGTGGATCCGCAATAGCTGGCAGGATTGCGAACTCGAAACAATCTACGGCGATCAGACCGCTTTCTACCAGTTGCGGATCGACCCCTACTATCGGACCGCGGCCCAGCGGCATCCCGAGGCGGCTGGGCGGGTCGAAGAATTGATCGCGGAATCCTCGCGGCGCCGGGTGTGCCTGGTGCACGGAGACTGGAGCCCGAAAAATCTGATCGTCGGCGCAGGGGGAATTATGGTGATCGACTTTGAAGTGACCCACTTTGGCGATCCGGCGTTCGACGTGGCTTTTTGCATCAATCATTTCCTGTTGAAATGTTTCCGTTGCCCGGACCGCGCATCGCAACTGCTGGATCTGTCGCGGACCTTTTACACGTGGGCGGCGGGGGTTGTTCCGGCGCCGGCGCTGGAATTTTTGGAAGCCGCTGCGGCCCGGCATCTCGGCTGGCTGCTGCTGGCCCGCGTGGACGGAAAATCGCCGGTAGAGTACATCCGTGAGGAGCCACTACGCGACGCCGTGCGCCGCGCGGCGCTGGGAATCATTCTCGAGGGGCCGACGGATCTCGAGACGTGCTACGCGATCGTGAAAACGGAACTGTGCCGACTGGAGGAGGCCCCGGCAAAGACGCAATGAATTTTCGGATTCGGAAGCTTGCGGCGCGGCAGGTGCTCGACTCGCGGGGCGATCCAACCGTCGAGGTGGCGGTTGTGCTCGAGAGCGGCGTCTCTGCATCCGCCAGCGTCCCTTCCGGAGCTTCGACCAGCCGCCATGAAGCCCGTGAACTGCGTGACGGCCCCGGCGGCGGCTACCAGGGACGAAGCGTGCTCCGCGCCGTGCGCAATGTGAATACGGAGCTCGCCGCTGCCTTGCGCGGCTGGGATGTGCGCGACCAGTCCGCTATCGACCGCTGCATGATCCATCTGGATGGCACCGCGGATAAGAGCCGGCTCGGCGCGAATGCCATCCTGGGGGTCTCGATGGCGGCGGCTCGCGCCGCGGCCGCATCCGCCGGCGTGCCGCTGTGGCGCCATCTGGCCGAAATCGGGACGGGAGGCCGCCGCGCGATGTTGCCGGTCCCTATGATCAATATGATCTCCGGCGGGCTGCACGCCGGGCGCAACATCGAGTTTCAGGATTTCCTGATCGTTCCCCATCGCTTTCCCTCCTTTGCGGCCGCTTTAGAAGCCGCTGTGCGCATTCACCGCTGCATCGGCGTCCTCTTGCGGGCAGAAGGCCGCGCTTCCGGCGGCGTGGCTGACGAAGGAGGCTTTGGGCCGCACTTGGAGTCCAACAGCCAGGCTCTCGATTTTGTGATGCGTGGCATCGCGGCGGCGGGGTTTCGGCCCGGTGAGGAGGTTTCGATCGCTGTCGATGCTGCCGCCAGCCATTTTTATGATGCCGGGCAATACCGGTTGCCCTGCGAGAACCGGAGTTTGACGGCTGAGGCAATGGCCGCGATGCTGGAGGAATGGGTGGGCCGCTACCCGATCGTTTCCATCGAAGATCCCCTGGCGGAAGACGACTGGTCCGGCTGGAAGCAGATCACCAGCGCGCTGGGAAGGTCCTGCCAGTTGATTGGAGACGACTTGTTCGCCACAAACCTCGGGCGCCTTGAACGAGGCATTCGCGAAGGCGTGGCCAATGCGGTGCTAGTAAAAATGAATCAGATCGGCACTCTATCCGAAACGCTTCAGGTAATAGACCGCGCCAGAACGGCAGGATACGCGGCCGTGATTTCCGCTCGTTCGGGGGAAACCGAGGATTCGTTCCTGGCCGACCTGGCCGTAGCCTCGGGCGCTGGCCAGATTAAAATCGGCTCCGTTACCCGTTCCGAGAGGCTTTCGAAATACAACCGGCTCCTGGAAATCGAGGAGCGCGAATCTACTTCGCCGGAGCCAGGGCGAGCTCCGGATCCGTTTCCGGGTCGTATTGTATAGCGGGCGCGCCGACGATGTGTTGCAAGAGCCTGCGGTGCGCGCCCAGGGCCTCCATCCTCGCCGCGAGACTTTTCTGTATTTTGCCCAGAGCTCCAGCGAGATCTTCGGTGACGCCGCCCAGCAGCTCCAGCTGCTCGCGGCGGTAAAGCGCGGCGCCGTGCAGCGACTTGGCCGGAACCGTTTCGGCCAGATCGACGTAATGGTGTATGGCTGCCAGATTTCGTTGAATCCGCTCCAGATCTCCGCTCTCCAAGCCCTCGATGAGCCCTCGCGCCGCCCGGCAAGATAATCGGAAGAGCTTTTCCTGATTCATCCGCGCATCCTCCTGCCAGCCGTTCTTATCGGCCGCTGCGGGGTTCTCGGGAATTTTTTTTTTTGACAAAGAATTCCGCTTACGCAGGCAGCCCGTAAGCGGTCCTCGGTCGCTGTTAACCCCAGAAGCTTTGGCCGATAGGAAATAGAGATATTTGGGTCATGATTCGCCTTACGCGGCTAAACCATCAGCCGATCGTGGTCAACGCCGAGCTGATTGAGTACCTCGAAACCACACCGGACACAGTGATCTCGCTGGTCAACGGCCAGAAGATGGCTGTGCTCGAAACGCTTGATCAGGTCATGGCCGAAATCATCAACTACCAGCGGGAAATCCGGCAGAGACCGATCGTCCGGGCAAAGGAGCGAGAACAGAATCGTGAAGCAGAGTCTGGATAAGGGCACATTGCTGGGCGTCTGCCTGGCCTTAGGCGGTATTTGCGGCGGCCTGCTGCTCGAGGGCGGCAGCCTGCGGGAAATCGCTCAGCCCACAGCGGCGATGATCGTGCTCGGCGGGACTATTGGCGCGACTATGGTCGGCCAGCCGTTCCGCGTGTTTCTGGCCGCCTGCCGCGAGCTGATTCGCGTTCTTTTCGAAACGCATACGGACCCTCAGGCCGCCATCCGCCAGATCATCGACTTCGCGACGAAGGCGCGCAAGAACGGCATCGTCTCGCTCGAAAAGGAAGCGCTCGCCGCCCCCGACCCTTTTTTGCGAAAGGCCTTGACGCTGGCCGTGGACGGCACGGAGCCGCAGGAGATCCGGCGCATGATGGAACTGGAAATAATGCTGGTCGAGGACCGCCGCGCTGCGGAATCCAAGGTGCTGGAGGCCGCGGGCGGCTACGCCCCGACCATCGGTATCATTGGCGCGGTAATGGGTCTGATCCAGGTGATGAAGCACCTGGAGAATATCGAAGAAGTAGGGCGGGGAATCGCAGTGGCGTTTGTGGCGACGATTTATGGCGTAGGTCTCGCCAATCTCCTGCTGCTGCCGGCGGCGGCCAAAATCAAAGCCAAGGCGCAGTCGCATATGAAAATCGCCCAACTCACGCTGGAAGGCGTGATCGGCATCGCCGAGGGCCTGAACCCGAAGCTGATCCAGGGCAAGCTCGAAGCCTATCTCGACGAGAAGCCGACGGCGGTTCCCGCCAAAAACGCCGCTCCGAAAGTCGCCGCTGCGGCTGCCGCCGAGCCGGCCGCCCGATCATAAATATGAATAAGGCTCACTTGCATGACCACGCCAGCCACGAGCGCTGGCTGGTCTCCTACGCCGATTTCATCACCCTGTTGTTCGCCTTTTTTGTGGTGATGTTCGCCTCTTCCCAGGTGAATAAAAAGAAGGTGGCCCACATAGCCGCGGCCTTCGAGTCATACATCAAAGACGGGCGCGTCCGGGAGGAGGGAATCCAGGCCGGCGCCGGACCCCGGGATGGCTCTCAGAGCAACGGCGCTGCTCCGGAGCCTTCGCCCGAAGACATTTCCCGGCGGGAGCTCGATCCCGTCAAGTCTCGTCTCGAGCAGCAGTTGAAAACGGAAATCGGGGAGGGCAAGCTCTCTATATCACTGGAACCGCGCGGCCTGGTTTTGAGCCTCCGGGAATCCGTGTTGTTCCCGCCGGGCAGTGACCAGTTCAGCGCCGAGGCCGTTCCGTTTTTGACCAAGATCGCCAAGTCGCTGCAAGCTCTTCCGGGCCGGCCCATCCGATTGGAAGGCCATACCGACAACATCCCCATCCATACGTCCCAGTTCCCGTCAAACTGGGAACTGTCGGCCGCCCGGGCCACTGCCGTTCTCGAGCTGCTTACGCGCAAACTTGAGATCAAGCCGGAACGCTTCGCCGTCACCGGCTATGCGGACTATCATCCCCTGGCCGATAATGAGACCGCCGAAGGACGCGCGCGCAACCGCCGCGTGGATATCGTGATACTCAGCCGCCTGGCAGCGCGAATGGAGCCGCGGCCAAAACCGGTGGACAGCCAAAAGCCGCGCGATAAGCCAGAGGAATGACACACGCTGACGGTTTCTCGACAGCTCACGGCGCAAATCTCCGCCAATTCGTTAGGAATTTCACGGTTCTGTCTCTGGCTGCCGAATTGCCTTCCACCCCAAGCCCAAAAATGGAATGAACACATCCCCGCGGGTCCTCGTGGCGAATCCGGATGAGCGGGCGTGCAGCCAAACGGCGAGCAGCCTGGGTGCGCTCGGTCTGGCGATTGACTGCGCCTCGAGCGGCTATGCGTGTCTGGAAATGCTCGAAGGACGCCGCTACCAGGCCGTAGTGAGCGAGCGCCATCTCGGAGATCTGGAAGCCGAGCAATTACTCGAGCAGTCGCGGCGGCGTTGCCCTGATCTGGCGTTCGTCGTGGTTTCCGCCGAAGGCGGCCCGCAAGAAGCCGTGCGGCTGACAAAAAAGGGGCTGGACGACTATCTGCCCGCCGGGCTGCCCCCGGAGCGCATGGCGGCGAGGCTGCGGGAACTCATCGGCTCGCGTGAATCGGCCGCCCGCGCCAGCTCCGGTGAGCCGCGCGGCCGCTCGTCAGACTCCGCTGAGTCGGTTTTGATCGGGCGAAGCCCGGCTATCCGGGAAGTAATCGAGACGATCCGGTTGATTGCTCCCAAGCGCTCGACGGTCCTGATTACGGGACCGACCGGCACGGGCAAAGAGCTGGCAGCGAAGCTGATTCACGCGCTCAGTCCCCGGGCTGCGATGCCCATGGTCACCGTAAACTGCGGCGCAATTCCCGAACACCTGCTCGAATCCGAGTTTTTCGGCCACGTCAAAGGCGCTTTCACAGGAGCCGTTTCCGCACGCGTAGGATCCTTTGAGCAGGCCCACGGCTCCACGCTGTTTCTGGACGAAATTGGAGAGATGCCCTTCGATCTCCAGGCCAAAATGCTGCGAGCGCTCCAGGAGCGCGAGTTTCAACGTGTGGGCAGTTCGCACGCGGTCCAGGTGGACGTGCGGGTAATCGCCGCCACCAATTGCGATCTGGCGGCCAAGGTGCGGCGGGGCGAGTTTCGCGAAGACCTTTATTACAGGCTGAACGTGGTTCCCGTGCCGATGCCGCCCCTGGCAGCACGCCTGGAAGACGTCCCGCTGCTGATTGACCACATTCTGGCGAAGATCTGCCGCCGGGAGAGTATCCCCTTGAAGCGGGTGGGACCCGGCGCCCTGGAACTTCTTTCGCGCTATCACTGGCCGGGTAATGTGCGGCAACTGGAGAACGCTTTGGAAAAGGCTATCATTCTGAGCGGCGGAGCGGAGGAACTGAGCAGCCGCGATTTCGACCTGCCGGCCCACTCCGGCTTCGCCGGGTGTTCCTCAGAGGGCGATCCGGCGGATTCCGCCATACAGTTGCCGCCGGGCGGAATGGACCTTGACGCCTTCCTGAGCAAGCTTGAGAGAAATCTGCTGGAGCAGGCCCTGCAGCGCGCGGCCGGGAACAAGAAGCGAGCCGCCGACATGCTTGGCCTGAAGCGCACGACATTGTCCGCAAAACTTCGCGTAGCCGGGATTCGCTTTCCGGCGTGACAGGCTGCCGCGCCCTGCCGTCTCGTTCGAGCTTCCTGCCGCGGTCCCACCGCCAAAAAATTGCCGCTGCGGCAAACATCGAGCCGCCGCGACGCAGATCTGTCTTGTATTTTCATCACGTGCGGGGTGGAATGGATTTTGCAACCGGAGGCGGCGATGGCAGCTCTCTGGGGACCGTCACTGCTCCATCTCGAGCGATGTCTCGACCTGCTGGCCGCCCGCCAGCGGGTTGTGGCGAGCAACATCGCGAACGCGGACACGCCCGGCTACCGCGCTCGCGAAATCGATTTTCGCTCGGAACTCGAGACCTTTGCCGCGCAGTCTCCGCCCGCCAGCTTTTACCCGGCGCTGCTGGTACGGGAGAAATGGGGGCAAGGCGCCAAGAATGACGGCAACAATGTCGATCTCGACCACGAGCTGGAGTCGCTTTCGGAAAACGCTCTGCGCTTCAGCATGGCCTCCTCGATGCTGCAAAAGCAGATACAAGAGCTGCGAAGCGCAATTCGAGAAGGGAAATAAAACCGGGAGCAGACCTGTATGAGTCTTTTTTCCGCGCTGCAAGTGAGCGCCTCGGGCATGGCGGCCCAGAGGACGCGGGTGGAGTTGCTGGTCGAAAATATCGCCAACTCCGAGACCACCCGGACCCCGGAAGGAGGTCCTTATCGGAGGCGGGACGCAGTATTCACCAGTGAACCGGAGATGGCCCCTTTCCGCGCGCTCTTGGCCGGCAATCTGAGCGAGCCGCTGAGCGGCGTGCGCGTCGCCGAAGTTGTGGTCGACGATTCCGAGCCGGAAGTGCGGTATGCGCCCGGGCACCCAGACGCCGATGCCAACGGCTATGTCGCCTTTCCCCGCATCAACCCTGTCGAAGACATGGTTGATTTAACGGCCGCGGTGCGATCGTACCAGGCCAATCTGGCGGCAATGGGGGCGGTAAAAGACATGATGCGCCGCTCGATGGATCTGCTCAAGGCGTAGAACGCTTGTCGAGCGAAACGGCGAGGCTAAGCTCCAGTTGTATTGAAAAACAGGGGTACGGTTCAGGCCGGACGCCGGTAGGCCTCAGGAGAAGGTAAGTAAATGAATGGATTGCCGCCCGTCAACCCGCTCGGCAGCGGATTTCCTGATCTCGGCAGAATTGCCGGCGCGGCGGGAACCGATGCGCCGAAAGGGAGCTTCGCAGGCGCTCTGAAGGACGCCATACAGCGCGTCAACGATCTGCAATTGCAGTCAGACCAGGAATTGCAGGATTTTCTGACAGGCGAAGGTAACGATGTGCACAAATCGGTGCTCGCCGCCCAGCGCGCCGATCTGGCGTTCCAGATGCTGCTGGCTGTGCGAAACAAGGTGATCGATGCCTATCAGGAAATCATGAGAATTCAGGTGTGAGCAGCCGGAAGATGGCAGAGGCCTGAGGGCAGCCAGGAAGCGGGAGACTCCCCCCGCCCGCCTGGATCTCACCTCGCCGGTCGTTCGCGGACGTTTGTTCCTGAGCCGGCTTTTTTCGTTTGTGTCCAAATTGATCCAGCAATTGCAGGCGCTCTGGGGAAGCTTCACCGCGCGCCAGAAGGCCAGTGTTGTTTTGGCCGCCGTGTTGGTCGGCGGCGGTCTGTGGGCTTTCGAGCGCTGGAGCATCGAGCGCAACTTCCGGCCGCTCTATACCGGCATGGCCAGTGAAGAGGCCGGAGCGGTCATCGCGCGCCTGCGCGAGATGGGTGTCGAGTACCGTCTTAACGATACCGGAAGTGCGGTCCTGATCCCCAGTGACCGCGTCGCCGAGACTCGCCTTCAGCTTGCCACCGAAGGTTTGCCCCGCCACGGGCGCATCGGCTTTGAACTTTTTGACCAAACGAAGTTCGGGACCACCGACTTCGCCGAGCAGGTCAATTACCGGCGGGCGCTGGAGGGGGAACTGGAACGTTCCGTTCTCTCGTTGAGCCAGGTGGAGCAGGCTCGCGTTCACATCAGCCTGGCCAAGCAGTCGGTGTTTCTCGATAACCAGCAGCCGGCCAAAGCCAGCGTCGTGGTAAAACTGCGCCGCAATCAGCGGCTGGACGACGGGCAGGTTCGAGGCGTGGCCTATCTGGTGGCCAGCGCTGTCGAAGGACTCGCGCCTGAGATGGTTTCCGTGCTCGACGTGCGCGGCAATCTGCTTTCGCGGCCGCGCAAGCCCGAGAGGGAAGCAACCGAAGAAGAAATGGAGCTGCAACAGAAGATCGAGCGGGAAACGGCCGAGAAGATCCTGCACACCCTCGAGCCGTATCTGGGACCCAACAGAGCCCGGGCCAGCGTCTCCGCCGATATCGACATGAATTCCGGGGAGCAGACCGAGGAAATCCTGGATCCGAACCCGGTCGCCCTTGCCAGTCAGAAGTCGGAGGAATTGTCGCAACCGGCGTTCGCCGGGGGGCAGCCTGGAACGGGTTCAAATGTGCCGCGGGGCGCTGCCCGGCCCATCTTCACCAGCTCATCCTTAAGCAGAAAACAGGAAAACACCACCTATCAAGCTGGCCGCACCGTCACGCACATGCGGCTGGAGAAGGGATCCGTGAAGCGGCTTTCCGTGGCTGTCGTCGTGGATAACAAAATCGCAACCGATGCCGCGGGCCGGCGCGCCAGCGTGCCGCGGACGCCGGAGGAGATGAAGACGATCCGCGACTTGGTGCTGGCCTCAGCGGGAATTCTCGAATCCCGTGGAGACCTGCTGACCATCGAGAATTTGCCGTTTGAATCTCAGCCGTCCGCAGAAATTCCCGAAGGCGCGCCCGCGGCGCCGGTCGCCGCGCCCGGGGTGGAACGCCGGTTTGACATTAAAGAATGGCTCACCCGGAACCGATATAGAGTGATAGGTGCTGCTGTGGCTCTGGCGGCTCTGGCGGCCGTGCTCGCCTTCTGGGCGAGAAGGAAACCGAAGGCGCCCGCCATGGAGCCGGCTCTGCCCGCCGCCGAGCAGGTCGAGAAACAACTGGCCGAGAGGGAGAACGCGCAGCGGCAGGCCGACCAAGCGGCGCTGCTCGAGTTGAAAATGCCTCAGGTGACCAGCAACAAAGCCATGGTGCTCAAAAAGATCATCTCAGAAAACGCAAAGAAAGATCCCGCTGCCACCGTGCAACTGTTGCGAAGCTGGATCCACGAGGATGAACAGTAAGACTGAAGATTGGAAACGGATGTGCTGGGTGCGAGATCAGCCAGGGCGGCTCGGATCGCGAGCGATCGGTCGGCGATGCTGGCGGGGCCGTAGCCACGCCCGGATCGGCCCGGCCGCGGAAAACGCTGCGGCTGCTCGCTCCTGCCGGCTTCTGCGGCTCTATGATCGCAAACACCAGTCGTCCTAATATGATTCCCGGGCTGCGCAAAGCGGCCATCACCGTTGTCGCCCTGGGCGATCAGGCGGGCGCGGAAATTTTCAAGCAGCTCGAGGAGGAAGAAGTCGAAGCCCTGGGCAGGGAAATCTCTAAGCTCTCGGCTGTCACTTCCGAGCAGGCCGAAAGCGTAATGGAAGAATTCCATCAGATGACGCTGGCCCATGAGTATATGATGAAGGGCGGCGTGGATTATGCGAAGCGTATCCTCAACGCCGCGTTCGGTCCCGAAAGCGCCCGCAAGCTAATCGACCGCCTGGTGAAATCCCTGGGATCTGATGTCGCCAGCTTTGACTCCTTGCAAAAGGCCGACCCGCAGCAAGTCGCCAAATTCATTCAAAACGAACATCCCCAGACGATCGCGCTGGTCCTTTCGCATCTGAATTCCAGCTCGGCGGCGGCCATGCTCATGGCGCTGCCGCCCGAAACGCGCGCCGACGTGAGCATGCGGATGGCGAACCTCGACCAAATCTCGCCGGAAATCGTTTCCAAAATCGCGACCATCGTCGATCAAAAGCTGAAGGCTCTCGGGCAGTTTAGCCGCGAATCTTACGGCGGCATCCGGGCCGTGGCCGAGCTGTTCAACCGGCTCGACTCAAACGCCAGCCGGGAGATTCTCGAGCAGGTCGAAGCCCAAGATCCGGCCTTGGGCGAATCTATACGCAATCTGATGTTCGTGTTCGAAGACCTGCTGCTGATTGATCAGGTCGGCATGCGGGAAATTCTGTCGCGCGTAGACAAGAAAACGCTGAGCATCGCTTTGAAAGGGACGAGCGAACAG
>Ga0070741_10021521_pt1 | contig 10019 bp, 8 predicted proteins | sample Coa_R1_4_FD_66440 | JGI IMG/M metagenome (GOLD analysis project Ga0070741, IMG submission 66440) | Surface soil microbial communities from Centralia Pennsylvania, which are recovering from an underground coalmine fire - Coalmine... | ecosystem: Environmental > Terrestrial > Soil > Unclassified ...
TCCTCACACAGCTAAAGGCTGTGCAGGATGACGTGGGCGAGTGGCATGACTGGGAGGAACTGACGAAGCTGGCGGAAAAACGATTTGCTGATCGTGTGAACTGTGCTTTGCTGCGCGAAGTTCGCGCACTTCTTGCGGCCCGTGAATCAGCAGCAGTTTCCGCCGTGACCAGGCTGTTTGCAGGGTCCGTTGCGGCAAAAAAGAAACCGCCGGCCAGTGCTTCATCTCTCCGATCCGTTGCTCGCCGCGCCTGATAGGCCATGCCTGTCTTTGCCGCGGTTGATATCGGCTCCAATTCGGTACGGCTCAGCATTGCTGAGCTGCACCGTGGACGTCTGATCCCGCTCCATCAAGATCGCGAGGTTACACGCCTGGGGGAAGGCGTTTTTCGCGATGGCAATCTCAGTCCCCAGGCTATGGCCCAGACGCTTAAAGTGCTCCGGCGCTTTCATCGGGCGGTACAAAGCTACGCGGTGGAGTGGACGCGCGTGGTTGCCACCAGCGCATTGCGTGACAGCAATAACGGACGCCTTTTCGCCGAATGGCTTAAGACCGTCACCGGATGGAAGCTTGAGATCATCACCGGCCTGGAAGAAGGCAGGCTGATTCACCTTGGCGTGCTCGCCAATATGCGCACGCCGCCTTCAAGATTGCTCTTGATCGACCTGGGTGGCGGAAGTTGCGAGCTTACATTTTCTGAAAAAGGCCACATTAAGGAACTGGTTACGCTTCCGTTAGGCGCAGTTCGGCTGACGCAGGAATTTATTCATCACGATCCACCAAACAAGGATGAACTCAAGCGGCTGCATGGCTTTATTGTGCAGGAGGTAGCGCATATTTCCCGGCAGATTCTGCGGGCGAACGCAAGCTCTGTAATTGCAACCTCAGGCACGGCGGCTGCTCTGGCTGGTGCTGCGCAATCACTAAAGCTAAGGCGGGGCGGATCAGTATCGCAGGTGGTCGCTGCCAAATTGGCCAAGCGACTCGCCAAGCTGACGGGGCGGCAGCGCGCAGCTATTAAAGGCATCAATCCCAAGCGCGCGCAGATCATCGTTGCTGGAGCAGCAGTCTATGCACACGTACTGCACGCCTGCGGACTGAAAGGCTTTCGATATTCGCCGCTGGGCTTGCGCGACGGCCTTTTGGCGCAGATGGCCGCTGAGTATGATGAGCACACACGTTCGCATCGCCAGTTGGAATCTGACCGCCAGGACGTATTGCTTAAGACTGCAAAACGTTACAGAGTGGATCTGGCAAATGCGACGCAGGTAGGCAAGCTGGCGCTTTCATTATTTGATCAGGCGCGGCGAATGCATGGCCTCGATGATGAGTGCCGGGAGTGGATCGCGGCTGCGGCCATGCTGTATGAAGTGGGAATGTACATCAATCCGGTAGGATTGCACCGCCATGCCTATTATGTAATTTCCCGCTCTGAGCTGTTCGGCTTTACTCCGCTGCAACGGAAGATCATTGCGACGGTCGCACGCTTTCAGGGAAACTCCAAGCCGCAGCTCCGCGATCGCCTGATCAAGGTTTTGCCGGCACAGATGCGGTCAGATGTAATCAAAGCCACAGCGATTCTTCGCGTAGCGCGAGCCTTGAACCAGGGCCGTCGCTCTGCAGTGCAGTCTCTGCGTGCCAGCAGGCGCAGCGGAGCATTGACAGTTACAATCAAGGCGGGTCGGGGCGGCGCCGATCTGGAATTGTGGGCAGGAAAAAAGGAAGTCCCTTACTTTCGAGAAGTTTTTGGCCGCGAACTTGTCTTTAAACTGGCCTGAAGTGTGCGTGCAATCTTGGGCGTAACCAGCCATTGCATTGTTCCGTGGCGTCCATTCATCTCCACTTTGGCTACCGCACCTTTTTTGAAATCAATCTGCGCATCGCGGGCGCTGGCAGAGATGGATTTGGCCAGGAACTCCGTAAGGCTGGGATTGTGGCCTACGACCATGATCGCGTCATATTTTCTATAGCGGGCCAGCATGGTCTGGAATTGCTCCAATTTGGCGTCCGGGCGCAGCGCAGTATCCAACTGGATAGCTTGTTCAAATGCCAGCTCATTCGCCACCAAAGATGCGGTCTGGCGCGCTCGTTTCAATGGACTGCTGATGATCTGGTCAACCTGCACATCAACGTTTGCTAACATGCGGCCAATGTACCGGGACTGAAGAATGCCTTCATCATCAAGAGGACGCCGCTCATCTTTTTGCGGATTGGCCATACTCTTGCCGGCAGATGCGTGTCTGAGAAAATAAACGATCATAGGTTTTTATCGATGCACAATCTGCTTCTTGCGGCGGCTGGCGTGTCGCCGAGGACGAAGCATTGCGGGAGCAGGAATGTCCGCAGCGCTGGCCGTTCCTTCTGCAATGGCGATCAGGAAGTCCTGCGCGGAGAAATCTTTTTGTCCACGCTTGCGCGGCAACCGCAAGTATTGACCGTTGCGATCAAGCAAGCGAGACTTTACATTATCTGCCATGTAAGCCGCCAGGATTTCATTTTTCATGCGTTGTTTCAGTGATTCATCCAAAATTGGACACAGGACTTCAACACGCTCATAGAGGTTGCGCGGCATCCAGTCTGCGCTGGAGATGTAGATTTCCTCATTACCACCATTTTCAAAATAAAAAATACGGCTGTGTTCCAAGAGTCTGCCTACCACGCTTCGGACCACAATGTTATCGCTAACTCCCGGCACGCCTGGGCGCAGAGAGCACATGCCGCGCACCGTAAGATCAATCTTTACTCCCGCTTGTGATGCTCGGTAGAGAGCTTCAATCACATTTTTATCGAGCAACGCATTCATCTTAGCTATGATGCGCGCCGGCCGGCCGCTGGCGGCATGCTCGGCTTCACGATGGATTTGTGCCAGCGCGGTGGAAGCAAGATCAACGGGAGAGATGGCCAGGGGAGCGTAGCTTGAAGCTTCAGAATAAGCAGTGAGGTAATTGAAAACTGAATGCACTGCTGACGTTATTTCCGGCGAACACGTGAGCAGGCTTACGTCAGTATAGTAACGAGCAGTCGCCGGATTGTAATTTCCAGTGCCGATGTGAGCGTAGCGTCGCGTTACGCCGTCAGGATCATGGCGCACGAGCAGGCAGAGCTTGCAGTGCGTCTTTAGGCCTACCAGTCCGTGGTAAACCTGAACGCCTGCATCTTCCAACATGCGCGCCCATTGGATGTTTGAAGCTTCGTCAAACCTGGCCTTGAGTTCCAGGACGGCTGTAACTTCTTTTTCCGCCGAAGCAGCCGAAATCAAAGCCTCCACAATAGGCGAATTCCGGCTGGTGCGATAAATGGTCTGCTTCAAAGAAATCACATAAGGATCACTGGCGGCGCTTTCAATGAAATCAACTACAGCGTCAAACGAGTCGAACGGATGGTGCAGAAGGATATCGCGCTTGCGCAGCTCGGCAAAAATGTTGTTGCTGCTAGGCGGCAGACGCAGTTCGCGGGCAACCAGAGTCCTATATTTAAGATCTGGCCGTTCAAGATCGTAGAAATTAAATAGCCGGGAAAGATTGACCGGGCCTTGCGTATAGAAAATCTGCCAGTCTTCCAGCTCAAAGGTTTGTTGCAGGCGTCGCGCAATCTCAGCGCTGGCGCTAGCATCAATCTCCAGGCGAACAGCATCGCCTTTGCGTCGGCGGTGCAGTTCTGTGCGCACAGACTCAAGCAGGTTGCGCGTCTCTTCCTCTTCCAGATAAAGATTGCTGTTGCGGGTGACGCGAAATGATGCTGCGGAAAGAATGTCATATCCACGATACATGCGCGCAGCGTGGTAGATGAGAAGGTCGGCAAGGAAAACAAAATCTATGCCAGTTTGCGAGGGCAGATGCACCAGCCTGGGCAATGCGCGGGGAACGGTAATGACCCCCATATACGTTCCGCTGGCGCGCCGCTTGCGCTTTAACAATAGGGCAATGCACAACGCTTTGTTCAGGACGCGAGGGAATGGGTGTGCCGGATCGACCGTTACCGGCGTAAGCAGCGGATCGACCTCTTTTTCACAATAGCTATCGATGAAGCGTTCCTGGTCGGCAGAGAGGTCCTTGAGATCGAGCACACGAATATTTTCTTTGGCGAGAGCTGGTAGTAGTTTGCTGTTCCAGCACGCGTACTGTTCTTCAACAAACTCGTGCGTCTCCCGGGCGATCAGTTCGCGTTCCTGTTGTGCGGTAAGAGCATCAGGACCGGCGTCAATAAATCCTTCTTCAATTCGCTGCAGCAAGCCGGCCACGCGGACTTCAAAAAACTCGTCCAGGTTGCTGGCTGAAATGGCAAGGAATTTAACGCGCTCCAGCAGGGGATTACGGTCATCGTTCGCTTCCTCAAGGACTCGGCGATTGAATGCCAGCCACGAATCTTCGCGATTGATGTAAAGAGACGGATCTGATACGGAGCGATTCATGCGCAAAGGAGCATCAGGTTTGGAGCCGTTATTGGAGGATTTACGCCGCAGATCCATTGTAACTTCTCAAGCAGAAGAGTATTGCTAGACACATTAATTACAGACTTAATGTATTACTTTATATTCACTGCCGATTTGAAATGATGATTCTAGCTTTGCGCATGATGCCTGATGTCGGCGCCGCGAACCCAAAAGATAACATCTTCAGCGATATTGGTGGCGTGGTCGGCTACGCGCTCCAGGTTACGGGCCACGATCAGCGTGTCCAACAGATTTCTGTGATTGCTGGTCAATTTGCCCATGCCTGAATCCACGGTCTCAAAAATTTCGCGGTTCATGTTATCAACCAGGTCGTCGCGCTCAAGCACGGTTTGCGCCATATCAACATCGGCAGTCAGGAAGGCATTCAGCGCATCGCGCACCATGCTAATGCTGAGCTGGGCCATGCGGGGAATATCGACATCAAGCGCTGAGTCAGGTCGCGCTGCCAGGTCCATTACGCGCTCAGCGATGTTGACTGCCTGGTCGCCCACGCGCTCCAGATCGGCATTAATCTTGATGCAGGAGATTACAAAACGCAGGTCTATAGCCATGGGTTGCTGCATGGCCAGAAGATCGACAGAAAGCTCGTCCACGTCGCGCTCTGCAGCGTTGATCCTGGATTCATCCCGCAATACCAGCTCGCAGAGGGCAAGATCGCGGTTCTGGTAAGCGCGCACGGCGCGCTCCACAGCCTGCTCCGCCAAGCCGCCCATGGCCAGCAATTTTTGTTTCAGATCGTCGAGTCCCTGGTGGAACCGTGTACGGCTCATCCGAACCTCCCGGTAATGTAGTCTTCCGTTCGCTTGTCGGAAGGCTTGGTAAACATGGTCTCAGTCTTATCCAGCTCCACCATGTTGCCCATAAGAAAGAAAGCGGTAAAGTCTGCCACGCGCGCTGCCTGTTGCATGTTGTGGGTGACAATGACCACTGTGTATTCTTTTTTCAGTTCAAAAATCAGGTCTTCAATTTTAGCGGTTGAAATGGGATCGAGAGCAGAGGCAGGTTCATCCATGAGCAGGACTTCCGGCTCCACGGCCAGGGCGCGTGCAATGCAGAGGCGCTGCTGCTGCCCACCGGAGAGGCTGGCCCCGGATTTCTTTTTCAGATCGTCTTTGACTTCGTCCCAAAGCGCGGCATGTTTCAACGAACGCTCCACCACATGATCGAGCTCTCGCCGGTTGCGGAAGCCATTCAGTTTGAGTCCTGCGGCAACGTTGTCATAGATCGTCATGGTGGGAAACGGATTCGGTTTTTGAAAAACCATGCCGACGCGGCGGCGGATCCAAACCGGGGAAACGCCTTTGCCGTAAACATCCAGATCTCCGATAGAGACTTTGCCTTCCACCCGAGTATCAGGAAGAGTTTCATGCATGCGGTTCAGGCAGCGGACAAAGGTGGACTTTCCGCAGCCTGAAGGCCCAATGATGGCTGTGGCCTTTTTGGCTGGAATCTCCATCCCAATATTGAAGAGCGCCTGCTTTGGGCCGAACCAGGCATTCAGCTTTTCTACGTGAATACTGGCGTCCATTAGCTTGCCCCTCTGATAGCGCCTCGGCTGGCAATAAACCGGAAAACAATGACGGTAATCATGATCATAGAAATAAGTACAAGGGCCGCAGTCCAGGCCTGTGCATGGGCCTGGTCATAAGGCATAAGCGCATACAAGTAAATCTGCAGCGGCAGCGCGGCTGTCGGCTGATTGGGATTCACGTTCCAGAACTGGTTTCCAAGAGCGGTAAACAGGAGTGGCGCAGTTTCTCCGGCAATTCGGGCAAAAGCCAGCATGATGCTGGTAACAACGCCTGCGCTTGCAGTTCGCAGAACCACGGACAGGATAGTGCGCCACTTGGGAATGCCGAGCCCAAGCGCGGCTTCACGAATCGATTGCGGCACCAGAAGCAGAACTTCTTCCGTTGTGCGTGAGATGGTGGGAACCATCATGATGCCGAGAGCGACGCTGCCGGCAAACATGGAAAAATGCTTTTGTACCACCACTACAAGAGCATATGCAGTGATCCCAATCACGATGGAAGGAACTCCGTTCAGCACATCTGCGGTAAAACGGACAATATTCCCCCACTTATTTCGCCCATATTCCGCCAGATAGATGCCAGAGCCAATTCCCAGAGGCACGCCGATGATGCTGGCCAAGCCGAGCAGCATAATTGATCCAACAATGGCATTGGCCATGCCGCCGCCTTCTTCACCAATCGGTTTGGGAATTTGCGTGAAAAAGGCCCAGTTCAGTTCGCCCAAGCCACGAAAGAGCACAGTTCCCAAAATCAGGAAAAGCGGTACCGTTACTACAAGCGCAGCCAGCGTAATTGAACCGAGCGCAAGCCAGTTGGAAAACCTGCGCCGCAAAGAGACGGTTCGCAAAGGATTAGGCAAGAGTCCTCGCAGGCATTCCTCGCGTGATAGACCAGACCAATAATCCGGCCAGGGCATTCACGATGAGGGTAATAACGAACAAGACCAGCGCCATTTCCACCAGTGCGCTCAGATAGGTATTTCCTACAGCTTCAGAGAACTCATTTGCGATCACGCTGGCCAGTGTGTATCCGGGAGCAAAGAGTGATTTGGCAATCTCCGGGCGATTACCGATCACCATGGTCACAGCCATGGTTTCCCCCAAGACGCGCCCTAAACCAAGGATGATTGCTCCAAAAATTCCTGGGCGGGCATTGCGCAGGACTGACATCCGCAACATTTCCCATCTGGTCGCGCCCAGTGCAAGGGCTGCTTCACGCTGCACCCGCGGAACGGCGGTGATGACCTCGCGCGTGATGGAGGCGATGTTCGGAAGAATCATGATTGCGATGACTATTCCGGCCGCCAGCATGCCCCATCCGTACTTTGGCCCGCTGAACAGACCTGTCCAGCCAAAAACCTTGGCCAGGAATGGCTCAACGTGAACGCGCAGAAAGGGCGAGAGAACGAAGATAGCCCACAGACCATAAATCACGCTGGGAATTGCCGCCAGAAGCTCAACCAGCAAAGAGAGAATTCCGCGAAGCTGCCTAGGACAAAGCTCAGTAAGAAAAAGAGCTGTCCCTACCGAGAGCGGAACGGCAATCATCAAGCCCAGCAGCGACGAAACAATGGTGCCGTAAATAAATGGCAGCGCGCCAAAATTTTCAGCCACCGGGTCCCATATTTGCCGAACCAGGAACTTAAAACCGAATTTGCTCATGGAGAGGCGAGATTGAGTGATGAGCTCAAACAAGATCAAGCCCACTACAGCCAGGACTGTGAGAGCGCAGAGCACCACAACGCCGCGAAATGCCCTGTCAGCAAAAACGCTTTCACGAGCCCCAACCCTGCTCTTGGACACGACTTTCAATTCTTCATGGGTGGCTGGAGTAATTTCCGCGGTAGCAGGCTCTCCTGATTCTTCTCGCGCTTGTGAAGACCTGGGATTCGGCAGGATCTGCATGTTTGGAAGCTAGCAGACGATTGTTAACAGATTGTTAAAAAAAGAGCGCCAGTCAGTAAAACTGGCGCTGTATGGGAGTAAGGAAGAAAATTTCTAAATGAATCGAAGCTTATTAATTAAAACGCCAGCCCACGCAGCCGGCGTTTCATCTTAAACCGGACTGAACCTTTCATCGCCTACTTCTTCGCGGTTTGTCCTTTCACTTTTACTTCTTTGATCCGAGCCTTCACCTTGGCTGCAACGTTCTTTGGCAGAGGCGCGTAAGCGAGTTGTTCTGTCATGGTCTGGCCTTTGTCCACCATCCAGTTCAGGAAATCGACAAACGCTTTTTCTTTGGTTGCGTCTGACCACTCAGCCGGAACCAACAGCCAAGTGAAGCTGCTGATGGGATAAGCAGTCTTGCCCGGTGCATTGGTAATGGAGACGCGGAAATCATCCGGCATCTCTTTTACTGAGCCCGCGGCAGCCGTTACTGATTCCAGGCTTGCCTTTATAAATACGCCTGCGGCGTTCTGTACGCTGCCGTAAGGCATTTTGTTGGAAAGCGCATAAATCAGCTCGACGTAACCGATGCTGCCTTCTGTCTGCTTCACCATTCCAGAGACACCCTCATTACCTTTGCCGCCCAATCCTACCGGCCAATTTACTGAAGTGCTTTTCCCGACCTTGCTTTTCCATTCCGGGCTGACCTTGCTAAGAAAATCAGTAAAGATATAAGTGGTGCCGCTGCCATCTGAGCGGTGGATTACCGCGATGTCTTCATCCGGGAACTTCACCCCGGGATTCGCCTTGGCCAAGCGAGGATCGTTCCACTTCTTGATTTTGCCAAGATAAATATCAGCAAGCACGTCTGGGGCAAATTTTAATTCGCCGGTGATCCCTTCAACGTTGTAAGTGGGCACTACCGCACCGAGCACGGTCGGGATATGGAAGACCTTTTGCGGTGTTTGCGCAAGCTGTTCGTCGGTCATGGGGCCATCGCTAGCGCCAAAATCAACCGTTCCGGTCTGCAGCTGCTTGATGCCGCCGCCGCTGCCAATGGATTGATAGTTAATCTGAATGTCGCTGTGTGCGTTGTGATATTCGCTGAACCATTTCTGGTAAATGGGATTGGGAAAGGTTGCGCCTGCACCGTTAAGGTTGGTCTCAGCACTGCCTACACCGGCCAGAGCTGCGGTGAGCACCAGTGCCATGCAAAGCTTCAGTTTCATTGCTCCTCCTCGCGTGTACGAGATGAACGTACCAAAGCAGTGTTAAATGACTGTTAAAACAGGAAGAGCATTTTGAATACGCATGAGAGGGTTGCGAGAAGTAAAAATCAGATGTCGAAAGCCGGCTGCTGTTTAGCTACGGTTTTGGCAGGACGAAGAAAAATGTAGTGCCGTGACTTACTTCACTTTCAACACGTACAGAGCCTCCGTGGTTTAGCACAATGTGTTTTACAATGGCCAGTCCCAGGCCTGTGCCGCCGCTTTCGCGGGAGCGGGCTTTATCCACGCGATAAAAACGCTCAAAGATTCGCGGCAAATGCTCCGAAGCGATTCCTGGGCCGAAGTCGCGAACAAAAAACTCAATGCCATCCGGCTTCCCAGTGGCGCCGATGATGATTTTCTTTCCACTCTGGGCATAGCGCACGGCGTTGCTGATCAGGTTGCTAAAGACCTGGTGTACGGCGTAAGTGTCCGCCATTACATCCCAGTCGCCCACTTCTTCAGTGATTAGTTCCATCTCTGCGGCACGGACAGTTTCCTGCAGTGAAGATGCTGCTTCGGCCAGCAAGTGGTTCACGCGCTGCGGGCGCAAATCAAGTTTGTCTTCGCCTGATTCAACTCTCGCCAGCACCAACAAATCTTCCGTAAGACGGCCCATGCGCTCGGCGTTACAGCGGATCACGTCAAGGAACTCGCGTGTGCTGTCATGGAGCGCGCCATCAGATTCAAGCAGCGTTTCAGCATAGCCACGGATCGACGTAAGCGGTGTTCGCAGTTCGTGCGAAACGTTGGCAATAAAGTCGCGCCTCGTTTTTTCCACGCGCTCTATTTCCGATATGTCATGCAGAACGGTGACTACGCCGCCATCCGGCAGTGGCTCTGCGGTTACAGAAAAACTCCTGCGTCCGGAAAGGGAAGC
>Ga0070741_10021522_pt1 | contig 10019 bp, 7 predicted proteins | sample Coa_R1_4_FD_66440 | JGI IMG/M metagenome (GOLD analysis project Ga0070741, IMG submission 66440) | Surface soil microbial communities from Centralia Pennsylvania, which are recovering from an underground coalmine fire - Coalmine... | ecosystem: Environmental > Terrestrial > Soil > Unclassified ...
GTCGCAAACGTCTCCTCTTATGAACTGATAGCCCGGCCAGCACTCTACATCGGTCAGATTTTCCAGGTTGCCGGCGTAAGTGAGCTTGTCCAGATTGAAGATGGTATCGGAAGGCTCGTGCGCGAGATGGCAGCGAATGAAATTCGAACCGATGAAGCCCGCGCCTCCGGTAACAAGTAAGCGCATGTTACACGCCCAAGGCTCGCCTGGCTGGCCGCCTTCGCCTCACTTATGCTGCGTCTCCCAGTCGTAATTCAGATCGGGGTCGTTGTACGGAATCCGCCCTTCGTCGGCTGGGTTGTAAAAGCGATTCGTCACGTAGACAAGCACAGCCGGCTGCGTGCCGATCACCTTGTAGCCGTGCGCGACGCCTGGAGGGATCAAAAGCTGCCAGGGCTGGAGCGTTCCCATAAAGAGCGTGTTGCAGGCGCCGAACGTCGGCGAGTCCACGCGCAGGTCCACCAGGCAAACCTGAAGCTGGCCCTCTATGACGGCCCAAAGATCGGTTTGCTCGAAATGATAATGGAGCGCCTTGATCGTTCCCGGATAGCTGAGGGCAGCGGAGGTTTGCAGGCTGCCCGATCCCAGCCGGGCGGGCAAGCCGGCGCCCTGGCGCATAATTTCGAGAAAATAGCCGCGGTCGTCGGGCCAGAGCCGCAAGCTGGCGATGGACACGCCCTCGAGCAAATCCGGCGACTCGGGATCCCGGATCAGCCGGCCGATACCGCGCTCCCGCCGTGATGGGATCGACAACCGGAGACCCCGGCGCTCGCCGAGCGGCCGCACCCCTTCCACACCAGTGACTGCGCCAGTTTTCATGCCCGATCCGCGACCCCTTCCACGGCCGGCTCTGTATCGAAGAGCTTGTTCGCGCCGTTCTCAGCGACCAGATTCGTGGCCCGGCGAAGGGAATCAAAGGTGCCGGCGTCCGTCCACCAGCCATCCAGGAAATCGTAAGTCATCAAGCCTTCGCGGATGTAGGCATTATTCACGTCAGTGATCTCGAGCTCGCCGCGCCGCGACGGCTTCAATTCCTTCACTTTTTGGAAGACAGTAGCGTCGTAGAAGTAAATTCCGGTTACCGCGTAATCGGATTTGGGATGCTTGGGCTTCTCTTCGATGCCAACGATCCGGCCGCCCGCAATTTCAGCGACGCCGAAACGCTCCGCATCGGGGACTTGCTTGAGCAGAATCTTGGCGCCGGCCGGCTGGCGGCTGAAATCCTCGGCGGCCTTCAGGATATTCTTCTCAATGATGTTGTCGCCCAGAATGACGCACAGCCGGTCGCCGTCCGCGAAGTGTTCGGCGAGCGACAAGGCGTCCGCGATGCCGCCTTCGCCTTCCTGATAGGTGTAGCCGAGGTGCTTCAAGCCGAATTGCTTGCCGTTCGAGAGCAGCCGCAGAAAGTCGCCCGAGTTTTTGCCGCCGGTCACGATCAAAATGTCGCGAATCCCCGCGTTGACAAGCGTCTCGATCGGGTAATAAATCATCGGCTTGTCGTAAATCGGAAGCAGGTGCTTGTTGGTGATCTTCGTCAGCGGATAGAGCCGGCTGCCTGTGCCGCCGGCCAGGACTACGCCTTTCATCGACTCCCCTACGCTCCAATTTACAAACTTCTCCATGATACAATAAGCTCTCCCGCAGACAAACCCTTCATTGCGAGCCGCAAATACCGGCGGGAAAATACTGGAAAGTGAGGACGAAACATGAGCCACTATCGCTGGGACGAGATCAAACGGGAGGAGCTCAGCCCTCTTCTCTCGCGGCGCGTAATCCACAGCGAGCGCATGACAGTCGCCAATTTCGAAATGAAAAAGGGCGCTCAGGTGCCTCTGCACAGCCACGACAACGAGCAGATCAGCACAGTGTGGAAAGGACGCGTTCGCTTCAACATCGGCGGCGAGGATCAAATCGTCGAGGCCGGCGAAGCGGTTACCATTCCCTCCAACGTGCCGCACATGGCCGACGCCCTGGAAGACTCCGTTTGCCTGGAGGTCTTCGTCCCAGGCCGCGAAGACTGGAAACGCGGCGATGACGGGTACATGAAGAAGCGATGAAGAGGCTTCACACCTCCTGATGGATCTGGGCATTCGCGATCGCGTCGCCTTGATCGCCGCATCAAGCCGTGGTTTAGGCAAAGCGGTGGCCGAGGCCCTCGCCGCAGAAGGGGTTCGACTCGCCTTATGCTCCAGAAATGAAAACACCTTGGCCGCTGTTGCCGAACAGATCCGGCAGCGCTGGGGCGTGCCCGTCTTCGACCGCGCCCTGGATGTGACCGATCTGGAAAGTGTAAAAAGATTCATAGGTGCAACCTTCGACCGGTTCGGGCGCGTCGATATCGGTATCGCGAATGCCGGAGGGCCGCCATCGAAACCTTTTGCGGAAACCACGATCGAGGAGTGGCGCAGCGCGTTCGATTTGAATTTCATGAGCACCTTGTACCTGGCCCGCGAGTTGTTGCCCTCAATGCAACGGCAAAAGTGGGGCCGTTTCGTGGCCATTACCTCGATCACGGTGAAGCAGCCGCTCGATGGCCTGGTTCTCTCCAACGCGATACGCTCAGGGGTGGCCGGGCTGATTAAAAGCCTGGCCAATGAGTACGCCGCCGACAACGTGCTCGTGAATAACGTCTGCCCGGGATTCACGGCCACCGATCGGATCACCGAACTGGCGGCCACGCAAGCGGCTGCGCGCGGCGTAGACGCGAGCGAGATCGTCCGAGCATGGACGCGCAACATCCCCCTGGGGCGCCTCGGCCGCCCCGACGAGTTTGCGTCTGTCGTCGCCTTTTTGTGCTCCGAACGGGCAGGTTATATCACCGGCGCGAGCATCGCTGTCGATGGCGGCGCGGTGAAGGGAGTTTATTGAGAGGTATTTATGACGCTCGTTTCCTGTCGGGCCGCTCCCCGAGACGGCAGGTTACGGCGAGCCTCGGGCAACACGTTTTATGGGTGTCTGGGTAATTATCGCTTTATTTTCGATCTTTTCGGCCGTCCCTGTCCGCGGCGCGGATTTTGAAAACGGCCAGGCAGCCCGGCTCATCATCGGCCAATCCAGTTTCACAGACGAGAGTCCCACCCCGGGCCCCGCTACCCTGGGCGCCGCCGGGGGCGTTGCGGCCGGCGGGAACAAGCTTTTCATCTTGGACAGCAGCCGCATTGGCGCAGTACCGGTGAATCATCGGCTCCTCATTTACAGCGACCTCCAGTCGGAAGTGCCGCCGCCAGTCGCGGAGTTGCCGCAGGGCTCGCCCTGCCCGGCCTGCCTCGGGCCGCCGGACGTGGTGATCGGCCAGCCGGACCTGAATACGTTTAACCCGGGAGTGCAGAACGGCCTGAACACTCCTACGGCAGTGGCCACTGACGGCACGCACCTGGCGGTCGCGGATACGAATAATAACCGCGTACTCATTTGGATGAATATTCCCACTGTGAACAACGCGCCGCCGGACGTCGTGGTGGGCCAGCCGGATTTCAAGACTACTCTGCCGGCTACTTCCCAGAAGGGCCTGCGCGGGCCGGAGGGGGTCTGGTTCTTTAATGGGAAGCTGATCATCGCCGACACCCAAAACGGCCGTGTTTTGATCTACAACTCCATCCCGACGTCAAACGGCGCGCCGGCCGACATCGTTCTCGGAGAACCCGATTTCAACACGCGCCCGTCGCCCGACCTCATGCTGACAAACGTCAAGCCCACAGCCAGCACCATGATCAGTCCCGTAACCGCGACCACAGCGGGCAACATGCTGTTCGTCACCGACCTGGCGCTGAATCGCGTGCTGATTTTCAACACTTTCCCGACGTCGAACAACGCGCCCGCCGACGTGGTCGTCGGCCAGCCCGACATGAGCTCTCTCGCGCCCAACAATAGCAACGCCAATTCGCCGCTTTGCGCTGTGAGCTATAAGGATGCGGACGGCAACAACGTGTATCCGCAGCGCTGCGCAGCCACGCTGAGCTTCCCCCGCTTCGCGCTTTCCGACGGAACCCGCCTGTTCATCGCCGATGGAGGCAACGACCGGGTGTTGGTGTTTAACGGCATTCCTACGGCCAATGGCGCTTCCGCCGACGTCGTGCTGGGGCAGCCCGACGTGTTTCAGATCACCGACTCGAACGGGGCGGGTTCGCTGCGAGCTCCCACCGCGCTGGCCTGGGACGGCGCCAACCTGTACGTGGCGGATCCCTTCAGCCGGCGCGTGCTGGTCTTCACGCCCGCCGAGCTCATGATCAGCGCCGGCGGCGTCGTCAACGCGGCGAGTTTCGCGGTTCACGCGCAAGCATCCATCACGTTTGCCGGCACTCCCAAGAGCGGCGACTCTTACTCGCTGACGATCACCAACAGCGCAGCGCCGGTCACCAGCACCACGACCACAACCACTTCCGGAAGCACCACCACTACCTCCGAAAGCCCTCCCTCGAGCAGCGCCACTTACACCTATACCGTGGCCGACGGCGATACGATCCAGACGATCCGGGACAATCTGCTATCCCAGCTCAACGACAACCCCGGAGATCCGCAGGTTTACGGCCAGGCCGATACCGGACCCGGCACGTATGCGACCGGAGGCGTCACGTTTGAAGGAGACGTCGAACCGGGCGACCAGATCACGCTTCAGGTTCAGGATCGCAGTTATACCTACGTAGTCCAGAATGGAGATGACGGCGTCGCCGTCGTTTACAATTTTATTTACATCATCAACCAGGCTCAGGATCCCGACGTTTTTCCAGACCGCTATCCGGCTGACACCTCGCACCTCCGTTTGACTGCCAAGGTGGTAGGCGAGGCGGGCAACAACATCAGCTATAGCGTGAGCGTGGCGGGCTTCACCACGGCGACAGCCGACGGAGCGACCCTGACCGGCGGCGCCTCGCAGCAAAAATTGATCCTGGTGGCCCGCTCCGGCGGATCGCAGGGCGACAACATCAGCGTAACCAGCACGCCCAGTTCGGGCGCCGGATTCACCGCCACCCTAAGCAATCCGAACCTGACGGGAGGCAATGACGCCAGCCAAGCGCCGCCGGGAACCGAAATCGCCATCTTCGGCAAGAATCTCGCCCCCGACACCGCCGCTGCTGACCTTTCGCAAACGGACCTCCCGCGAGAGCTCGCCAACACGCAGGTATACGTCAACGGAATCAAAGCGCCTTTATACTTCGTTTCTCCGACGCAGATTAACGCACAGGTTCCCTTCGAGGTGACCGGCGACAGTATCAGCGTCTTTGTCCGGACTCAAACTCCCGATGGCCAGGTGGTTGTCTCCACGGCGAAAGCAAACAGCGCGCCTCGGGCGGCTCCGGGACTGTTTGCTCAGCCGGGCATCGAGCCCAGGCCGGGCGTGGTTGTGCATGGACAGCAGTACGCCACCGGGACGGTCACCATCAGCCTGGCCGACACCAGCACGACCGCGTCTACGACCCTTCCCGGCGGAATCGTAGTGCAGATCAATATCAATGGCAGGATTTACCAGTACACTACCGTGGATGGGGACACGACCGACACCGTGCGGGATCAGTTGGTGAATCTCATCAATGCCGGTCCAGGCGATCCCGACGTTACCGCTACAGGAGGAACAGCGGGCTTCCTTTCAGCACGCGCCCGCGTCACCTTCGGGGGGAGCGTTCACGCGGGAGACACGGTGACGATTACCATCAACGGGCGCGACTACAAGTACACCGTGCAGTCTTCGGACGCGAACCTGACGACCATCGCCAACAAACTCATCAATATGATTAATCTGGGCGCGGGCGACCCAGATGTGACCGCTCAATTGGTTACGGACGTCGGCGTAAATGGAATTGACATCATCGCCCGGCAGCTCGGAGCCCAAGGCAACAACATCACGCTTTCAGTCTCGGCTTCCTCCGGCGCGCAGATCACAGTAAGCACTGATACGAAAACCGGCACGCTGCAAGGCGGCAGCACGCCTTCAGCGGTGATTCTGACCGCCCGAAAGCCCGGCCGGGAGGGCGACAACGTGGCGTATTCAGTCTTCATACCGGGCGGTTCGGCGATCACCGGGGCAACCACAGCCAACAATCTTTGCTGCGGCAACGACGTGTTCTCGCCGGTGACCGCGGACAATCCGGCCATTCCCGGCGAGACGATCATTGTTTTTGGCACGGGCCTGGGGCTTACCAAGCCCAGCTTCAGCGACAATCAGGGGCTCCAGACGGGATCCAAGGTGCCGCTTTCGCCGCTGTTCACGGTTCCGCTGGTCCCGAGTGATTTTGTTTCTTCGCTCGCCGGCGGAAAGACGGCAACGGTAGATTTTGTCGGCCTGATGCCCCAGCAGGTGGGGGTCTATCAGATCAACCTGACCCTCAATTCCCAGTTGCCCGACGACCTCTACACCCCCTTGACCATCGCACAAGGGCTGTTTGTCAGTAACGTCATTACGTTTCCCGTGAAGAACATCAATCCCACCACAGCTCCGGCTCCCACGAGCACCACCTCTTCCGCTCTGTCGCCTGCCCGTTCCGCGGCTGTGTCGACGGGGGCCGATTCTCGAGCCCCCGCCGGCTCTCGATAGCGGACGCCGTGGCGGTCCTCACGTCCTCGGATATGGCGCGCCAATGCCAGGAGGAGCAGCCCGCCGGTTGGCGCTATTTCATAAAGCATTACCTTCCTTTCGCGGCGGCTCTTCTCGACCGCCACTGCCCCGAATCGGCTCCGAAGCGGGATGCCCTGCTCGAACAGATCCTACAGCGGTCCCGCAGGCAGGATTCGCAATTCTTCCGGGACTATCGGGGCCAGAGCGAGCGCGAGTTCCTTCTTTATTTTCGCGATTCTGTGCTGGCCGTTGTGTCCGAACAGGCGGCTCCCGCGGACCGGCCGGCCGAAATGGTCCTCGAGTGGGAAGTGTTTCAGAAATCTCTGGAAGGTTTCTCACCCTTAGAGCAGCAAGCGATCTGGATGTTTCTCATTTGCCCTCGGGCGCGCGACTGGAACGAAATCCTGAGTCTTGAGTCGAAATCGGCGCAGGCCGTACTGGCCAAGGCCCAGGATGCGATTCGAGCGGCCTGGAACGAGTGGAACCCGGAGATGCTGGCGGCTAATCGCTCCGCTCTGATGCAAGCGGCGCGGTCCTCGGGTACAAACAACTGCCCGGACGCGAAGGCTTTCGTCCGGCTCCTCGACGGGCAGATTACCTGGCGCGACCGTGCGGATATCGAACGCCACACAGCCGGCTGCTGGTATTGCGTGGATGTGCTCTGCCGGCTGCGCGAGGCAGCTTTTGTAGCCCGCCAAGTGCAACCACTCCCAGACACGGAAACCAGAAAATACCTGAGCGGGCTGGGCATCGGAATCGCGCGGCCGTCAAGCTGGAAACGTTTTCTGGGAAAACCATAATCGGGTAGAAACAGCAATGTAGCAGCGCCCGCCTGGTAAACACCCTGGGTCGCTAAATCATATGCTTTTTCGGCCCTCGGTTTGCGCCCGCACCTGCTTTTCGGCTTTTTTTGCCTGTGGTGCACCGGGCGGCCGGTCCGGCGAATTCGGGACGTCCATCGGCCGCATCCTTAAAGATGCAGCCGCAGCACTTGAAAATCCTTGTTACAACTTGGTAGAGTGTTAGGCTTCCCAACCAGGAGCTTTCAAAAGACATGCCCCTATTGTTGGCGCTTGTGATTTGGCTGGTAAGTCTAGGACTGGCTATTCCCTTTTTTACACGAACGTGGTGGTTTCCGCCACCGATCTCGGAGCACGCCCGCCAGGTCGATCAGCAGTTCATGTTCACCCTGGTTATCACCGGCATCATTTTTATCCTCGCGCAGTTAGCGCTGGGATACGTGGTGATGCGCTTTGGCCGCGGGCGCGCTGAACCGGCGCGCTACTTGCACGGCAATAACACTCTCGAGGTCCTGTGGACCAGCGCAACAGCCGTGCTGTTTATCGGATTGACCCTAATGGGCGAAAGCGTGTGGGCGCGGGTTCATTTCATGGGCGCGCCTCCGGGCGCGATTCCCATCGAGGTGACCGGCCAGCAGTTTGCGTGGAACTTCCGGTACCCGGGGCCGGATGGGAAGTTCGGCGCGCTGGATATCAAACAAATCAACGATTCCGCAGGCAATCCGCTGGGCATCGACTCGAAGGACCCGGCCGGCAAAGATGACATCACCACCCCCACTATCGCCGTTCCGGTCAACCGGCCTGTCGAGCTGATGCTGCGGTCTAAAGACGTGACCCACAGCTTCTTCGTTCCCGAACTGAGGTTGAAGCAGGACGCCGTGCCGGGCATGCTAATCCGCATCCACTTCACGGCTGACAAAGTGGGCCACTACGAGATCGCTTGCGCCGAGCTTTGCGGCCTGGGTCATTACAAGATGCGAAGCTTTCTGGATGTGATGGAGCAGGCGGATTACGAGAAATGGCTCCAGCAGCATGCCGCTCAAGGTCAATAGGAGACTAGACTGATGGCCGAAATGGCACATTCGCAGGCGGCGCATGCCCACGCGCATGCAGCGCCTACCAGTTTCATTAGCAAATACATTTTCAGCCGTGATCACAAGGTGATCGGCATTCAATATTATTTTCTGGCTCTGCTCTCGGTGTTCATCGGCATTGCGCTGTCGCTGCTGATGCGCTGGCATCTGGTGTTCCCGGCCTCCCAAATCGGGTGGCTGGAGAAGCTTTTCCCGGCCGGCGCGGCGGGCGGCGTCATGACGCCTGAACTATACCTGTCGCTGATGACTATGCACGGCACGATGATGGTATTTTTTGTGCTGACCACGGCTCCAATGGGCGGTTTTGGAAATTACATATTGCCTATCCAGATCGGCGCGGAAGACATGGCGTTTCCCACGCTCAACATGATGTCGTTCTGGGTCACCTTCCTGGGGTTCGTTTCGCTGATTTCCGCATTTTTCGTAACCGGCGGGGCTCCACTGTCAGGCTGGACGGCCTATCCGCCGCTGAGCGCGCTGGCCGAATCCGGCCCCGGCGAGGGCATGGGGCAGAACATGTGGATCGTGAGCCTGGCCCTGTTTTCCCTCGCTTCCCTGCTCGGAGCTTTGAATTTCATCACCACGACTCTTGATCTGCGTACCAGGGGCATGTCGCTGATGCGCATGCCGCTGACCGTGTGGTCGTGGTTCGTAACCGCGATTCTCGGCCTGCTCGCCTTCGCCGTGCTGCTGGCCGGCGGCGTGTTGTTGCTTATGGATCGCACGGTGGGCACGAGCTTCTTCGTCCCGGGCGGTTTGGTGGTCAGCGATAAAGTGATCAATCACAGCGGCGGCTCGCCGCTCCTATGGCAGCATCTGTTCTGGTTCTTCGGCCATCCGGAGGTCTACATCGCGATTCTGCCGGGCATGGGGGCGGTTTCACAGATCTTGTCCACGTTTGCCCGCAAACCGATTTTCGGCTATCGGGCGATGGTGTACGCCATGATGGCGATCGGCATTCTCGGCTTCGGCGTGTGGGGCCACCACATGTTCATGAGCGGCATGAGCCCCTACTCGGCCATGGCGTTTTCGGTGCTGACCATGTCCATCGGAGTGCCGAGCGCGATCAAGACATTCAACTGGATCGGCACATTGTGGGGCGGGAAAATCCGGTTTCAAACGCCAATGCTTTACGCCATCGGATTTGTCTCGCTCTTCGTCACGGGCGGCCTGAGCGGGATTTTCCTGGGCCAGCCGACGATTGATTTCTACTTCCACGACACCTACTTCCCGGTGGCCCATTTCCACATGATCATGGGCGTGGCTTCAATCTTCGGGATCTTCGCCGCTACATACTACTGGTTTCCCAAGATGTTCGGCCGGATGATGAGCGAGACGCTGGGCAAGCTTCATTTTTGGATTACCTTCATCGGCGTTTACGCGATTTTCAGCCCCATGCATTATCTGGGGCTAATCGGCCATCCCCGGCGGTATTCCGAAACCACGGGCGTGAATTACCTGGCCCAAGCGCATCCGATTCACTATTTCATCACTGTAGCCGCGATCATTACGGCCGCGGCGCAGTTGATTTTCCTGTTCAACTTGTTCTGGAGCATGTTCAAGGGCAAGAAGGCG
>Ga0070741_10021523_pt1 | contig 10018 bp, 10 predicted proteins | sample Coa_R1_4_FD_66440 | JGI IMG/M metagenome (GOLD analysis project Ga0070741, IMG submission 66440) | Surface soil microbial communities from Centralia Pennsylvania, which are recovering from an underground coalmine fire - Coalmine... | ecosystem: Environmental > Terrestrial > Soil > Unclassified ...
TGGATGAACACGACCCGGTCGCACAGGTCCTCGACCTCGGCCATGTTGTGCGAGGTATAGAGCAGGGTGATGTCGCCGCCGGCGCGAATCTCCTTGAAGCTCGTGCGCGCGCGGTCGGCGGCGTCGGGATCGAGGCTGGCCGTTGGCTCGTCCAACAGCAGCACCCGCGGCCGGTTCAGCAGCGCCTTGCAGAGATTCACGCGCGCCGTCTCGCCCGAGCTAAGCGTGCCCACCGGGCGGTTGCGCAGGTGCGCCACCTCGAAGTAGGCCAGCAGCTCCCCGATGCGCGCGCGGCGGTCGGGCACGCTGTACAGCCGCGCGTAGATCTCCAGGTTCTGCCAGACGGTCAGGCGCGGCGGCAGCGCGACGTAGGCCGAGGAGAAGTTCACCTGCTGCAGCACGCGCGTCCGCTCGCGGTGCAGGTCGCGGCCCAGCACCTCGATGCGGCCGCTGGTGGGCGTGATGATGCCGAGCAGCATCTGGATGGTGGTGGTCTTGCCGGCGCCGTTTGGGCCGAGCAGCCCGACGGTCTCGCCAGGCTGCACCGCGAACGACACGTCGCGCACGGCCCAGGTGCGGCCGAACCGCTTGGAGAGCCCTTCCACGCTGATCGCCGGCCGCATGCCACAGTCTAGCATCCGGCCCCGCCGCTCGACCGCGCGCATGCACGGCGTCGCTCGCCAGAAGGTGCGCCGGGCGGCATGGCCCTCGCCCTGCCGCCCGGCGCGTGGCCATGCACCGGGAATCTCAGCGTACCGCCCGCTGGCAACGGGCTAAGCTGCTGGCCGGAGATGCGATGCCGTTCCGGCCGCCGTGAACGGCGGGCCACAGTCGCGTCTCCTGGCCCGCCGTTCACGGCGGCGATGTGGAGACCCACCGCGGCCACCTGCCTAGAACGTGAGCACCGTGGTGGCGGCGCGCACGTCCTCGGCGAGGAACGTGGCAAGCGGGCGCGGCCCGTCGATCTCGGGGATCAGGTCCTCGACCTGGGTGTTGCAGTAGTACATGGACGACGTGCAGGCGTAGTAGCGCACGTCGTCGCCGTGCTCCTTGGCGTCGCGCAGGAAGCTCTGCAAGTCCTCGAAGTCCGCCGCCCGCAACAGCTCTAGCGTCACCGCCTCGCGCCCCTCGAATTCGGGCGAGAACTCGACCGCGTTGATGCGATCGGTGCGCACTGCGAGTAGCGCTGCATCGCGGAAGAGCACGCGCACGGGCGTGCCGTCGCCGGCCGCCGTGCGGACTAGCGTCGCCACCTGCACGAGGTTGTTGAAGGTACCGCGCGTGACGATGATCGCCAGCATCTACCAGATGCCGAGCTCGAGCTTCGCGTCCTCGCTGGCCATCGTGCGCGGGTCCCACGGCGGGTTCCAAACGAGGCGGATGTCCACGTCCTCCACGTCTTCGAACTGCGAGGTGAGGATCGCCTTCGCCTGCGTCTGGATGATCGGCCCGAGCGGGCACATCGGGCTGGTGAGCGTCATGTTGACGCGCACGTCGTTGCCCTCCGTCTCGACGCCGTAGACCAGACCCAGGTCCACGATGTTGATGCCGATCTCGGGGTCGTAGACCGCCTTGAGGGCGTTCATCACTTCTTCTTCGGTGGGCATGGCCATTGGGGCACCTCCGCCTATCGGGCGCGCGTCTCGTAGAGGTCCAGCCCTTCTTTCAGCACGTTCCAGGCGAGCAGCGCGCACTTCACGCGCACGGGGTAGCGCCGCACGCCCTGTAGCGCCTCCAGGTCGCCGAGCGTGTCCTCGTCGGCCTCCGGCGCGTTCTTGTCGGTCATGATCGTCTTGAAGGCGCCCAGCAGCTCCTCGGCCTCCGCGATGGTCTTGCCCTTGATGCTCTCGGTCATCATCGAGGCCGAGGCCTGGCTGATCGAGCAGCCGCGCCCCTGGAACGCCACGTCGGCGATGCGGCCGTCGTCGATCACGAGCGACACCTCGATCTCGTCGCCGCAGAGCGGGTTCGAGCCCTGCGTAGCCACGTCGGGCGCGGCGAGCCGGCCCTGGTTGCGGGGACTCTGGTAGTGATCGAGGATGATCTCGCGATACAGGTCGTCGAGGCCGCTCACACTCATCGCTTACACTCGCGCGTACGACCGCCGGAAGATGGCGTGGACCTTGCCGAGCGCGCTCACCAGCGCGTCGATCTCTTCCCGCGTGTTGTAGATATAGATGCTCGCCCGGACGGTGGCCGGCACGCCGAGCCGCCGCATCAGCGGCTGGCAGCAGTGGTGGCCCGCTCGCACGGCCACGCCCTCGGCGTCCACGATCGTGCCGACATCGTGCGGGTGGACGTACTCGGGCGTGCCGGGGTCGCCGATGCCGAAGCTGAACACGCCGCCCCGCTGCGCCGCGTCCCGCGGGCCGTACAGGCGCAGGTCGGGCACCGTGCGCAGCGCCGCGAGCGCGTACTCCGTCAGCTCGCGCTCGTGCGCCCGCACGTTCGCCATGCCGAGGTCGTCCAGGTAGCTGAGCGCCGGCCCGAAGGCGATCACGTCGGCGATATTGGGCGTGCCCGCCTCGTAGCGGAAGGGCACCTCGTTCCAGTTGGCGTGGTCCCACCACACCTCCAGGATCATGTTACCACCGCCGAGGAAGGGCGCCATCGGGTCGAGGATACGCTTGCGCCCCCAGAGCACGCCCACGCCCGTCGGGCCGAGCATCTTGTGCGCCGAGAACGCCAGGAAGTCGCAGTCCAGCTCCTGCACGTCCACCGGCAGGTGCGGCACGCTCTGCGCGCCGTCCACCAGCACCAGCGCGCCCCGCGCGTGGGCCAGCGCCGCCATCTCGCGCACCGGGTTGATCGTGCCAAGCGTGTTCGACATGTGCCCGACCGCCACCAGGCGCGTGCGGTCGGACAGCACGCTGGCATAGGCGTCCAGGTCGAGCGTGCCGTCGTCGCGCAGCGGCACCAGCCGCAGCACGGCGCCGGTGTCCGCGGCCGCCATCTGCCAGGGGATCAGGTTGCTGTGGTGCTCCATCTCCGTGACGACGATCTCGTCGCCCGGCTGGAGCGTCCTGCGCGCCCAGGCATAGGCGACAAGGTTGATCGCCTCGGTCGTGTTCCGAACGAAGATAATCTCCTCGTCGCTCGGCGCGTGGATGAAGCGCGCGGTCTGCGCCCGCACGGCCTCGTAGGCGTCGGTCGCCTCCTGGCTGAGCTGGTGCACGCCGCGGTGGACGTTCGCGTTGTACGTCTCGTAATACTCGACGAGCGAGGCGATGACGCTGCGCGGCTTCTGCGACGTGGCCGCGTTGTCCAGGTAGACGAGCGGCCTGCCGTTCACGGTGCGGCTCAGGATCGGAAAATCCGCGCGAATGCGCTCAACGTCTAGCATCTCACCCACCTCGGTCGCTCGCTCGTCTCACTCGGCCGTTTTCTCGGAAATGGCCTCGCGCATGCGCTCGCGGATGCTCTCGGCCGGGATCTCGGCCAGGATCGGCTCGAAGAAGCCCTCCACGATCATGCGCTCGGCGTCGTCGTGCGGCAACCCGCGCGTCTCCAGGTAGAAGACCTGCTCCGGGTCCACCGGCGCCACCGTCGCGCCGTGCGTGCAGCGCACGTCGTTCGCCTCGATCTCCAGCCGCGGGATCGCGTCGGCCTTCGCCGTCTCGCTCAGCAGCAGGTTGCGGTTCGCCAGGTAGGCGTCGGTCTGCTGCGCCTCCCTGTGCACGTGGATCAGGCCCACGAACACCGCGCGCGCCTTGTCCTTGAGCGCCGTCTTGAACAGCAGGTCGCTCGTCGCGTGCGGCGCCACGTGGTCCTGCAGCGTGTGGTGGTCGAAGTGCTGCGTGCCGTCGCCGCAGACCACGCCCACCAGCCGCGCCGAGGCGCCCGGCTGCGCCAGCTCGGCCTGCACGTAGGCCTTCGTCAGCCGCCCGCCCACGGCGCCCACCGCCCACTTCATCTGCGCGTCGCGCCCGAGCCGCGCCCGCTCGTGCGTGAAATCCCACACGTGGCGGCCCCAGCGCTGCAGCGCCACGTAGTGCAGCCGCGCGTTGTCGCCCACCTGTAGCTCCACCACGCCGTTGTGCAGCGCCGCGGCTTCCTGGTCGAGCGAGCGCGAGTCGCCGATGAACGTCAGGCAGGCGCCGCGCTCCAGCACGATCAGCGTGCGCGGGAAGAGCGCCGCGCCCGGCGCCTCCTGCCAGCGCAGGCTCGCCAGCGGCAGCGCCACCTCGACGTTCCGCGGCACGTAGACGAACGTGCCGCCGCTCCACAGCGCCGCGTTCAGCGCGGGGAACTTGCCCGCCGTCGCCGGCACCGTCGTGCCCAGGTAGCGCTGCACCAGCTCGCCGTGCTCGCGCACCGCGCTGTCGAGGTCCGTGAACACCACGCCGGCCGGCAGGTCGCCCGCCACGTCGCGGCGCACGCAGGTCCCGTCCTGGTGTACCAGCAGGCCCGCCAGGTCGCGCTTGCGCGCCGCGTAGGGCCGCAGGCCCGCGGGGAGCGGCCGACCTACCCCCCCGGCCCCCCTCCCTATCAGGGAAGGGGGAGAGGACGGACCTAACCCCCCGACCCCCTTCCCTGTGAAGGAAGGGGGAGAGGACGGCTCCCCCCAGGATGGGGGGGCGAACTCGTCGAGCTTCAGCGCGCGGATGTCCGTGCGGCGCCAGTCCTCGTCCTGGCGCGTCGGCATGGGCGTCGCCTCGTAGGTGGCCCAGGCCGCCAGCCGCCAGTCGCGCAGCCAGGCCGGCTCGCCCTTCGCGGCCGTCAGGGCCTCCACCGCCGCGCGGCTGAAGCTCCTGGTTGTCTCAATCTCGGCTACCACGTCGCGCTCCGTCCCGTCGCTTGTCGTCCGATCGCCTGTATGCCAGATTCGGGCCAGCCGCGCGCCGCAAAGAGGGCGGGGGGCCATGCGCCCGCCCGCCCCTGACCTAACCCCCCCGGCCCCCCTTCCCTTCGAAGGAAGGGGGGGGCGGCTCAGGCCCTTATCGGTGCCCTCTTCCCAGCGACTGAGCCGGCCCAACCAGCCCCCGGTGCCCCCCTTCCCTGATAGGGAAGGGGGCTGGGGGGTTAGGTCGCTTACCCGACCGAGCCTTCCATCTCGAGCTGGATGAGGCGGTTCAGCTCCACAGAGTACTCGAGCGGCAGCTCCTTCGTGAACGGCTCGATGAACCCGTTCACGATCATCAGCGCCGCCTCGGACTCCTTCAGGCCGCGGCTCATCAGATAGAAGAGCTGCTCCTCGCCGAGCTTGCTCACCGACGCCTCGTGCCCGATGCTGACCTGCTCCTCCTCGATCTCCATGTACGGATACGTATCGGAGCGCGACTCCTCGTCGAGCAGCAGCGCGTCGCAGCGCACGTTCGACTTCACGCCCACCGCGCCCGGGTAGACCTTCACCAGCCCGCGGTAGGTCGTGCGGCCGTCGGCCTTGCTCACCGACTTCGACGTGATGGTCGAAGTCGTGTGCGGCGCGGCGTGCACCACCTTGGCGCCCGCGTCCTGGTGCTGGCCCTCGCCCGCGAACGCCACCGACAGGATCTCGGCGTGCGCGCCCGGGCCCATCAGCCAGACGCCCGGGTACTTCATCGTCAGCTTCGAGCCCAGGTTGCCGTCAATCCACTCCACCGTGGCGCCCTCGTCGGCGCGCGCGCGCTTCGTCACCAGGTTGTAGACGTTGCGCGACCAGTTCTGGATGGTCGTGTAGCGGATCTTCGCGCCCTTCTTGGCGATCAACTCGACAACCGCGCTGTGCAGCGAGTCGGTCGTCCAGATCGGCGCCGTACACCCTTCGATGTAGTGCACCGAGCTGCCCTCGTCGGCGATGATCAGCGTCCGCTCGAACTGCCCCATGTTCTCCGCGTTGATGCGGAAGTACGCCTGCAGCGGGATCTCGACATGCACGCCCGGCGGCACGTAGATGAAGCTGCCGCCGCTCCACACCGCCGAGTTCAGCGCCGAGAACTTGTTGTCGGCCGGCGGGATCACCGTGCCGAAGTACTCCTTGACGAGGTCCGGGTGCTCGCGCAGGCCCGAGTCCATGTCGAGGAAGATGACGCCCTGCTTCTCCAGGTCCTCGCGGATGCTGTGGTAGACCACCTCGGACTCGTACTGCGCCGAGACGCCCGCCAGGAACTTCCGCTCGGCCTCCGGGATGCCCAGCTTGTCGAACGTGTTCTTGATGTACTCCGGGACCTCGTCCCAGTCCTTGCCCTGCTTCTCCGAGGGCTTGATGTAGTAGTAGATGTTGTCGAAGTCTATCTCGCTGAGGTCGCCGCCCCAGGTGGGCAGCGGCTTCCGCTCGAAGATGGCGAGGGACTTCAGGCGGAACTGGCGCATCCAGTCCGGCTCGCCCTTCATGCGGGAGATCTCTTCGACCACCGTGCGATCGAGCCCGCGGCGCGACTTGAATACGTAGTCTTCCTTATCGTGGAAGCCGTACTGGTAGTCGCTCGGGCCGATCTCTTGAATCGCCTTTGCCATCGCTTCCTCCCGCCATCTCGCGGTCAGTGGTCGGCGCCGGTCCCCGCCAGGCTGCCGATCGTGATCTTCCCTTGCGCGTCAGACGCCCGCCGCGACCGCGCCCTGTTCGGCCTTCAGGCCCAGCTCCGCGAACAGCGGGTCGTAGCCCTCCTCCAGCAGCCGATCGACCAGCTCGCGGCCGCCCGAGGTGACGATCCGCCCGCGCCACAGCACGTGGACGAAGTCGGGCGTGATGTGCTTCAAGAAGTTCTCGTAGTGCGTGATCAGCAGCAAGCCCATGTCAGGGCCTTTCACCTGGTTCACGCCGTCGGCCACCACGCGGATCGCATCGATGTCCAGGCCCGAGTCCGTCTCGTCCAGGATGGCGAGCTGCGGCCGCAGGAGCGCGAGCTGCAGCACCTCGGCCTTCTTCTTCTCGCCGCCCGAGAAGCCCTCGTTCACGTAGCGCGTGGCGAAGCTCTCGTCCATCTTCAGCAGGCGCATCTGCTCGCGCACCCGCTTGCGAAACTCCAGCGCCGGCACCTCCTGGCCGCTCACCGCCTTCAGCGACGTGCGCAAGAAGTTCGCCAGCGTCACGCCCGGAATGCCAACCGGGTACTGGAACGCCAGGAACATGCCGTGGCGCGCCCGCTCGTCGGCCGACCACTCCAGCACGTTCTCGCCGTTCAGGCACACCGTGCCCGCCGTGACCTCGTACTTCGGGTGGCCCATCAGCGTATACGCCAGCGTGCTCTTGCCCGAGCCGTTCGGGCCCATCAGCGCGTGGACCTCCCCCTTGTTCACGGCCAGGTCCACGCCGCGCAGGATCTCCTTGCCCTCGACGGCGGCGTGCAGGTTCTTGATCTCGAAGAACGGTGCGTTCTGACTCATGATGGCGTGCACATCGCCTTTCTGCTGTCGGCGCCCGCCGGCGTGTCGCAAGCGGCGCGCGGCCCGCCCCGCCGAATCGAGGCCAGGCTGATAAACGTCGTGTCGTGGTCCGCGCAGCCCGCCGCGCACAGGTCGGCCAGCGTCGTCGAGTCGAGCACCTGGCTGATGCTCGCCTGCACGCGCTGCCAGATCGAGCGCGACGCGCAGGCCGGCTCGCGCTCGCACGAGCCGGCGACGTAGCTCGCCTCCACGCACTCGACCGGCGCGATCGGCCCCTCCAGCACGCGGTACACCTCGCCCACCGTGATCGCGGCGGGCGGTCGCGCGAGCTGGTAGCCGCCGGAGGCGCCGCGCGTGCCCTCGACCAGCCCCGCGCGCCGCAGCGCCGCGATAAGCTGCTCCAGGTAGCCGAGCGAGATGTGCTCGACGCGCGCGACCTCGCTGAGCGCCACCGGCCCGCGGCCGTAAGCGCGCGCCAGCTCAGTCATCGCGCGCAGTCCGTAATGGGCCTTAGAGGAAACCTTCACGGCACTCACCCGCAATTCCTAGCCACACACTAGGAATTGTATCCGAGGTCCCGCCGGCCGTCAAGTTGCGTCAAGGAGCGCGCGCCGGGGGCTCGCCGGGCCGCGCCGAGCCTAGCGGGGAGACGGGCTCGCGTGGCGCTGCAGCCCGCGCGCGAACAGGCCGAAGGCCAGGCCGAGCAGCAGCCAGAACAGCGTCAGGCCGACGAGCGACAGGGCGCGGAAGGTGGCGACCAGGCGGGCCGGCATCTCCACCGGGTCGGAGTTGGCGGGCATGGCGACGAACAGCACGACCGCGTAGAGCGCGTAGGCGCCGCCGACGACCAGCCAGCGCCGTGCGCCGCTCAGGCGCCGCGCCACCACCAGCCGGTCGAGCCAGGCCGCGGCCAGCACGCCGCCAACGGACAGCACCCAGAACAGCACCAGGCACACTTCGCGAAAGGCCAGCGTGTCGGGCTCGCCCACGCCCGGCGGGTTCGCGGGATATTTCAGGAAGGGGAACAGGACCACCAGCCAGTAGGCGGCGAGCGCGGCCAGCACCGCGTTGGCCACCGTGCCGGCGCCGCCGAAGCGCGGCCGCACGAGCGTATATACGGCGCCGAAAGCAAGCGCCCAGCAGGCGCCGATGAGCACCCAGCCGACGACGCCGCCGGTGCGCTGCACGTCGCGCGTGACGACCGGCGGCTCGTCCGCCGCCTCGGGGTGCGCCGCCTCCTCGATGACGATGGCCTGCTCGATCACCGGCTCGGTCGCCACGTAGTGGAACAGCCCGACCGCCAGCCCCGCGAGCAGCCCCGCGGCCACCACCGCCAGCAGGATCGTTCCGGCCCCGAGCCTATCCATTCATCACTCCGGCGTGCCCGCAGGCAGCCGCGTCCGGTATGTAGGCGACGCCAAGCGCGCCCCCCGTTAGCCTATCGCGTGCCGAGCTGTGACACCACGCGCTGCTGCATCTAGCCCGCCCGTGAGTCGCTCGCCATGCACCGGGGAGAGCAGCGCAGCTAGCTCGCCTTCGCGGCTCTGCCGCCGCCAGCACCTGCGCAGCCGCAGGCGCACCGCGCCCCTACTCAGCACTTTGCGCTCAGCACTCGTCCTAGTGGCAGGGGAAGCCGGCCGCGTGGCGGGCGTCGTGGACCAGCTCGTGGATGAGGTTCATGTGGTAGGCCGTGTCGCCCTGCGCGAGGGCGAGCGTCTGGCCCTGATCGAAGCCGAGCACGAACAGCCCCGCGAGCGCGAGGAGCGCGGCGATCACCGCCGCGCGCGGGATGCCGACAGGTCGTGCGACAAGCGCCTGCATGGTTCTCCTCCGTGGGCGCGCTCGCGGCGCCGCTCGCCCTCGGCCGTCCGTCGCGCCGTGGCCGCGGCGCGGGCGACCGCCGCGCCACACCCCATGCTAGCGGAACGAACAGGCCGGGTTCGGCAAAACGCTGTCTGGGCACGCTCAGATTTGGCGAAGGCGAAGCCCGGAGAAAAAGACCCTGCCCCTAGATAACACCGAGCGCCGCTCGCGGTCAAGCGCCGCTCCGCCTACGATTACGGCGCAAGGCATACAGCTTGACACTGGCACGGGCGCGCGGGTAGAATCCAAGGACTTCGGGCCGTAGCGCAGCCTGGTAGCGCACTTGAATGGGGTTCAAGTGGTCGCCGGTTCAAATCCGGCCGGCCCGACCAGGCCAGACCAGTCCACGACTGGCACGACGGGTGGTGCGCGCTGCGCCGCCCGTTTTTTCGTGCCCCAAGCGCCCTAGACCGATGCGGCGCTGATGCTGCAGGCTCTCCCGCCCGACGAGCGGCCAGGCGCCGGTCTATCTCGTCAGCGTCCGACGCTCCAGCGGCGGGGCGCTCGGGTCGAGGCGCGGCGCGTCCGCGACGGGAACCGTCGGCGGCGACGGCGGCGCGGCGGACCGCGGCGGCGGGGCTTGCGCGCCTTCGCCCGGGGGCGCTAGGGTAAGGTGTTGGGCGCACGGCGCGCGCCGGACGCTGCACGAGGAGAAGCGACGATGACGCAGACAGTGCATCCCCATCCCATGCCGCCCGAGATCGCCAAGCTCAGCCTGGAGGAGATCGCCGAGCGCTTCACGGCGCGCTTCCGCGATCGCACCGCCGACTGGCAGGCGTTCGAGGACGCGAAGATCGAGGGCTACCGCCGCGCCCAGCACCGCTTCATCGGCGCGGGCGGCTCGGGCAAG
>Ga0070741_10021524_pt1 | contig 10018 bp, 6 predicted proteins | sample Coa_R1_4_FD_66440 | JGI IMG/M metagenome (GOLD analysis project Ga0070741, IMG submission 66440) | Surface soil microbial communities from Centralia Pennsylvania, which are recovering from an underground coalmine fire - Coalmine... | ecosystem: Environmental > Terrestrial > Soil > Unclassified ...
TTCGACGCCGTCGTCCGGCTCTTCGAGGCGCTCGCCGCCGACCGGCCGGTGGTCGCGGTCTTCGAGGACCTGCACTGGGCCGAGCCGCTGCTGCTCGAGCTGCTCGACGTGCTTCCCGGAGCGCTTGCGGAGTCGCCGGTCGTCGTCGTCGGCACCGCGCGGCCGGAGCTCGCCGTGCGGGGCGCACCCGAGGCCCTCGAGCCGCTGCGGCTCGACGCGCTCGCCGCAGCCGACGCGGCGGCGATCGCAGAGGCGCACGGCCTCGACCCCGCGCGGCGCGGGCCGGTCGTCGGAGCGGCGGGAGGCAACCCGCTGTTCCTCGAGCAGCTGTGCGCCGCGGGTCTGACCGGCGGCCTGCCTCCGGATCTGCGCGCGCTGCTCGACGCGCGGCTCGGGTCGCTCGGTGAGGACGAGCGCGAGCTGGTCGAGGTCGCCGCCGTCGTCGGGCGCGACTTCTGGATCGAGGCGCTGCAGGCGCTCGTCCCCGAGCGTGCGGTCGCCGACCTCGTCGTCTCGCTCCGCACGCTCGAGCGGCTCGAGCTCGTCGAAGAGGCGGGCACGACCCGCGGCGGGCCGCCGACGGGCCTCAGCAACGTCTTCACCGCGAGCGGACGCTGGTCGTTCCGGCACACGCTCGTCCAGGAGGCCGCGTACCGCGCGCTCACGAAGACGCGGCGCTCGACGCTCCACGCGCGCCTCGCCTCCTACCTCGACGAGTCGGCCGGCAACGTCGCCGGGCTCGACGCCGTCGTCGCCTGGCACCTCGAGCAGGCGGCGCACCTGCGTGCGGAACTGCGTCCCGCCGACGCCGGCGAGCTCGCCGCGCGCGCCGCCGCACGCCTCGAGGACGCCGGACGGCAGGCGCTCGAGCGAGACGATCCGCGCGCGGCGGCCGGGCTCTTGAGCCGCGCCGCCTCGCTCGCCGTCGATCGCGCCGACGGAACCGAGCCGGTCGAGCCTTCGCTCGTGCAGGGGGAGCGGATCGCGAACTACGTCGTCGAGACGGTCGCCGGACGAGGCGGCATGGGCGTGGTCTACCGCGCGCGCGACGAGCGCCTCGGCCGCGCGGTCGCGCTGAAGGTGATCTCACCCGCTTTCGCACGCGACGCGGGCTTTCGCTCGCGGTTCAAGCGCGAGTCGCTGATCGCGGCGCAGATCGAGCACCCGAACGTGGTGCCGGTCTACACCGCGGGCGAGCACGGCGAGCGGTTGTACATCGCGATGCGCTACGTGGTCGGCACGGATCTCGCGAGCCTGATCGAGCGCGAAGGGCGGCTCGATCCCGAGACGGCCGCGGCGATCGTCGACCAGGTTGCGCACGCGCTCGACGCGGCCCACGTACGCGGGCTCGTTCACCGCGACGTCAAGCCGGGCAACGTGCTGCTGACGCGCGACGGGCCGCGCTGGCGTGCGTTCCTCACCGATTTCGGCCTCTCCGTTCAGGATGGCGGCGAGGGGACGTTGACGCGGACGGGGCAGTGGGTCGGCACGCTCGCGTACGTCGCGCCCGAGCAGGTTCGCGGGAGCACGGTCGACGGCCGGGCCGACGTCTACGCGCTCGGCGGCGTGCTGCACCACTGCCTGACCGGCGAGGTGCCGTACCCGCGCACGCACGAGCTCGACGCGCTCAGCGCGCATCTCGCGGAGCCGCCGCCGCGGCCGTCGTCGATCGTCCCCGATCTGCTGCCGTTCGACGACGTCGTCGCGAGGGCGATGGCCAAGGAGCCCTCCCGCAGGTACGCGACCGCAGTCGAGCTCGGCCGGGCCGCGCTCGCCGCGTCGCACGCCGACCGGCGGCGAGCGTTCGCCGGCGTTGCGATGCGGCGGCTCCGTGCGCGTCGCTCCGGACGGACGGTTGCGGGTGCCGCGACACTGCTCGCGGCCGCCGCGATTGCCGTGGCCGCGATCGCGATCGTGGGAACCGGAGGCTCGCCGGCGGCGCGGACGCCGGCGCGCATTCAGGTCCAGCAGGAGCCGGACAGCCTGGCAGTGCTCGGCGACCAGGTCTGGGCGCTCACGTCGAACGGAGGACGGCTCGCGCGCATCGACCCGGCGACGGGTCGCGTCGGCTCGTTCCCGGCGCCGGTCGACCTCGGCGGACTGGCGTACCCCGACATCGAGTCCGGGTTCGGGAGCATCTGGATCGCCCACGCCAATGCGACGGTCGGCGGCGTCGACCGGATCAACCCGGCCACCGTTCAGGCCGAGCAGCACATCCCGCTGCCCGGCGCGACCGCGATCGCGGTCGGGAGACACGACGTCTGGGCGATCGGGCACGCGCGGCCGGGGCAGTCGGCCTTCGTCCTCGCACGGATCGACCCGCAACGGAACCGCATCGTCCACTCGCTGCGCCTCGGCGCCCAGCCCGTCGCCGTCGCCGAGGGGGCGGGCGCCGTCTGGGTGGCGGATGCGCGGAGGGACGCCGTCTACCGGGTCGACGCCGGCGGCACGCGGCGCGTGGCGACGATCCCGGTCGGCGCCGGGCCGGGCCGCATCGTCGCGGGCAGCGGCGCCGTCTGGGTCGCGAACCTCGGCGACCAGACGCTGAGCCGGATCGACCCCTCGACGAACCGCGTGATCGGCGCCCCGGTGTCGCTCGGCAAGGAGATCGACGACATCGCGCTCGCCGGGAGCACGCTCTGGGTCGCGAGCGCGGACGCGACCGTCGTCGGGCTGCGCGCCGCCGACGGCACCGTCGTGACGCCGCCGGTCTCCACCGACGCCGCGCCGCTCGCCCTCGCGAGCGACGGCGCGAATGTCTGGGTGGCGAGCGTGGCCGCCGACACGGTCGCGCGAGTCGCGCCGCGGTAAGACCTGTAAAGCCCGCCTTGTATTTCGCGGCCCGTCGTCGATACTTGGCGCGCACTGCGGCAGAGGAGACCTGTGGCGACAATCGAGGAGCGCGGCGCCGTCGGTGAGTACCGGATCGGCGACCAGACGCGGTCCGGGTCCGCAGGGTCGATCTTCCGGGCGGAGCAGGCCGCGCTCGCACGGCCGGTCGTGGTGCAGGTCGCCACTCCGGCCGCCGGCGGCGCCCGCTTCCTCGACGTCGCACGGGTGCTCGCGCGGGTCGATCATCCGCATCTGCTCGACGTCTACGACGTCGACGTCGATGCCGACGTCGGTGTGCCGTTCGCCGTCATGCGCGAGCCGCCGGGCCGGTCGCTCCGCGAGCTGATCACCGCGCAGGGGCCGCTCGAGCCACGACGTGTCGTCCGTCTCGGCGAGCAGCTGGCCTCGGCTCTCGAGACCCTCGACGCGGCAGGCGTGAGCTTCGCCCGCGTCTCGCCCGACGACGTCTTCGTCGAGGGAGCCGGCGACTCCGAGCACGCCTACCTCGCGCCGCTCGGGGAGCTCGTCGACGCGGAGGCGCCCGGCCCGGTGCTCGAGTCGAGCCCGAGCCGGTCGGCGGCGGCGCTCGCGGAGCTGCTGTCGTCGGTGGCGGAGCCTTCGTCCGCGGTCGCATCCGCAGAGACCCCCTCGGCGGTCGCGGCGGCCGCGCGCCGGGCGCTCGTCCCCGATCGGCGGCGGCGCCCGCGCCTGGTGGTCGCGGCGGCGGTCATCGTCGTGGCCGCGGCCGCGGTCGCGGTAGGCGTCGTCCTCGCGACCCGATCCGGAAGCGGTCCGTCGGCGGCGCAGCCGGTCGCGCGCAAGGTCGCGACGATTCCGCTCGGCGACAGCCCGCGTTCCGTCGCGGCCGGCACCGACGCGGTGTGGGTCGCCACGGCGGACGGCTCCGTCGTGCGCGTGGACCCGCGGACGAACCAGGTGGTCGGACAGCCGATCCGCTTCAGCAAGCCGCAGAAGGACTCGAACCTCACGATCCGGGCGGGAGCGGGATACGTGTTCGCGCTCGACGGCTCCGCCGGGCTGCTGGTGCGCATCGATCCGCGCCGGAACGCGGTGACCGGACGCCTGCACCTGGGCGGCGTCCTCGGCGGCGCCACCGTGGCCGGCGGCGTCGTGTGGATCCTCCGTTCGTCGCCCGACGGCGTGCAGCCGCCCTGGTACCAGCTCGTGCGGGTCGATGCTGCGACGCTGCGGCCGGTCGGGAGACCGTACGCGATCGGGACGCAGGCGCTCGACGTCGAGGTGCGTCACGAGGTCGCGTGGGTCACGAACTCGGGCGACGGAACGGTGACGCGCGTCGATCCTCGGCAGCACTCCGTGCGGACGATTCGCGTCGCAGCGCAGCCGATCGGCAGCACCCTGCGCGGAACGACGCTGTGGTCGCCCGACTTCTGGGGCGACAGCGTCGTCGGGGTCGACACGTCGCTCGCGCGGCCGCCGTCGATCGTCGTGCGCGGGATGCACCATCCGTTTTCGCTGGCGCAGACTGCGGACGGCCTCTGGGTCGCGGCGCTCGCGGGCCCCTCGACGGACGCGCCGACGATCCTCACCCGCATCGACACCGCGGCCGCGCGCGTCGTCGGTGTCCCGGTTCCGCTCGGTCAGGCGATCGGGTGGCTCTCCGGCGGGTTCGGCTCGGTCTGGGTCCAGGACCAGGGCGCGAACACGCTCGTTCGTTACGACCCGACGCGGTTGCCGAAGCCGGCGCCGGCGCCGGCGACGAGCGGGCGCGTCCTCGAGCCGGGCCCGCTCGCCGTCGGCCAGTGGCGGTCGCCGGACCCGACGATTCCCTTCCGCGTCACGATTCCGGCGACAGGCTGGCTCTCGATCGGAAACCAGCCGAACGGCATCGAGATCGGGCGGTTCGACATCCCCGAGACCGGGGTCCTGGTGATGGCGCCGACGCAGCTGTTCCTCGCCGACGGTCGCGTCGAGCCGGTTCCGACCGCCGCGCGGATCGTGCGCACGCTTCGCGCGAATCCGCATCTCACCGTCCGCGTGCTGCCGAGTGGGGAGGTCGCCGGTGTGCGCGCGACACGCCTTTCGATCGCCGCCAAGCCGTTCAAGGGGTATCCGACGTTCTGCCCGGACGCGTGCGTCCCGGTCTTCGGCTTCCCGAACAACACCACGACCGCCGAGGTGCGGTTCGTGACGCGGGTCTCGCTCGTGCCGTTCCGCGGGAAGCTGATCGTGGTGTGGGAGCAGGCGGACCGCGTTCGCGGCTCGCTGGCGACGACCGCCGCGCTCGTGCGCTCGCTGCGACTGCCCTAGAAGCTCCTAGCCGGCGAGCATGCTCAGGAAGCGCGCCGCGATCGGCGCCGCGACGTCACCGCCGAAGCCGTCCTTCGTGTCGGCGACGAGCACCGCGAACGCGAGGTTTCCCTGCCAGCCGACGAACCAGGCGTGTGTTCGCGGCGGCACGTCGTTGCCGTACTCTGCCGTCCCCGTCTTGCCGTAGACCGGCGCGCCCGGAACCGAGCGAACCGCGCCGCCGGTGCCGGAGACGACCACCTCCCGCATCAGCTCGCGCAGCGTCGGCGCCTCGGCGATCGGAGGGCCGTCGGCCTGCGGTTGTGCGCTCGGCGTCGTCAGCAGCCGCGGCGCCTTCCATTGTCCGCGCGCGACGCTTCCGGCGACACTTGCGAGCGCGAGCGGGCTGACGAGCACGCGCCCCTGCCCGAACGCGGCGGCGGCGCGATCGACCGCGTCGGTTGCGACCGGCGCGCTACCGCCGAACACCGGCACGCCGAGGCGCAGGCTCTTGCCGATGCCGAACAGGGCGGCGGCCTGCGCTTCGGCGCCGAGCGGAAGCCGGTCCGCGAGGCCGACGAACGCGGTGTTGCACGACTGCGCAAAGGCGACGTGGAACGGAATCTCGCCGAGCACCTCGTGCTCGGCGTTGTGGAACGACTTGCCGTCGACGACCTGCTCGGCCGGACACGAGACGGCGTCGTCGGGCCGGAGCCCGTTCGCGAGCAACGCGTCGGCGGTCACGATCTTGAAGGCGGAGCCGGGCGGATAGCGCCCCTCGAGCGCGAGGTCGTAGCCACCGCCGTCCGGACCGACCGCCACCGCCCGGAGGTCGCCGCTGTCGACGTCCAGCGCCACGAGCGCGCTCGGCTCGCGCACACCTGCGAGCGCCGCATCGGCCGCGCGCTGGACGCGCTCGTCGAGCGTCGTCGCGACGGGGAGCCCGGCCACGGGAGCGCGCTCGAAGACGACCGTTGCTCTTCCACGGCCGACGGCGTCGACCTGCAGCCCCGGCCGGCCGGCGAGCCGTCGGTCGTACTGCGCCTGCAGGCCGGAGAGCCCGGTGACGTCGCCGGCGTGAAGGCGGCCGTGCGAGGCCTCGATCAACTGCGCAGTCGCCGGCCCGACCGTGCCGAGGAGGGCGCGCGCGAACGTTCGCGTGGGCGCGAGCGGCAGCGTCCCGGTGGCGAAGACCGTCCCGTGCAGCGGATGGAGCCGGCTGCGAAGCGCGGCGTAGTCGTCGCGGCGGAGCGTGATCACGTCGACGAACGCGTGTTGCTTCGCCGCGCGGATCCGGTGCGCGAGCGACGCGGCGTCGACGTCGAGCAACGCGGCGAGCCGGCGCGTGAGCGTCTTCACGTTCCGCACCCGCGAAGGCTCGACGCCGACGTCCACGACCGGCCGCGCCTCGACGAGCGGGCGGCCGTCGCTCCCGAGGATGTCTCCGCGCCTCGCCGCGACGCGTGTCAGCTCCAGGTGGTTGCCGGCGTGCAGGCGCGGATGGACATCTGCCGCGCGCCACTCGACCTTCCACCCACCGCCGCGCCGGGCGAGCACGACGGTCGTCGTGTACGACCACGCGGTCCCAGGCAGCGACCAGCGCACGCGAACGCGCGCGGTGCCGTGGCCGCCTTCGGTCGCCGTGTCGATGACGAGGGCCTGTGGACGTGCGCCGCCGAGGCCGGCGACGATTCGCCGGTAGCGCGCCGTCGCCTCCGGTCCGGTCGCGTTCGAGAACGGAACGTCGCGCAGGTCGCCGCGTGTCCAGCCGGCCGCGAACGCGGTCGCCGCGCGGTCGGCGCTCGTTCCGCCGTGCCGGAGCACGACGACCAGCACGGCGGCGGCCACGCCGAGCAGCGCCAGAGCGGCGAGCAGCGCCCGGCCGCGCATCAGCGGCCGGCGCCCGCGAGGGCGAACGCCTCGACTGCGTCGACGACCGTCTCGAACCGCCGCGAGCGGAACAGGTCGAACCCGTGCTGGGCGCCGGGCAGCTCCGCGTACACGACCGGGTTGGTCGATGTGACGCGCAGCTGTTCGACGAAGCGGCGTGCGTCGTCCACGACGACGAGCGTGTCGCTGTCGCCGTGCACGACGAAGGAGGGCGGCGCGTCCGTCGTTCGGCGATCCGACGCGACCGACCCGTAGTAGCCGTACGGGGAGATGACACCGGCGACCGTCGTGCCGTTGTCGTCGAGCGCCGTCCGCAGGGCGAGGTTGGCGCCCGCCGAGCTGCCGGCGACGAACACGGCATTCGGGTCGGCGCCGTGCTCGCCGGCGCGCTCGCGGGCCCATGCGATCACGTTCCGGACGTCCGTCAGGGGATCGGCGGGCCCGGATGAGCGCAGGCGGTAGTTCGCGCTGATACACACCCAGCCGTGGCTGGCGAGCCGGTACAGCAGGTGCCGCGCTCCGAACCGCTTGCTGCCGAAACGGAACGCGCCGCCGTGCAGGTAGATCAGTATCGGGCGCCCGGAACGACCGGTGCGATTGCGATACACGTCGAGCAGGTTCGCCCTGCGCGCGGGGCCGTAGCGGATGTTGGCGATCCGCTCGACGCCGAGCCTGCGGAAGGAGATCGGCGCGAGCAGGACGCGGGCGAGTGAGGGCCGGCGGCGCAGTCGGGCGGCGAGGTCGGCTTCCACGCCGTCACGCCAGCCGGTGCCGAGGCCCTCGTCCAGCGCCCGCTCGAGCGCGGGCCCCGTTCCCGCCGCACGCCGGCGAAGGACCGCGAGCCCGGCCGATGCGACGACCGCGAAACCGAGCCCGATCCAGAACACCGGCGACGCGACGCCGTTCTGGGCGATCGCCAGCGCCGTCGAGACGACGAGCGCCAGGACGACGGCCAGCGGCCAGTTGAGGAACAGCCCGAAGACGAAGCTCGGCCGGAATGGGCTCGAGCGGCGCGGCAGGCGTCGTACAACCGCCGAGGCGACCACCGCCGCCATCAGACCGGCCTCGACCAGGTATCCAGCCGGCATTCGACCCCTCCTACCCTCCATGGCTTCGTGTCGCATCCGATGGTGTCGGGTCCTGTGGCGACCCGGTAGAGCAATCCGTCAGCGCTTCGTGCTGACAGCCGTCACATGTGAGCGCGCGTGGCGGACGTGGTTTCGGTTTCGCGCCTCTGCGGAGCGGCGATGACCTGCTCTCCGACGTCCGACGAAGAAGAAGGAGTATGCGATGGCGGAACTGACGCATCTCGAAGAGAAGCTCGCGGAGGTGACGGGCCTCGCGATGGCGGCCGAGGCCGCGGGCGGGAAGATCTCGAAGCTGACCGAGAAGCAGGACAAGAGCCTGGTTGCGACGCTGCAGCAGATGGCCGAGGAGGCCGCCGAGACGGCCAAGCGGTGCGAGGGGGTGGCCGGCGGGTTCGAAGGCAAGAAGACCGCGATCCTCGACGAGGCCCGCGAGGTGAAGAAGAAGGCGGCGGACATGATGTCGACGTACCTCGACTCGGATGCGGACGCGCTCGACGGCTTCGAGTTCCTGACGATGGCGGAGGCGGCCGAGGTCGGCCACTGGTCGGTGCTCCGGACGATGAACGAGTCGGCCCGCAACAGCGAGGTCGCCGAGCTCGTGTCGTGGGCGCTGCCGATCCAGGAGCGCCACCTCAAGGACGTGCTCCAGGGCTCGCAGAGGCTCGCCGCCGAGCAGGACCCGAACGAGCCCGCCTAACCGAGGAGGACACAATGCACTGGATCTGGTTCATCATCGTCGGCGCCGTTGTCGGCGCGCTGGGACGCCTGCTTCACCGCGGACGGGATCCGATGGGTTGGCTGATGACGATTGCGATCGGAGTGATCTCCATGATCGTCGCGGCAGCCATCTCGAGCGGCTGGGTCGCGTTCGTGATCGGCGTCATCGTCGCGGTGATCCTCGTCGCGCTCGTCGGTCGTTATCGCGGGACGCGCGGCGTCGCGCACGCGTAGCCGATCGAAGCGCCGCGGGAGCCGTGTCGGCTCCCGCGGCGGACCGCGGTCAGAGCGTGGTCGAGAGCGCTCCTGCGAGCGCCGCCGCCGCCCGAAGGAGCGTGAGGATGCGCGTCCGTTCGGCCCGCAGGTCTCTCACGACCGCGACGAAGCGCGCCGAGCCCTCCTTGGTCGGCACGACCGGCTTGAAGCGCATGTCGTGCTCGCCGCTCAGCCGCTCGAGCAAACCGGCCTGAGATGCGCGGGTGAGTAACTCGGTGGTCGCGCTCCGCGACAGGCAGAGGTCGCGGGCGATCGCGGTCGCGGTCACGTCGCCTCGGTGCCCCGGCCGGTGAAGGAGGGCAAGGAGGTCGTACTGACGTGGCGTGAGACCGTGGCCGCGGGTTACCTCATCGGTCGCGGCCAGGAATCGTCGCATCGCGACGCGAAGCGCCGCAACCGTCTCGAGCTCGTCCCGTCCCGGAGTCTTTGGCAATCCCCTACGAATTCCTTACATGTTTCGTGGCCCGAACTATTCGGGATACGAACTGACGGAAATTCTAGCGCGCACCCGCGTCCGGGTGCCCACGAGGGAGGAACCAGAGATGATCGGAATCAACGCCCGAACCCGACTACGCGGCCTGCTCGTGCTCGGCGCCGCCGTGGCAGTCTCCACGGCGGGACCTGCCGGCGCAGGCACGACCGCGGCGCCTCAGAACATCGGTCGGCCGCACATCAGCGGGGCCGTCAGGGAAGGCTCGACCCTGGCGGCGATGCCGGGCTTGTGGGCCGGTTCGCCAACCTCGTTCGTCTACAAGTGGCAGCGGTGCAACACCGACGGAACTCTCTGCACTCGCGACGTCCAGACGGGCAGCAAGAACACCTACACGCTGACCGCGGCCGACGTCCAGCACACCATCCGCGTCGTCGTGACCGGCGTCAACGCCGACGGCCGCGGCGACACGGTTCCGTCCGAGGCGAGCAACGTCGTCAGCTCGAAGAAGGGGCCG
>Ga0070741_10021525_pt1 | contig 10018 bp, 12 predicted proteins | sample Coa_R1_4_FD_66440 | JGI IMG/M metagenome (GOLD analysis project Ga0070741, IMG submission 66440) | Surface soil microbial communities from Centralia Pennsylvania, which are recovering from an underground coalmine fire - Coalmine... | ecosystem: Environmental > Terrestrial > Soil > Unclassified ...
GGATGACTACGTGGCGGAGTTCGTGAAGGGAATTTCACGATTGAAGGTCCTTACCGCGGAAAGTGCAATGCGGCCCATCGACCAGTGGGAATGTTCGGTTCGTCGCGAAGCCTGCCACTCCGTGCAACCCGAACTGCCGATGCGCGAGCTCATTTCACTGATGCTTGAAAGCGGCCTTCCGGTGCTGATCGAATCGGAACACAAGGTGATTGGATATGTCGACGCTACCAGCCTCCTCCGCACCATTCAGAGCGACGCGGGTCGCGCCTGAGCTCGGCAGTGTTGACCTCGCGACCGGCGACCAGGCGCTGATCGCGCAGTTTTGCGGTGCCGGGACGGCGTACTACACCGACCGATTCCTGCGGATATTCAAGCGTGGCGTGCACCGCGGCGGCGTGAACGTGGCTGCGCTTCTCGCCGGCTGCACCTGGGGCGCGGCCCGCGGCCTATGGTGGCTGTTCTGGATCGGCCTCACGGTCGAACTGGCCGGGCTGATCCTGATCGTTCACGGACTCATGTCGAACGGTGACAGCTGGCTGTCCCGATGGGGCGCTCCGGCCGGACTGACTCTGCTGGGAGTCGAACGCCTCGCGTTTGGCGCGTTGGCGACACGTGCACTCTACTGGCGATACAACCGTTGGCGTGCTGACCGAATGTTCGACGCGCACGTTTCAGCAAGGCGCATTGTGTGGTCGCTTGTGCTGATCGCTTCGATCGTGCCTCTCGTCATCTATCGCACTACGCGTGTGGCGCCCACGGCGCGCGATTGTCGCGGCGTCTGGACCAGCCTCATGAGCAATGGATCGGACCTAGGCGTGCAGCGCCTGTTCGATTGCACGCTTATCGGCGGCGTACCGACTGATCTTGGAATTTTCACGCATGTGGCACGAGCGATCAACGACGCGATCACGTATTGCACCGTCAACTTCCAGACATTCTTCGACGGCATTGCCTGGTCCATAAGAATCACGCTGCGCGGACTCGAGGTACTGTTCGTGGGTGTGCCGTGGCCGGTTACCGCGCTCTTGTTCGTCCTGATTGCCTGGCGCGTTGCCGGCAGGGGCATAGCTCTGTTCGTCGCGCTGGCTCTGACCTACCTGGCCCTGTTTAACTTCTGGGCGAACGCGATGAGTACACTTTCGCTCGTGTGCGCCGCGGTCTTCATGTCCATCATTGTAGGCGTGCCACTCGGGATCTTGTGCGCCAAGAGTGCCCGCGTGTTTCGCGTGATCAGGCCGGTGTTGGATGTGATGCAGACGTTGCCTGCGTTCGTTTACCTGATTCCAGCGATCGCATTCTTCTCGATCGGCAAGACGCCCGGCGTCATCGCGACATTCATCTACGCCAGTCCGCCGGTGATCCGGCTGACGACGCTCGGAATTCAGCAAGTGCCCCACTCCGTCAGGGAAGCGACGCTCGCGTTCGGAGCCACACCGTTCCAGCTTCTGCGCAAAGTGGAGCTGCCGCTCGCGCTGTGGTCGATCATGGCCGGCATTAACCAGACCATCATGCTGAGCATCTCGATGAGCGTGACTGCCGCGCTGATCGGTGCCGGAGGACTCGGATTCGATGTGTTGTTTGCGCTTCAGAACGTCGAGCCCGGACGCGGTGTGCTGGCGGGGTTGGCGATTGCGTTATGCGCAATGATGATCGATCGCACGATCCAGGGCGGCCGCCGGAAGACGCCCGCCTCGGAATAGCGGGTGGCTCCTTCAGATAACAAGCCGCCATTGCAGAGACCATGACACCTGAGGGGACAACGCGACGTGCCCGGCGGCCGAGAAACAAATCCCGCATACCGAAAAATGCTTGCCAGAACCGCGGCGGCTCATTAAACTCCGGAGTACCTGAGGAGGTTTCCATGGCATTGCACGCGGTACGGCTCGAGCCAGCCCCAACCCCTGTGCCCGCGGAGCCAGCACGACTGCCGGCCACTATCGAATTTCGCCGGTTCGCGGGGTCGTTCCCCACCGGTGTCGCGGTGGCGACTACCCGCGATCGGAGTGGCCAGGTATTCGGCACGACGATGAATGCCCTGACGTCCTTGTCTCTGGACCCGCCGACGTACCTTATGTGCTTCGGCACCCAATCGAACACGCTTGCAGCTTTGCACGAGACGGGGCTGTTCTGCCTCAACTTCCTCACGGTGAAGCAGGAGCACCTGGCTAAGCTCTTCGCGTCGAAGAACCCGGAGAAGTCATTTGGCGTGGCGTTCTCGTCGGGCGCCAACGGGATGCCCGTCATTGAAGGCGTGCTGGCCCATTCGGAGGGCCATGTAGTCGCGCTCCACGCAGGCGGAGACCACACGATCGTCGTCGGCCAAATCGACAAGGTTCATGTCGGCGAAGGAGAGCCTCTCGTTTTCTATCGTGGCGAATATCGTCGCCTCAATGTCGCTTGAGCCATTCATCACTGTGGCCGCTCGTCGGTCGCGTTTGGAGTAGGAGCTGCCGATGAAGCGAATTCGCGAATTCCTGCTTGTTGCCGTTGCGACACTTGCGCTGGTGGCACCGCTTGCCGACGCACAGGAGAAAGTCGTCGTCAGTGAGCTCAACTGGACCGGAGCGCGCGCGATCTCGTACGTGCTGAAGGCAGTCATCGAGCAGCGGCTCGGTGGTCAGGTCGAGATCAAGGGCGGCGATCCCGCGGTGGTATTCGCCGGGATGGACAAAGGCGATGGTGGCATCGACGTGTATTCCGACCTGTGGATGCCGAGTCAGGCCGAAAAATGGGCCGAGTACATCGACAAGCGCAAGACCGTCGAGACCAACGCCGTTCCATACAAGGGCATACAGCGGCTGTGGGTGCCTGGCTACATTCAGGACACCTACAACGTCCGCAGCATCGACGACCTGAAGCGTCCGGAGATCATCAAGCTTTTTGACCCGGAAGGCAGCGGCAAGGCGAAGTATTTCCCCGGCGTACCTGGCTGGAACATCACGAATATCTGGCAGGTGAAGTTCCAGAGCTACGGCCTCGACAAGTACTGGGAAGGACAAGCGGTCGACCAAAACATCATGCTCAATCGACTCGACGCCGCTTACAAGAAGAAGCAACCGATCCTGTTCTACTACTACACACCCGAATGGGCGCACGTTGCATACGACTTGCGGCCGCTCGACGAGCCGAAATTCACCGGCTACGCTCGACCGGAAGACAAGGCGAATCCGCTCTACAACCCGAACGGCTGCTTTGCCATGTACCAACCCAAAGATCGACCTGATTGGCTCGAGGCGAGCAAAGTCACCTGCGCTATGCCCGACGCTCAAGTATGGGTGGCATTTTCCAAGTCGCTCGAGAAAAGAGCGCCCAAATCGGCCAAGTTCCTCAAGCAGGTGCAATTCACGCCAGACATGATCAATCAGTGGATCTTGGACATCGGCCGTGACAAGAAGGACCCGCAGGACGTCGCAGAAGGGTGGGTCAAACGCAACAAGCAAATTGTCGACGGTTGGCTGAAGGGCGTCGTTTAGCGTACCGCGCATGATGCACAGGCAAGAACGCAGCGCCAATAACACCGAGCCCGAACAAACTCCGCCCGCACCATGACGTATTCGACCGAGATTGTGGTGAACCCCGGTGTCTTTCTGAGACACGATCCCATGGGAACACCAGCGCCCGTACTCGTGGACGTATCGCGCAGCGGCCGCGAATACCCATGCGATTTCCGATCACCTCTCCCGTTTACCGAGGTTCACGATAACGCGTCGATGTATGTTGAAGAGCTTTGCGGCGACGCTCCGCGTCTCGGTGCAACATTGCTGTTCGCCAGCTTTCCCAATACCTACATCGATACGAACCGGAGCTCCTCCGACATCGACGAATCCCTCATAGAGGGCAAGTGGCCGGGACCCATCACGCACAGCGACTTTACCGAGCGCGGACTGGGATTGCTGAAGCGGTTATCGCGGTATGGCACGCAAATGCAGGAGCGAAAGCTTACGGTGGCAGAGGTCCAGGAACGGCTCAGCAGGTATCACGAGCCATACCACCAGGAGCTGAGCCGAATTTTAGGTAAGTTGCACGAGCAACACCGAGCCGCGTGGCAACTCAGCTTCCATTGCATGTCAGCGGTGGGCGCACCAACTCACGTCGATCCGGGAAAGGAACGCGCCGATTTCAACCTTGGCGATGTGCACGGCAAGACGTGCAACCCGGATTTCATGAGGTTCCTCGCCGAAACGCTGCAGGGTCTCGGGCACAGCGTCAGCCTCAACTTCCCCTACTATGGCGGAGAGTTGATCAAGCGCCATTCCGACGTGACGCGTAACATCAACAGTGTCTTCATCGAAATCAACAAGAGAATGTTCATCGATACGAAGACGTTCAAGAAAACAGAGGGGTTCGATCGCACCAGGAACTCGGTTCGGGCGCTGATCGCAAGCACCGTCGCGTACGCGAAGGAAGCAACCGCGGCGCGTTGAACCTCCGACACCTGCACCAACTCTTGTGACCACCAGCACCTGCTGGGCGTACGCGATCGATGAAGACGCCCTGGAGGAGGGTCATGGCACCACGGTGCACATCAACGGCAACGCGATCGCATTATTCCGTGTTGAGGACCAGTTCTTTGCGATCGCAAACGCCTGCCCGCATCGCGGTGGTCCACTGGGCAGTGGCGATGTCGAGGGCTTTACCGTAACGTGTCCATGGCATGGGTGGTGCTGGGACATGCGGACCGGGCACAACACACGCCAGCCAAACTCTGCGGTGGCGTGCTTCGATGTCAAAGTCGAGGACGGTCGAGTGTTCGTACACGTGGACGAAGCGGCTAGTGGATCATCAGGATAGTCACACGACACTTCAGGACGGCAAGCTCCTTATTGCGGCGGCTGTCAGGTTTCATCCTTCACCACCCGCCTATAACCAGATTGAGACGGCTTTGCCGGCGGATGTGCAATCCGTCGGTGCCGTAGATTAGCCAGACGTTCGTAACACGAACTTTTTCGGCTACGGCTGCGCGTACCGAGTTAGCATTACGCTATTCCAATTGGAGAGCCAGATGCACCTAACACGCGTACTTCGCTTCGCCATTGCGCTGTTAATGCCGGTAGCTTCTGTGGCTTTGGCGCAATATCCCGTCAGACCGATTCACATTGTTCAGCCGTACGCGGTCGGTGGCAGCAACGATGCGATCACGCGAATCGTGGCGCAAAAGATCGCTGAAAACACTGGCAAGACGGTGATCGTGGAGAACCGTACCGGTGCCGGTGGGAGGATAGGCTATGAGTTCGCGGCCAGAGCAACACCGGATGGCTACACCGTCGTGGCAAACGACCCTGCCCAAACGATGCTTCCGGCTCTTTATGGAAACAAGCTTTCTTGGGACCCGAACAAGGATCTTGTGCCAGTTACCAATTTGGCTGAGTGGCCTTTCATTCTAGTGGTCAGTCCGCGGCTACATGTAACAACACTGGCGCAACTGATCCAACTTGCTCAGGCAAATCCGGGAAAGCTCAACTACGGCTCTTCTGGAAATGGGGCGCTAGTTCACATAGCGACCGAATTATTTCAACGCGAGGCGCACGTTCAGCTAACGCACGTGCCATATAAAGGAATGGGAGACGCAGTTACCGGGATGCTTACGGGATCCGTAGATCTCATGATCATCGGGACGGCACCCGTCGTCGCGCATATACGCGCCGGGCGCATTGTGCCGATCGTTATGGCGTCAACGAAGAGGTCTCCGGCTTTGCCCGATGTGCCATCATCGACTGAAGCAGGCCTGCCGGGTTTCATAGCCGGCAGTTGGGTGGGCCTAGCTGCTCCAAAAGGCACGCCACAAGAGGCAATCGAATGGCTTCACGCCGAGGCCAAGAAAGCTCTCTCTTCGGCAGATGTTCGCGAGCGTCTATCGGCGCAGGGTGTTGAGCCATCTGGCATATCGCCCGCGGACTTCGCCACGCAAATGCGCGAAGAGGCGCAGCGCTGGTCGGCGGTGATCAATGCAGCCAATATTCGACCGGACTGACCAGAAAACGCTAATAGTCAGAGTTCGCTGACCAACCGCCATCGAACAATAGCGTGCTGCCGGTCATGTAGTTAAAGGTCGTGTCGGTCAACGCTAATACAAGTCGAGCCACTTCCATCGGATCCGCGAGTCGGCCCTGCGGGGTGCGGTGCAGTATTCGGTCGAGGTTCAAGTTACCTTTCGCCAAGTTGCCCTCGACGAGCGGGGTTCTAACGTAACCTGGACTAATTGCCAGTACGCGAATCCCATCTTTCGCCCATTCCGTGGCGAGAACACGGGTAAGCGTGACAACGGCAGCCTTTGACGTACAGTACGCGGCACGCTTTGCCGCCGTGTGATGGGCCGTAATAGATGCGATGTTCACCACGAGCGCACGACCGCTCTTTGCCAGGCCCTGATGCAACGCACGACAGGAGTAGAAGGTCCCATTCAGGTTTGTATTGACCACGCGCAGCCATCGCTCAGGGCTCATTTCCGCCACAAAACATCTGTCTGATACTCCAGCGGCGTTAACGAGTAGATCGACCTGTGGCACAGTTGCCGCCGCGGCAAACACCGAGGACGGGTCAGACACATCAACGTGCTGCGCTCGCACTGCCCCGTCAGCGCGGGAACTGTCTGCGATATCCCAGCAGTGCACCGTCCATCCCTCAGAGCAGAGCAACTCAACACAGGACGAGCCAATTCCCCCCGCCCCGCCGGTAATCACGGCAGTAGGCATACGTTCCCCTTCCTAACTACACAAGCGCGACTGCAGCGCAAGTGCGTTTTCGCGCCCGACTTGCTGAAAGACGCGATCGCAGGTAGCAAGCTGCAACAGATTTTGTATAGCGTCCGCCGGTGAATAGTACGGCGAGTCCGTGCCCCACAGAATCCTATCTGAACGATAGGCGTCGATCACGCCAGGTACTCTAGCGCGCATCCGGTGATCACGGGGATCCTGCGAAATGTCTATGTACACATTCTCATGGTCCGCTAGCCGAATGACATCCCGCCTCGGATACCGTTGGGCGTGCGAAAGCACGAACACACAATTTGAAAAGACGTCGGCGTGCTTTGCAACGAATTGCGGCGCCTGCAGGTCTGTATGGACCAACAGCATTCCACCGAATTCCTCGAGAATCCGCAATGTAGGCACGACTGTTTCGCCGAGCGGTCCACCGGAAAGCCGTGGAACGACACATGCTCCGCGAAGTCCAAGTTCGCGAACAGCCCGCCTGACCTCGGATGTGCCCCGCTCCACGCCCAACCGCGGCTCAAGAATAGCTAAACCGACCGGAAACTTGTCAGCTCTTTCTCTACACTGGGCCGCAATTGAGTCGTTTTGGCGAACCGTTGCTGACATGCCATCCGTCATGTCGTAGCCCGCAGCTGGAGCAGCAAACGCTGCTTCGATTCCAAGCTCCTGCATACCCGCCACGTAACTAGTGGCGCTCTGCTGCTTTATGGGTAGACGTGTAACTGTGCAGCCAAAGTGCGCATGCGTGTCGATCAAACGCAACGCTTTTGGGCTCTTTCGTACTGCGAATCCAGCCGGTGGCATATCAATCGACGCGCATATCTGGTGTGATCGTTCGGTTCCAGCGCTCGATCTCCCCGCTCAGATAAGTAGTGAAGCGCTCTGGCGGGCCCCCGATCACAACCGCACCGGCGGCAACGAGTCGCTCATTGATCCCGGGATCTGCCAGCACCTTGTTTATCGCGCTGTTCAGCTTTTGAATGACGTCGTGTGGAGTGCCGGCAGGAGCGCGAATCCCGACTGAGCCTTCGAATGAAAACCCAGCAAAACCGCTTTCTGCAACAGTCGGCACATCCGGCAACAGCTCCGACCGGCGACTGCTTGTAACTGCAATCGCTTTGATGCGTCCCGCCTTGATTAGCGGGATGGCCGGTGGCAGACCAAGAAACAGCATGTCCACCTCGCCCGACAATACGGCGTTCATGGCTGGCCCCGCACCCTGATACGTGATCTGGACGATATTCAGGCCGAACTGCTTCTTGAATAGCTCCGCGGCGAGATGGCCAATCGTACCAGCGCCGGCCGATGAGTAGTTTAGCTTTCCCGGATCTTTGCGCGCTCGTGCGACAAGGTCATTGACCGACTGAATCTGCGAAGATTGACTTACCACCAGTACAGCAGGCAACGCTGCAACCAAGACGACAGAAGAGAAGTCTTTCATCGTGTCATACGGCAGCTTGCTATGCAGCGCTGGATTCGATCCATGCGATATGTCCGTGAACAAAAGGGTGTACCCGTCAGCCGCCGCTCTAGCAACGTACGAAGTTGCGACCAGCGTGGCAGCACCAGGGCGGTTTTCAACAACCACAGACTGGCCGACAACTGGCCCGAGCTTCTCTGCGATCAATCTTGCGACGAGGTCAATGGCACCCCCTGGGGCATATGGCACCACGAAATGTATGGGAGCGGTCGGCCATGACTGCGCCAGAGCGGCTTGAATTGAGAGAGCGAGCCAGAAGCCCGCGATCAACTGAAGTACTCTGAGTGCACGCACGAGTTCTCCTAAAGTATTGCGGTGTGTTATTGGTATGGTTACCTTAGTCCATTCTGGCTCGTTTTGCTACGGGCAACTCGGCCCCAACGGGTGGCATGTACCCTATTCATGAAGAGCAGGTCCCGCTCGTATGAGTAACGCTGCTGCTGTCTTTGTGATGCTCGATGACGTTGATCGCAGATACGAGGATGCCTACATTGAATGGCAAAGCCGAGTGGTTTTGCCGGCCCTCGAAAGAGAGTCCTGGGCGAGGCGCGTATTGACCTGCAGAGCCGTTGACGAGCTGCCAGGCGCCATTGCCAAAGGCGAGTTCTACCCACGGTTTCTTACACTCGTGGTTATCGACTCTTTGGCGGCTCCAGCAGATGGCGAGCTCGACAGGATGGCCTCGCTCGGTCAATCACCCGGCACCCATCCCATGCTACGACGCAGTTACATTGAATTTAATATTGGGCAACGTACTGGAGGCTTTCTCGCGGAATCGCATCCAAGGACCATTTTCTTCATCGGCCAGAAGGTATTCCGGGCGAAGGAGTCTGAATACAACTATTGGTTCGACGTCGATGATGAATCAAATCGTGGCACCAGCAGGCTGCCGACCAGCCATTATCGCGAACGTTTGTCGTATCCCGGGTTCATCAGAGGCACCCGAATGAAGTTGCGCGAGTTAATGGAAGGTGACGATGACGATCAGTGCCTGGTCCCCAATTACATCACCCTGTATGAAGTCACGGCACCGTGGGCTCTCCAGACGCCCGAGTACACCAATGCGCCGCAAAACAGGAAGTCCGCAGGAGGCGGCGGCATGTTCCGTCTCCTGTTTCGGCATACGTATCTCGAGCTACCTCATAGACGCACGACTAGTGCCGGTACACCGAGTGATGGATCCCACCAGATCCAGTGATGAAGCCGGCGTGTAACACCGCCGGACTGACGATCCGTCGTACTGGCGACTACGCTGTGTCTTGGCTCGTGTTCGAGGAACGAGGGCGCGCGCGTGGATTGAGCACGCAAACGATAGCGGGAGAGTGTTTGATCTATTCCAGTTCGATCTTCGCCGACTTGGCAACTGACTTCCATTGCTCTAGATCGTTCACGACGTAGTCACGGAAGCCGGCACCCGGCAGAAATGCCACCTGGTAACCCAAGCCACTCAGGCGCTTCACGACGGCCGGGTCACTCAGCACCTCGCCCACATCGCGGCGCAGCTTGGACAACACGGGCTCCGGCGTGCCTGCCGGTGCGGCGATGCCATACCAGATCACCATGCTGGCATTGACGCCCGCTTCCTTGAGCGTGGGCACGTTGGGGAGCAATGGATGGTGCGTCGCACCCGTCACGGCGAGCGCGCGCATCTTTCTATCGCCGCGAGAACGAGAAAAGCGATATTGAGCCACGTCGTGTAGTTCCAGCTGAGCGACTGCTCGTTCCACACCACGCCCGAGCGTTGCAGAGCCTCGGAATAGCGGTGGAAATCGGGCAGTGTGCCGGCTTTGCGACCCCAGACGTGCGCGAGACTTGGACCGGTGAGGTT
>Ga0070741_10021526_pt1 | contig 10015 bp, 8 predicted proteins | sample Coa_R1_4_FD_66440 | JGI IMG/M metagenome (GOLD analysis project Ga0070741, IMG submission 66440) | Surface soil microbial communities from Centralia Pennsylvania, which are recovering from an underground coalmine fire - Coalmine... | ecosystem: Environmental > Terrestrial > Soil > Unclassified ...
TCCGACGTCGGCCTGCGGCTCGGCTACGCCAACGCCCGCTGCATCGAGATCCTCGGCGTCGACGGCGCCGGGCTGCACGGGGCCCGCTGGCTCGACACGCTGGCTCCCGCCGACCGCACCCGGCTCGTCTCGGCCCTCGAGGGCGTCCTGGAGGGCGCCGAGGCCGAGCTCGACCAGGTCAAGGTCGAGCGGCCCGACGGGTCGGCCCGGTGGGTCTCCATCCGGGTGGCGCCCGTCCTCAGCCGCCAGCGGGCCGGCGGCTTCGTCGGCTCCGTGGAGGACGTCACCGAACGCCGGCTCCTCGAGCAGGCGCTGTCCCACGACGCCACCCACGACCGCCTCACCGGCCTGCCCAACCGCAGCCTGCTGTGGGAGGCGCTGCGGGACCAGCTGGCCCGTCCCGAGCCGTCGGTGGCGGTGCTGTTCGTCGACCTCGACGACTTCAAGCTGGTCAACGACTCCTTCGGCCACGAGACGGGCGACGAGCTGCTCCTGGCCGTGGCCGAGCGCCTCAGTGACGCCGTTCGCCCCCACGACCTCGTGACCCGCTTCGGCGGCGACGAGTTCGTCGTCGTCTGCACCGACGTCGGCGACGCCGGCCAGGCCGAACGGATCGCCCGCCGCCTCGTCGACGCCCTGACTCCCGTCTTCACGATCGCCGGCCGGGAGATCAGCGTGTCGGCCAGCATGGGCTTGGTGCTGTCGACCGAGGCCGGGCTCGACCCCGAGACCGTCCTGCGCGACGCCGACACCGCCCTCTATCAGGCGAAGGCCTCGGGCAAGGCCCGCTGGGCGCTCTTCGACGAGCGGGTCCGCCAGGGCGTCACCACCCGCCTGGCCATGGCCAACGGCCTGCGGCGGGCCATCGAGCACAACCAGCTCGAGGTGCACTACCAGCCGATCGTCGACCAGGTGAGCGGCCGGGCGGTGGGCGTGGAGGCGCTGCTGCGCTGGTACGACAGCGAGTTCGGCACGGTCTCGCCGGCCGTCTTCGTGGCGCTGGCCGAGGAGATGGGCATCATCGACCGACTCGGCCGCTGGGTCCTCTGGGCCGCCTGCCGGCAGTTCGCCCGCTGGCAGGCCGACCTCGGGGACCGGGCGCCGTCGTACGTCAGCGTCAACCTGTCGGCCCGCCAGCTGGCCGGGCCGGGCCTGGTCGAAACCGTCATGCAGGCGCTGGAGTCGACCGGGCTGGCGCCCCGCCGGCTGTGCCTGGAGCTGACCGAGACCGTGTTCATGGACCAGATCGAGGGCGCCCTCGGCCAGCTGCGGGACCTCTGCTCGCTCGGGGTCCGCCTGGCCATGGACGACTTCGGGACGGGCTACTCCTCGCTGTCGTCGCTGCGCCGCTTCCCCGGCGAGTTCCTGAAGATCGACCGGTCCTTCGTCGCCGGCCTCCGCACCGACCCCACGGCCCCGGCCATCGTCGCCGCCGTGGTGTCGCTGTCGGAAGCCCTCGGACTCTCGCCGGTGGCCGAGGGCGTCGAGACCGAGGACGACGCCCACCTCCTGCAGGCGCTCGGCTGCCGCTTCGCCCAGGGCTACCTCTACGCCCGGCCGATGGCCGCCGCGGAGGCCACGGCCTGGCTGGGCGGGACCGGCGTCGAGTCGGACCTTGGGATCCGGAGATGAGCGACGACGCCATGCTCGTCGACGACGAAGCCGAGGCCGAACGGGGAGCGCTGGTCGACGTCCTCATCGAGGAGCTGGAGCGGCTCCCGGCCCAGCCGTCGGTGGCGGTGCGGACGGTGTGGGTCGCCGACCAGCCGAACTCCTCGGCCAAGGACCTCGCCGCGGCGCTGACCGCCGATCCCTCGCTGACCGCCCGGGTGCTGCGGCTGGCCAACTCGGCGTACTACGGCCTGTCCCGCCGGGTGGCCGACGTGGCCTTCGCCGTCACCGTGGTGGGTTTCCCGACCGTGCGGGCCATGGCCGCGGTCCACGCCAGCGGGCTGTTCGAACCGGGCGAGCACACCGTGCCCGACGGCTACTGGGAGCACTCGGTGGCCACCGCCACGCTGTGCTCGGTGCTGGCTCCCCGGGCCGGCGTACGGCCCAACCAGGCCTTCCCGCTCGGGCTCCTCCACGACCTCGGCAGCGCCCTGCTCTTCCGCGCCGACCCCGTCCGGTTCGAAGCCGTGCAGGCCGAGGCCCGGGGAGGCCGGCCGCTGCGGGCGGCGGAGCGGGCCGCCTACGGCATGGCCCACGACGAGGCCGCCGCCCGGGTCTTCTCGGCCTGGCGGTTCCCCGAGACGTTCATCGAGGCCGTGGCCGACCACCACGCCCATCCGGCCACGCTGACCGAGCCGCACGCCTTACTGCTAGTGGCCGCCGAGGCCGTGGCGAGCCGGATGCTCAAGTCGTCGGCGCTGGAGCTGGAGCACGGCCCCAACGCCGGCCTGCGGGCCCTCGGCATCGACGTCACCGAGGCCCTGGCCATCATCCGCCAGGTGGAGGACGACGTCGCCCAGCTGCTCCAGGCGTTCTCGGCTTAGGCGGCTTCGCCGCCACGCCGAGAACGATTTACCTGGCGGCTTCGCCGCCCCGGGCGGGGCCCCAACCCCGCCCTCCTCCGGAGCGTGGGGACCCCTGCCCCACGCCCGGCCGTTCTCCTCGCAAACGCCTCCGTCAGTGCCGGGCGTCGCGCATGCGGTCGATGGTGGCCAGCACCGGCCCGAGGACGGCGTTGCCGACGGCGCTCTCTGGGCTGTGGGCGTGGGCGTGGGTCGGCGCCTTGGCCGCCATGTAGAGGAAGTCGCGGGCCATCCGCTGGCGCTCCTCGGCCGGGAGGCGCTGCTCGAGGAGCGGGAAGACCGTGTGCTCCTCCTGCTCGGCGTGGGCCAGGACCTTGTCCCGGAGCTCGGCGAGGACGGTCGGGAAGTCGAAGAACGCCGACGCCATCTTCTCCAGCCGGGCCAGCAGGTGCTTGGCCTCGTCCTCCTCGGCCATCCGCTCGTTGGCCAGGGGGCCCTCCTCGAGGGCGCTGCGGAGCGCGGGGTAGACGACGAGCTCCTCGCCCGCCTCGTGGGCCACCAGCAAGCGGACGAGCTCCCGGAACGGCTCGGCCATGTCGCAGGTGATGTCGGCCACGGCTGACACAGTCTCGTGGAGCTCGGCCAGCAGGGCCCGGACCCGCTCGTGCTGCTGGGTGAGGACGAGGACGACGTCGTCGGCCGGCTGCGGCGCGATCTCGGTGGCCATGTCTTCCGCTCCTCTCGTTCAGCGCTCCTGTGCAGGGCGCGTACCCTGTCGACAATAGAGGGAACCATGTCAGCGGCGGTGCGGACGGTGGGCCACGGCGCCCTCGAACCCGGCGCCTTCGGCGCCCTGGTGCGCGACGCCGGTGTCGAGGTCGTCGTCGACGTCCGCCGCTACCCGGGCAGCCGGCGCCACCCCCACTTCGGCTCCGAGGCCATGGCCGGCTGGCTGCCGGCCGACTTCGGCGTCCTCTACCGGTGGTGCCCGGCGCTCGGCGGACGGCGCCGGCCGGTCGACGGCTCGCCCAACGTCGGGCTGCGCAACGAACAGTTCCGGGCCTACGCCGACCACATGGCCACGGCGGAGTTCGCCGCCGCCGTCTCCGAGCTCCGGGCGGTGGCCGGGCGCCGGGCGGCGGTGGTGATGTGCGCCGAGGGCCTGTGGTGGCACTGCCACCGCCGGCTGCTGGCCGACCATCTCGTCGTCGTCGAGGGTCTCTCCGTCGAGCATCTCTTTCACGACGGGCGGCTGGCCCCCCACCCGGTCACGCCGGAGGCCCGCCGGGCCGGCGGGCACCTGGTCTACGACCTCGGCGTCGACCACCGGTTGTTCGACGGCTGACGGTCCAGAGACGCCGACGGCGCGCCCGGCCTCCGGAATCAGGCTGTAATGGGCGCCGTGCGGCGACGCCCCCTGATCTCCGTGGTGCTGCTCTGCGCCCTGCTGGCGGGCTGCGTCCACCACTCGTCGAACCGGTCGGCACCGCCCACCAGCCGGACGGGCGGATCCACCGCCACCACCGCCGCCTCGACCCCGCCGCCGTCGAACCTCCACGACGCCTCGTTCAACAGCGCCCAGAACGGCTGGGGCCTCACGGAGGAACCATGTGCCGCCGCGGGACCGGCCGGCCGGTGCGCCGTCGTGTGGAAGACCACCGACGGCGGTACGTCGTGGACCCGTCTGGCGCAGCTCGACGTGCTGACCGGCGGCGCGGCGGGTACCGACGTCGTCGACGCCCTGCGCTTCGCCGACAGCGAGCACGGCTGGCTCTACGACCGGGATCTCTTCGCCACCTTCAACGGTGGCAAGCGGTGGCAGCGCGTCGACCTCGGCAACCCCGTGGTGGCGCTCGACGTGGCCGGCAGCCAGGCCTTCGCCCTCGTCGGGGACTGCGGCTCGGGCGCCGGCAACTGCGACGGCCCGATGAAGGTGGCCGAAGGCACGGTCTCCACCGGCCGGTGGCGCTTCGCCGCCGTCGGGGCCGACCTGCCCTCCGCCGACAGCGGTTCGGTGATCGTGAACGGGACGAACGTCTACGCCCAGATCGGCGCGGTCTTCCTGGCCCGGACCGGCACCGAACGCTGGGAGCGCCGCACGCTCCCCTGCCCGCGCCCGATGGCGGCGCCGATCACCGATGGCGACGGGCTCGTGGCCGCCTGCCTGCCGGCCATCCCCGGCGGCCCCGCCGAGCTGCAGACCTCGTCGGACGGCGGCCGCAGCTGGGCCGTCGTCTGGCACTACAACTTCCCCACACCGCTCACGTCGCTGGTCGTCACCGGCAGCACCGCCGTCGTGGGCGTCGACAGCGGCGACGTCATGCGGACGACCGACAACGGCCTGCACTTCACGACGGTCCTCCACGCCGGGGCCGACCCGGCGTTGCAGTTCAGCGACGCCGACCACGGCGTCCTCACCGCCGGCCCGGCCGGCGGCCGGCAGCTGTTCAGCACCGCCGACGGCGGCGCCACCTGGCGGTCGCTGGCTCCGCCCCACTGAGCCAGAACGCCTTCAGCCGCCGCGACGCTCCCGGAACCGGGCGTAGCGCCAGAGGTGGTCGAGGGCGGTGACGGCCCGGTTGGCCGACGGGCAGCAGTAGCGGCCGGTGCCCCGCACCGCCGCCGGGCCGGGGTTGGCGGGATCGGTGACGGCGAGCTCCGTGGCCGTCAGCACCGGTTTCCCGCTGGCGTCGGACGCCGCCGCCGCCGCTTCGGCGAAGCGCCGGTCCTGGCGTTCGTGGAAGGCGACGACGCGCTCGAGGCCGTGGTCGGGATGGAAGCGGCCGTCCCGCAACAGCCGGGCGCTGTTGGACTGGATACCGAGCCCGAGGAAGAGGACGGCGTCGACGGCCGGGTGGGCCGCCACGAGATCGAGGACCTCGGGAACGGTGTCGCGGCCTTCCCCGCCGGCCATGTCGATCGGGTTGCCCCGGCTCCACCGGGGCGGCAGCCGGGTGTCGATCGCCGCCCGCAGGTCGTCGGGCAGCGGCATCAGGCGCAACGACGACGAGGCGAGGGCGTCGGCCGTCATCACGCCCCACCCGCCGGCGGTGGTCACCACCACGGTGTTCGGGCCTTTCGGCCGCGGCTGGGTGGCGAAGGTGGCGGCGGCGTCGAACGCCTCTTCCACCGTCGGCACGAGGCACACCCCGGCCTGGCGCATGGCGCCGGTGAAGATGCGCTGTTCCCCGGCCAGCGCCCCGGTGTGGGACGCCGCCGCCTGCTGGCCGGCCCGGCTCACCCCGCCCTTCACCATTACCACCGGCTTTACCGAGGTGACCGAGCGGATCTTCTCGAACGTCGCCCGGCCGTCGGCGGAATGCTCCAGGTAGGCGAAGGCGACGCCGGTGGCGGCATCGGCGCCGAACCACTCCAGGTAGTCGGCCACGGTCACGGCGGCGGCGTTGCCGGCGCTCACCGCCCGGGCGATGCCGACACCGGAATGGTTGGCGTAGTTCATGAACGACGAGGTGGCGTTGCCCGACTGGCTGGCCACCGAGATGGTTCCCGCCACCGGGTAGGGGCCGACGATCTGGGCGCAGAGCCGGGCCGGTGTCGAGATCAGGCCCTGCCCGTTGGGGCCGGCCAGCACCATGCCGAGCTTGTCGGCCAGCGCCACCAGCTCCTCCTCGGCCCGCCGGCCCTCGGCCCCGGTCTCCCGGTAGCCCCCGGACACGACGTAGGCCGCCTTCACCCCTTTGGCGGCGCAAGCCTGCAGCACTCCGGGGTTGGCCGTCGCCGGCGTGCAGACGACGGCGAGGTCGGCCTCGCCGGACGGGAGGTCGCCGATGTCGGTCGCCGTCGGAAGCCCGAGGATCTCGCCGCCGTCGCGGTTGAGGGCGAACACCCGGCCGGGGAACCCTTGCGCCAGCACGTTGTGGAGAGCGACGAAGCCGAACTTGGCCGGGTGGCTCGAAGCCCCGACGACGATGACGCCCTTCGGTTCGAACAGGGGGCGCAGCGTCATCCGTCGAGCTCGACGAGGGCGTCGACGGCCACCGGCACGCCGCCCGAGACGATCAGCGGGTTGAGGTCGATCGACCGGATGCGCTCGTCGTCGCCGCCGAGGGCCGAGAGGCCGAGCAGGATCGCGGCCAGCGCCGCCCGGTCGACGGGCGGTTCGCCCCGCACCGGTCCGAGCAGCGCCCCGTGGGCGAGGTCGTCGATGAGGTCCTCGGCGTCGACGGCGTCGAGCGGCGCCAGCCGGAAGGCGACGTCGCCGACGGCCTCGGCCAGGATCCCGCCGATGCCGAGCATGACGCAGGGGCCGAAGTCGTCGTCGCGCACGAAGCCGGCGATGAGCTCCCGGGCCCCCGCCACCATGGCCGAGACCAGCAGGGCGACGTCGCCGTCCTCCGGGCGGGCGGCGGCCAGCAGTTCGGCGCCGGCCGCCTCCACGGCCGCCGCCTCCCGCAGGCCGAGTTTCACCAGGCCCCGCTCGGTCTTGTGGGCGATGGCGGGACCGCAGAGCTTGACGGCGACGGGAAATCCGATCCCCGCCGCGGCCTCGGCCGCCCCCGCCGGATCGTCCACCACCGCCTCGGCCGGCACCGGCACGCCGTGCCGGGCCAGCAGCGCCTTCGACTCCGCTTCCGAGAGCGTCGCCACCGCGGCGCTCACCCGCTCCATTCGAAATCGGTGATCACGTCGGGGCAATCTAGGCCGAATGCCGGCGTCCGGCCGTTCTGTGGTCATCAACCCGCGACATACGCAGGTTCATGACCGGAGAAGCTCCGACGCACCGCCCGCGAGGGGCGGCTCAGTCCCGGAGCGCCGGGGCGCGGCGCGGTGCTCGCACCCGGAGGCCCCGCCGGCGGCGGACGGTCAGCGCCGCCGACAGCAGCGCCACGAGGGCCGTCACGTCGACGAGGACGGCGACCCGCACCAGCGGCGAGCCGACCTTGGGCCGGGGCCCGACCAGGGCGGGGAGGCGCCCGTCGGGCGCCGAGGCCGGGTCGTCGCCGGCCAGCACGCCGGCGGCCTTGACCGTCTCGCCGGCGCCGCCCGCCGCCGAGGCCGCGGCGTCGGACTGGGCGGCGGCGCCGTCGCCCGGGAGCGGCAGCCCGAGCGCCTGTTCCTTGAGGCCCAGGCCGGCGCCGGCCAGCGGGTCGACCGGCGGCACCGACACGGCGATGCTCGGCACCACGACGAGGGCGCTGGCCACCGGCCGCTCGACGTGGCCGATGAGCGTGTCGCCCGTCTGCACCGAATGGCGGATGAGGGTCTTCCCGCCGTTGCGGACCTGGACGTCGCTCGGGTGGTTCACCACCGCGCCGCTCTGCACGAACGTCGTCGACCCGCCGCCGTCGAGGTTGATGGCGTCGGTGGCGCCGAGGGCGATGAGGAAGTCCGTGGCCTCGTAGAGCGACATGCCGACCGACACGTCGGGCTGGCGCCCGTCGACGGTCACGAGAAGCTCGTCGCCGGCCGCCGTCCAGCCCACGATCGTGCGGGGGTGGCGCCCGTCGGTGAAGTCGTCACCGGGATCGCCGAACCACCGCTTTCCGTTCCGCACCAGGATCGGGCTGCCGCCGAGGCTCTCCTGCACGTCCTCGTCGGCCGAGAGCCGCAGCAGCGCCTGGTTCGATACCGCCCCGGAGTTGACCCGGTCCCACAGCGAGCGCAGGGCGTCGGCGCCGGCGCCGTCCCCGGCCAGGACGGCGCCGCCGGGCGGGATCGGCCCGTTCTGCGCGCCGTCGTTCAGCGCCACGAGCTCGACCCGGGCCGTCTGGTCCAGCCGGAATTCCCCGGCCGGCTCGACGACCCGCAGGACGAGCTCGGCGCCGGGCGTGGTCGTTTCGGTGCTCGGGCCGAAGGCCGGCGTGTAGAGCACGATCTTCCCCGCCGGGCGGGCGACGTTGACGCCGTCGAGGTTGACCGGGGCGAGGTCGGTCGGCAGCAGCTTGCCCGTCCAGTTGAACATCTGGTCGGTCAGCTTCCCGTCGGCCGTCAGCGACAGCTGGAGGTGGGTGCTGCTCGGGGTGCGGAGCAGTGCGCCGTCGGTGACGAACGCCCCGAGCGGTTCGTTGTCGTCGCCGAAGAAGTCGCCGTTGACGCCGAGCAGGCAGTGCACCCGGGCGCACATGCTGCTGGTGGTCTCGAGGCGGGGGCCGTCGCCGGCGATCTGGTCGTTCGACAGCACCGCCCGCAGCGACACCGGCGCCCCGGCGGCGATACGGGCCACGTTGACCAGCACGTCGGGGTTCGTCCTCGTCAGCGTCAGGTGCTCGACGCCGACGGCCGGGGCGTCGTGGGCCGACACGGCGTAGCCCGGCGGGACGGGGAGGTCGGCGGCCCAGGCCGTGCCGCCGAACGCGATCGTCGACCCGAAGGCGGCCAGCGCCGCTCCGGTGACGGCGATGCAGCGAACTCGGCGCCGTGGGGGGTGCACATCCACAAGATTCGGCACGGACGGGCCCGATCCCCACCCCGAAAATGTCTGACAGACACAGGCTTGTCGGGATGACGAGGTTCGTGCCGAGCACTGTCATGCACCTGTCACACCGGTGTCACCGGACCGTCGCGAACGACCGTTCAGTCAGCCCCGACGATGGCGGCCACGCGCTCCAGCGCCCGGAGCAGGTGGCGGGTGGAGGCCGCCTCCTCCGACGGGCCGTCGAGGCGGCCGGCGGCCGCCGCCGCCCACAGGGCCCCCGAGAGCACGGCGACGTCGCGGCGGAGCTCCGCCTGTTGGGGAAGGCCGGCGCCGTTCCACCAGTGCCACAGCACGACGACCCATTCGTCGACCTCGCCGGCGGCGTCGAGCTCCGCCTCCCGGCGCCCTTGCTCGGCCGGGCTCAGATCGGCCCAGGCGGCGGTGGCGGCCGCCAGCCGGCGGTCCCACCGCTCGAGGACCTCCGACACCTGTGCCTCGAGGCCCAACGCGTCGCCGCCCACGGTGCGATGATGCACCATCGCCGCGGGAACCCTTCGCTACGGCACCGCCGACGGCCGGTGGGTGATCGTCGCCGCCGTCCTCGGCTCCGCCGTCGTGTTCCTCGACGGGACGGTGGTCAACGTCGCCCTCCCGGCCATCACCGCCGACCTCGGGGCGTCGGTCCGGGGGCTGCAATGGATGCTCGACGGCTACCTGGTGACGCTGTCCTCGCTGCTGCTCCTGGGTGGCAGCGCCGGCGACCGCTACGGCCGGCGGCGGGTCTTCGTGGCCGGGCTGGCCGGGTTCACGGCCGCCTCGGTGCTCTGCGGTCTCGCCCCGGGCGTGGCGTTCCTCGTCGCCGCCCGGGCGCTCCAGGGCGTGGCCGGCGCGCTGCTGGTGCCGGCCAGCCTGTCGATCATCTCCTCCTGCTTCGCCCCCGAGGACCGGGGCCGGGCCATCGGCGCCTGGTCGGGCCTGGCCGCCGTGGCCGGCGCCGCCGGACCCCTGCTCGGCGGATGGCTGGTCGACGTCGCCTCCTGGCGGGCGATCTTCGTCCTCAACGTCCCGCTGGCCGGAGCGGCGATCGCCATCGCCCGCCGTCACGTCCCCGAGAGCCGGGACGACGACGCCGGCCCGCTCGACGTGGCCGGCGCGGCGCTGGTGA
>Ga0070741_10021528_pt1 | contig 10014 bp, 7 predicted proteins | sample Coa_R1_4_FD_66440 | JGI IMG/M metagenome (GOLD analysis project Ga0070741, IMG submission 66440) | Surface soil microbial communities from Centralia Pennsylvania, which are recovering from an underground coalmine fire - Coalmine... | ecosystem: Environmental > Terrestrial > Soil > Unclassified ...
GGCTTGAACCGCCCGCGGCAGGGCTCGATCCGGTTCCAGGGCCGTGAGATAACGACCGTCCCTGCGCACGAGATCGTCAAGCGCGGCATCGCGCAGTCGCCCGAGGGGCGGCGGCTGTTCCCGCGCATGACGGTGATCGAGAACCTCGAGATGGGCGCCTTTCAGCGCCGGGACCGCGCCGAGATCCGTCAGGACATGGACCGCGTGTTCGAGCTGTTCCCTCGCCTGCAGGAGCGGCGCAACCAGAAGGCCGGGACGATGTCAGGCGGCGAGCAGCAGATGTGCGCGATCGGGCGCGCGCTGATGGCGCGTCCGAAGCTCCTGCTCCTCGACGAACCGTCGCTCGGGCTCGCACCGATCTTCGTCGAGCGGATCTTCGACATCATCCGCCAGATCAACGAGCAGGGGACGTCGATCTTGCTGGTCGAGCAGAACGCGCTGATGGCGCTCGACGCCGCCGACCGTGGCTACGTGCTCGAGACAGGGCGAATCGTCCTCGCCGACACCGCAGCCTCGCTGAAGACGAACGAGCAGGTGCGGAAGACGTACCTCGGCGAGACGTAGCGAACGGTGGTGCGGGCGCCGCGGAGCACACCCCGGTCGGCAGCGCCCGCATCCAGGAGTCGGTTCCAGATCGAGACCCTGCGGAAACGCGGGTACGCGACGTGGAGGTGCACCACCCGCAGCAGCTCTGGTGGCCGGAGCTCGGGCTGCGCAAGGCCGACGCGATCGCGTACTACGACGAGCTGGCGCCGGTCGTCCTCGCATACCTCCGGGGCCGCCCGTTCACGATCAGGCAGCACTACAACGGGCCGCGATCACCGTTCCGTTGGCTGAAGGACAAGCCGCGGGACGCGCCGGAGTGGGTGGAGACGACCCCGCAGCCGGCGAAGTCGCGTGGCGGCGCCGTCGTCGAGTACGTCCTCGTCCGGGACCGGCGCACGCTCCTCTGGCTCGTCGACTACGGCGCGGTCGATCTGCACGTGTGGACGTCGCGCATCGACCGTCCGGAGCGGCCGGACGTCGTCCTGCTCGACCTCGATCCGCACGAGGCACCGTTTGCGGCCGTCGTCGAGGCAGCGCTGCTCCTGCGCGACGCGCTCGACGCGCTCGAGCTCGCGGCGGTCCCCATGACGACGGGAGGTGACGGCATGCACGTGCGCGTGCCGATCGCCCGTCGCCACAGCTACGAGGACGTGCGCGAGTTCGCGAAAGTGATGGCGGAGACGCTCCGGCGCATGGGCGTGCGCCGCGTCGACGTCGACGTGAAGATGAACGGCCACGGGCAGCAGATCGTGGCGCCGTACTCGATCCGGCCGGTGCCGACGGCCGCCGTCGCGACCCCTCTCCGCTGGGACGAGGTCGGCGACCGGCTCGACCCGGCGGTCTTCACGCCGGACGTCGTGCGAGCGCGCGTGGCGGAGCTCGGCGACCTCGCGGCTCCGCTGCTGCACGGACGCCAGACGCTCGCCGCCGTCGTTTGAGGTAGCGGCGCCGGGGCATCCCATTCGCATGGCAGAAGCGAAGACCACCACCGACCACGGCGAGATCCGGCGCTGGGTCGAGTCACGGGGCGGCCGCCCGGCTCATGTGGCCGACACGGGCGGCGGCAGCGACCCGGGCATCCTCCGGATCGACTTCGCCGATCCGGACGAGGGCCTCGAGGAGCTCTCCTGGGACGAGTGGTTCCAGGCGTTCGAGGACAACAAGCTCGCGTTTCTCTACCAGGACGAGGACTCGAGCCGGTTCAACAAGCTCGTCGACCGGGCGAGCTCGAACGGGAGCTAGCAGCTAGCCCTCGTTCGACTCCTGCTCAGCTGACTCACGCCCCGACGGCGAGCGGGAAGTACGGCGGAGCGACGAGGTAACCGATCCGGCGGGCCCCGCGGCCCCGCGCCATCTCGACGGCGGCCCCGAGCCCGTGGACCGGCACGAGGCCGAGGTGGCGCGCCGTCTGCGCGTCGCGGCAGCCGGCGACGAGCACCGCCCCGAGGCGGTGCGCGGCGGAGTCGCAGGCGCTCCACTCGGCGAACGGCTGGAGCGGATGACACGAACGCCCGGCGCGATAGTCGTGAATCGCCGAGGCGTCCGCCGCGGCGGCTTCCTCGGCGGCGCGCATCGAATCCACGTCTCGAGTCGTCGTCGGGTAGAAGAGCGCGCGGTACGGCACCTGGGTCGGGCGAGGGAACCGCCGCGGCAGCGGATGGACGAGGATCGCCGTCCCACCCTCGGCGATCGGCGGCGCGTTCCGCCACAGGCGGAGGGCGAGGCCGAGCCCGAGGTACGCCGCCGTGACCGGATTCGGACGTTCGCGCGGCATCCACGGCGTCGTCGGCGGGATCCCGATCACCAGCGCATCGAGCGGTTCGGCGAGCTCCACTCCCTTGAACACCGTCCCGCGCAGCAACGCCTCGGCATGCGCGACGGAGGGCGTCCCGGCGTAGACGGCGGCGGCCGTCAGCTCGCGCGGCAGCCGGTCGAGGACGCGCTGCCGCAGCCGCCCCGGTGCGAGCTGGAACACGCGCCGGACGCGCGACCCGGCGACGCGCTCGACGGCCTCCTCGTCGTGCGGGTAGCCGGCGAGCGGCCCGACGCCCCGAGGCAGGTTGAGCGCGAGCGAGACGCCCGTCACCGGCACACGGTCCTGGAGGCGGCGCTCGAGGTCGACGGCGAGGCTCCACCCTTGCGAGGTGCTGGTCTCGAGCAGCGACGCGCCGCCGGCAGCACGCAAGGACTCGCGCCCTGTCGCCGCGAGGAGCGCGCCCGGCCCTCCGTGCACCACGGTCTCGGCTGCCGTGACCGTCACGACGAGGTCGGTTGCGACGACCGCGGGATTCACTCGCAGCGGGACGGCTCCTGCGTGGCCGAGGTCGACCAGATCCGGTGCCTCGGCGTCGTGCACGACGATCCGGCCGCGGAAGCGACGCCTGAACTCGGGCGGGAAGAGGAGGCCGATGTCCCGCGGCGACGCACGCCGCAGCAGCCCGCCGGCCACGACGATGGTGAGGCGTGCGACGCCGAGGCGCTCGAGCTCCGCGGCGGTCGCCGCGATCGCCAGGTGGCGCGGCCCGGTCGTCGCCGCCGGGATCGGCAGCGACGGCTGCTCGATCACGATCGTCGCCGTCCCGCCTCGCTTGACGAGCCGTTCGAGCGGCTCGCCGGCAAGCGGGTACGCGAGCGCGTCGCGCACCGCCCGCGGCACGTCGTTCAGCACCTCACGGGGCGGCGGCGGACGAAGGACGAGGTCGTCCTCCGCCGGCTCCGCCACGACCACGCGCGCGTCCGCGAGCAGCGGGACGCGCGTCACGTCGCGCGGCGTGCCGCTGCGGCGGTGGCACCGAGCGCGATGAAGATGCCGCCCGAGAGGAAGCGCCTGAGGTGCGCGCCCCGCCCGCCGCGCCGCAGACGCGAGGCGAGCGCGTCCGCGGCGATCGCGTAGACGCAGTCCGACGTGAAGGCGATCGTCGAGAACAGGAGGCCGAGCAGCGCCACCTGCGGCGGCACCGACGCATGTGTGTCGACGAACTGCGGCAGGAAGGCGAGGAAGAAGAGAGCGGTCTTCGGGTTGAAGACGTTGACGACGACGCCCTGCCGGTAGAGCCGCGCGAGCGGTGCAGGCGGCGCCTGCACGCCCTCCGAATCGTCGCGGCCGAGGATGCGGCGGATGCCCACGAGGACGAGGTAGACGGCCCCCACGAGCTTGACGGCGGTGAACGCGGTCGCCGACGAGGCGACGAGCGCCGACAGCCCGACCGTCGCGGCCGCGACGTGCACGAGTCCGCCGCTCGCCACGCCTGCCGCGGAGGCGAGGCCGGCTTTGCGGCCCTTGTCGACGCTGTGCATGACGATGTACGTGACCGCCGGCCCCGGCACGACGGCGAGCGCGACGGAGGCGAGGCAGAAGAGGGCGAGCGCCGACGCGGACGGCACGGGCTACGGCACCGCGCGGTAGAGGCGGAAGTATTGCGGCCGGAAGCCGCGCCGCGGCCAGAACCGCGACGAGAGGAGGTTCACCATGCGCCAGTCGGTCGTCATCGAGCGGTACCCCTGCTCGTTCGCCCAGGCCACGGCGCTAGTCGTCAGGAGGAGCCCGACGCCGCTGCCGCGAGCTTCCTCGGCGGTGACGACGTGCGCGAGGTCGATGTTGTCCTGCGGGACCCGCAGGTCGCCCGTCGGGCGGAGGTAGAGAAGCGCATGGCCGACGACGCGGCCGTCCCGCTCCGCGACGACGTGCCACGGGTACTCGTCCTCGTCCCAGAGGTTCGACCACTCTTCCCGGAACTCGTCCGCCGTCGGCACCGACAGGCCGGAGAAGCTCGGTTCCTTCGTTTGGTGCGTCCAGAGTGCCTGGTCGAACCCGGCGATCGCCGCCAGGTCGTCTGGGGTGCTTGGGCGAACGTACGTGTGCTGTAGCTGTACAGCTGTGTAAGCGTCCGTTTCGCGGACGGCCCAAACGGCCTGGCAGCCGAACGCGAGCCGGAAGAACGCGTCGATCAGCTCTGCCTCCGAGGCTGGAACGGCCACCTGGAACCGCGACACCCCCCAGCGGCCAGAGAGCTCCGCGAACAGGTCGCGAACCGCCTCGGCCTCCGACGCCGCGCACGCGCCGAAGCGCATCCACACCGTGTCGTCTTCGACCTCGCCGCCGAGGTACGCGACCGCCGCACCTCCGCGCGTCGCGACGACGCCTTCGGACGGCAGGTGCGAGGTGAAGCCCTCGATCTCGGGCAGCAGGGGCTCGGCCTCGCGCTGGCGGGCGAACCGCTCGCGAAGAAGCCGGGCCGCCTCGTCTCGAAGCTCGGAAAGTGGGTGAATCTCGAGGCTCGGCATCGGCGGCCGACGATACCCTCATCTTCGTGCCGAAGACCCTCACGGGCGCCGAGCTGGAGCTGGACGATGCGCCGGCGCGCGAGTGCGACCTCTTCGTCGTCGACGGCAACAACCTCGCCTACCGCGCGTTCTTCGCCCTGCCGGAGGAGCTCGCGACGACGGACGGGCAGCCGACGAACGCCCTGCTCGGCTTCACCAACATGCTGTTCAAGCTGCTCGCGGACTACCGCCCGAAGGGGGTCGCGGTCGCGTGGGACTCCCGGCCCGTCCACCGCGCGGCGGTCGCCGAGGCCGCGGACGTCGTGTACAAGGAAGGACGGCGGGCGATGCCCGACCTCCTGCGCGAGCAGTTCCCGCACTTCCGCCCGATCGTCGAGGCGTTCGGTTATCGCAATCTCGAGTTCGAGGGGTGGGAGGCGGACGACGTGATCGCGACGCTCGCCACGCGTGCGGACTCCGAGGGCATCAAGACGTGCGTCGTCTCGACCGACCGCGACGCCTTCCAGCTGTGCAGCGAGAACGTCTGCTTGATGATGACGCCACGCGGCGTCGCCGACGTCAACGTGTACACCCCGGAGCGCGTCGAGGCGCGATACGGAGTGACACCCGAGCAGGTCCCCGACTTCATCGGGCTCAAGGGCGACACCTCCGACAACATCCCGGGCGTCCCGGGAATCGGCGACAAGACAGCGGGCCAGCTGATCGCGCAGTACGGCTCGCTCGAAGCGGTGATCGAGCACGCGGAGGAGCTGTCGCCGGCACGCCGGCGGAACATCCTCGAACACGCAGAGATCGCGCGCACGTCGAAGGAGCTCGCCACGATGCGCCGCGACCTGGACATCGACTGCGATCCGGCGCAGCTCGTGCTGGAGCCGCCCGACCGCGCGCAGCTGAAGGAGATCTTCCGGCGCTTCGAGTTCCGCAACCTGCTCAACCGCGTGGACGAGCTCGACGCTGCGGTGCCGTCGGCGCCGCTTCGCGTGACGGGGGTCGAGGTCCCGTGGCGCGAGGGCGAGCCGGATCTCCGCGGCGTGGTCGGGTTCGGTGCGCTCGGCGACCGGATCGCGGTCGCGACGGGCGAGGAGGTGGTGGTCGCGCCGCGGCCGGCGCGGATCGAGGGCGACCTCGTCGTGCACGACGCCAAGGCGCTTCGGGTGGACGCGAGGGAGGACACCCTCCTCGCGGCGTACCTGATCGACCCGGGCAGGGCGTCCTACGAGCTCGACGACCTCGCGGCCGAGTACGGCGTCGAGCTGCTGCCGACGCCGGAAGCCGACGAGGAGACGATGGCGCTCGTCCGGCGCGCCGAGACGCCGCGGCGGCTCGTCGGGCCGCTCCTCGAGCGGCTCGAAGAGCGCGGGGTGACCTCGCTCTACCGCGACGTCGAGCTGCCGCTCACCTCGGTCCTCGCAGGGATGGAGGAGGCCGGCGTCAAGATCGACACCTACCGCATGGGCGAGATCACCGCTCGACTCGCCGATCGCGTCGAGGAGCTCGAGGCGCAGGCCTACGAGGAGGCTGGCGAGGAGTTCATGCTCGGCTCGACGCAGCAGGTCGGCCGGATCCTCTTCGAGAAGCTCGGGCTCACCGCCGGACGCAAGGGGAAGACGGGCTACTCAACCGACGCGAAGGTCCTGCGCTCGATCCGCGCCGACCACGCGATCGTCGCCGTGATCGAGGAGTGGCGCGAGCTTTCGAAGCTCCTGAACACCTACCTCGGCCCGTTGCCGTCGCTCATCTCGGAGACGGACGGCCGCCTGCACACCACGTTCAACCAGACGGTCGCGGCGACCGGTCGCCTCTCCACGTCCGACCCGAATTTGCAGTCGATCCCGATCCGGACCGAGCTCGGACGGGAGATCCGTTCGGCGTTCGTCGCCGAGGAGGGCCACAGGATCATGTCGGCCGACTACTCGCAGATCGAGTTGCGGATCCTCGCGCACGTGTCCGGCGAGCCGAAGCTGCGCGAGGCGTTCGCGCGCGGAGAGGACATCCACACCGCGACGGCGTCGGAGGTGCTCGGCGTCGATCCGGCCGAGCTCACGCCGGGGCAGCGCTCGATCGCGAAGATGATCAACTTCGGCATCGTCTACGGGATCTCGGCGTTCGGCCTGTCGGAGAACCTCGAGATCCCGCGCGAGGAGGCCCAACGGTACATCGACGCCTACCTGGCGCGGTTCCCGCACGTCCAGGACTTCATCGCGCGCACGATCGAGCGGGCGACGGCCGACGGCTACGTCACGTCGCTGCTCGGACGGCGCCGCCCGGTGCCGGAGATCCGCGCGTCGAACCGGCAGACGCGTGGCTTCGGAGAGCGCGTCGCCGTCAACTTCGTCATGCAGGGATCGAACGCCGACATCATCAAGGTGGCGATGATCCGCATCGCCCGCCGCCTGCGCGACGAAGGGAGGGGCGCGCGGCTCGTGCTGCAGGTGCACGACGAGCTCCTACTCGAGGTGCCCGACGCGGAGGTGTCGAAGGTGCGCGAGCTCGTGCGGGCCGAGATGTGCGGCGCGTACGACCTCGACCCGCCCCTCGCCGTCGAGGTCGGCGCTGGCGACAACTGGGCCGAGGCGAAGAGCTAGCGGCCTGGTTTGCTCGCCGCCGGTCGAAGGTACGCGACCGACGTTGACCGCGACGAAAACGAGCGAGGGCTACGAGGTGCTCCGCGGAGCCGTCCCCCTGGACGCCGTCGACCGCGTGCTCCGCCACCTCCACCTCGACGTCGTCCGGCGGGGCCTGCCGCAGGAGTGGCTGTCGGGGTGGCTCTGGAACGCGCACTGGTTCCCGCACCTGCGGTGGGACGCGGAGATCCTCGCGCTCCTCGATTCGCTCCCGGCCGACCTGAAGGACGGCGAGCTCTGCGATCCGCAGATCCTGCTGCAGATGCCCGACGAGGCCGAGACGGTCGAGCTCGAGCCGCACGTCGACCAAGAGCCGGAGTGGGCGAACGGACGCCGCTACCGGCGGATCCTCGGCGTCGCCCTCACCCGCAACGGCCCCGAGAACGGCGGCCTCACCGTCTGGCCGCTCGACGCCGGGCCGCCGCGCCAGGTGGAGCTCGACCCGGGCGACGTCCTCGTGATGCATCCTCGGCTGCCGCACGCGAGCGGTCTCAACCGCACCGGCGCGATCCGCTACGCGGTCTACTTCCGGTTCCTCGAGCCGTAGCTCTTTCGGGCCGCGCTTCCCGTTCGGGGAGCCCCGCGACTACGCTCTGACGCGATGGCGAGCTGCGCGGCCTGCGGCAACGACAACCGCCCCGACGCCCGCTTCTGCGGCGCGTGCGGCGCGTCCTTGGCGTCGATCTGCCCGAGCTGTGCCGCCGCGAACGAGTCCGATCGTCGCTTCTGCTACCAGTGCGGCGCCGAGCTAGCCGGCGACGCGGTCGCCGCGCGGCCGCTCGCGGAGCGCCGCTTCGTCTCGATCCTCTTCGTCGACCTCGTCGGCTTCACGAGCGCCTCGGAGTCGCGGGACGCGGAGGACACGCGTGAGCTCCTGACGCGCTACTTCGACGTCGCCCGTACCACCGTCGAGCGCTACGGCGGCACGGTCGAGAAGTTCATCGGCGATGCGGTGATGGCGGTGTGGGGCGCACCCGTCACGCAGGAAGACGACGCAGAGCGGGCGGTTCGCGCCGCGCTCGATCTCGTGTCGAGCGTGCCGGGGCTCGACCCCGAGCTCCGTGCGCGGGCGGGCGTCCTGAGCGGCGAGGCGGCGGTGACCCTCGGTGCGGAGGGGCAGGGCATGGTCGCCGGGGACCTCGTCAACACCGCGTCGCGGATCCAGGGCGCGGCGCAGCCGGGAAGCGTGCTCGTGGGCGAGTCGACCAAACGAGCGACCGAGGCCGCCGTCGCGTACGAGGACGCCGGCGAGCACGTGCTCAAGGGAAAGGCCGAGCCCTTGCAGCTCTGGCGTGCCTTGCGCGTCGTCGCAGGCGCGAAGGGGGCGCTGCGCTCCACCGGGCTGGAGCCGCCGTTCGTCGGCCGCGACCGAGAGCTGCGTCTCGTGAAGGAGCTGTTCCACGCGTCCGCCGACGAGCGGCGGGCGCAGCTCGCTCTCGTCACGGGCATCGCAGGCATCGGCAAGTCGCGCCTCGCGTGGGAGTTCGAGAAGTACGCGGACGGGCTCGCACCCGAGTTCTACTGGCACCGCGGCCGGTGCCTCTCCTACGGCGAGGGCGTCGCGTACTGGGCGCTCGCCGAGATGGTCCGGATGCGGTGTGACATCCTCGACGACGAGGAGCCCGACCAGGCCCGCGCGAAGCTGCGGGAAGCGCTCGCGCGCTACGTCCCGGACGCCGACGAACGGAGCTGGGTCGAGCCGCGGTTGGCTCACCTCCTCGGGCTGGAGGAGGGTGCGCCGGGAGACCAGGAGAACCTGTTCTCCGCCTGGCGGATCCTGTTCGAGCGGCTCGCCGAGGAGTCGCCGACGATCCTCGTCTTCGAGGATCTCCAGTGGGCGGATGCCGGGCTCCTCGACTTCCTCGAGTACCTGCTCGACTGGGCGCGCAGCTATCCGATCTTCGTGCTCGCGCTCGCCCGTCCCGAGTTCGCGCAGAAGCGCCCGGGCTGGGGCGGCGCCATGCGCAGCTTCGCGTCGCTCTACCTCGAGCCGCTTCCGCGGCCGGCCATGGACGCTCTGCTCACCGGACTCGTCCCCGGGCTCCCGGAGGACCTGCGCGAGGGGATCCTCGACCGCGCCGAGGGCGTCCCGCTCTATGCCGTCGAGACCGTGCGGATGCTGCTCGACCGGGGCCTCGTCGAACCGGCCGGCAACGCGTACCGCACGACGGGGCCGATCGAGACGCTCGACGTGCCGGAGACGCTGCACGCGCTCGTCGCTGCGCGCCTCGACTCGCTGACGCCCGACGAGCGCGCCGTCGTCGAGGGCGGGGCGGTCCTCGGCAAGACGTTCACGAAGCAGGGCGCGGCAGCGGTCACCGGCCGCACCGAGACGGAGCTCGAGCCGCTTCTCGCCTCCCTCCTGCGCAAGGAGATCCTCTCGGTCCAGGCGGACGCCCGATCGCCGGAGCGCGGCCAGTACTCCTTCCTGCAGGACATCGTGAAACGGGTTGCCTACGAGACGCTCTCGCGGCGCGACCGGAAGGCGAAGCACCTCGCCGTCGCCGAGTACCTCACCTCGGTCTGGGCGGCGGAGGAGGACGAGATCGTCGAGGTGGTC